>Ga0207908_1000123_pt1 | contig 32262 bp, 25 predicted proteins | sample MalvirmetagMSP81_FD_184224 | JGI IMG/M metagenome (GOLD analysis project Ga0207908, IMG submission 184224) | Marine viral communities from the Deep Pacific Ocean - MSP-81 (SPAdes) | ecosystem: Environmental > Aquatic > Marine > Oceanic | place: Pacific Ocean | collected 2011-04-18
TTCACGTCCGGCACCTGCGGCCCAGGTTTCCTCTCAGGATTGCACCAGATGGTTGCCCCAAGTAGCGAAAGTGGATGCCGTTCGAATGCGGCTTGTCCTCCGACGCTGGAAATGATGAGAAACTGGATGCCAGACATACCCAAAATCGCGCCAATTATAGAGATTAAGGAATCCTATTTCCACCAGAAAGCAGAACGGCTTTGTGCCTGACCGTAAACCGAGGACGCCACAGATTTGGCAAAGAAAAACCCCGGCAACTTTCGTTACCGGGGTTTTAAGGGTAGTACACAACCGTTACGGCGTGTTTGGATCAGTCCCGGGCACGTTTCGGGAAGATCGGGTAAGTTACCCCTGCCATCTGGCTCACAACACGAACCACCTGGGCACTGTAACCGAACTCGTTGTCGTACCACACGTACAGGATCAAGCGCTTGCCACCGGCGATGGTCGCCTGGGCATCAACAACACCCGCATGGCGAGAGCCAACGAAGTCTGTAGAAACCACCTCGGGTGAGTTCACGAAGTCGATCTGCTTCTGCAACTCGGAGTGCAGAGCCATGTCGCGCAGATAGTCGTTGACGCCCTCGACGTCCACATCCTTCTTCAGATTCAGGTTCAGGATCGCCATGGACACGTTCGGGGTCGGAACCCGGATCGCATTACCAGTCAGCTTGCCTTTTAGCTCCGGCAGCGCCTTGGCAACGGCTTTGGCAGCACCGGTCTCGGTGATCACCATGTTCAGGGGCGCACTGCGGCCACGACGACTGCCTTTGTGGTAGTTATCGATCAGGTTCTGGTCGTTGGTGTACGAGTGAACCGTCTCAACGTGACCGTCTTCAATGCCGTACTCGTCGTCAATCGCCTTCAGTACCGGCGTAATAGCGTTGGTGGTACAGGACGCAGCGGACAGGATCTTGTCGTCTTCGGTGATCCAGTCGCTGTTGATGCCATAAACAATGTTCTTGATGTCGCCCTTGCCCGGCGCAGTCAGGAGGACGCGGCTGACGCCCTTGGATTTAAGATGCAGACCCAGACCTTCTTCATCACGCCACTTACCGGTGTTGTCGACAACGATGGCATTGTTGATGCCATACTGGGTGTAATCCACCTTGTCCGGACCATCGGAGTATATCACCTTGATAAAGTTGCCGTTGGCAACCAGGGCAGACTCTTCTTCGTTGACGGTGATGGTGCCGTCGAACGGGCCGTGCACAGAGTCGCGACGCAGCAGGCTGGCTCGCTTTTCCAGGTCGTTTTCAGCGCCGCCATTACGCACAACGATGGCACGCAGACGCAGGTTATTACCGCCGCCGGCTTTTTCGATCATGATCCGGGCCAGCAGACGACCGATACGGCCAAAGCCGTAAAGCACAACGTCTTTGGTGTCGTTGTTGGCTTCTTCTTCAGACTGCGCGGCGTGCTGGCCAACGATCTGGCCGATTTCGCGTGTCAGGAATTCCTTGAGATCACCACCCGCTTCCTTGAATTTAACGGCCAGCTTGCCGATATCCACGTGCGCGCGGCCCAGCTCCATAGAGTCCATGGCCTGCAGGATCGGCAGTGTGTCATGAACAGACAGCTCACTGTCTTCCACCTGGCGAACAAACCGGTGGGCACGGATGATGTCGATCACCGACTGGTTGATGATGGCACGGCCATAAACCGACGTGACCACATTGTTCTTGCGGTAGAGACGGCCGATCAACGGAATCATGGCTTCCGCGGTGGATTCTCTTTCCGTCCAGTTAGACAGGTGCTGATTGATCTGTTCGTGGCTCACAGTTGGGACCTCTGGTTAGCACTGGTAAGAAATTGCGGCGCACATTATCCAACTTAAATACGCCCACGGCAAATACGGTCCGTTCATGATTTCGTAAACACCCGGCCACAACCATGACACCCGCAGATGCGAGCGGTAGAATACGCGCCTCGCCGCCTCCCGGTCACCCACAGCAGGAGAACATGACTGCCCATGAGCCAAGGTGCATCCACACCCCGAACGCCCCATTCGCTGATCGCCCCAGCCTTCCCGAAAAAAAAGGCTGATCACCGTACCTGGGGCCAACTCCATGGCAGCAGCGATGCCCTGGCTATTTGCGAGAGTGCCCGAGCCCACCACGGCCTGACCCTGGTTATCACCCGAAGCACCAGCGACGCCATCCGCCTGGAACAGGCCATGCGTTTTTTCCTGGGGCTGCCTGCCGATGAAGACGGGGCCGCAATGACCGCCGACGGCCTGGAACTGCTGTCGCTGCCTGACTGGGAAACCCTGCCCTACGATTTATTCTCACCGCACCAGGACATTACCTCTCGGCGCATCCGCACCCTGCACCGGCTGCCATCCACCAGCCACGGTGTGCTGGTTGTGCCCGCGCGGACATTGATGCACCGATTGCCGCCGGTGGACTACCTGCAGGGCAACACCCTGTTACTGGAAGTGGGCCAATCGCTGGATATCGACACCTGGCGCATGCAGCTGGATTCAGCCGGCTACCGGCACGCGGAGAATGTGTATGAGCATGGCGAGTACGCGGTACGGGGCGCGATTCTGGATATTTTCCCCATGGGCTCCAACCTGCCCTACCGCATCGACCTGTTTGACGATGAAATAGAAACCCTGCGCACCTTCGATCCGGAAACCCAGCGCTCCATTGACCGGATCGAGCGCATCGAACTGTTGCCGGCGTTCGAATTCCCCTGGCATAAAGAGGCGCGCTCCGGTTTCCGTGGCCGCTGGTTCGAGCAATTCCCCGATGCCGACAAAGACGCACCCATTTATAAAGACGTAACCCATGCCATTACACCGCCGGGGATCGAGTATTACCTGCCGCTGTTTTTCGACCACACCGCCACCCTGTTCGATTACCTGCCGGGCCAGACCCAGGTATTTACCGCCGAGGGTCTGAACGAGGCGGTCAGCCTGTTCGATTCGGAAACCCGCAATCGCTACGAGGACCGCCGCCACGACCGGCTGCGCCCGATTCTGCCGCCGACCCGCTTGTTCCTGCAGACCGACGAACTGTTCGGCCACCTGAAAGACTTCCCGCGGGTAACCACCCAGTCCGACGAAGCCACAGGTTCGGGCGCCGTGAATTGTCCGGCCGAGAATCTGCCTGACATCGCCATGGACGGCCGCGCCGCCGACCCGGCAGGCCGGCTCAAGCGCTTCCTGAACGACTTCACCGGCCGCGTGCTGATTTGCGCCGAATCCTCCGGCCGCCGGGAAGCCCTGATCGAAAACCTCGGTGAGCAGTCCCTGAAGCTGAAAACCCAGGACGGCTGGCAGGCCTTCCTGGACGACGACAAATGCACACTCGGTATCACCATCGCGCCAATGGAACTAGGCCTCGCCCTACCCGAGCAGCAGATTGCCCTGATCACCGAGACCGCGCTGTTCGGCGAACGGGTGCTGCAGCGCCGGCGCCGCCAGAAGCCGACCGAGACCGACGATGCCGGCTACCGGGATTTGTCCGAGCTGCGAATCGGCGCACCCGTGGTGCACATTGACCACGGAGTGGGCCGCTATAAAGGTCTGGAGACCATCGACGCCGGGGGCGAATCGAACGAATTCCTGATGCTGGAATACGCCGGCGGCTCCAAGCTCTATGTGCCGGTTTCCAGCCTGCACCTGATCTCCCGCTATGCCGGCAATGACAGCGACCATGCGCCCTTGCACAAGCTGGGCACTGAGCGGTGGAGCCAGGCAAAGCAGAAAGCCCTGGAGAAAATCCGGGACACCGCGGCCGAGCTGTTGGATGTCTACGCCCGCCGCGAGGCTCGCAAAGGCTTTATCTTCGAGAATCCGAAAGAAGCCTACCGCTCCTTTGCGGCGGGATTCCCATTCGAGGAAACGCCGGACCAGGAAGTAGCCATTCAGGCGGTGATCGAGGATATGACCGGCGAGCGCCCCATGGATCGGCTGGTGTGCGGCGATGTCGGCTTCGGTAAAACCGAGGTGGCTATGCGTGCCGCCTTCATGGCGACCTATTCCGGCAAACAGGTAGCGGTACTGGTACCCACTACCCTGCTGGCGCAACAGCATTATGAATCTTTCCGGGACCGGTTCTCGGATACCGCGGTTAACGTGGAACTGCTCAGCCGCTTCCGTAGCGGCAGCCAGACCAGCAAGGCTCTGGACGCCATCGAGACTGGCAAGGCCGACATCGTGATCGGCACCCACAAGCTGCTGCAGGGTGACATCAAGTTCAAGAACCTGGGCCTGGTGATCATCGATGAGGAGCACCGGTTCGGGGTTCAGCAGAAAGAGAAGTTCAAGGCGCTGCGGGCAGAAGTCGACATGCTGACCCTGACCGCCACGCCGATCCCGCGAACCTTGAACATGGCCATGGGCCACCTGCGCGATCTGTCCATCATCGCCACGCCACCGGCCCGGCGGCTTTCGGTAAAAACCTTCGTGCGCCAGCGCGACAACGCCATGGTGAAAGAAGCGATCCTGCGGGAAATCCTTCGGGGCGGTCAGGTGTACTTCTTGCACAACGATGTGGCCAGCATAGAGAAAGCCGCCGAGGACCTGCGCCAACTTATTCCCGAAGCCCGGGTTGGCGTCGCCCACGGACAGATGCGTGAGCGCGATCTGGAACAGATCATGTCAGACTTCTACCACAAGCGATTCAACGTGCTGGTGTGTAGCACCATTATCGAAACCGGCATCGACATCCCCAGCGCTAACACCATCATCATTGAACGCGCCGACAAGTTCGGCCTGGCCCAGCTGCACCAGCTGCGCGGGCGAGTTGGTCGTTCGCACCACCAGGCCTACGCCTACTTGCTGACACCACCACCGCGCTCAATCAGCTCAGACGCCAAAAAGCGTCTGGACGCCATTTCTGAATCCCAGGACCTGGGTGCCGGCTTCATGCTCGCCACCCACGATCTGGAGATCCGGGGCGCCGGCGAGCTATTGGGCGAGGAGCAAAGCGGCCAGATCGAAAGCATCGGCTTCACCCTGTACATGCAGCTGCTGGATGAGGCGGTAGAAGCCATTCGCGAGGGCCGCACGCCCAATGCCGACCTGCCTCTGAGTCACGGCACCGAGATGAACCTGCGGATTCCGGCGCTGATTCCCGACGACTACCTGCCGGATGTCCATAACCGCCTGATGCTGTACAAGCGGATTGCCAGCGTGAGCAGCAAGGCCGAATTAAAAGAACTTCAGGTTGAGATGATCGACCGCTTCGGATTATTACCGGAGCCGGCAAAGAATCTGGTTCGGCAAACCGAGCTGCGGCTGCATGCGGAAGCCCTGGGCATTGTCCAGATCGACGCTGGCAAGGAATGGACCCGCCTGGAATTCGGCAGCTCGACGCCGGTCGATCCACTGGTGCTGGTTAAAAAGGTGCAATCCGCACCGGACCAGTATCGACTGGAAGGCGCCAACAGCTTCCGTTTTCGGCTGAAGGACACGTCGACCGGTGGTAAACTCGACGGCATTTCCAACATGCTGGGCGAATTGGGGCCGGAAAAAGCGACCGCCAACGCCTGATGAAAGCCCGATTCACACATGGAGTAATACCCTTGCAGATTGATGGTAATCGTGGCGGCCGATGGACGGCACGCACTGTATGGACAGCGCTGCTGCTGACATTGTCGCTGACCGCACAGGCCCAGGATTCGGATGCCAATGGCAAATCCGTTCCGGACAACTACTACCGTGCGGAACTGGTAATCCTTGAACGCATCGTTGAGCCCGAAGCGGTCAACGAGAAGATGGCGAACCGGAAGGTTGAACCCACGCTGGAGTCAGGTGAGATCCTGCAGACGGTGGACCGGGGCGGCGTGACTGAAACCACCCTCGATCTTGCCCCGGGCAGCGACCTGCATTTAAACAGCGCCGTGCAACGGCTTGAGCGTAGCGGGCGTTACCGGGTATTGATGGCGGCAGGTTGGTACGAGGCTTTCCCTCCAGGCTATGAGGGTACGCCACTGCGGGTTGCCGTGGGCGACTGGCTCTCTGGTGGCGACACCCGTGAGATTGAAGGCAACATTACGATCGATCGCCAGCGTTACCTGCATGTGGATGTGCACCTGAATCACTGGCAACAGGCGGAAGGTGCGATGTCAGCACCCATGCCGACCGAACAAGGCCAGAACGAAGCCGCCACTGCCAGCCAGGACAATGCGGGCAACCCGGGCCCTGCAGCCAATGAACTGACGGCTCGATCCAGTGAGCTGAAGGCTCAGCCCAACGGTATCGAGGCTCAGCAAGCTCCCGCGGCAGCACCGCTAGAGCTGCTGACCTGGATTCGCGAAAACCGGAGGATGCGCAGTGAGGAGGTTCACTTCCTGGACTCGCCGACTGTAGGCGTGCTGGTATTCTTCAAGAAGATTGAGGCTTCGGAGTAAGGCCGCCGAGGCCGGCCATCGACATTTCCAGCATACCTTTCACTCCAGACATGCCCTTGTCGATGGCTTCATGGATTTCTTCCATGGAGATGATGTGGTCCGACTTACCGGCGGCCCAGTTCACGACCAGTCCCAGGCAGACATAACGCATGCCCAGCTCAGCGGCCAGAACGGCCTCGGGCATGCCGGTCATCCCCACCAGATCACAACCATCCCGCTCCATGCGAGCGATCTCCGCAGCGGTTTCCAGCCGCGGCCCCTGGGTTGCACCGTACACACCAAAATCGGAACAGGGCGTGCCCTGCACACGGGCAGCGTCGATCAGGATCTGACGGGCGTCAGCATCATACGGCCAGGTGAAGTCTATGTGAGTCACGTCGTCCAGATCGCCCTCAAAGAAGGTACCAGGCCGGCCCCAGGTGTAATCAATGATCTGATCGGGTACGACGATGTGGGCAGGCCCCATCTCTGAATGAATGCCACCCACGGCGTTCACCCCGACCACGGTACGGACACCGGCGTCGTAAAGCGCCCGCAGGTTGGCCCGGTAATTCACCTGGTGCGGCGGAATCCGGTGAGGGTTGCCGTGGCGGGACAGGAAAACCACCTCCTGCTCGCCCAGACGCCCTTGAACAAGCGGCGCCGATGGCGTGCCCCAGGATGTCTCCACCGGGCATTCGCCGGTGATCTCGAGACCCGACAAGGTCGTTAAGCCGGTACCACCGATAATACCGACGGGGCTGCGTCCAGCCGTTGCGCTCATTCACCCTCTCCTGAATCTTCGGCATCGCCGTATCGGGTCGCTTGACCGGACTCGGTGGATGCTGTTTTCGACTTACGATTGCTCGGCTCTCCAGACTCAGACTCGTCTGTCTCATCTGAGCCATCGCTCTTGCCGGCCTTCCCATTGGCCAGACGAACGCCCTCTGGCAGGTGCAAAGTGCGAGTCGGGAAGGCAACCTCGGCGCCGTAACCCTCAATAATAGTGCTGATCTGCAACAGCACGTCCTGCTTCACCTCGTGGAATTCAACCCACTTGGTGGTCTTGGTGAAGGTGTACACCATGATGTCCAGCGAGGAGGCATTAAAGGCAACGAAATTAACGATCAGGGTCTGGTCCTGGTCGATTTCTTCGTGATTCTCCAGCATCGAGCGAATGTCGCCGACAATATCACCCATCTGGCTGACATCGGCGTAGCGAATGCCGATGGTTTCGCTGATCCGGCGGTTCCGCATCCGGGAGGGGTTCTCAACCGCGATGGTGGTGAAGGCCGCATTGGGGACATAGAGCGGGCGAAGATCAAAGGTTCTCAGCGTGGTCAGGCGCCATCCGATGTGCTCAACAACGCCCTCAATATTGCGATCTGGTGAACGCACCCAGTCGCCAACCTTGAACGGACGGTCGAGATGGATGATGAAGCCACCGAAGAAATTGGCGAGAAGGTCCTTGGCGGCAAAACCGACGGCGATACCACCGACACCACCAAACGCCAGCACACCGGAAATGCTGTAGCCGAGAGACTGCATGGCAATCAGCACAGCAGTAATGATAACCACCGCCCGGGAGAGCTTGCTCACCGCATTCACGGTGGTGTAGTCCATGGGGGTCTTCATCTTCATCGGCGAGACCAGAATCTTCTCGCTCTGCTTGATCAGGCGCAGCAGCGACCACACCAGAATCCAGATAAAGCCCATCTTCAGGACGGTCTCGTTGGCCTCAAAGATCGTAGCATCCGAGTACTTATGGGCCACTTCCGCCGCCCAGTAAACGCCCTGCAGCCAGACAAAGCCAACGAGAGGCTTGCGGGCTGCGTGCAACAGGGCGTCGTCCCAGAGGTTCCGGGTTTTGCTGAATTTGCGCTCAGTGGCACCGATAATGTAGCTCGCCAGGTAGGCGACTGTTGCGGTGCCGAACACCAGGGCAAAGACCACCAGACCTACGCGCCACTCCTGGGGCAGCAAATCAAAACTCTTGATCCAGCCATGCACCATGGCTGTTGCTTTTTCGATCATCGGCTTCCTCTGAAAAAACGGACTTAGTAGATAGAGACCGCGGTACCGGTGCTGACCCGGTTGAACAGGTCAATCACATCGTCGTTGCGCATGCGGACGCACCCGTGGGAAAGCGGCACTCCCATGGGCTCAGTGTCGGGCGTGCCGTGAATGTATATGAAGCGGCGAAAAGTATCGACCCCGGGGCCCCGGTTTTTGCTGGTCTCACGGCCACAAAGCCAGAGAATACGGGTCAGTATCCAATCGCGAGCGGGGTGCTGGGCGGCAAGTTCAGGGGAATAGATCTCGCCGGTGGGTCGGCGGCCACGGTAGACGGTGTACATGGGCTGGCCATCGCCGATCATGGCGCGGACATAGTGGCTGCCTCGCGGCGTACAGCCGCTTCCGTCCTGCTCTCCGGGGCCATTAAGGGCTGTGGAAATCGGGTATTCAGCCAACACCGAGCCATTGCCGTCAATCAGGGTCAGGCACTGGCGGTCGAGGCTGATGTGGATGTTCTGGTCAGAGCTGCTGTCGTTACTCAAGCCGGTCAAGCTCCCTTGGGGCTGGTGCCAAGTCGAAGCCTAACCGAGAGCGGAGATCTCAGGCAACCGGGGTCTGGCTGTCAGGCAGCGGAATCAGCATTTTGTCTTCCGCCTGCATACCGGCTGCAAGGAAGGGCACCAGACGAGCGGCAATTTCCTGGATGGTGGTTTCAACACCCAGTTTGTTCTGCAGTATATCGCGCAGGGCATCGCTGCTGGACATGGTGAACGCGGTCGCTCCCAGCATGAACTGAATGCGCCAATAACGGTCCACTGACGACAACTGTGGGGTCGCTTCCTTGAGCAGACGCATGAAACGGCTGAACGGATCGCCGTATTCCTGCTCCAGGAATTTACGCAGGTGTCCTTGGGACTGGGTATAGGCAAGGCCCAGCAGGCGCATGAAGATGGAAATACCCTTCTCGTTACGCTGGGGCATTCGTACGGCACTTTCTGTCAGGGCCCAGAGCGTTTGATTCAGGGTTGGCGGTTTTCCGTCACAGCGCTCCTCCAATTCATCAAAGGCAGTTTCCAGTGTTGCGGAGAACGGCGTGAGAAATCGGGCGAACACAGCGTGGATCAGCGCGTTCTTAGAACCAAAGTGGTAATTGACAGCGGCCAGATTTACTTTAGCCTTACTGGTTATCATTCGGAGCGAGGTTTCCGAAAAACCACGGTCGGCAAACAGCTCTTCAGCTGCATCGAGAATCCGATCTACGGTATCAGACTGCGCCATCTTATTTTCAAAGCCTCTAGCAAACGTCTGTTTGAAACATACGTTTGAAAGCCTGATCTGTCAAGCTCTTGGCTCTGGTTCCGCTGCCACACCCTGCCAGCCCTGATCGATAGCCCGCCGATTCCCCTCAAAGAAAGCCGCCTGAACCCGAGCATAAGCCTTCTCAGCTTCCAGCAAATAGATCAGATACAGCCGCACGTGCTCGCGGCGGGTTAGATGGCTAGGCAGTATGCGCCGCTCAGAAAGCCGGATCAGCGAACTGAAGCGGGTATTTTTCAAGGCGGCGTTAAAATCGGCCATGCGCGTACACTGCCAGATCAGCCCTTCCTTGCCCTCAAGGTGGGCGGCATAGGCGCGGGCCTCACGCAGCAGGCGCTGGCGCTTCATGATGACATCAAGGTAGGAAGGGCTGGAGGTGTAGATGCGCCGGACCGCAGGAATCCCCAGCATCAGGATGATCATGAACGCACCAAAACCGGTACCCGCCACCCAGGCCGTGACAAACCCGGTCAGGCCACTGACAAACACCACCGCAGCGGCAAAGGCGCTGAACAACCACAAGTCACGATTCCGGCGCGCCGTCGCCAAGGTGTAGTCGTCTGGCCAGTCATTCATGGCCAAGCGATTGAAATCCAGAAGCAAAACCCGATCGCATTGGCGTAAGATCAGGCGAAGCTCGCGTTGCTTGAATTGCGCCCGAGCCTGCTCGAATTCGCTCGAGGCGGCCTCCAGCTCTTCTGCCACTCCCTCCTCTTCCTCCACGGCCGGCGCGGTCTCCAGAGCTTCGGCTTCGGCTTCGGCTTCGGCTTCGGCTTCGGCTTCGGCCGCGTCGGGCTGCGTGGCCGATGGCAGCGGATCAGCAGCGCGCCCCTGGCGCAACACGGCACCTTGGGAGGGGTCAGTCTTTGGAGGCGCTGTCCGCTGATTTTCAGCCATGTTATAACTTCCGGAACGGGCAATGAATCGAAAAAGGGCTACGTAATACAGGTATCGACCGGGTAGCAACTATCTTGAGCCTGAGCGAGCAAAGCCAGCGTGACAACCGGGCCAACTTGGCATCGGCCGGTTCCACCGCTATCCTTGGCGCCCTGCCGCAACCGCATTCGAGTATTTTTCAAGAGGTCTGGCTATGTTCACAGGTATTGTTCAAGGCATTGCAACTGTCGAAGAGGTCGCCGCCGCACCCGGGTTAAGCACACTGGTCATTCGCCTGCCCGACAACAAGGCCGCCGGCATCACCATCGGCGCCTCGGTGGCCATCAACGGTACCTGCCTGACAGTCACCCGCCAGGACGGCAATGACCTGTACTTCGATGCCATGCAGGAGACACTGCAGTGCACCACCCTTGGCGATCTTCAGGTTGGACACGAGATCAACTTTGAGCGGGCAGCACGCATTGGCGACGAGATTGGCGGGCATTTGCTGTCTGGCCACATTCACACCACGGCCACCATCGCCGAGATCGTGAAAACCGAGAACAATGTGACGCTGTGGTTTGAAGTGCCCGAGGCATGGACCAAATACATCTTCACCAAAGGTTATATCGCCATCAACGGCGCCAGCCTGACCATTGGAGAGGTCGAGGGAAATCGATTCAACGTGCACCTGATTCCAGAGACCCTGCGGGCAACTACCTTTGGCACCGCCAGAGAGGGCCAGCGCGTCAACATCGAGATCGACAGCCAGACCCAGACCATCGTCGATACCCTGGCCCGTCTCGGCTACAACCAACCTCCCAAGACTCAGTAACCGCGCATCACGGCCCTACCCCGAAGACTCGTATATCAGCGCTGACTGGCCTCAAGGACCACAAACTTGGGATTGGCGTCGAGCTGACGAACGGCCGGGAAGAATTTCCGCAGACTGCGGTGATAGCCAAGGTGGCGATTGCCAACGATCAGCAGCGAACCACCCGGCGCCAGGTGCTCAGCCGCCACACGGAACAGACGAAGGGCAATGTGATCACCCACCACACCGCCTTCATGAAACGGCGGATTTAGCAGAATCAGCTCAAACTGCCCGGCGGAACTGGCGATGCCGTCGGCGTGATCAAACCGGGCCTTACTTTCCGGAAATAACCGGGACACATTGTCCCGGGCGCTGGCTACGGCCTGACTGGAGACATCTGCAAAGCTCATCTCCAGATCCGGCCTCTGCTCCAGCGCCACCAGCCCCACCACGCCATTGCCGCACGCCAGATCCAGAACCCGGGCATCAGCTGCCAGCGCAGACACAGCGGTTTTTACATGGGGCAAGAACAGGCGGGTGCCTATGTCCAGTTTTTCCCGGGCAAACACGGCAGGCAAGGCGCCTACCTGAATCTGACTCCCGTCCACACTGTAGCTTTTCCAGCTGCCGGGCCAGCTGTCGAGATCGGCAGTGCCACGGCGGCAGACCACTACCCGGGCTTTCTTGCGGGCAGGCAGGACGGTTTCCGTGTGCACGGCCTGAGCAAAGACCTCGACACCACGGTCAGGCAGATGCTTGATCATCCCTCCCGCAAGCAGCAGGCCGTCTTTGGCCAGCACACTATTGACCCACCGCAGCAGCCAGGCCAGGTATTCGGCGTGACGCGGCACCCTTAGGATAATGACGTCGTATTCGCCCTGTGGTGGGTTCAGCCAAGTGGTTACAGCCAATGGTGCATCCACGGCGGAATTCAGACCGGCGTTGTGCGTGACGGCCGCAGGCAAGGTCGCACTGTCGGCAACAACGTCCGGTTTAAAGGAGCGCAACCCAAGGGTCAGCGCTCCGAACTGGTCATCAACAATGAGCACCCGGGGAGATGGCAACGTGGCCAGGCGCTGGTACGCCTCATCCAGCAGCAGCTCATCGGCAGCATCCCAGGCTCGCAGCGAGACGTCACCGCCACCCGGACGGGCTAAAGTCAGGGCGCCGTCCGGCGTGTCCATCACTGCAGTGGTCATATTGGTGTCCAAAAGGGGGATTCATCACAAAAGCGTTATTTTAGGCTGTTTATTCTAGAAATTAAGCCTAAATTACGAGGTGTTCACGCATTATCCTTTTTCTGGTTGGCTCCGTTGTTGTGGACGCAAACCCTTTGCCCCTCACCCCAGGGGCTTTTTTTTGCCTGGCGTTTAGCGCTTGGGCCAGCGCCGGTACTTAACGGCGGGTGGCACGGTACACCGTGAAGCGGCGATCTTCAGTCAGGCGCTCCACCGGTCCCACGAAGCGTTTAATCAGGTTTTCGTATGGCAGGAAGGTGTTGGCAACCAGCCTCAGCTCGCCTCTGGTCTTGAGATGGCGAGCCACCGACCGCAGGAAATCTTCGGTCATGGAGGTGTCGGTTCTCACACCAGCGTGGAATGGCGGGTTGGTCACGATCGCAGGCCAGACACCCTCGACACCGGCCAGACCATCCGAGGCGATAATTTCGCCGGTCGCCCCTGCCCGTTCGTAGGTCGCACGGGCACAGATTACCGCCTGGGATTGAACGTCCACCCCATCCACCGGCGCCACCGGCCGGCCCTGATCTCGTTGCCAGGTTTGATGCCAGGAGCCGATCACGCCTGCGCCACAGGCGAAATCCAGTACCCGATTGGCTTTCAGTGGCGTGTTGACCAGGCTGTCCAGCAACATCGACGTGCCTGCATCCAGCTCGCCCTGGCTGAAGATACCGGGCAAGCCACAGACCTCAACGGTGCTGCCGGCATTGGTTATCGAGTGCCACTGCATCCAGTCTGCCACGTCAAAGTGCGACAGCGGTGCCAGGCTACTGGCCACCCAAACCTGACAATGCCGGGCGCTATCAACCTTGGCCGCATCCCGATCAATGCTCTTGAGCTGCTTCACCGCACCGGCGATGCCTTCTTTCTTCTCACCCATCAGGATCAAGGCAGCATTCGGTGCCGCGATCCAGCGCGCCAGCGCCAACCTTAGATCAAGCTCGGCCCGGGCCTTGGGCAAAAACACCACCACCGTGTCGAAACTGGAAGCCGTGAGTTCGGGATTATCGTAACCAAAACCCACCTGCCAGTTCGCTGGCCCTGCCAGCTCCTCGGCGTAGCCTGCATGCTCGCTCATTGCCAAGCCCCCGGAAGGCAGCTCTGGCAACAAGGCGCCGGAACTTGCCCCCAGCAAGGCTACACGACCTTTCAACAGGGAACGATTCCGAAGCAGGGCTTCATGGGATTTTGGCAGTGCGGACATCGGCAGGCGGACCCCGTTTCTGGTTCTGGAAACGGGCTACTTTAACTGGAATCGGCCCGCAAGTCCCGCCAGAACTGGCGTACCTTGCGGGCCGATACGACTACTTCAGCGTCGAAATCTCAGCGTCAGGCGTTTTCCTGGCGACCAGATCGGACTGGCCTCGCTGCCAGCTCCTCAATGGTTCGGCTTCTGACCGACTCGCGCTCATCGTCGCTGGAAATGGACAGCCCCATATCCCGCAGAACGCCGTCACGGAGTGCGTAGACGAAGCCGTGCACCGTGAGGGGCTGGCCGCGCTTCCACGCATCCTGAACAATGCTGTTCTGGCTCACATGATTTACCTGCTCCACCACATTGAGCTCACACAGCCGGTCCACACGATCCTGAACGTCGCTGATCTGGTCAAGGATCGGCTGGTGGCGGTCACGCACATCCTGAACATGCCGAAGCCAGTTGGTGATCAGGCCGGAGCCCTCGTTCAGCAGCGCGGCACGGACACCTCCACAGCCATAATGGCCGACTACCATGACATGCTTGACCTTCAACACCTCAACTGCGAACTGAAGCACTGACAAGCAGTTGAAATCGGTGTGCACCACGACGTTGGCAACGTTCCGGTGCACGAACAATTCCCCTGGCATCAGATCAACAATCTGGTTTGCCGGTACCCGGCTGTCTGCGCAGCCAATCCACAAGTACTCCGGCGCCTGCTGACTGGACAGGCGGTCGAAGAACTGCGGATCTTCCGATTTGATCCCAGCCGCCCAGGCCTGGTTTTTCTCAAGTAGACGGTCAAGCTGACCCATCGACACACTCCCTTTTAATCTTTTGACCCTTCAAATTGAAAGGCATCTGTTTTACCAAAGCAATACTCAAGTGGTCGCATTCGCTGTTGAGCTCTGGGCAGCAATGTCGCCAGCACTCGATCCGGCAATTTCTCCAGCATTTTGCCCCCCATTCGCGCTACCACTCTCTGCCTCACTCTCGGTCTCACTGTCGGCATCAAGGTGACCGGAATGCATGGTGCTCTGGGCAAGATCCAGTAGCTCTCGCAGGGCCACGGAGAACATGGCGTATTCAGGCTCACGTACGCTCTTGAGCTCCGCCAGCATGGACTTCCAGCGCTGGATCATTCCCACATGCCGTTCAAGCCAGGCATCGACACAAACCGGTACATCGTCCGGCTTGCCAGCCAACCGGAGTACGCCGGTGGTGAGTGCTCGCTGCTGCCACTCCAGATCCTCCCGGAAACTCTCCCGGGCCAGGGCCTGCCAGTGCGAGGCCGGTGCCAGTGAGGCAATGGCCCGGGCAAACCAGTTCAGGTCCAGCTTGTCACCCAGTTCATAGTACAGATTGGCGACCGTTTTCAGCGGCATGCCGGACGCTTCCTGGGCCTCAATAATGCCCAGTGACGAGTACAGATAGTCGGTACCCGACACCACCGATGCCAGCTCTGTTGGCAGACCGGCCTCGACGAGCCCCTGATGCCGTTTCTGCCAGGCTGTGCGCGCGTGTTCACCGAGGTAGTCCGGCAGACCGGCGGTGATGGCCCAGACATTGTCGGCGAAGCGCTCGATGTGGTTCTGGATGCTGAGTTCAGCCCGACGATTGCGCAGCAACCACCGAACGGAGCGACGCATCAGCCGCATCAGGTCCTGCATCAGCTCCATTTGCAACTGGGCCGGCACGTTGAAATCCTGATCCTCAATCTTGTCCCACCAGTTGTCGATGCGGAACACATCCCGGGCAATGATCCAGGCCAGGGCGATGGACGCCGCGTCGGCACCGGTGGACTGATTCAGCCGCTCAACAAAGGTGATCCCCATGTGATTGACCATGTCGTTGGCAATCTGGGTGGCGATGATTTCCCGCCGCAGTTGGTGCTCGCCCAGCTCCTTGGAGAACTTCTGGGTTAGCCCGCGCGGGAATACTTTATACATCTCACCAGCCAGCAGGGGCTCATCCGGCAGCGTGCTGTTGATGAGGGTCTGCTTCAGATCGCCTTTCACGTAGGAGATCAGCACCGACAGTTCCGGCCGGGTCAGGCCCTTCTTGTCGAGTTTCCGCTCCGACAGGGTTTCATCGTCGGGCAGAAACTCCAGCGACCGGTTGAGTTTGCCTTCGTTCTCCATGGTGTTCATCAGCCGGCGGTATTCCTCCAGCCGGATGGCAGCATCCTCGCTGGCAATACTGATGGCCTGGGTCTGCCGGTAGTTGTTCTTCAACACCAGATCGGCGACATCGTCGGTCATTTCCTCCAGCATGACGTTGCGCTGCTTGCCGGTCAGATCGCCCACGGCAACGGCCTGGTTCAGCAGGATTTTCATGTTCACTTCGTGGTCCGAACAGTCAACGCCACCGGAGTTGTCGATGAAGTCAGTGTTCATGCGTCCGCCCCGAAGCGCGAACTCAATCCGCCCGAGCTGAGTCAGGCCAAGGTTACCGCCCTCACCCACGACCTTGCAGCGCAGCTCGGAACCGTTAACCCGCAGGCCATCGTTGGCCTTGTCGCCAACGTCGCTATGGGACTCGCCCGCGGACTTCACATAGGTGCCAATGCCGCCGACCCAAAGCAGGTCTACCTGGGCCTTGAGAATGTGGGAAATCAGCATGTTCGGGGGTACCCGATCCGACTTGATACCCAGCAGCTTTTTCATTTCGGCACTGACTGGAATGGACTTGGCGTTGCGACTGAACACACCACCGCCCTTGGAGATCAGCTTGGTGTCGTAATCCGTCCAGGCCGAACGGGGCAGTTCAAACAGCCGCTTGCGCTCCTTGAAGCTCTTGTCCGGATCCGGAGTCGGGTCGATGAAGATGTGGATGTGGTTGAAGGCCGCCACCAGTTTGGTCTTTTCGGAACACAGCATGCCGTTGCCGAACACATCCCCGCCCATGTCGCCGATGCCAATGGCCGTGAACTCATCCAGGGCCGGGTTGATACCCATCTCCCGGAAGTGACGTTCCACTGATACCCAGGCACCACGGGCAGTGATGCCCATCTTCTTGTGGTCGTAGCCGTTACTGCCACCGGAGGCGAAGGCATCGCCCATCCAGAAGCCGTAGTCCGCAGACAAGCCGTTGGCGATGTCTGAGAAAGTCGCGGTGCCCTTGTCGGCCGCCACAACCAGGTAGTGATCATCGTCGTCGTGGCGCACCACCCGCTCTGGTGGCTGAATGCCGGCATCCACCAGATTGTCGGTGATATCCAGCAGGCCGCGGATGAAGGTCTTGTAGGCCTCAATACCCTCTGCCTGGAATGCCTCACGATCCGACGGATCGGGCAGGCGCTTGGCCACAAAACCACCCTTGGCCCCGACCGGAACGATGACTGCGTTCTTCACCTGCTGGGCTTTCACCAGTCCGAGAATTTCGGTGCGGTAGTCCTCGAACCGGTCCGACCAGCGCAGGCCTCCACGGGCAACCTTGCCCCCCCGCAAATGCACACCTTCCACCCGCGGAGAATAGACAAAGATCTCAAACATCGGCAGTGGCAGCGGCACATCCGGAATTTGAGACGGATCGAATTTCACGCTGATGTACGGCTTGGGCCCGCCATCCTCATCATGCTGGTAGAAGTTGGTGCGCAGCGTCGCCTGCATCAGCTCCATGTAAAGCCGCAGCACCCTATCCTCACTGAGGTTATCAACGCCGTCCAAACCGGCGTTGAACTCGATTTCCAGTTTCTGCTGGGCCGCCTTGCTCTGGCCTTCACTCTGAAAACGGTCCGGGTTGAAGCGCACCTCGAAATACTCAAGCAGCAACCTGGCCAGATCCACATGGTTGACCAGGGTATTGGAAATGAAAGTCTGACTGTTGGAGAAACGGATCTGGCGCATATAACGAGCAAAGGTCCGCAACAATGCAATCTCGCGCCAGCTCATGTACGACGTCAGCAGCATCCGGTTGAAGGCATCGTTTTCGGCGTTGCCGTGCCAGACCCTCCGGAACAGGTCCTCGAAGATCGGACGTATGCGATGGATGTCCACCACTCGGCCGGTGTGAGCCTGCAACGTGAAGTCGTGAATCCACACCGACTTGCCGTGGCGGTCAGTGACTTCAAATGGATGCTCGCCCAGCACCCTGAAACCCAGGTTGTCGAAGATCGGCATCACGTCGGACAGCGGCAGCGGCTGATCCGGGTAAAAGAGCTTGAAATGCAAGGTGCTTTCATCCTCTTCCAGGGCCCGGTAGAAGCTCATGGTCAGATCGCTGCGTTTGGCGGCGCCGGAAATGTGCTCCAGATCGATAGCAGCGCGGCGCGGCGAGAACATGTCGGTGTAGCTGGCCGGAAAACCGCCGGACCACAGCCGCGACAGCTCATTGCCTTGTTCCTCGCCGTAGGCCTCGCTCAGAGCCTCGTAAAGGCCATCCCGCCAGGACTGTGCCATCTCAATGACTTTTTCACGAATTTCGGCGATGGGCAGCTGCCGATTCTCAACCTGGGGCACCCGGATAGTGAACTGCACGCGGGCCAGCACCGATTCGGAGAAGTGGGTGACAAATTCGATGTCCTCGGCTTCCAGCCGGTCAAGCAGGACCTGTTCGACCTTTTGCCGAAGCTCGGTGTTATAGATATCTCGGGGAAAGAACGCCAGACAGGTCACAAACTGGCCGTACACATCCTCACGCATGAACAGCTCAATGCGGCGGCGCTCCTGGATGTACAGAATGTTCTTGGCCACCTTCAGAAGATCTTTGCTTTCAATCTGAAACAGTTCGTCCCGGGGATAGACCGTGAGAATCTGGTCCAGCTCTTTGCCGGCGTAATCGTCGCGCAAGAATCCGGATCGTTTGATGACACTCTGGAATTTCCGGCGCAGGAGCGGGATCTCATCCGGGCGCTCGTTGTAAACGCGGGAGGTGTACAGACCCAGGAAGCGACGCTCGCCAACCACTTCACCCTTGCTGTTGAACTTCTTGACCGCGATGTAGTCTGGGTAGGCCGGACGATGCACCCGCGAGCGCTGGGCGGATTTGGCGAAAATAAAGATATCGTCGGTGCGCGTCATTTCATGGCGCGTGCGCTGGGGTAACTCGTTCAGCCGAACCCGGTCCGGACGCTCGTTATTGACCCGCAGGATGCCAAGCTCTGAGTTCTCAACCCGGCGCACCACCATGCCGCTCTTGTCTTTGGCAAAGTCGTACTCGTCGTAACCCAGGAACGTAAAGTGGTCCTGTACCAGCCAGTTCAGGAAGGCTCGCGCCTCTTCTTTCTGTTCATCGTCGATTCCGGCGGAGGTGGTATCCAACTCGTCCAGGATCTCGCAAACCTTTTCGGTGACAATCGGGAAATCTGAGACAGCGATGCGCACTTCGTGCAACACCGTTTGCAGTGTTTCCTCCAACTCGCTCAGGTCGGCCGGATCGCTGTGCCGGTCGATCTCCAGCACGATGAAGGCTTCGAATTGGGAATTCTTGCTGGCGCGCTTGTTGGGCAGCAGCTTGCTTAGCTTGCCGTCCTCAGTACGCTCTACCTGAAGGATGGAATGCTGGATGGAGTGGGTTCCGATCTCGCGCTGATTGATGGCAATCCGCAGGGAGTCGATCAGAAACGGGATGTTCGGGTGCAGAATGAAAATGACCGTGTGGGTCGACTGCCAGCCATCGCTTTCGAGGTCAGGGTTGAACACTGACACCGGTGTCTCGTCGGCGGTCCGCTTCTGAAGAAACTGCCAGGCCGCGAGAACTGCACCGTAGGTGTCTGAAAATCGTCGACTGACCAGCTCCTCAAGAGGAATATGGGCATAATGCTGCTTGGCAAATTCGCAGATCTTGTTTGCCTCTGTCTTGGCAATTTTCTGGGCGAACGCATCAGCCAGTTGTTCAAAAAACTGATCCTTGCTGGCTACTGTCAGCGCATTCATGATCGACCTCGGTTAGTGTGAAGTAAACGTAATCGTCTTATTGTCACATAAGCATAGTCAAACCCTTGATTTTTGCCGGGCAGACACCAAAACTGCGGCAACTACTTACGCACGAAAAGACGTTCTAAGATGAACCCTAGAGAATCGGAGCAGTTCCTTTCAATGTCGCTACAGCATACGTTCGGTGAACTCAGGTCGCAGTTGGCAAAAAGGATAATCGGACAGGAAAAATTGGTGGACCGATTGCTGATTGCCCTCCTCGCCGATGGCCACCTTCTGGTGGAGGGTGCCCCGGGCCTGGCAAAGACCACCGCGATCAAGGCACTGGCCGATCACCTGGACGGTGATTTCCACCGCATCCAGTTCACCCCGGACCTGCTGCCCTCCGACGTAACCGGCAGTGAAATCTACCGGGCTGAAACCGGGACCTTCGAATTCCAGCGCGGGCCGATCTTTCACAACCTGGTGTTGGCCGATGAGATCAACAGGGCTCCGGCCAAGGTACAGTCCGCTCTGCTCGAAGCCATGGGCGAGCGCCAGGTCAGTGTGGGCCTGCGTACCTTTCCGCTCGACCGCCTGTTCATGGTGATGGCCACCCAGAACCCCATTGAGCAGGAAGGCACCTATCCCCTGCCCGAAGCCCAGCTCGACCGTTTCCTGATGCACGTGGTGATTGATTACCCCTCGGCCGAGGCCGAGAAAGCCATTCTGCACCTGGCGCGCAATGACTATCGCCAGGGCCAGCCCCAGACCGATGTTCGACTGACCGCGGACCAGGTGTTCGACGCCCGCAACGAGGTCGCCGATATCTACATGGCCGAACCGGTGGAACAGTATCTACTGGCGCTGGTACTGGCCAGCCGCGATGCCGGCAGCCTGGACCCTGAGCTGGCGCGCTGGACCGCCTTTGGCGCCAGCCCGCGCGGCACCATTGCCCTGGACCGCTGCGCCCGGGCCCTGGCCTGGCTCGACGGCCGGGACTACGTGACCCCGGACGACGTCCGAGCCATGGCTTATGATGTGCTCCGGCATCGGATTCTGCTGACCTTTGAGGCCGAGGCCGAGGGCATGACCGCTGACGCGGTTATCGAGCGCCTGATTGAGCGAGTACCGGTCACCGCCTGATGATCTTCACCGATGCGACAGACTGACACCGCCACCATGGCTGACTCCGACGCTCTAACCCACATCAGCCTGCCGGACCTGATCCGCCTGCAGGCCGATGCACGTGCGTTGAAGCTGCCCTCGGCCCGCCCGGCGAAAACACGCCAGGCCGGTTTGCAGCGGTCACCGCAACGGGGCCGAGGCATGGCATTCGCGGAGGTTCGCCAATACCAGCCCGGTGACGACATCCGCAGCATCGACTGGCGCGTAACTGCAAGACGCCAGGCGCCCCACACCAAGCTGTATGAGGAGGAGCGGGAACGCCCGGTGCTGTTGCTCTGCGATTTGGGCCCGACCCTGTTCTTTGCCAGTACCGGTGCCTACAAACAGGTGCGGTCGGCGCAGGTTGCCAGCCTGCTGGCCTGGCTGGCGCTCTGGGCCGGTGATCAGGTCGGCGGTATTGTCTTCAACGACCGGTCACTGAGCGTGCTGCGCCCGGCCCGGCGCAAGAAATCCGTGCTGCGCCTGCTGGATACCCTGGCCGACCACCAGCAACAGCCGGGAGCCAAAGCCAACACTCCCGCCGAAGACACCGACACCAATGGCCTCGACCAAGCGCTGGCCGAAGCCCGCCGGGTAGCCCACACCGGCAGCCGCATTTTTGTGATCAGCGACTTCCTTGGCATCACGGAAGACACCCCGACTCTGTTGGGCGCCCTGGCCCGTCACAATTCGGTCAGTGCCATCCGCATCGTGGATCCCCTGGAACGCGCGCTGCCCAGTAGCGGCCGCTTTGCCGTCGCAGGCCCCGACGGCCCGGTCTGGTTTGATGCCGCCAATACCCGGTTCCAACAAGCCTGGCGACGCAAGGTGGATGCCCATGAGGCCCGCCTGGAACACTGTTTCCGCACCTCGGGCGTGGCCTCGGCCATGGTGTCCACCGGCGAGGAACCTGCAGTGGCGCTGAAAGCGCTGCTGGGGCCGGGAGGCCGGATCGGATGAACCCGCAGGACCCACTGAGCCAACTGAAAGACATTCACCTGCCTGCAACCGGGGGCTTCTGGCCACCGGCACCGGGCTGGTGGCTACTGGCCTTGATTCTGCTGCTGGCGCTTGCCGGGCTGTTCTGGCTTGTGCACCGGCGCCGTCGTCGCAATCGCTGGCTGCGCTTGGCCAAATCCGAACTGTCCGCCTTGGAACATCAGGCCAGCCCGGAACCCCACTGGTTTGCCCAGTTGAACAGCCTGCTGAAACGGGCGGCGCGCCAGCGTTATCCGGACAAACACCCGGAGTCTCTGAGTGGCGAGGCCTGGGTAGCATTTTTGCTTTCGACAGCGCCGAACGACCGAATTGCTTCGCGGCCAATCGTTGAAGCGATTGTGCACAGTAGCTGGCAACCCAAGGCCAGTGCCGACCCCCGACAGGCCACGGAATTTGCCCGCTCCTGGCTGGGAGGTCAGGCATGGTAAGTCTCGCTTATCCTTGGCTGATGCTGCTTGTGCTGGTACCGCTGCTGCTGCAGTGGCGGCGACCCGCGGGACAGTCGGTGGATGCACCGATGCTGCCGGTTGGCCACTGGCTGTCTGACCTACCCGGCGTAAGCCGTCACGGCAGCGCCACCCCACTGTGGCAGAAACTATTGCTGTTCGTGATCTGGTGTCTGTTGGTGGTGGCGCTGGCGCGGCCACAGCATGTTGGCGAGCGGGTACAACTGCCGGTATCCGGTCGCGACCTGATGCTGGTGGTAGACATCTCCCCGAGTATGGACGAACAGGACATGGTCGTTCAGGGCCGCAGCATCAACCGGCTGCAGGCGGTGAAGGTAGTGCTGGACGATTTCATCAGCCAACGCAAAGGCGACCGCCTCGGGCTGATCCTGTTTGGCACCCAACCCTATGTGCAGGTGCCCCTGACCTTTGACCTGGCAACCGTGAAGACCCTGATGCGGGAATCAGGCCTGGGCATGGCGGGCCGAGCCACCGCCATCGGCGACGCGGTGGGCTTATCGATCAAGCGGCTGCGGGACCGGCCACAGGACCAGCGCGTGGTCATCCTGCTCACCGATGGCGCCAACACCGCCGGCGAAATCACCCCGGACAAAGCCACCGAGATTGCTGAAGCGGCCAGTGTCCGGCTCTACACCATCGGTATCGGTGCCGAATCCATGATACAGCGCGGTTTCCTGGGCTCGCGGCGGGTGAATCCGTCGCGGGATCTGGACGAGGCCCTGTTGACGCGCATGGCGGAGCAGACCGGCGGCCGCTACTTCCGGGCCCGGAGCCTGCCGGAACTGGAACTGATCTACGAAAGCATCAACCAGTTGGAGCCGATTGAACTGGAGGGCAAGTTCTACCGACCAGTCACCGAACTTTTTGCCTGGCCGGCGGGCTTGGCGGCACTGCTGTGGCTGGCCCTGCTACTGCTCCGCCACGGCTCCTCGCTGGTGAAATCTCGCCAGCCGGCGACGAAGAGGGAAACCAATGGCTGATTTCCATTTTCTCCGTCCGTTCTGGCTGCTGCTGATACTGAGCCTACCCATACTGATTTTCACGCTCCGACACCTGCGTCTTGGCGACAGCGGCTGGGCAAGGATCATTCCTGAGCGATTGTTGGCGCCGGTCATCCGCCATGATGGCACCTCCGGCACACAGCACGGGTCGCCGATGCTGCCGGTGTCCCTGGCGGTGATCGCCCTGTCCATTGCCCTTGCCGGTCCCGCCTGGCGTGAGGCACCCACGCCACTGAAACAGCCGGGCGATAGCCTGGTCATCGTGCTGGACCTGTCGCTATCCATGCTCGCCACCGATCTGGAGCCAGATAGGCTGACACTGGCAAAACGCAAGATCCGCGATATTCTGGACGCCCGTGAGGGCAGCTTAAACGGGCTGATTGTATTCGCCGCCGACGCCCACGTGGTTGCGCCGCTGACCGACGACGGCAAGACTATTGAAGGCATGCTGGATGTCCTGGAGCCGGTGATCATGCCGGCCCCGGGCAACCGGGCCGATCTTGCCATTGCCCGGGCCCGTAATCTCCTGCAACAGGGTGCACCGGGCAAGGGGCGGATCCTGCTGATCACCGACGATGTGCCCACGCGCTACCACGCCAGTATTTCACAAACCCTGGAAGGCACCGACCTGTCCCTGGATACCCTGGTGGTCGGCACCGAACAGGGTGGCCCCATTCCCCTGGCCAAGCGGGGCTTTATCCGCGAGAACGGCGATATCGTCATCACCCGTGCCAACCCCGACTCCCTGGCCAGCCTGGCCCAGCAGAACGGAGGCGCAAGCGAGCAACTCACGCTGGATGAAAGTGATATCCAGGCCCTGAAGCTGGAACCCACGGAAAGCGATGACTGGCAGGAGACCGACTCTGGCGTCACGGTGAACCGCTGGCAGGATGACGGCTACTGGCTGCTCTGGCTGGTTCTGCCACTGTTGCTGCTGGGCTGGCGCCGGGGCGCCTTTACCGTGCTTGCCCTCACCGTGCTGCCGCTGACGCCGCAGCCGGCCCAGGCAATGGAGTGGGGGGAACTCTGGCAACGGGAAGACCAACGAGCCCCCGAGCTGATTCGTGAAGACCCGGCTGACGCCGCCAACCATCTGGACGATCCGGAGTGGCGTGGAAGCGCCCTGTACCGGTCGGGGCAGTACGAACAGGCCGCCGAGGCCTTTGCCGCCGCCCAGGGCGCGCGTGCGGATTACAACCGGGCCAATGCCCTGGCCCGGGCCGGCCAGCTGGAGCAGGCCCTGGCTGCCTACGACCAGGCCCTTGAACAAGCCCCCGACATGACCGACGCCCGCGAGAACCAGGAACTGGTCAGACAATTACTCGATCAACAGCAACAGCAGAAAGGCCAGCAACAAAACCAGGGGCAGGAGTCGCAGCAGCAAGAGAATGGTGATTCGCAGAACGGCTCGTCCGATCAGTCCCCCGGCAATCAGGGTCAGGAGCAACCCCAGGAATCCGGCCAATCCGGGAACAGCCAGGACCAGGGCCAGCCGTCGGAGCAGTCGTCCAACAACGGCGCCAACGAGACCGACAGCAACGCCAGCGACTCCCAGGACAACACCGGGGACCAACAGCAGCAGGCGCAATCCCGCGAAGGTACGGACGGTAGCGGCCAGGTGGAAGCACCGGCCCAGATTTCCGAGCAACCCCTGTCCCAGGGCCAGGAACAATGGCTGCGCCGGGTCCCGGATAATCCCGGCGGCCTGCTGAAGCGCAAATTCCTGCAACAGTATCAGGAACGCCAGACACCATCCGATGAGGGCGATACACCATGGTAAACCGGCTAATGATCTCTGCCATTCGCGTATTGGTTCTGATGGCGATGGCTACCTTTCTTTACGCCGGGGAGCTCAAGGTCGAACCGGATCGCACTCGGCTTTATGAGGGCGAGGTGCTGACCCTGACCGTGACCGGCTCCATGAAACTGGATATCAACCTGAGCAATCTCTTCAATCTGGACCTGTCCAACCTGCCCTCGCCCGACATCGAAAAGGTGGAACCGGCATTCGAGGTACTGGCGAAAAATCAGCGCTACAGCATTCGCACCGTGAACAACGACATGGTGGGTGAGATCACCTGGACTTACCAACTGGCGCCCCAGCGCAGCGGCAAGCTGACCATTCCGTCACTCAGCTTCAAGGACTCAACCTCGAAACCGGTCAACATTGAGGTCGTCAGCGGAAACCCGCCGGATCAGAACGTGGCCGCCAGCCGGGACAGTTTCATCGAGTTGTCAGCGGACAAGGCCGAAGTATACGTGCAGGAACAGCTGACCATGACCATCCGCCTGTTCTTCAGCGGCAATCTGGTGCGAGGCGAGCTGTCGGAGCCGGAACATCCGGATGCGATCATCGAGCCTCTGGGCAAGCAGAAGGAATACTCCCGCTACCGCGACGGTGTCCGCTACCGCGTGGTGGAACGCCGCTACGCGCTGTTCCCGCAACAACCGGGCGAACTGACCCTGCCACCGATCCGCTTTGAGGGACAGGCCCGCGACGCCAGCGGCAAGCTGATTTTCCTACGCGACAGCGAGCAGCTCTACACCGTTCCGGTGAACGATGTCCCCGCCAGCTATACCGGCGATACCTGGCTGCCCGCCAGCGCCCTGACACTGGATGAGTCCGGGCTGCCCGAGTCCTTGCAGGTGGAAACCGGCGAAAACCTGACCCGCAACATCACCCTGCGGGCGGCCGGGTTACCGGCCGAAGCCCTGCCCCCGCTGCCAGAACTCGCTCCAGAGGGCCTGCGCAGCTACCCCGAGGCGCCGGAACGGAAAACCGACATAACCCCGGCCGGCCTGACCTCGAGCCTGAGTCAGACCCGTGCCCTGGTGCCGGTGCAATCCGGCCCGCTGACCCTGCCCGAAATTCGGATCACCTGGTGGGACACCGCCAGCGACAGCGAGCAGGTAGCCGTCATTCCGGCCAAAACGTTGCAGGTGGGTGGTGCTTCGGCGCAGGTTAATGCCTCAACAACACCTTCTGGCACCGATAACGATACGGGCGCCACCACGGGCACGTCAGAGCCCAGGACTTCGAACAATGACACATCCAATTGGCAATGGCTGAGCCTGGCTCTGGCTGCACTCTGGCTGGCAACTCTGGTGTTGTGGTGGCGGGCCCGAAACGGGGGTAACACGCCCAAGTCACAGCGGGCTGCGCCGGACCATCGGGAAAGCGCCCTGTTCGAGCAGCTGATTCAAGCCGCCCGCAAGGGATCGGCCTCAACCCCGGCGCTGCTGGTGCAGTGGGCGAACCAGCGCTTTGCCGGAAAAAACTTCCGGACCGCGTCGGAGGTTATGGCGGGGTTGAATAATGCCACCCTGAGCGCCGAACTTCGGCGCCTGCAGGCGCGGCTGTTTGCGCCGGGCAATGATACTGCGGAGGATTGGGACGGCCGCGCCCTGGCCAAGGCACTACAACAGGTGCGCGAGCAGCGGAATTCTGTCGAGCCCCAAGGCTCCGAACTGCCGCCACTCTACCCCGACAGCCTCTCGGCATAAGCGTGGCGAAACCAGTTTCAGTTATCTGAGGCTCATATTAGGAGGTGTTGCCGTTACTGAGTGAGCTGCTGATCAATCACCAACTCGACCGGCTCACCAGCGTCATCACTGACCTCTGCCGGCACTTCCAGGCTGCCCTGCCAGTCGCCGGGTTGGGCGATAGCGTTGCCTGAGCGGCTCAGCCGGGCGGTCACCATGACCGCCTCGGCGCTGGAGATTTTCGCCTCCGGCGACATCGACTTGCTGTCATCCAACCGTACCTCGGCCGGCAGAGCACCCGCCGTCAGGCGGGTGATCGCCAGGGGCGGGCCACCAGCACCTCCCTGACCACGGGCGAACACAAACAGCACGGTGTCTGCAGGTACCTGATCCCGAAATGCCTCGGACAAGCTCACCCGAACCGTCACGCCCGGGCCTTCTGCCTCGGCAGTTTCGAAACTGGGTGGCGTTTCACCCAGACGCCCGTAAGCTTCCTGAATACCACCCTGAATCGAAGCCAGTTGGGGATGATCCGGCGCCACTGCCACAATCCGTTCCCAGTACTTGATCGCTTCCCGGTAGTTTTCCTGGCTGAAGGCGTAAATGCCCAGTAGGCCCAGGGCGTTCACTTCATCGGGATTCAGTTCACGAGCCGCTTCAATGGCCGCCCTCACCTCAGCGGTCATGGCCCCCTGGCTGCGGAAGAACTGGGCCTGTGCCGCCAGGCCGAGGGCAACGGCACGTGCGTTTTCATTGGGCGCGTATTCCGACAGGCGCCGGAAGGCCGAAGCCGCAGCCTGGTATCGCTCCAGACGCATGTAGCTCTGTCCCAACATGGCCCAGCCATCGGGATTGTCAGGGCTGGCTTCAAGCTTTTCCCGAAGCTGGTCGGTAAGCTCGGCCATTTGGTTCTGGCGGGCGCTGTCAGTCTGCCCCATGGCCTGCATGGTGATGAGCTGTTCCACGTCGTCCATGGCGCCCCACTCCTGGTAAAGGAAATAGGTTGCGACCGGCACCAGCAGAATGGCCACCAAACCCACCGCAATGGCACTTTTTCGGCCACTCAGGGCTGGCCCCATCACAGTCTCATCCGGGACATCATCGAGCATGGCACCGGCGAGCTCTTCTTTCAGCTGCCGGTAGTTGTCGTCGTCCAATATTCCCGCCTCGTACTCGGCGTCCAGTTCCTTCATCCGGCTCCGATAGGCCATCAGGTTCTGGTTTCTGAAGTCAGCTCGCTCTCTCGCCGCTGAGCTGTGAAAAAGCACCGGATACAACACAAACGCAAGGGCCAGGATGATGAGTACCGTTGCGGCAATCCAGAAGGTTTCAGTCATGGAGATATCGTCACAGGTTCAGTCATGAGTGCAGCAGAGAAGAAGCGATCAGGCTCGATTGTCCTGATCGTCTTCTGCAAGAATCTTGGTCACGAGGGCTTTCTCTTCGGCGGTCAGCTCCGGTGTCTCGTCAGTTTGCCGCCGGGAGCGTACGATGACACCGATCACCACCAGCAAACCGCCTAGCACGGCAATGGCCGGCGTTGCCCACAGCAGGATGGTGCGTTTCTCGACCTGAGGCCGGTACAGGATAAATTCGCCAAAGCGGTCTACCAGGGCATCGACGATCTCGTCGTTGCTCTCGCCCGCGCGCATGCGGCGATAAACCTCTGCGCGCATATCCTTGGAGATGGGCGAGTTGGAATCGGCAATGTTCTGGTTCTGACACTTCGGACAGCGCAGCTCCTCGATCAGATCCTGAAAGCGTTGCTCTTGCTGTGTGGTCTCGAAGTTGTAGACATCGGCCACCTGCGCACTGGCCATGGGGGCCAGCATCAGCAGTGCGGCCACGAGGGCAAAGCGGGCCATCAGCCATTCTCCTGGATATCGTTGATCACCGGCAGCAGGGTTTCCTGCCAGACCTTCTCGTTGACCACACCCACGTGCCGATAGCGCACCACACCCTGTTCATCAATCACGAAGGTCTCCGGCGCGCCATAGACCCCCAGATCGAACCCCAGGGTGCCCCTGGGATCGTAGATTGACGTGCTGTAAGGATCACCGAGCCGCTCCAGCCATACCAGGGCATCCTCCCGGTTATCCTTGTAGTTCAGGCCAATGATGGACACGCCCTTGTCTTGGGCCAGCCACATCAGATCGTCGTGCTCGTCGCGACAGGCAGGACACCAGGTGCCCCACACGTTCAGCAGTTGCACCTTGCCCTTGAACAGTGACTGGTCCAGCAGAGTATCCGGGGTGTTCAAATCCTTCAGACTGAACGCCGGCACAGGCTTGCCGATCAGCGCCGATTCCAGTTTCGTGGGGTCTTTCCCGATACCGGCGAACAGCACCACGCCCAACACTACGGCAATCAGCAACGGCAGAAACAGGAAAAAACGCTTCATGATACGGCTCCAGCGGATTCGGTGGCGTTGCCGGAAGGGACACCGGCGTTGCTTTTCTGGGCCGAGCGTTCACGCACTCGGTAGCGACGGTCGGAAATGGCCAGAAAACCACCAGCCGCCATGAAGATGGCACCCAGCCACAGCCAGCGCACCAGAGGCTTGTACTGCAACCGAATGGCCCAGGCGTTGTCGGAAATCCGCTCGCCAACGGCCACGAAGATGTCGCGGAACAGGCCGGCGTCAATATCCGCCTCGGTCATTACACTCATACCTACGGAGTACTGACGCTTCTCCGGGTGCAGGTCGGCAATCTTCTCGCCGTCCACCAGCACATCAAAGCTGCCGTACTGGGCGGTAAAATTGGCGCCCCGGCGCTCGCCAATATCCCGGAACACAAACTGGTAATCGCCCACGGTGGCCACATCACCTGGCACCATGCGCACATCCCGCTCAATGCCGTAGTTGGAGACAATGGTGGCACCCGCCATGGTGATGGCCAGGCCCAGATGACCGAGGACCATGCCGTAGTAGCTGCGAGACTGGCGCTTCAGGCCGTGCAGCCGGCCTTTGCGAGACGCGGATTTTTCCCACAGGTCCCAGAAGGTCGCCACCGCCACCCACACGGCAGTAAACACACCGGCACAGGCCCAGGGCGTAAAGCCACCGTAGCCAACCAGAACCGCCGCGGTTACCACCAGGCTGATCGCCAGCGGCCACAGCAACTTGCGCCCGAGCCAGCCGCCATCGGTCTTTTTCCAGCGGGAGAAGATACCAGCGCCCATCAGCAGGCCGGTTGCTACTGCCAGCGGGCTGAAGGTGATATTGAAGAACGGCTCGCCAATGGACAACTTGCCCATTTCCAGATAATCCAGCACCAGCGGGTACAGGGTGCCGACGGCCACCAGCAGCGTGGCGGAAACCAGCATCACGTTGTTAAGCAGCAGGAAGATTTCCCGGGACATCGATCCGTACCTGGCACGGACATGCACCACCGGCGCCCGGAACGCGTAAAGGGTCAGGCTGGCGATCACGGTCACGGCCAGCAGAGCCAGCAGGAACACACCGCGCTCGGGATCAGAGGCGAAGGCATGCACTGAGGTCAGCACGCCGGAGCGCACCAGGAAGGTTCCCAGCAGGCTGAGCGCAAAGGTGACAATGGCCAGCAGAACGGTCCAGCTTTTGAAGACACCGCGCTTTTCGGTCACCGCCAGGGAATGCATAAGTGCCGTACCGGACAACCAGGGCAGCAGCGAGGCATTCTCGACCGGATCCCAGAACCACCAGCCGCCCCAGCCCAGCTCGTAATAGGCCCACCAGCTGCCAAGCGCAATACCGATGGACAGGAACGACCAGGCTACAGTGGTCCAGGGCCGGGACCAGCGGGCCCAGGCCGCATCCAGACGGCCGTTGATGAGCGCGGCGATGGCAAAAGCAAAGGCCACGGCAAAGCCAACATACCCCATGTACAGCATCGGAGGGTGCACGATCAGGCCGAAATCCTGCAGCAGTGGGTTCAGGTCAGCGCCGTCCGCAGGCACGTTGGGCAACAGGCGATCAAAGGGATTGGAAGTAATCAGGATAAACAGCAGGAAGCCAACGGTGACCATGCCGAGGATGGACAGCACTTGGGACACCACCACCGACGGCAAGCGGCGACTGAACACTGCCACCGCCAGGGTCCAGCCCGCCAGCATCAGAATCCACAACAGCAGCGAGCCTTCGTGGCCGCCCCAGACGGCGCTGAATTTGAAGTACCAGGGCAACAGGCTGTTGCTGTTATTGGCGACGTAGGCCACGGAAAAGTCGTCGGTGAGAAAGGCGTGGGTAAGTACCGCGAACGCCAGGGCGACAAAGACAAACATGCCGGACGCCAGCGGGCGGGCAAACGCCTGCAGGTTATCCCGTCCGGCAATCGACCCCACCAGTGGAATCACGGAAAGGAGCACTGCCAACAACAGCGAGAGAATTAGTGCGAGCTGTCCGAGTTCCGGATACATCAGAGCCCTCTGGCCACTTGGCCGTTTGTAGTTTGAAAATCAGTACGTAGGTGCGTTGCTGGAGCCTTCACCGTATTTTGCTCCGTATTCCGCCCGATCCTTGGCGGACTTCGCCAGCGCATCCGCCACCTCCGGTGGCATATAATTCTCATCGTGTTTCGCCAGTACCTGGTCGGCAACAAACCGGCCCTTACCGTCAAGCTTACCCATCGCAACCACACCCTGCCCTTCGGCAAACAGGTCCGGCAGGATACCGACATACACAACCGGAACCGAGGCGCTGAAGTCGGTCACCCGGAACTCCACCTGAAGGCTCTCTGGGTCACGCAGGACAGAGCCTTCCTCGACCATACCACCAGCGCGGATGCGGACATCCACTGGCGCTTCTCCGGCAGAGATCTGGCTTGGGTCATAGAACAGGTTAATGTTCTGGCGCAACGCGTAAGTGGTCAAGCCGACCGCCACCGCGATACCTGCGATCAGAAACAGGACGATGGTCAGTCGTTTTTTACGGATAGGATGCATTCAGTATCTGCCATTCAGTCTTGGGAAACTTTTACCCGGGTAAACGTCGCCAGCGCCGGTTGCGCCGAGCCGCGCCCGCTTTCGTCTGTGGTTTCGTGCACCCGGCGGCAGGCTTGCAAAACCGCCCGGTGTCGGCGCCATGACCAGAGCATCATGCCCGCGATGAGCACTACAAAGACGCCGTAACAGACCCAAACATAGGGGCCGTGGCCATCCATTAAGATAAAGGCGGTAAACGAGTCGAACGCCATTTAACCGGCCCTCCGCGCCAGTACATGTTCTTTGACCCAGCGCGTGCGCTGCTCACGTGCGAGGATTTCTGTCTGCATGCGCAAGCAGGCCAGCCAGCCGAACAGCAGGTACAGGCCCAGCACCGACAGCAACAGGGGCACCCACATTTCCGCCGGCATGGACGGTTTTTCGGTCAGCTTGAATGTCGCGGGCTGATGCAGGGTATTCCACCATTCCACGGAGTACTTGATGATAGGGATATTGACCACCCCGACCAACACCAGTACCGCAACCGCCCGAGCCGCGGACTTTTCATCATTGATGGCCCGGTCCAGGGC
>Ga0207908_1000126_pt1 | contig 31031 bp, 29 predicted proteins | sample MalvirmetagMSP81_FD_184224 | JGI IMG/M metagenome (GOLD analysis project Ga0207908, IMG submission 184224) | Marine viral communities from the Deep Pacific Ocean - MSP-81 (SPAdes) | ecosystem: Environmental > Aquatic > Marine > Oceanic | place: Pacific Ocean | collected 2011-04-18
CTCCACCAATTTCTAGTCCCCTTCGTCTAGTGGCCTAGGACTCCGCCCTTTCACGGCGGCAACAGGGGTTCGAACCCCCTAGGGGACGCCAATACGGCTTGACGGTTTAGTCCACCGGAAAGCCACAAAAAAACCGCCTTCGGGCGGTTTTTTTGTGTCCGTAAGAAAGTGCTGCCCCCGCCTTAACGGGAGGCGATGGCGCCCTTGCCAACCCCTTCAAACGCCTTCACTCTAATGGTGTCCGTGGGGAACTCTACTTTGAGCTTGTCGGCGATGTGAGCGGCAATCAGCTCCACCGTGGTGTCGGTGTCCAGCATGTAGACCCTCTCTTCCGGCATGACCAGTGCAAACTCGCCCTGGTTGGCCTCGTATTCGAAGGTGACGTAGCGAGCGCCGTCTTCGCCAACGTGACGACGCACCACGTCTTCCTCAGAGCCGACATAGATGTCGCGCCAGCGCGACGCCCATTTACGCTCCAGCTCGTAATCCCGGTAGCCATTGCGATCAATGCGGATGGGCGAGCGGTGGCCATGGGCAATGCGCTGGCAGTTACCCAGGTGCTTCTTCAGACCGTGGACGTAATGGTAATAGGCGCCCTCGATCACCTCTTCACGTAGGCTGATCTCGATAGAGGTCACGTTAGCGGGCAGCACTGCCAGCAGTTCGTGCTCCAGTAGGTGGGCAACCGCAGACGGCACTACTCGCTCAGAGGACAGCCAGACAACGGCTTCATCCGGTGAGCGGTGAATGATTTCACTGCCGTCGGTGAGTGCCCACTGAAAGGTGTCTGGCTGGTTCTCATCCCAGCTCAGACCTTCGTAGCCACGTGGAATCACCAGTCGGTGGTCCACCCGCTCGTCGATAACGCGTTTGATCGTCCGTTTCACGTTGCTGAAATCGAACACCATGCCCTGGTCGTCGAGTTCGCCTCCCAAGACGACATCCGCAATCCAGCTCTCACCCACCAGGCCCCTTGTAGGGTCCAGATAAGCGAAATCGATGACGGTCAAGTTGTCTACAAAGAGGTGGTTCATTAAGCGTCCGGGTGGGTATGGTTGATTGATGGCCGAATTCTAGCAAAAATCACCGAATTCGGCAGTCTGGCGTTGGACCAGGCTTCATGCGTCCAGCTTTTGGAGTCTTTATCATAAACTTCTCCGCTTCCCCGAACGATCAGGAATTTCCGGCACTTATTTTGGCTGCGGGTGCATCGTCCCGCCTTGGCCGCCCCAAGGCGCTGCTACGCATGCCTGGCACTGGCAACACCTTGCTGGACCAGGCCATTCACAATGGGCGGGTGCTGAGCAGGGATGTGCGGGTGCTGTGCGGCGCCTGGTACCCACTGATTCGCTTTCGCGCTACCACCCAGCCATCGGCGTGGTTACAGGTGCCTGATTGGCAGGAAGGGCTGTCGGCGTCTTTGGCTACCGGGCTGGCCAGTATGGCGCCGAAGGTGAAAGGAGTGTTTGTGCTGGTGGCGGATCAGCCACTGCTGGATGAGGCGTCGCTGCAGGCCTTTGGCAAGGCGGCGCGGTTTGTGCCGCACCAGCCGGTGGCCGCTGATTATCAAGGTCACCCTGGAGTGCCGGCCTATTTACCGAGGTGGCTATGGCCGGAGGTCATGGCGCTGGAAGGTGATAAAGGTGCGGGCCAGCTATTGGCCAGCGTGCGGGCAACCCGGGTGGATATTCCGGGGGTCGAGGAGGATGTGGACACCCCGGAGGACTGGCAGCGGGTTCGGCAGCGGCTCAGCCAAACAGGCCGGACAACCAGGCAATCCCAACGCTGAATATGCTCAGGCTCACCGCCAGGCCAATGGTATAGACCCGGGACGACGCTGAGCGCTGCTGGGCCACGAACAGATCGATGGTGCGCTGGGCGATGTCCTCGGCGGTTTCCCGGGAAATTTCGTGGGCCTGCTGAATGGCCTCGGATTGCAGGGTTTGCCAGAATTCAGTGTCGATGGTCTGCACGCTGGTGATGTGGTCTTTCAGTTCTGCCATGTGTTCAGACGTGAACCCGGAATTGCGCTGCAGCGATTTCTTTAGGTCCGCCAGTTCCCGGGCCAGGTTGAGATTCACTTCCGCTGCCACTTCGTCGCGAAGGTGCTTGGTGCGGTCCTCGATCAGGCTGGTTATCCTGTCCAGCCGTTCTTCCAGGGTCTTTTCCTGCTTGCTGCGGGATTCATCCAGCGCACGTTTCAGATGGTCAAACTGCTCATCGAACAGGGAACTGAGCAGTTCGTGCAGGCGGTTGTTGATGTGGGTCTTAACCGCTGAGCGGGCAATCTGCTCAATCAGGTCGCTGGTCAGCGGGACCACGCTTGAGGCGCCACTGGCCGGGGCCGGTGCATCATCGTCGGCCTTCATCGTCATCTCCACCGAGGCGTCGCCTGGAATGTTCAGGAGTTCGTCGTCCTTAATGTCGAGCAGGTCGGCACTGCCGGGTTCCGGCGGCTCGGGTAAGGTGCCTTCGGCAACGTCGCGGTCGAGCTGGTCCAGAATCAGGTGCAGGCCGTCGGTGTGGGGCGGTTTGGTCAGGATGTTGTAGACCCCGAAGTTCTTCGCCTCTTCCATAAAGTTGGAAGACTTTTTCGAGGTGCACATGATGATCGGGATAGCGGCGGTGTCGGGGTTGCCCTTGATGGCCTTGATCGCCTCGACACCGTTCATGCCCGGCATCAGGTGATCCATGAAGATGACGTCAGGCCGATTGTCGTTGTTCAGGAAATCCAGTGCTTCTTCGGCCGAGCCTGCCATGTTCACTTCCATGTCGCGACTTTCCAGCAGTTTGCTCAAGGCAAATCGGGCTACCTTGGAGTCGTCCACCAGCAGAGCGTTTTTGATCGCCATCTCACTACCTCAATCATTTACTGCAAACGCGTGTGTTGTCGGGCTTGGGCTTGTTACCAGCCGTCCAGTGTCGGGCATTGCGTGGCCCGGTAACTCTTGTCCCGATAACAGACGCCGGGCTCTGTGGTGCGGGCGGTGAAAATCTCACCGGCAGCGGTTGTCAGTCGAACCTGTCCGTAGGGCTTGCCGTGCCGGAACGTGGCCTCGATAGAGCTGCCGTTCGGGTTCAGCAGCAGGCCCTGGCCATGAAACTTACCTTCAATATATTCGCCTTCGTATTTTTTTCCATCCGAAAACACTTCGGCGCCGGAACCGTGGAACGCGCCGTTGGAAAATTCGCCTTCGTAATGGCGGCCGTCGGGGTAGGTGAGGGAGCCGCGGCCATGAAATTCGTCGTCCCGGAATGCGCCGACATAGAGCATGCCGTCTGCTGTGGTCAGTGAGCCGTGGCCATTCAGCTGGCCATCTGTCCAGTGCCCGGTCAGGATATCGCCGTTGGCCATGGTGAGGGTGCCCTTGCCACTGAACTGGTTGGCGCCGAACTCACCGGCATAGCGTGCGCCCTCAGCGCTGCGCCAGGTGCCCTGGCCATGGTGCTGGCCGTTCTTCCAGTCACCGTCGTAGCGGCTGCCGTCCGGGTGCCAGGCGGTACCCTGGCCATGAAACTTGCCATTTACGAAGTGGCCTTCGTAGCGCAGGCCGTCTTTATTCTGGTAGGTGCCATCGCCGGTTTTAACGCCGCCAATCCAGGTGCCGTTGTTGAAATTGACGGTGGTGTAGGCAATCAGTTCGCCCACCAGGGTCATTTCACTGCCGGACTCCAGTGCCACTTTCTGGCTCCAGGCCTGGTAACCGGGCTTGGTGATGGTGACATCGTAAGTGCCGGGCTCGAGATCGAGGTCCAGCCGGGTGGCGCCATAGCCCTTGCCATTGATGGTGACCTGGTCGCCAACCACGTTTGAGCGCAACACCAGCGAACCGGTTGCCGGGGCTGGCTCTGGTTGATCCGGGCTGAAGTCAGGTCGGGTGGCCAGCGCGGCCGGGGATTCGGCTAGGGCAAGCAGGGTTGGGTCTCCCGGCATGGGTGGTACGTGGAAGGTTTCTGCTTCAACAGGTGCCGGGTCGGCCTTTGGCTTCGATGTTAGTGATGTCGCCGTTTTTGCCGTTTGGGCCGTCTTGGCCGGAGTTCTGGATTCGGTCTTGGTTTTGGCTGGTGGTGCGTTGGCAGCGAGGGTTTGGGATACGGTCGGCGGTGTCAGGGTGGTGCCGCTGTTTAGCTCATCATGTACGGATGCGAAGCCGGCAGTAACCAGGAGCATCAGGGCCAGGGCATTGATGAACAGGAGCGGTCTGAAATCGACCATGGGGTACCTCTTGAACCAGCAGTTTTAGAATTCTTATTACCTCTCTGCATCTTACCCAGTGCGTGCAAACTTATGTAACACAAAGTGTTTGGAGTTTTTGAGAATGCAGGACAAATCACATTTTGTCCGGAAGCTGGTCAACATTGAGTTGTTCCCATGACCTCATGTAAACATCGGCTTCGTATTCATAAGGTGAGCGGAACGGGGTGAGTACGAAATCGAAGACCAGGAAGATGAAGCCAATGGAGCCCCAGGCAATGGCGAGGGTGCTGGTGGTGGTGGCCTGGACTTCGGGGTTGGAATCGACGAAATCCTGCAGCAGCGGGATCAGGTCGGTTGCCATCACCACCGGATTGAAACTCGACAGCACAAACGGAATCCAGAAGGCGATGAAAATCGGGAAGAATCCGAACGACCACAGCAACCGGCGCAGCAGGTAAATGGCAACTTCCCGCCAAAAGCGCTGTCTGATCTCGGGTACCTTGCGCACGCGGTCGAGGTATCTGCGGCGCTCGGCCCAATAGGCGGCGACTTCAGGCGCGTCCACCGCGCGGGTGTGTGGGGAGTAGGTTGTCATGGAACGCCGGCTACCTTGTCGCTGCTGGACTGTGCATGATAATCGATACTACGTGTTACCCTACAAGTCTCTAATCGTTAAAGACAGGATAGTTTGAATGGCTGCAGTGATCGACAACGCAACCCATCCGGCCTTTGAAAAGCTTCGCAGTCACCGGATTGCCACCCTCAATCTCGACATTGAAGAGTATCGCCACAAGAAAACCGGCGCCCGTCATCTGCATCTGGCGGCTGATAATGACGAAAACGTGTTTTTCGTCGCGCTGCGAACTTTCCCGATGGATTCCACCGGTGTCGCCCACGTTCTGGAACACACTGCCCTGTGTGGCAGTGAGCGTTATCCTGTTCGCGACCCGTTCTTCATGATGATCCGCCGCTCCCTGAACACCTTTATGAACGCGTTCACCAGCAGCGACTGGACCGCCTATCCGTTTGCCAGCATGAACCGGAAGGACTTCGACAACCTGTTGTCGGTGTACCTGGATTCCGTGTTTTTCTCCACGCTGGATCCGCTGGACTTTGCCCAGGAAGGTCATCGCCTGGAATTTGATACCCCGAACGATCCCAGCACAGACCTGGTCTACCGCGGCGTGGTCTACAACGAAATGAAAGGCGCCATGAGTTCGCCCACCTCGCAGTTGTGGCAGAACCTGAGTAGCCATCTGTTCCAGACCACCACCTACCACTACAACAGTGGCGGCGAGCCGGATCATATTGTCGATCTGAGTTATGACGATCTGGTGAAGTTCTACCGTCACCATTACCACCCGAGCAACGCCATCTTTGCCACCTACGGCAATATTCCGGCTCATGAGCATCATGAGCGCTTTGAAGAGCTAGCGCTGAAGCGGTTCGACCGGTTGGACATTGAACTGCCGGTGCGGGATGAGAAGCGTATGTTTTCACCGGTTCGGGTGGAGCAGGGTTACGCCGTCAATGAAGGTGAGGGCACCGACCACAAGACTCACATTGTGATGGGCTGGTTGCTGGGCCACAGCTTTGATCTGCAGGAAAACCTGGAAGGCCAACTGCTGTCGGCTGTGTTGCTGGAGAACAGTGCCTCGCCGTTGATGCGTGCGCTGGAAACCACCGACCTGGGCCATGCGCCGTCGCCCATGTGCGGCTTGGAAGATTCCAACCGCGAAATGACCTTTGTCTGTGGCATTGAGGGCAGTGAGCCAGAGAAGCACAAGGACCTTGAGGCGCTGATTGAAAGCACGCTGCTGCAAGTGGTGGAAGAGGGCGTTAGCGAAGAGCGTCTGGAAGCAATCCTGCATCAGTTGGAATTGCACCAGCGCGAGATTGCCGGCGACCAGTTCCCGTACGGGCTGCAATTGATCATGACCGCCATCTCACCGATGGTGCACGGCGGCGATCCGGTGGAACTGCTGGATCTGGAGCCGGTGTTGGCAACCCTGCGTGAGAAGATTCGCGATCCGCAGTATGTGCCCAGTCTTATCCGCAAGATGCTGCTGGAAAATCCGCACCGGGTCACCTTGACCCTGCGCCCGGACGAGAAGCTCGAAGGGCATCGCCAGCAGGCCATCAGTGAGGCCCTGGCCCGTCGCAAGGCCGAGCTGACCGACGACGAAGTGAAGCAGATTGTCGATCGTGCCCAGGCGCTGGAAGAGCGCCAGATGCGCAAGGACGACGACTCCATTCTGCCGAAGGTGGATCTCACTGACGTGCCGTTGCAGATGCCGGAGCCAGAATCCCAGTACGACGGCGAGATCGCTGCCACAATTTTTGCCCGGGGCACCAATGGCCTGGTGTATGAGCAGGTAGTGGTGCCGGTACCGGAACTGACCGAAGAAGAGCTGTTGTTGGTGCCGTATTACACGTCACTGATTTCGGAAGTAGGGTGTGGTGATCTGGATTATCTGCAGATGCAGGATCGTATTTCTGCCGAATCCGGCGGTATTGGCGCCTCGTTCAATGCCAAGGGCGGTATCGACAACGTTCAGGACCTGTCTGGTTACCTGGTGTTCAATGGCAAGGCCCTGGCTCGAAACCGTAGCGAGCTCACTCGTCTGTTGCGCGATGTGTACACCAGTGCCCGTTTTGATGAAACCGAGCGGGTTCGTGAGATAGTCGCCCAGATTCGGGCCCGCCGTGAACAGGCGGTGACTGGTAGCGGTCACGCCCTTGCTATGGGCGCGGCATCCCAGGGCATGGGGCCAGGAGCCTGGCTGTCGTTCCGGCTTGGTGGTCTTGCCGGTATTCGCGGTACCAAACAGCTGGATCAGGCCTTAAAAGATCCGAAAGAGCTGTCCGCGTTCTGCGACAAGCTGGCGGCGCTGCACGACAAGATTCGCAATCAGGGCCGTGAATTCCTGGTGATTGGCGAAGAAGCCCAATTGCCGGCCATGGTCGACGATTTGAAGTCCTGCTGGCAGGGCGAGGCGGGCACCGAGTCATCCAAATGGACGATGGAGCCGGTCGACTACACCACCCGTGAGGCGTGGCTGACCTCCACCCAGGTCAACTTCTGCGCCAAGGCCTATCGTACTGTGCCGGTGGACCATCCCGATGCTGCCGCGTTGACGGTACTGGGTGGCTTCCTGCGCAATGGCTACCTGCATCGCGCTATTCGTGAGAAAGGCGGTGCATATGGCGGTGGTGCCGGTCAGGACAGCGTAAACGGCACCTTCCGATTCTTCTCGTACCGGGATCCGCGCCTGGCGGAGACTCTGGACGATTTTGACAAGTCCCTCGAGTGGCTGCAGGAAGCGGATCACGACGCGCAGGAACTGGAAGAGTCCATCCTCGGTGTTATTGGCCAGTTGGATCGCCCACGCTCTCCGGCGGGTGCGGCGCGTCATGCCTTCCATAACAAGCTGTTTGGTCGTAGCCCGGAGCAGCGCGCCCGGTTCCGTGAGCGGGTGCTGGCGGTCACGCTGGACGACATCAAGCGTGTGGCCGCCACCTGGCTGGTGCCGGCGAATGCCAGCACAGCCGTGGTGACCAGCCCGGACAACCGCGATGTGGCGGAACAGCTGGGACTGGCGATTGAGGAAATGTAAATCGCCGCTGGTGGGTTAAGCTTGCACAACGAAAAAAGAGGGCCTTCGGGTCCTCTTTTTTTATGGTGCAGGTTTGTGTGCGCGATCCTCAGCGGTTGCGCTTCAGCCCCGTGGTCACCATGATCCGGGTCGAGATCTCCTCAACCGAGTAGGCGGTGGTGTTGAGGTAGGGGATTCGCTCGCGCCGGTACATCAGCTCGATTTCCTCGATTTCGTGCATGCACTGTTTCATGGAGGAGTACCGGGAGTTCGGACGACGCTCGTTTCGAATCGTCGCCAGGCGCTCCGGCTCAATGGTCAGGCCGAAGATTTTCTCCTTGTGGGGTCGCAGGGCCGAAGGCAACAACTGGTCTGACAGGTCCTCTTCGGTGATCGGGTAGTTCGCCGCCTTGACCCCGTATTGCAGTGCCAGATAGAGACAGGTTGGGGTTTTGCCGCTTCGGGAGGCACCCACCAGGATCAGGTCCGCTTCGTCGTAGTGCCGGATGCGCGCGCCATCGTCGTTGTCGAGGGCAAAGTTCACCGCGTTGATGCGGCGCTCGTAACTGCCTTCGTTGTTGATGGAGTGCGACTTGCCCACGGTGTAGGACGACGAGGACTGCAGTTCCTGCTCCAGTGGATTGAGGAAGGTGCCGAAGATGTCGATCATGAATCCTTCCGCGGTGGCGATGATTTCCCGGATGTCGCGATTCACGATGGTATCGAACACCAGCGGCCGGGCACCGTCGATTTCCGCCGCCCTGTTAATGCGGGTGACCATCTCGGTGGCCTTTTCCTCATCGTCGATGTAAGGCACAGTCACGCGCTCGAAATCGATTTTCTCAAACTGGGCCAAAAGGCTGTGGCCGAGCGCCTCGGCGGTGAGGCCGGTGCCATCGGAAATAAAGAAAGCAGTACGTTTCATGGTGTCTCGTCCGGTTCCGTATTTGGCGGGTTCCCTAGGTAATTGCCGCAGGTTACAGTATCATACACGCCAAGTTCGAGACTCCGCAGTGGATATTGCCTGCTTTTACCGCTAGATACCGCTGGCCCGGTTATGCTCTTTGCTTTACAGACTCAAGGGAGACGTGCTTTGGAAGATTACATTATCTGGTTTGATCACCTGGGAATGTCGGATGTTGACCGGGTGGGTGGCAAAAACGCCTCTCTCGGTGAAATGATCAGTAATCTAGCCAACGCAGGCGTGACCGTGCCCGGTGGTTTCGCCACAACCGCACACGCCTACCGTGAATTCCTGGCCACTGACGGCCTGAAGGACAAGATCGACAACGCCCTGGATGCGTTGGACGTGAACGATGTGAACGAACTGGCCCGCGTGGGTGCCCAGATTCGTCAGTGGATTATCGATACCGATTTCCCGGATGTGCTGGAAAAATCCCTGGCGGACGCCTTTGCCAGCCTCCAGGCCGGCAATGACAACATGGCGGTTGCGGTGCGTTCTTCTGCCACCGCCGAAGACCTGCCCGATGCCTCCTTTGCCGGCCAACAGGAAACTTTCCTGAACGTGGTTGGCCTGCAGCAGGTACGCACCTCCGTGAAGGAAGTGTTTGCCTCCCTGTTTAACGACCGCGCCATTTCCTACCGCGTCCACCACGGCTTTGATCATAAGCTGGTGGCACTGTCCGCCGGTATCCAGAAAATGGTGCGCAGTGAAACCGCCGCCAGTGGCGTTATGTTTACCCTGGACACCGAATCCGGCTTCCGCGATGTGGTCTTTGTGACGGCCTCCTACGGCCTGGGCGAGACCGTGGTGCAGGGCGCCGTTAACCCGGACGAATTCTACGTTCACAAGCCGACTCTGGAAGGCAGCCGGCCGGCAGTACTGCGCCGCAACCTCGGCAGCAAGGCCATCAAGATGGTCTACAACACCGCTGCGGACACGGGCGAGTTCGTCGAAACCGTCAAGGTAGAGCAGGAAGACCGCAACCGCTTCTGCATCACCGACGCGGAAGTTGAAGAGCTGGCCAAGCAGGCCATGATCATCGAGAAGCACTATCAGCGCCCGATGGACATTGAGTGGGCAAAAGACGGCGACGACGGCCGGATTTACATCGTGCAGGCCCGCCCGGAAACGGTGAAGAGCCGCGCCTCCGCCAACGTCATGGAGCGCTATTTGCTGAACGAAACCGGCAAGGTGCTGGTGGAAGGCCGCAGTATCGGCCACAAGATCGGCAGCGGCCCGGTGAAGATCATTACCAGCATCAAAGAGATGGATCGTGTGCAGGCCGGTGACGTGCTGGTTACCGACATGACCGACCCGGATTGGGAGCCGGTCATGAAGCGCGCGGCAGCGATTGTCACCGATCGCGGTGGCCGTACCTGCCACGCGGCGATTATCGCCCGGGAGCTGGGTATTCCGGCCGTGGTTGGCTGTGGCGATGCCACCGAGCTGCTGAAGGACGGTCAGGAAGTGACCGTCTCCTGCGCCGAGGGCGATACCGGCATGATCTACGAGGGCGCGTTGGACTTCGAGCTGCGTGAGAACACCGTAGACTCCATGCCCAACATTCCGTTCAAGATCATGATGAACGTGGGCAACCCGGACCGCGCCTTTGACTTCCAGTCGCTGCCGAACGAAGGCGTGGGCCTGGCCCGGCTTGAGTTCATCATCAACCGCATGATTGGCGTGCATCCCAAGGCGTTGCTGAACTTTGACGGCTTGCCTCGCGACATCAAGCAGACCGTTGAGAAGCGTATTTCCGGTTACAGCTCGCCGGTCGATTTTTACGTCGATAAGCTGGTTGAGGGTATCTCCACCCTGGCAGCCGCTTTTGCGCCCAAGAAAGTGATCGTGCGCCTGTCGGACTTCAAATCCAATGAGTACGCCAACCTGATTGGCGGCACGCTTTATGAGCCGGATGAAGAAAACCCGATGCTCGGCTTCCGTGGCGCGTCCCGCTACATTTCAGAAACCTTCCGGGACTGTTTCGAGCTGGAGTGTCGCGCGCTGAAGAAGGTGCGTAACGAAATGGGCCTCACCAACGTGGAAGTCATGGTGCCGTTCGTGCGCACCGTGGGCGAAGCCGAGCAGGTGGTTAACCTGCTGGCTGAAAACGGCCTCAAGCGTGGCGAGAACGGCCTGCGCGTCATCATGATGTGCGAGCTGCCGGCCAACGCGCTGCTGGCGGATCAGTTCCTTGAGCACTTTGATGGCTTCTCTATTGGCTCCAACGACCTGACTCAGCTCACCCTGGGCCTCGACCGGGATTCCGGCATCATTGCGCACCTGTTTGATGAGCGTAACGATGCGGTGAAGGCGCTGCTCTCGAATGCGATCCAGGCCTGTAAGAAAGCCGACAAATACATCGGTATCTGTGGCCAGGGACCGTCGGATCATCCGGATCTGGCCAAGTGGCTGATGGACCAGGGCATCGACACGGTGTCCCTGAACCCGGATTCGGTTCTGGATACCTGGTTCTTCCTGGCCGACGAAAAAATCGACTGAGATCTATTTCAGGAAAAGGAGAGCAAACAGTGGCAGATATCATTACCCCGGACCTCTGTGACGAGTTCCCGGAAGTTGAAGTCGTCGAGCCGGGTTTCAACAACTACGGTGGCAACAGGGCATTCGGTGGCGAAATCGTCACCGTGAAGTGCTTCGAGGACAACTCCGTGGTCAAGGAACAGGTGGGCCTGCCGGGCAATGGCCGCGTTATGGTGGTGGACGGTGGTGCTTCAAAGCGCCACGCGCTGCTGGGTGACATGCTGGCGGAGAAGGCCGCCAGCAATGGCTGGGCCGGTCTGATTATCTACGGCTGTGTGCGTGATGTTGATGAGATTGGTAACACTGCGCTGGGTGTTCAGGCGCTTGGCACGCATCCGCGCAAGAGTGAGAAACGCGGTCTGGGTGATCTGAATGTGCCGGTGACCTTCGGCGGCGTGACTTTTCGTCCGGGCGACTATGTCTACGCCGACAACAACGGCATTATCGTCTCCAAGAAGCCTCTGGTCTGAGGCGTTACCCCTTAGTCCTCATCCCATTCGTGGGCCAGAGACACAAAAACGGCGGCCATTGGCCGCCGTTTTTCGTTCTGCAGATGACACTTGGTCAGCGAGTGATCGTTTACCGTGTGACTTCGCTGATATTCGTTCCCAGCAGGAACCCGTTACCGTTCGGCTCGCATCGAATCACCTCGCACACCGTTTCCAGTGGCGGAAACTGGTCGCTACTGGGGTGCAGCACGGTCTGCAGCTCTTCGCCGGTCGCTACTTCCTGTTCAACGTAGATTTGCATGCCGGCCGCACTGAGGTCACGGCAGACGCCTTTAAAGCGGTTGCCCTGACTGTCGGTAATCTCGATTTCCGAGTTCACCTGCATGCGGTGAAAATCGCGCTTTTCCGAATAATCCTTCATGGTATCAGGCCCAGTTGTCGGTTTTTCTTGTTGGTTTCAGCATCGGAATGATCAGCGCCAACAGCACGCCACCAAGCACCAGTCCAGCGCCCAATAGCATGAAATCGGATTCCTTGCTGGCTTCCAGTCGCTCGTTTTCAGCGGTCAGTACTTCGAGATCGTTGCGGATTTTCTGGTTCTCTTCCCTTAGCTCACGGTTGCGGCGCTCCAGGTTGATGGAGTCCGCGGCAATGCTCTTGATTCGCTGGAGTTCTTCCTGAAGTGTTTCTGAGCGCTCTGACAGGGATGCTTCAGCATTTTCCAGAGCATTACGCTGCTGAGTGGTCTCGGACAGCTGTTGCTTCACCTGGGACAGCTCACTGCGGGCTTGCTCCAGTTCGCGGTTGGCTCGCTTCAGGCGATCAGCGGCAATAGGGGAGTCGCTCAAGTACTGGCTGGAAACCCAGCCTTCCGTGCCTTTCGGAGTGCGAACCCGGGTATAACCGGAATCGGTGGTTTCCAGCACCTCCAAAGGGGTGCCGCTGGGAACCGCGTTTTCGATAATTCGAAACTGGGTACCGGCGCCGGCCCGAACCGGCAGGTAAAGCTGGTCGTCAACCCAGACGGTTTTGGCCTGAGCCACAGCCACGGAGGACACAACGAAAAGTAGACTGATAAGGAGACGGAAAGGCGTCACTGGATACGATCCCTGAGTTAGACGATTAAAATGCTGTCATTGTTCAAAGCCGCAATTCTGTCATAGATAGTCGGTCGTTCAAGCGGGCCCGCATTACAATAAACTCATGCAATGGGGTCCGGCGCCTAAGGCAGCACGGCTTTAAACGGTTTGACCACGACCTTCTGATAGACCCCAGCTTCGATGTAGGGGTCGGCGTCGGCCCAGGCCTGAGCGGCCTCGAGCGAATCAAATTCTGCGACCACCAGGCTGCCGGTGAAGCCGGCTTCACCGGGATCCGGAGTATCGATGGCCGGATGGGGGCCAGCCACCAGCAGGCGACCTTCGGCTTTCAGTGCGTGCAGGCGCTCAAGGTGCGCAGGCCGCGCGGATTGGCGCATGGGTAGGCTGTTTTCGACGTCTTCGCTGATAATGGCGTAATACATACCGCTCTCCGGTTGGTTGCCAGTTCGTCTGGCAACAAGATCTGTCACACGATCAGGGCATGGCTGGTACACTGGTCGTCAAACTGGCGCCTTTGCCAACCACCTGATTCAGGATTTTTAGTGACTATACCGCAAGACCTTGATTTGTGCATCGATCTGCACTGCCACAGCACCGCCTCTGACGGCGCCCTGACACCGACTGACTTGGTGAGCCGGGCAGCTGAACGGGGCGTGACCCATCTGGCGCTGACTGACCACGATACCATTGCAGGCTTGGATGAGGCTCGCAGCGCTGCCGCCGAGCAGGGTTTGGTGATCATTCCCGGTATCGAGCTGTCCTGCCTGTGGAAGAGTCGCACTATTCATGTGGTTGGTCTGGATTTTGATCCTGAAAACCCGGCGTTCCAGCAAGCGCTCGAGCAACAGAATGAAAACCGGTGGGCGAGGGCGCGGATGATTGCCGATCGCCTAGGCAAGCTGAAGGTACCCGATCTGTTGGAGCGGGCGACTGCCGCATCAGGTGGTGATGTGCCTGGCCGGCCCCATTTTGCTCAGATTCTGGTGCAGGATGGCGTGGTCAGCAATACCGCCCAAGCGTTCAAGCGCCATTTGGGTAGCGGGAAACCCGGTGACGTCAAGGCCTACTGGCCGGAGTTATCCGAAGTAGTCCAGTGGATTAATGATGCCGGTGGGATTGCGGTGCTGGCGCACCCGCGTAAGTACCAGCTTACCGCCACCAAGTTGCGGGACCTTACCGCCGATTTTCGGCGTGCGGGTGGACGAGCTATCGAGGTTTCAACCTCAGGCCAGTCCAGTGGAGATCTGGGCTTTCTGGTGGAGTTGTGCCGCCGTGAGCAATTGCTGGCATCCCAAGGTAGTGACTTCCATTTCCCGGGACCTGCCTGGTGTGAGCTGGGCCGCATAATGAAAATGCCAGACGGGCTTGAGCCGGTCTGGCATTATTTCAAAACTCCTGTGGGCGTGCCCGCACCGGTTTAATCCGGTGCGTGGAACAGCAGATACAGGTCGGTCAGAGAATCCGGAATAGCATCCGCCATTTGCCGTGACAGCTTCTCGCTGTTACGAACGTTCTGGAAATCCTCGTCTTCGAACAACCCGGACAGCGTCAGCATCGGCACCAGCAGATCTGCGGTTTCGTCCTCGCTGGCTGCTTCCAGCCATTCCTCTTCACGCTCCAGGAAGGTGTCGACAAACCCGGCGCACCAGTTTTCCAGTGCGTTCATCGGGTCGCCGTCTTCCGGTTCTGGCAGTTCCAGGGCCTGGCCCATATCCAGGGCGTGGGCCATGGCCGAAGCCAGTTGCTGAACGCAGCGACGGAAGACTTCCGGAACTCCGCTATCTGGCACCGTCTGGACGCCAGTAGCGAGGCGGAAGATTTCTTCCGCGCTCAGTTCTGCCGGGCCGACCACGCTGGCGCAGACAACGCCATGGAAGCCGAAGAAGTCCAGGGCGTCTTCGCCCCAGGGCTCGGCAAACAGGATGTCTTCCAGCGCATCAATGTCGGAATTGGATAGCATTCTTTAATTACTCCCGGCTTTCTTGGCCTCTTCCGCAGCGCGTTGGCGCTTACGGACTTCTCTCGGATCATTGTAGGCGCGGCCCGGAGTCACCGGAACTTCAACGGCCGGCTTGGACTCGGCTGCGGCCTTTTCCTGATCTGCCGCTGCTACTGAAGAGGCAGGCTTGGCGGTTTCTGGCTTGGATTCTGCTGTCGCAGGCTTCGGCTCAGGAGCCTTCTCTGCGGGTTTGGCTTCAGCAACCCTCTGCTCGGGTGCCTTGGCAGCCGTTTCCTTCTGAGCGGGCGCCTTCGGCTCTGCCGGGGCTGCCTTAGCAGCCTCTTGCTCAGGCGCTTTTGCCTTGGCCGGCTTTTGCTCGGGCTCTGTGTGCTCAGGTTTCTTCTCTTCAGCCGCTTCTTGCCGGGGCGCTTTCTGCTCCGGAGCCTTCTGCTCAGGAGTTGTCTGCTCTGTTGCTTTCTGGTCCGCGCCAGTTTCCTGGGCGGCCTTCTGCGGGGCCGGCTTCTGCTCAATGGTCTTGGCCTCTGCTGCCGGCTTTTCTTCCGCGGCAGGTTTGGCTTCCGGGCTTGGCGACGGCTTGGCTGTGTCGGCTTTCGCCGCCGGCTTGTCCGCTTCTTTGCTGTCTGCGGCTGCGGCGGTGTTGGCTTGCTCGTCAGCCTTGGCTGGCTTGGCCCGCTTCACCGGAGCTTCTTGGGCTGACTCGGCCTTGGCTTCCGCCTTGGTCTCGGGCGTATCCGCAGCCTTCGGCTCCGGAGTGCTTTCTGCCTTGGCCGGCTGAGTGCTCTCGGCTTTCGCTGAGGGCTTCGCTGTCTCGCCCTTGGTCTCTGGCTTGGCTTCGGCCTTGGCTTCTGTCTTGGGTTCAGCTTTGGCCTGCGTCGGCGCGCCGGTATCCTGGGCCGGCTTGTTGTCGGCCGCCTTCTCCGGTGCTACTTTCTCGCGCGGCTTTTGGCGACCTTCGGCAGCCCTTACATCCTGCGTGCCAGTATCGGCCGCTTGCTCAGGCTGGGTGTCCTTCTGGTGCTTTTCGCTGCGTGAAGTCTTGCGATCGGCCGGAGTAGAGGTCGGAGTGTCGGACGGCGAGCCATCGCGACCACGTTGACGACGGGGCTTACGGCCTTTTTCGGCTGAACCACCTTTGTCGGCCGAACCGCCTTTGTCAGCGCTGGCTGGTTTCTTGCCGGTATCCTGTTGGACCTTCTGGTCCGTCTGGTCCTTCTGCTCCTGCGCTTCCTTCTGCTCGCGCTGGGGCTTGTTGCGACCCTGGCCACGACCACGGTTTTGATTGTCCCTGCGGCCATCACCACCTTTGTTGTCGCCGCCACGGTTATCAGCACCTTTGCTCTCGACGCTCTTGTCGGCTGCCGGGCGTTTCTGGGCGTTGCGGTTCTGGTCGTCGCCGCGGTTGCGCCCGCGTCCACGGTTGTCGTCACCGCGGCCTTGCTGGCCGCCCTGGCGACGATCACTGCCGCTGCGGTTGCCACCAGCGCGTTGATCATCGCGGGCTACGCGGGATTTGCGACGGTCCTGGCGACCCTGGTTGCGGCGGTCTTCACGGGCAGCCTTGTTCTTGTCGCGGCTTTCTTCGGTCTGAGCTTCTTCATCGCTGAAGAAGCCGGCGATCTTGCGACCCAGACGGCGGAACAGGCCTTCTTCCTGTTCTGGCGCCTCGACTGCTTTCGCGGCCGAGGTGGGGGCCGGTGCACTCGGGCGAATGGCCTTAACGGCGGCCTGTTCGCGAGCCGGGCGCTCAGGAGCCGGTGCCTCGAATACCTCTTCCTCACGCACGCTGTATTCCTGGGCCACCTGGTGGCTGGAAACGTGCTCAGGTGTGGTCTCGTCCTGGCGCATTCTCAGAATTTCAAAATGCGGTGTTTCCATGTGCGGAACGGGTACCACAACCACGCTCACTTCCTGGTCCGCTTCGATATCGGCCAGCTGCTTGCGCTTTTCGTTCAGCAGGAAGGTCGCCACGGAAACGGGAACCACGGCACGAACTTCGCCGGTCTTCTCCTTGGAGGACTCTTCGTAAATCAGGCGCATGATGCTCAGTGCCAGCGACTCGATGCCACGAATCGTGCCCTGGCCTTCACAGCGAGGGCAGACTTCGCTGCGGGTCTCGCCCAGAGAGGGGCGCAGGCGCTGGCGGGACATCTCGAGCAGGCCAAAGCGGGAGATCTTGCCGACCTGAACTCGGGCGCGGTCAATTTCCAGAGCTTCGCGGATCTTTTGTTCAACTTCACGCTGGTGCTTGGCCGGTGTCATGTCGATGAAGTCGATAACGATCAGGCCGCCCATATCACGCAGGCGCAACTGACGGGCGATTTCTTCCGCCGCTTCCAGGTTGGTCTGCAGTGCGGTCTCCTCAATGTCGTGACCCTTGGTAGCGCGGGAGGAGTTGATGTCGATGGACACCAGGGCTTCGGTCGGATCGATGACGATGGAGCCGCCGGATGGCAGCTTCACTTCACGCTGGAAAGCAGTCTCGATCTGGCCTTCGATCTGGTAGCGGCTGAACAGTGGGATTTCATCCTTGTACAGCTTGATCTTGTTCTCGAACGTGGGCATCACAGCGCGGACGAAGTTCAGAACGTCCTCGTAAACACTGTTGGAGTCGATCAGCACTTCGCCGATGTCCTGACGGAGGTAGTCGCGCACGGCGCGGATGATCACGTTGCTTTCCTGGTGAATCAGGAAGGGGGCTTTACGTTCGCCGGCGGCTTGGGTGATGGCTTCCCAGAACTGCACCAGGTAGTCGAGATCCCACTGAAGTTCTTCGGAGTTGCGGCCAATGCCGGCGGTACGCACGATGATGCCCATGGACTTGGGCACCTGAACGTCGTTCATGGCTTCCTTGAGCTGAGCCCGCTCTTCGCCTTCGATGCGACGGGAAATACCTCCGGCGCGGGCGTTGTTGGGCATCAAGACCAGGTAGCGTCCGGCAAGGGAGATGAAGGTGGTCAGGGCAGCGCCTTTGTTGCCGCGCTCTTCCTTATCAACCTGGACGATGACTTCCTGGCCTTCGGCGACCACGTCCTTGATGTTGACCTTGCCTTCGATCTGGCCGGGTGATTTCTTGAAGTACTCTTTGGAGATTTCCTTCAGGGGCAGAAAGCCGTGGCGCTCGGCGCCGAAGTCGACAAAGGCGGCCTCAAGACTGGGCTCAACGCGGGTAATGCGGCCTTTGTAGATGTTGGCTTTTTTCTGCTCGCGGGAACTGGATTCGATATCAAGGTCGAACAGACGCTGGCCGTCGACCAGTGCGACGCGCAACTCTTCGGGATGAGTTGCATTGATGAGCATTCTTTTCATGGAAAGAAGAAGTTCCTGTCGTTTAATTTTGACAGAAAACCATGAGGGGTCGTATCAGCGAAGCAGGATGTGCGTGCCGCGGGGCTCTTCTACATCAAGAGCATACCGGCGGCCAGACGAATCAGACCCTTATGGGGTGCGATCCTATTGGTCTTAGACCACCGACAGTCTGGCCACCTGTGGGCAGCGAGAGGTCGTATAAAGTTGATGTCTGTTGACGCATATAATCCGTTTTCAGGTTCACTCAGGTGCCTGGGTCTCACGTCGTATTCGTAAGCTGGACGGCCCGGCCCTGGGTGGCAATGATTCTTCGCGATGTCGCCCGTCGGTTTTCCGTACGGTTTTAATACTCTCCCGGAAGCAGGGTGCAGCCGTCATCGGTCTGTCCTGGGGCCCCGGGAGCATTTTCTCCGCCGTTGCCCGATAGTGATTGGGCATGCGGCGTTCAAACTCTCGAATAGTGTCGGTATACTTCTGCCGCTCCGGCTTCTGACTAGAGTCTGTCAGGCCGTAGACAAACGACAGAGCACGCCGGAATATAACAGCATTCGGGTGGCCATTCAATGCTGCAATCACCTGCTCCTAAGGAATTCTATGTCCCGCAAGCCCGCGCGCAGAAAATCCGCCGCAAAGCGATCGGCAAAAGTCGCCGCCCCTCGGGCCCGGGATGCCGCGCGCAAGTCGCCGAGCACCGAGCGCATCGGAACTGATCGTCGCCCGAGCACTGAGCGTCAAACTGAGCGGAAAGAGGTGCGCCAGGGGGTTCAGATGGTCGTTGTCGATGAAGATAACGAGGGTCAACGGGTCGATAATTTTCTGCTGGCTCAGCTTCGCGGTTTGCCCAAGAGCATTATCTATAGGGTGGTTCGAAAAGGTGAGGTGCGCGTCAACAAGGGCCGGGTCAAGCCTGATACCCGATTGAAAGCTGGCGACCAGGTTCGTATCCCGCCGGTGACCATTAAGGAGAAGCCGACCCAGGTGGAGCCGGGTGCCCGGGTTCAGGGTGTCATGGAAGCCGCGGTGGTGTTCGAGAACGAGCAGATGCTGGTGGTTAACAAGCCCTCTGGCATTGCCGTTCACGGTGGTAGCGGGCTCAGCTTCGGTTTGATTGAAGTGCTGCGTTCGGCGCGCCCAGAATCCCGCTTCCTGGAGCTGGTGCATCGGCTCGACCGGGATACTTCCGGCCTGGTAATGGTGGCCAAGAAGCGTTCGGCCCTGCGTTTCCTGCAGGATGAATTGCGCCATAAGCGTATCCGCAAGCACTACCATGCCCTGGTGAGTGGTCACTGGTCGGAGGCGGTAAAGCGGGTAAAGGCGCCTTTGCTGCGCTACGAGATGCCCAATGGCGAGCGTCGGGTGAAGGTTGATGACGCCGGCAAGGAGTCTCTGACTCTGTTTCGCTGCCTACAGCGCTATGAAGGGTACAGTCTGGTCGAGGCGTCTCCGGTTACCGGTCGGACCCATCAGATACGCGTGCACTGCACCTGCGAGGGTCATCCGATTGCCGGTGACGACAAGTATATGGATGATGTAAGCCTCAAGGCCTTCCGTGCTGTTGGTGGTCAGCGGCTTATGCTTCACGCCCGGGCGCTCGAATTCAGTTTACCGGTTACCGGTGAGCCGATGCGGTTGGAGGCACCCTACGACGATGCATTTGCGGATGTGCTCAAAATTCTGGAAGCGCGCAACAGGAACCAATAGATGAAGGTCAAGGTTGTCATATTTGATTGGGACGGGACCCTGGTGGATTCCGTGGAGCACATTGCCGAAAGTCTGCATCAGGCTGCGACTGAACTGGGTTACCCGCAACTGGAGCGGGAGGCGTATCGCGACATTATTGGTCTCGGCATGATTGAGGCGCTTGAGAAACTCTACCCGGGCATTAGTCGGGAGGAGATGACAGCTATTCGCGAAGGCTATGGCCGCTACTTCTTCAGCAAGGTAACTACGCCCCAGAATGTCTTTGCCGGCATGGCCGATGTGGTGACTGATATTCGTGGCGCGGGCCTCGGATGTTCGGTGGCGACTGGCAAGAGCAGGCGTGGCCTGGACATGGCGCTGGATTCCAGTGGTCTTGGTCCGCATTTCAATATTACTCGTTGCGCCGATGAAACCCGGTCGAAGCCAGACCCTGCCATGCTCGAGGAGATTGTCCGGTTCTACGGTATTGAGCCGGCGGATGCAGTGATGATCGGCGATACCCGCTACGACCTTGACATGGCCCAGCGGATTGGCATGCCGTCCATCGGTGTGGAGTGGGGTGTGCACAAGCGCGATGTGCTCGGCGACTACTCGCCGCACGCCATTGTCGACACGGTGCCGGATCTTCGTAAGGTGTTGGGGCTTTAACGCCAGTTCTATTTGAACGTTGCTGACAGGATGTATGCATGACTGACTGGGATTCCGAGAATAACCCCGATTGGGGCGATAAGCCGGTGGAGCAAGAGGGTGGCGCCAAGCCCAAGGCGGGCCGAAAGACGCCAAACCTGCCTCCCGAATCCGGGCGAGACTGGAAGCTGATCGAAAAGCTGGTGATGTCGCTGCAATCGGAGCAGCGTCGCAGTCGTCGCTGGGGGATATTCTTCAAGTTCCTGACGTTCGGTTATCTGTTCGCTCTGCTTTTCATGTTCAAATTTCCGCTCGGCGATACTATCGACTCGGCGACCGGTAAGCACACCGCGCTGGTTGAGATCAATGGGCCGATTGCCGCCGATGAGCTGGCCAGCGCCGACAACATCGTTGGCGCGCTGCGCACGGCGTTCGAGGAAAAGAATGCCGTGGCCGTGGTGTTGCGCATCAACAGTCCTGGCGGAAGCCCGGTGCAGTCTGGCTACGTGTACGATGAGATCAAGCGCCTGCGCGAGGAGTATCCGGACAAGAAGGTGTACTCAGTCATTTCCGATGTTGGTGCCTCGGGCGCCTACTACATTGCCTCCGCTGCCGATGAAATCTATGCCAACCGAGCCAGCCTTGTGGGGTCCATCGGGGTTGTTGCCGGTGGTTTTGGTTTCACTGGAGTGATGGAGAAGCTGGGAGTTGAGCGTCGGTTGTACACTGCTGGTGACAACAAGGCCTTCTTGGATCCGTTCTCGCCAGAACAGGAGGAAGAGGTGGTGTTCTGGCAGGGCGTGCTGGAGAACACCCATGAGCAGTTCATTGAGGCGGTGAAAGCGGGTCGGGGTGATCGGCTGGCCGATGACGAGCGTCTGTTCAGTGGTCTGATCTGGAGTGGCGAGCAGGCCCAGGAGTTGGGGCTCATTGACGGACTCGGCAGTTCCTCCTGGGTGGCGCGACAGCTCGTAGGCCAGGAGGATCTGGTGGATTACAGTCGGCGTAAGTCACCGCTGCAGGATATTGTTGATCAGCTTGGCGTCGCTTTTGGGGAAGGGTTTGCCAGCCAGATGCTGGAGTCCCGGCTGGAGCTGCGCTAACACTCTCTGCTGATTCGCTGCTTAGCGGATCAGCAGTGGGTTGAGTCCCCAGTTTCTCAGCATGTCATTCAGCGCGATCAGGGGCAGGCCAATCAGACTGTTCGGGTCGCGCCCCTCCATGGCTTTGAACAGCGTGATTCCCAGGCCTTCCATGCGGAAGCTGCCAGCGCAGTCATAGGGCTGCTCCTTGTTTAGGTAGCCTTCGATTTCTTCCTCGGACAGTTCCCGGAATTGCACGGAAAAGCGCTCGCAGTGGGCTTGTGCCCGGTCTGCGCTTGGGTCGAGTAGGGTGAGGCCGGTCAGGAATTGCACGGTCTGGCCGCTGCTGCGTTGCAATTGGCTGACGGCTTGCTCATGGCTGCCCGGTTTTGACAGCAGGGTGCCATCGGGCAGGCAGGCCACCTGGTCGGAGCCAATGATCCAGTGTTGTGGGTATTGGTTTGCCAGGGCGCGAGCCTTGGATTCTGCCAGGCGGGTGGCCAGTTGTTCCGGGCTGTCGCCGGGTCTGGGGCTTTCGTCGATGTCGGGGCTTGCGGTCTCGAATGGCAGGCCGAATCGCTCCAGCAGTTCCCGGCGGTATGGGGATGATGAGGCAAGAAGTAAGGGGCGCGATGACATCGGGCGTTTCCTTTTATGGATTGGTTATGGCTTAGTTATGGCTGAGTTATGGCTGAGTTATGACTAAGGGTTGTGCCGAGCGCGGGGCAGTTGCCCGAAGTTGGTTATCGTAAGATACACCTATCTGCACCGGAACCTCCGGGCAAAAGACAACGAAGTCTTTGACACCAGAGGGCTGCGCCCCTAAAATTGCGCGCCTATGTCAAATGCGTCACACGCCGAGTTACCTAAATCTGTCGATCCTTATCGGTTGGCGGAGCATAACACCACGCTGGAGGGAAGCATTCCCCTCAGTGCGTTGACTCGTTTCCGGGAATCGGTTCTGGGCGTTGATGAAGGGTCTGTGTGCAACGTTAAGCTGTCCTTCTATATGGATGCGCAGCGCCGTCGTATTGTCTCCGGTGAGCTGGAGGCTCTGGTTAGCCTTGAGTGCCAGCGGTGCATGGGTGACATGCGCACAACGCTGAACTCCCAGTTTACGCTGGGGCTGGTAACCAGCGATGAGCAGGCGCAACAGCTGCCGAAAGATCTTGAGCCGTTCCTGACGGATGACTTCAGTGCTGAGCTGTGGTCAATGGTTGAGGATGAGCTATTGTTGGTGCTGCCGGCATTTCCGCTCCATGAGCGCAGTGAGTGTCCAGCCCGCGAAGACCTGGAAGCCTACGAGCCAGACGGATCTCCGGCGCAGCCGGATGAGCCGAAAAAAGAGAATCCCTTCAGCGTGTTGGCGGATCTCAAGAAAACGAAACACTAAGCAGGTGCTGACTCTGATTGAGAGTCTGCGCTTTACACTGAACACACGTTTTATTTACGTAAACAGGTCAGGAGCATAATCATGGCTGTACAGAAAAACCGCAAGACTCGTTCCAAGCGCGGCATGCGTCGTTCACACGACGCCCTGAGCACTGCCGCTCTGTCCACCGATTCAACAACCGGTGAAGTTCATCGTCGTCACCACGTCTCTCCAGACGGTTTTTACCGCGGCAAGCAGGTAATCGAAGCTTCTGACGAGTAATTCAGTTGCGATCAGGCACCGCCCGATGACTGATGGAGCAACGGTGAAGCCGGTAACCATCGCCATTGATGCCATGAGCGGTGATCGCGGAGCCGCTGTGGTGGTCTCCGCGGCGCTTGATGCGGTGCGTGAAAACGAAGCCTTGAGTATCGTTCTGGTAGGAATACGGAGCGAACTTGAGGCTTTGTTGCGTGAAGAGCATGCGAGAATTCGCATTGTTGAGGCTGCGGATGTGGTGCGCATGAATGAGCGCCCCTCCCATGCCCTTCGCCACAAAAAAAGTTCCTCCATGGCGATCGCCCTCGGCCTGGTCCGGGATGGCGAAGCTCAGGGTTGTGTCAGCGCCGGTAATACCGGGGCGCTGATGGCGTTCGGTCGTTCTCTGATCCGTATGTACCCGGGTATTGAACGGCCGGCGATTTCCAAGCTTATCCCCTCTCTTCGTGGTCGTTGCCACGTTCTTGATCTCGGCGCTAACGTCGATTCCACGGCTGAAAATCTCTATCAGTACGCCCTGATGGGCTCTCTGATGGCGTCTGCCATGTCGGGTCAGTCCGAGCCACGCGTGGCGTTGCTGAATGTCGGCGAAGAGGAAATCAAGGGCAATGAACAAGTGCGTCTTGCCTCTCACATGCTGGCCCAGTGCGATACATTGAATTACATCGGTTACGTCGAGGGCAGCGACCTGTTCCGGGATGTTGCCGATGTGGTTGTTTGTGATGGCTTTGTCGGTAATATCGCGCTGAAAACCGGGGAGGGTGTCGCTGGTCTGTTGATTGAGCTCATGGAACAGGCTTTCACCCGGACGCTCTACGGCCGTTTTGTCGGCATGATGGCGCGCCCCATTATCGGTCGCCTGCTGCGGCTGATGGATCCGTCACGTCACAATGGTGCAAGCCTGCTTGGGCTCCAGGGAGTTGTCATCAAAAGTCATGGCAATGCTAATGAACGCGCGATGTTGGCGGCCATTCGCCAGGCAGTTCGTGAAGTGGAGCTGGAAGTCCCTCGACGAATCAATGATCGCCTCGATGACCTCATGCTCTAAGCCTTTACGACTGAAGGGCTCTACATCTCTGAGACTAAAGTCGGTCCCGTTTTTGATGTGTATTCGCGGATAATTGGCTTAACTTGTACTATTGGCTAATCACCCGTAACACTTCAATGACGTTAAGATCCTCACTATGAAATCAGCCTTTATTTTCCCCGGTCAGGGGTCCCAGTCAGTCGGTATGCTGTCAGCGGCAGCCGAGGCGTGGCCCATCGTCAATAAAACCTTTGCCGAAGCATCCAATGCCCTTGGCTACGACCTGTGGCAGCTGTGCCAGAAAGGCCCGGCCGAAGAACTGAACCAGACCATGGTTACCCAGCCGGCGCTTCTGACGGCCAGTGTTGCCCTGTGGCGTCACTGGCAAGTGGCGGGTGGCGGCCGGCCCAACTTTGTGGCGGGCCACAGCCTGGGTGAATACAGCGCGCTGGTTGCGGCAGAGAGTCTCGATTTTGTCGACGCGGTTAAACTGGTTCGCCTGCGTGGCGAGCTGATGCAGGACGCGGTACCTGCCGGTGAAGGCAAGATGGCCGCAATTCTAGGCCTTGAGGACGACGACGTGGTGGCCGCGTGTGCCAGTGCCGCCAACGGCGACGTGGTCGCAGCGGTTAACTTCAACGCCCCGGGGCAGGTTGTTATTGCCGGGTCGGCCGCTGCCGTTGAGCGCGCTATTGAGGCCTGTAAGGAAAAGGGTGCCCGCAAGGCTATGCCGCTGCCGGTCAGTGTGCCGTCGCATTGTGCGCTGATGAAAGGCGCTGCCGACGAGCTTGCGGGTGAACTGGAAGATGTGCGCTTTAACGACGCTGTCATACCCGTTATACAAAATGTTAACGCTGTCGCTGAGACGGATTCCGATACACTCAAGGCCAATCTGCTAAAGCAACTATATTCCCCGGTGCTGTGGACTGATTCGGTGCGCACCCTGGTGGATAGCGGTGTGTCGGTTGCAGTTGAGTGTGGCACTGGTAAGGTGCTGGCCGGTTTGATCAAGCGAATTGATCGTGGTCTGGCTGTTCACAGTATCGAAGAGCCGGATTCACTGGCGAAAGCGCTGGACGCATTCAGTCAGTCCTAAAAAAGGGAGTTATTCATGTCTTTGGAAGGCAAAACCGCACTGGTAACCGGTGCAACTCGCGGCATTGGCAAGGCCATTGCCCGGGCGCTGGCAGAGCAGGGTGCTGAAGTGATTGGCACGGCCACCAGTGCCGAAGGCGCCGAAACCATTTCCAATGATCTCAAATCTGCGGGCCTGAAAGGCTACGGTATCGTGATGAACGTTGCCGAGGCCGAAAGCATTGATGCCGGGTTGAAGGAAATTGCCAGCACCTCTGGCGCGCCTCAGATTCTGGTCAACAACGCCGGTATCACCCGCGATAACCTGCTGATGCGCCTGAAGGAAGACGATTGGGCGGCGGTTCTGGAAACCAACTTGTCCAGCGTGTACCGCACCAGCAAGGCGGTGTTGCGTGGCATGGCCAAGGCCAAGTGGGGGCGGATTATCAATATCAGCTCCGTGGTGGCCGGTATGGGAAATCCGGGGCAGGGTAACTACTGTGCCGCCAAGGCAGGCGTAGAGGGCTTTACCCGCAGTCTGGCCAAGGAAATGTCGAATCGGGGTATTACCGCCAACTGCGTGGCTCCCGGGTTTATCGACACCGATATGACAAAAAAACTGGACGACAAGCAGCGTGAGACTATGCTGGAAATCATACCCGCGGGTCGTCTGGGTGAGCCGGAAGAAGTGGCAGCCGTGGTTGCCTTCCTGGCATCAGATGCAGCCGGATACGTGAGTGGCGAGACCATCCACGTGAACGGCGGAATGTACATGGGATAGACTGGGGCGGCTGCTTGTACGCAAGCCCTTGTCACACAACATGTTTGACCGAATCCCTGCTTGTTTGCGGGTGGGGTTTAAATTAAACTTGCAGCACAAAGTTGCTTGGTTAACACATAAAGTGAGGACATTATGAGTACAGTTGAAGAGCGCGTGAAGAAGATCGTTTGTGAACAGTTGGGCGTTAAAGAGTCCGAAGTTCAGAACTCATCTTCTTTTGTAGAGGATCTTGGCGCTGACTCACTGGACACCGTTGAGCTGGTAATGGCACTGGAAGAGGAATTTGAAACTGAAATTCCCGACGAAGAAGCCGAGAAGCTGGCCAGTGTTCAGGACGCGATTGACTACATTGTCGCGCACACCTGATACTCTGCAGTAGTAAAAGCCAGGCAAGAAGCCGTCCTTGTTTCTAAACTAAGGGCGGCTTTTTTATTGGTTGGAATTCAGGTTCAATTGGTGATCGGACGCACTTGTAAAAGGATCGGGTGAAAGAGTTTATGAGTAAACGACGGGTTGTCATCACAGGTATGGGGATGTTGTCTCCTTTGGGCAACGACGTAAAAAGTTCCTGGGAAGGCGTACGGGCGGGCCGCAGTGGCATCGGTAATATCGAGCGCTTTGACGCGTCCGGGTACAACACCCGTATTGGCGGCGCCATCAAGGATCTTGACCTTGAGCCCTGGCTGTCCACCAAGGAAGCCCGAAAGCTTGACGCCTTCATCCATTACGGTTTGATTGCCGCCCAACAGGCAGTGGACGACAGCGGCCTGGATGATTACGACGCGCTGGACAAAGACCGTGTAGGTATCGCCATTGGCTCAGGCATTGGTGGTCTGGAGTACATTGAAAAAAATGTGCTGACCATGGATAAGTCCGGGCCCCGAAAGGTGTCGCCATTCTTCGTTCCTGCCTCCGTGATCAACATGATTTCCGGCAATGCCGGGATCCGTTTTGGCTATCGCGGTCCCAACATTGCCATCGTAACCGCCTGCACCACGGGCACTCACAACATTGGCTATGCGGCCCGAACCATCGCTTACGGCGATGCCGACGTGATGCTCGCCGGCGGTTCGGAAATGGCAACGACCCGAACCGGGATTGCTGCATTTTCTGCCGCCCGGGCGCTGTCCACGCGCAACGACGAGCCGGAGAAGGCAAGCCGGCCCTGGGATCGTGAACGGGATGGTTTTGTTCTGAGCGACGGCGCTGGTGTGGTGGTTCTGGAAGACCTTGAGCATGCCAGGAAACGCGGTGCCACCATCTACGGTGAAGTGGTCGGCTTTGGCATGAGCGATGATGCCCACCACATTACCGCTCCGCCTGCGAGCGGGGAGGGCGCTGCCCGTTCCATGAACAATGCCCTGCGCGATGCCGGCATGAGCCCGGATGAGGTTGATTATATCAACGCCCACGGCACCTCCACCCAGGTTGGCGATGTTGCTGAAGTGGCGGCGGTGAAATCCGTCTTTGGCGATCACGCTGAAAAGCTGGCCATGAGCAGCACCAAATCGATGACCGGGCATTTGCTGGGCGCCGCCGGTGCCGTTGAAGGCATTTTCTCCGTTCTGGCAATCCGCGATGGCCTGTTGCCGCCGACCATCAATCTGGACAACCCCGATGAGGGCTGTGATCTGGATTTTGTCGCTAACAAGAGCCGCAAATCAGATGTTCGCGTCGCGCTCTCCAATTCCTTTGGCTTTGGCGGTACCAACGGCACACTGATTTTCCGCCGCTACGAGGACTAAACCAGCTCATGCTCAATCTGTTCTGGGCGGATGAAGGCGGGTTGCCGGCTAGTGATCGTGGGTTGGCCTACGGCGATGGTCTGTTCGAGACTGTCCGGATGCAGGGGCAACAGGGCGTTCTGCTTTCCAGGCATGTTGTGCGCCTTGTCCGTGACGCCGCCCGGCTGGGAATCGTGGTGTCTCGGGAGGAGCTTAACGGCGTGTGCGCCCAGGCTGCACAACGCTGGGCCGACAGCTTTGACAGTGGCTGGGTATTGAAGCTGATTCTGACCCGCGGCGCAGGTGGGCGTGGTTATCGCCCGGATGACAACATGCGCCCGAACCTCCTGTTATCTGCGGCCTCGCTTCCGCCTGAGCCCGATGCCAGGGGGGTGGTGGCGGATTTCTCGCGAGTACCGCTGTCGGTTCATCCGATGTTTGCTGGCATCAAATCCCTTAACCGACTCGACCAGGTGATGGCGGCCCGTGAACTGCACGACGGGCTCTTCGAAGTGATTATGTCAAATCACGACGGTTACCTGATTGAAGGCACGCGAACCAATCTGCTACTCAAAACCCGGTATGGCTGCGTCACACCGCCGGTTTCAACACTGGCCGTGGCCGGTGTCATGCGCGAGTGGATATTGGAACGTCTGCGTGAACGCGGAGAACCGGTGCTGGAGCAGCCGCTGACCATTGCCGATGTGACTGGCCCCGACTGCCAGGGGCTTTTCCTGCTCAACAGCTTGTTCGGACTGGTTCCGGTGCGGCGTCTTGCCGATCAGGATTTGCCTGTCGATAGCGGACTTGCGACAATCGTGCATCCTCTCGATCTACTGGAATAATTCCCTTGCTCAAGAAGTTACTGACTGCCTCGCTTTGCGCGATGGTATTGATAGCGGCAGGTACCGGGCTCTGGGCCTGGCAGGGCCTGCAAACCCTCAAACAACCTGTGGCTCTGGACGAGCCGGTGTTGTTCAGTCTGCCCAATGGTACGGCTTTCGGTCAGGTGGCGCGGATGCTTGAGCGAGAGGGGCTGATTAAACAGAGTCTGTGGTTGCGGGTGCATGGGCGACTGTACCCGGATCAGGCAAGAATCAAAGCCGGGGAATATGAGTTCACCAACGGCATGACCCCGCTTGATATGGTCACTGCCATGGTCGCCGGTGACACCAAACACTGGTCTGTGCAGTTCATTGAGGGCTGGACCTTCAGTGACATGCGGGCGGCGCTGGCGCGCACTGAACGCCTGGAGCAAGTGACCAGGGATTGGAGCGATGCCGAAATCATGAAGGCCGTCGGCGCCGAGGGCGAGCATCCGGAAGGGCGTTTCTTCCCGGACACCTATCTGTTTACCAGCACGGAATCCGACCTGGACCTACTCCAGCGGGCGTTCGACACCATGGAAACCGTCCTGGCGGAAGAGTGGGCCGCGCGTGAACCGGACCTGCCGTACAGTTCGCCTTACGAAGCGCTGATCATGGCGTCTATTGTTGAGCGCGAAACTGGCGCGACCCATGAGCGCGACCGGGTCGCCGGTGTGTTTGTGCGCCGCCTGCAAAAAGGTATGCGCTTGCAAACCGATCCGACCGTTATCTACGGCATGGGTGACCGTTACAAGGGGCGCATCGGCAAGCGTGACCTGCGTACCCATACCCCGTACAACACCTATCGTATTGACGGCCTGCCGCCGACCCCAATAGCGCTGCCTGGTCGGGAGGCGATTCATGCGGCGCTACACCCGGACGACGGTGATGCACTGTATTTCGTTGCCCGTGGGGATGGCACTCACAAGTTTTCCCGAACACTCGCGGAGCACCAGAAGGCCGTTCGCGAGTTCCAACTCAATCGTCGTAAAGATTACCGGTCATCGCCGGCGGCCCGAAACGATGCGAGCAGCGATAGCGGAGATTCATGATGACCCGACGCGGTCAGTTCATTACCTTCGAAGGCACTGAGGGCGTGGGTAAATCCACTCAGTTGGCCAACGCGGCAGACGCCCTGAAGGGGCTGGGTGTAGATGTCGTGGTTACCCGGGAGCCGGGCGGTACGCCCATGGCGGAATCCATCCGCGAACTCTTGCTGGCGCCTCGGGATGAGCCAGTTAACGAGACCACCGAATTGCTGCTGATGTTTGCGGCTCGTGCCCAGCACCTCAATAACCGTATCCTGCCGGCTCTGGATCGAGGGCAGTGGGTGTTGTGTGACCGCTTTACCGATGCCACTTTTGCCTATCAGGGTGGTGGCCGCGGTGTCTCATCCGAACGAATTGCGATGCTGGAGAACCTGGTGCAGGGCGACGTACGGCCTGATCATGTCATCCTCCTGGATGCGCCGGTTGAAACCGGCATGAAGCGGGCGCGTAGTCGTGGCGATCTGGATCGGTTTGAGCAGGAGGCGGTGTCGTTCTTCCAGCGCATCCGTGATACCTACCTGGAACGTGCCCAGGCTGCCCCCGATCGCTACAGCGTAGTGGACGCCGCCGCCTCCCTTGAGCAGGTAACTGCCGCCATCCGTGACCTTGTGTGCAAATTTCACTCAGATCTGCTTTAATTGACCAATATTATCAAATATTAAGGTGCGCTTGCGTCTATGTTGGATGCTCGACTACTGAAGTTGCCCGTCGCCTCTCATCAGCATTGCCATGAGCATCATCAGATCGTGGTGGGTGTGCGAGGCGAGGCAAATTTGAGTGTCGACGGCAACGGATCTCATCTGGACGACTCTCGCGCCTGTCTGGTGCCCACTGAGGCCCGCCATGATTACTGTGGTGACAACCGCAATCACGTTCTTGTGATTGATCTGAATCCCCGGTTACCCGCCATTCACTCCCCCGCCAATGCCGCCTATGAACGTCTGGCGCCCCTGTTTGAGAGACCGCGTACCCTGCACCTGGATGATCGACTCCAGGGCATGATTCAGTTCGCAGCGAGCGAATTTGACCGGGCACCGGCTAACGACGTGATGAAACACCATCTGGCTGCCAGCATTCTTCACTGCATGGCGGAGCGCCTGAACCAGCGTTCGAAAGTGGTGTACAGCCGCCATGCCATTCGCACGGATCACATCAAGCGTTATATTCTGGATAACTTGCACCGGAAGATCCGGGTCAGGGATCTCGCGGCCGTGGCCTGCCTGAGTGCGAGCCGGTTTCATGAGATTTTTCGGGACGCCACTGGCGTGACCCCGCACCAGTTCCTTCTTCAGACCCGTCTTGAACGGGCGTCACAGCTGTTAGTGTCGACGACTT
>Ga0207908_1000133_pt1 | contig 29813 bp, 27 predicted proteins | sample MalvirmetagMSP81_FD_184224 | JGI IMG/M metagenome (GOLD analysis project Ga0207908, IMG submission 184224) | Marine viral communities from the Deep Pacific Ocean - MSP-81 (SPAdes) | ecosystem: Environmental > Aquatic > Marine > Oceanic | place: Pacific Ocean | collected 2011-04-18
AAAACACTGGAGAAACGTCAATGCCGTCTCGTAAAGATCTCGCCAACGCCATTCGCGCGCTGAGCATGGATGCGGTTCAGAAAGCCAAGTCCGGCCACCCGGGTGCGCCCATGGGTATGGCGGATATCGCCGAGGTGCTGTGGAACGATTACCTGAGCCACAACCCGGCCAACCCTCAGTGGGCCAACCGAGACCGCTTCGTGCTGTCCAACGGTCACGGCTCCATGCTGCAGTACTCTCTGCTGCACCTGAGTGGTTATGACGTTTCCATCGAAGACCTGAAGAACTTCCGTCAACTGCACTCCAAGACCCCGGGTCACCCGGAGTACGGTTACACGCCAGGTGTTGAGACCACCACCGGTCCGCTGGGCCAGGGCATTGCCAACGCTGTTGGTTTTGCAATTGCTGAAAAGGCCATGGCCGCGCAATTCAACCGTCCGGGCCACGACATCGTCGATCATTACACCTATGCGTTCCTGGGCGATGGCTGCCTGATGGAAGGCATCTCCCACGAAGTCTCCTCGCTGGCGGGCACCCTGGGGCTTGGCAAGTTGATCATGTTCTACGATGACAACGGCATCTCCATCGACGGTGAAGTAGAAGGCTGGTTCACTGACAACACTCCGCAGCGTTTTGAATCTTATGGCTGGCAGGTCATCCCGGCCGTTGATGGCCACGATTCCGATGCCATCCGCGCCGCCATCGAAGCCGGCCGTGCCAACTCCGAGCAGCCGACACTGATCTGCTGCAAGACCGTGATCGGTTTCGGTTCTCCGAACAAGCAGGGCAAAGAAAGCTGCCACGGCGCACCGCTGGGCGAAGACGAAATTGCCCTGACCCGCGAACAACTGGGTTGGGAGCACGGCGCCTTTGAGATCCCGTCTGACATCGCAGCGGCCTGGAACGGTCGCGAGAAGGGCGCAGCCGCCCAGTCCGACTGGGAACAGAAGTTTGCTGCTTACGAGCAAGCCGAGCCCGAGCTGGCGGCTGAATTCAAGCGCCGCATGGCCGGCGAACTGCCCGCTGATTTCTCAGAAAAAGCCCAGGCGTACATCCAGGAGTGCCAAGACAAGGGCGAGACCATCGCCAGCCGCAAGGCCTCCCAGAACACCCTGAACGCCTACGGCCCGCTGCTGCCGGAACTGCTGGGCGGTTCCGCCGACCTGGCCGGTTCCAACCTGACCATCTGGAGTGGCGTTGAAGGTCTGACCAAAGAAGACGCCAGCGGCAACTACATCTATTACGGTGTACGTGAATTTGGCATGGCCGCCATCATGAACGGTATCGCCCTGCACGGTGGCTTTGTGCCCTACGGCGCCACTTTCCTGATCTTCATGGAATACTGCCGCAACGCCGTGCGCATGGCGGCCCTGATGAAGCAGCGTTCGATCTTTGTCTTCACCCACGATTCCATCGGTCTGGGCGAAGATGGCCCCACGCACCAGCCGGTTGAGCAGCTGGCCAGCCTGCGCACCACTCCGAACATGAGCACCTGGCGCCCGGCCGACACCGTTGAATCTGCGGTAGCCTGGAAAGCGGCACTCGAGCGCAACGATGGCCCGACCGCCATGGTGTTCTCACGCCAGGGTCTGCCGGCGCAGGCACGTGATGCCCAGCAGCTGGCCGACGTGGCCAAGGGCGGTTACATCCTGTCCGACAGCGAAGGCACCCCCGAGCTGATCCTGATCGCCACCGGTTCTGAAGTAGGCCTGGCGCAGGATGCTGCCGCCAAGCTGCGGGAGCAGGGCAAGAACATCCGTGTGGTTTCCATGCCCTCCACCGACGTATTCGATGCCCAGAGCGCCGAGTACAAGCAGAAGGTTCTGCCGCTGGACGTCACCAACCGCGTTGCCATCGAAGCGGCCATTGCCGACTACTGGTACAAGTACGTGGGTCTGGACGGACGCGTTGTGGGCATGACCACCTTCGGCGAATCTGCGCCGGCCGGTGAGCTGTTCAAAGAGTTCGGCTTCACCGTCGACAACGTGCTGGAAGTGGCCTCAGAACTGCTGGAAGCCTGATGACCAAGACCGCGCCGTTTCGAATTGCCATCAACGGGTACGGCCGTATCGGTCAGTGCGTGTTGCGTGCGCTTTATGAAAACGGTTTTCGCGATCACCTGCGGGTGGTCGCGATCAACGAACTCTCGGACATCGACACCATCGCCCACCTGACCCGTTATGATTCCACTCATGGCCGGTTTCGGGGCGAGATCGAGGTGCAAGGGCAGGACCTGATCGTCAATGGCGATCCCATCCGGGTGCTCAGTCACACGGAACCGGCCGAGCTGCCGTGGGATCTGCTCGATATCGATCTGGTGCTTGAGTGCTCCGGTGCCTATTCCGACCGGGCCACGGCCGAGCGTCACCTGGATGCCGGCGCCAAGCGCCTGCTGTTTTCGCAGCCGGCGGAATCAGACGTCGATCGCACCGTGGTCTTCGGCATCAATGAAGACCAGATTGTCGCAACCGACCGGATTGTGGCCGCTGGCTCCTGCACCACCAACTGCCTGGTGCCTGTTATCCAGGTGCTGGATGAGGCCCTTGGTGTCGAACATGGCACCACCACAACCATCCATGCGGCGATGAACGACCAGCCAGTCATCGATGCTTACCATCACCAGGACCTGCGCCGAACCCGTAGCGCCCTGCACAACATTGTGCCAGTCGATACCGGACTTGCCCGGGGCATAGAACGATTGCTGCCGCACATGCACGGTCGGTTCAGTTCTGTAGCCATGCGAGTCCCTACCCTGAACGTATCCGCCATTGATATGGTGGTGAACGTTGCTCAGGACACCGACGTGACAGCCGTCAATCAGCTGCTGAAAAAGGCAGCTGCCGGCTCACTGAAGGGCATTCTGGGGTACACCGACGAACTGCTGGCCAGCTCCGACTTTAACCACGATGCCCATTCTGGTGTGGTGGATGGCGGCCAGACCCGGGTCACGGGCGGAACCATGGTGAAAGTATTGTGCTGGTTCGATAACGAGTGGGGTTTTGCGAACCGGATGCTCGACGTCAGCAAGAGCTGGTTAACCCATCATTCTTAATCTGAAATTTTGTTGAAGGGACGAACACTATGGCTATTAAGAAAATGACCGACCTGAACCTTGCCGGCAAACGGGTTCTGATTCGCGAAGACCTGAACGTGCCGGTAAAGAACGGCCAGGTGGCGAGCGACGCCCGTATCCGAGCGTCACTGCCCACCATTAAGGCCGCCATGGAGACGGGTGCCAAGGTCATGCTGATGTCCCACCTGGGTCGTCCGGAAGAAGGCGTGTATGACGAAGCCTCCTCCATGAAACCAGTTGCTGCTCACCTATCCGGTGTTCTCGGTCAGGAGGTTCGCCTGATCAAGGATTACCTGAGCGGTGTTGAAGTCGCCGATGGCGAAGTGGTGCTGTTTGAGAACGTCCGCTTTAACAAGGGCGAAAAGAAAGACGACGAAGCACTGGCCAAGCAATACGCTGCACTGTGCGACGTGTACGTGATGGATGCCTTCGGCACCGCCCACCGTGCCCAGGCGTCTACTCACGGTGTTGCACGATTCGCACCGGAAGCCTGCGCCGGCCCGCTGCTGGCGGCCGAGCTCGAAGCCCTGGAGAAGGCTCTGGATAAACCGGCCAAGCCGGTTGTCGCCATTGTTGGCGGCTCCAAGGTATCCACCAAGCTGGACGTGCTGAACGCCCTTGAGAAAGTGTGCGACCAGATCATTGTCGGTGGCGGTATCGCCAACACCTTCCTGGCTGCGGCCGGCCATCCAGTTGGCAAGTCCCTGTGCGAGCATGACCTGATCGACACCGCCAAAGACATCGCCGCCCGGGTCGACATCCCGCTGCCGGTTGATGTTGTGGTTGCCAGCGAGTTCGCCGAAACCGCGACCGCAACCACCAAGAACATCGAAGATGTCACCGAGGATGACATGATTCTCGACGTTGGCCCGGTCACTGCCGGTCGCTTCGCCAAGGTTCTGAAAGATGCCAAGACCATCCTCTGGAATGGCCCGGTTGGCGTCTTCGAATTCGATCAGTTCGGCAACGGCACCAAGGCCCTGGCCAATGCCATTGCCCACAGCGATGCCTTCTCACTGGCGGGCGGTGGCGACACCGTGGCGGCCGTTGACAAATACGGCATAGCTGACAAGATTTCCTACATTTCCACCGGCGGTGGCGCTTTCCTGGAATTCGTAGAAGGCAAAACCCTGCCGGCAGTCGCTGTTCTGGAAGAGCGCGGCGCAGAGTAAAAAGGCGTCGCCAACTAAGCAAGAATCGCAAGGATGGTGGGGGCGGTGATTCGCGGAATCTCGGAGGCCAGGGAAGGCCGGAGAGAAGCGCACAGGGACGTGCTTGTAGCGGTTCCGCGAATCACCGCCCGCAGCAGACTCCCAAGTCTGCAACAAACAGTTTCTAAACCTGAAAAATCCAAGCAAGGAGACAACCCATGGCCCTGATTTCGATGCGGCAACTTCTGGACCACGCCGCCGAGCATGGTTACGGTGTGCCAGCCTTTAACGTCAACAACCTTGAGCAGATGCGCGCCATCATGGAAGCGGCTGACAAGACCGATTCCCCGGTCATAGTTCAGGCGTCTGCCGGTGCCCGCAAATACGCCGGTGCGCCGTTCCTGCGCCACCTGATCCTCGCGGCCATTGAAGAATTTCCCCATATCCCGGTGGTTATGCACCAGGATCACGGCACCAGCCCGTCAGTGTGCCAGCGCTCCATCCAGTTGGGCTTCAGCTCCGTAATGATGGACGGCTCCCTGGGTGAAGATGGCAAGACCCCGACCGACTATGAATACAACGTCGACGTTACCCGCCGCACCGTAGAAATGGCCCACGCTTGTGGCGTTTCTGTAGAAGGCGAGCTGGGTTGCCTGGGCTCACTGGAAACCGGTCAGGCCGGTGAAGAAGACGGCATCGGTGCCGAGGGCACCCTGGATCACAGCCAGATGCTGACCGATCCCGAAGAAGCCGCCGACTTCGTCAAGAAAACCCACGTTGATGCCCTGGCCATCGCCATCGGCACCAGCCACGGCGCCTACAAGTTCACCCGTCCGCCGACAGGTGACATCCTGGCCATCGACCAGATCAAGGCCATTCACGCCCGCATTCCGGACACCCACCTGGTCATGCACGGCTCAAGCTCCGTACCCCAGGAGTGGCTGAAGATCATCAACGAATACGGTGGTCAGATTCCGGAAACCTACGGTGTGCCGGTTGAGGAAATCGTGGAAGGTATCAAACATGGCGTTCGCAAGGTCAACATCGACACCGACCTGCGTCTGGCCAGCACTGGCGCGACTCGCCGCTTCCTGGCCGAAAACCCGGCCGAGTTTGATCCGCGCAAATTCCTGAAAGCCACCATGAAGGCGATGACGGACGTGTGCATCGATCGTTACGAAGCGTTTGGCACTGCCGGTAACGCCAGCAAGATCAAGGCACTTAATCTGGAGCAGATGTTTGAGCGTTACGCAGCCGGTGAGCTAGACCCGAAGGTCAGATAAGCTCAAGAAACCGACGCTTGATAGGCCTCCGCATTGCGGAGGCCTTTTTCGTTGTGCCGCCAGGCCGCCAGGAAGATAACCAGGCCGATGACTGCAGTGGTTGCCCCGACGTAGCCTGTGGATGACCAGCCATACCCTGCGGTGATCGCGATCCCGGCCAGCCAGGGCCCCAGGGCATTGGCCACATTGAACGCCGCGTGGTGTGAAGCTGCAGCCAGAGTCTGCGCCCCGTGTGCAACATCCATCAGGTGTGTCTGCAGCGCAGGCCCCAAAGCGCCCATCATCGCCACCAGGAAGCAGGCAGCCATCAGCACGGGCAATGAACCGGTGGTGGAAGGAAATACCAGCAGAATACAGGCGCTCAGCAGCAGAATCATACCCACCGCACGGAACCCCATACGGTCGAACAGCCATCCCCCTAGCAGATTGCCAATGAAGCCGCCCAGGCCAAACACGGCGAGGCCAATCGGAATCCAGTATGGAGCGACCTCGGTGACCTCAAGCAGCGTCGGCGCAAGGTAGCTCAACACCGCGAACATGCCGGAAAAGCCGATGGCGCCGATGGCCAGTGCGAACCAGATACCGGTCTTATTGAACGAACGGATCTCGCTAAATGAGCCCTGGCGTTTCTCGTCCGGATCCGGGGGGAGCACCGAGATCACCATGGTGAGGGTGACCACCGCAATCAGCCCGACGAAAGCGTACACGTAGCGCCAGTCCAGCGATTGCCCCAACCACGCAGCTAAAGGGTTGCCCAGCAGCAGTGCCAGGGTCAGGCCCATCATCACCCTCGCCACTGCCTTGGCCCGCTGATGGACAGGAACTAGTGAGGCCGCCACCAGGGATGCAATACCAAAATAGGCCCCGTGGGGTAGGCCAGCGACAAACCGGGCGATCATCACCCCGGTGTAATCGTCGGCCATGGCGGTGGCCAGGTTGCCTACTGCGTAGAAGGCCATCAGCCAGATCAGCAGCTGTCGCCGGAAAAAGCGGGCACCGATGATCGCCAGCACTGGTGCACCGACCACCACGCCCAGTGCATAGGTGCTGATGAGATGGCCTACCTGGGGTTCTGTCACGCCCAGATCCTGGGACACGTTGGGCATCAGGCCCATGATGGCAAACTCGCCGGTGCCAATCGCAAAGCCGCCAAGGGCCAGGGCAAATTCGATCAGCAAAACCTGAAGCCGGGTCAACGATGCGCTAGTCAAAAGAACTCCCTGTCATAGGTAAATCGGGCGAAGCCGGTTATTGTCGCCCCAAAAGGGCGAACCTGCCATAAGGGCTACCACAGTGATGCCCCGATTGACCTACCGCAAGTAGCACAGAGCTCCTGCTTGTATTTCTGGAATCAGCGACAACTATAGGTAACAGGAGTTTCAAGATATCAGGGGCTGAGAGAAAACAGGTATCGATCATCGATCATGTTTGGGGAACAACATGGACTTCAAGGACTATTACGCCGCGCTCGGTGTGAGTGAGTCTGCCTCCCCCGAGGAGATTAAAAAGGCCTACCGGAAACTGGCCAGGAAATATCATCCGGATGTCAGCAAAGAGACGAAAGCCGACGAAAAATTCAAGGATGTGGGCGAAGCCTACGAAGTGCTGAAAGATCCGGAAAAACGGGCCGAGTACGACCAGCTGCGCAAGTACGGTGCCCGGGCTGACGGATCGTTTGAGCCACCTCCAGGCTGGCAGAGTGCCTCAGGGTTTGGTGGCGGTGGCTACACCGAGGCCGACGCCAGGGGCTTCAGTGACTTCTTTGAGGAAATCTTCGGGGGCGGTGGCCATGGTGGTGCCTTTTCAGGTCGCGGCTTCGGTGGCGCAGGCGGCGGTTATCGTCAGCAAATGCGGGGCGAAGATGTGCACGCCCGGCTCGCGCTGTTTCTGGAAGAGGTCTTCCACGGGTGCGAGAAGAAGGTGTCGTTCACCGTACACGAGGCCGATCAGCAGGGACGTTTCAGGCCCCGCCAGAAGACCCTGAATGTGAAAATCCCCGCCGGAATGCGAGATGGTCAGCACCTGCGCCTGAAAGGCCAGGGCTCACCGGGCTTTGGCGGTGGCGAGGCCGGCGATCTGCTGCTGGAAATAGAGTTGGCCCCGCACCCAACGTTCACCGTGGAGGGCCGGGATATCCTGGTCACTGTCCCCGTTGCCCCATGGGAAGCGGCACTTGGGGCCAGTATCACGGTGCCAACCGTCGGCTCCAAGGTCAGTGTGAAAGTTCCCAAAAACTCATCCAGTGGTCGCAAGCTGAGGCTCAAGGGCAAGGGACTTCCGGGTAAGCATCCGGGGGATCAGATTGTGGTCCTGCAAATCGTGATGCCGGAGCAGCACAGCAAGGACGCTGAGCAGCTGTACCAGAAGCTGGCCGAAGCGGAAAGGCAGTTCAACCCACGCAGCAAAATGCACCTGTAACCAGGGAGAGACGGCATGGCCAGGAAAGATTCAGTGCTTACCGTTGATGTGGCCGATTCAGGAGTGACCTTCTCGCTCCGGGAAATGTGTGAGCGGGGTGAGTGCCACGCCGAGATGGTTCTGAAGATGGTGAGCTACGGCATCATTGAGCCGATCGAGCCCGTAGCGTCTGACGCCGAACAGACCTGGGAATTCGATCTGGCCGCTCTGATGCGACTGCACAAAGCCATAAGACTACAGCGGGATCTGAAGCTGAACCTGCCCGGGCTGGCCATGTCACTGGATCTCCTGGACGAAGTGGAGTCCATGCGGCGGGATATCACCCGGCTGCGACAGCAGCTGCGTCATCTATCCCGGGATCAGGGCGGTGACTGAGTCCCAAATATGCGCTCAATGGTTCCGTCCTCTGTCATGTCGGTGAGCACTTCGTTGAACAAAGGCAGATACGCCTTAATCGGAGATGCCTTGGACAGACCAATGAAAAACGGAACAGATTCGAAGGGCCCCCGGTAAACCGTCAGTGCATTCCGGAGATCTGGTCGATTTTCCAGCGCTGATTCTCCGGCAACTCCATTCACCAGGAAGATATCGATACGGTCGAGGGACAGGCGCAGCATATTACTGAGAATTGATGGGGCCGAGTCGAGGGTCAGATTGTGCTCAATGACCGCCTGATTGAATGCCTCGCCATAGGTGAAACCGTCTGTGACACCAATATTGAGTCCCTGAAAGTCCTTGAACGAGTGAAATTCCCGATCAAAGCTGCGGTCGCTCCTAGCCCAGACGAGGTTGGCATCGCGATGGACTGGAGTCGGGAAGTGAAGATACGTGGCTCGGTCGTCGTTGTGGGTGAGCAGCATAACGCCGTCGTACTGTCCCTGCTTTGCCCAGAGCAGGCAGCGTTTCCAAGGCAGCAATCGAAGTTCAAAGGCCATCCCCAGCCGATGTTCGAGTTCTTCGAACAGTTCCACGGCGATACCTGATTCAGGTTGCCTGCCGATCTCGCCTATTGTGTAAGGAGGCCAGGGGTCCTCGCAGAAACGGTATGTGGCTCGGGTTTGGTCGGCAGAGCCGGTCGTACTCAGAACCAGCGCCAGAAGCCCCGGCGCCAAAAAGTACTTTACGAACTTCCAAGTTGTTCGTGTCATCTTGTATGCCTTTGACTACATCCCAGGCCGTCAGTATAGCGTCAGATTTTCGTGTGAAGGCATCTGGACTTACTTTTTGGCAGGCAGCTTTTCGATCTCGGCGTAAATTTTCTCCGCCTCTTCCATCAGCGTGCCGTGGGTGCGCAAGTCGCCATTGCGTTGCGCGTGTAGGGCTTTTTCCAGTTTGTCTTCATAGGCTTTCTGGAGTTTCTTTTTCGGATCGCCTTTCAAAAATCCCAGCATGATGGGGTTCCTTTCAGTGCATGTTTGAAGGAGTACGGCCCGCCTGATCAAAAGTTCACTCGCGTGCACGAGCGTCGACGTGCTCACTGTTGTTACCTGCAACAAAAGCCTACATTAAAAAGCCTCCGTCTTGGTTCACGTTTTGCTACAACTAGCCGTTATGCATCGCATGGGACGCACAAGAAGAGAATGAGGGATGCTACAGCAACGCACGTCGACGGAGTCATTATGACCTCAGGTTTTTTCAAGCAGCTGGTCACAAGCCGGCTATTGAGACCGGTATTTTTGATCCTGATCATCGCAGGGTTGGTGCAGGTACTGGTCAGTCAGTGGTTGATTTCGAACCAGGTCGAGCGCCTGGTAGAGACTGCAGGTTCAGCGCTCGAGGCCAGCAGTAATCAGGTTAGCGACTCCTTCGGGGAAACCCGTGAAGACGTGCGCGGTCGTCTGCAGACCATGCGGGAGAAGAGCATTGATGAACTTGCCAGTGCCCTGACCCAACAGCAAACCGAGCAACAGCAGCGGGTTTCAGACAACGTTCGTACGGCGGTCATGGCTGAGGCCCAGGGCCTGGCCAATGTGTTGGCGGCGGTTGCCGCGCCGTTAATATGGGACCGTGACATTCCCCGCCTGACCGACCTGGTTGAGCTGGCAGACGCGCGGGAGTCGGTGTTGTTTGCCATTTACTACGATCAGTACGGCAAGCGTATGACCCGTTATGTGGATCGCACCGACGACCGCGTACGCACGCTTATGGAGCAGGGCGAAGGTCGTGGTGCGGCAAATAAGGTCCTGGATGCGGCAAGCCGTGACCCCAACGTGGTGATCATCACTGCCGACATCAAGCCGCAGGGCTCGGCCATCGGCCAACTGAAGCTGGGTTTGTCCCTTGAAGGGATCAACCAGGATCTGGCGCAGCTGGAACAGGAATTCAGCGCCACCATCAACGGCAGTATCGACGCCTCCCGCCAGACCCTGGAAGCCGAGACCGAACTGGTAAACCAGCGGTTGCAACAACAGTTGGCCGCCATGGGCGCTGATACCCAGGCGCGGATCCAGAGTACCGTAGAGTCCCTGAACGATGAGGCTTCCAGCCTGGCCGCTAACCTTTCGATTTTGTCCATCGGCTCTATTGTCGTGCTGATCATCCTGGTTGCTGCCGTGCTCGGTGGTGGGCTCTTGCCTCGGGTACTACGGCTGAGTGCGGCAATCTGGAGTATCGCCGATGGCGAGGCCGATCTGACCCGCCGGGTCACGCTCAAAGGTAAGGACGAGCTGACTGAAATGGCGCGCGGTATGAACCAGTTCATCGCCCGGATTCAGGAGTTGGTGTCTGATGTGAAAGCCTCCGCCGAATCTGCGGCCGGCCAGGCTCGGGAGCAGGGGGAGATCAGCCAGGACGCGGTTGCTGCAGTGAATCATCAGCAGCGGGAAGTGGCAGAGGTGTCCGAAACCATGGCCGCCATGTCCCAGAGTATTTCGGAAGTGGCGGACAGCATCCAGGAAGTGGCCGGCTCAGTACAGACCATTGGTGCAGAGAGCGAGGCGACCGCCAGCATATCCCGGGATGTGCGTGAGCGTCTGGATGCCGTGGTGCGACAGGTTGAAAAGGCCGTTGAAGCCGTGAACGCTCTGAACAATCAGAGCACGGAGATTACCTCGGTACTGTCGGTGATTGGCGCAATTGCCGAACAGACCAACCTGCTGGCGCTGAATGCCGCGATTGAAGCGGCACGGGCCGGGGAATCCGGCCGCGGATTTGCGGTGGTGGCGGACGAGGTGAGAACGCTGGCCAGCCGGACCCAGGAGTCCACTACGGAAATCGAGGGAATCATCGCGCGCCTGCAACGTGGCAGCAACGACGCAGTGTCGGTGATTGATCAGGTATCGGGACAGGTTGCCGATTCCTCAACCGAGTTCCGTAAGGCCGACGAGCACTTTGAAGAGATCAATCAGCTGCTGGGCAGCCTGCAGGAGCGGGCACTGACTATCTCCTCGGTTGCTGAGCAGGAAGGGCGTCACGCAGGCAAGGTCAGTGTCAGTGTCGACGACATTGCCCGGTCGTCCGAGACTACCGTGGAGGCCATCCACCGGTCCGACAATGCCAGTCAGAAGATTGGTGAGTTGCTGGCGGCGCTTCAGGCCAAGGCTTCCCAGTTCCGGGTTTAACTCGGGCAGGGTGAATAAGATCGGGCACCTTCGGGTGCCCGTTTCTGTTATTGGCTCAGGCGCGAATGGGCTTTGGCATATTCCGCTTTCAGGCGATTAACCAGGGTTTGCACACTGACCACATCGTGAATCTGGCTCACGCCCTGGCCGGCGGACCAAACGGTTTTCCAGGCCTTGGCCTCGTCGCTCACCGGCTTCAGCTTCTCGCCATAATCGATCTCACCGGCCTGGTTCAGTTTATCCATCGGGTAACCGGCGGCTTCCAGGCTCTGACGCATGAAGTTGGCGGGAATGCCCGAGACCACCGGGGTGTGGATGATGTCAGCGGACACCGCCTCAATGATCATGTTGCGGTACGCCTCCTCGGCCCGGGACTCGTCAGTGTTGATGAATCGGGTGCCCAGGTACGCCAGATCGGCACCCATGGCTTGCGCCGCCAGCAGATCCTCACCGTGAGACAGGCCGCCGGCTAACAGAATGATGCCCTCGAACACCTCGCGAATTTCATGCACCAGCACAAACGGGTTGATGGTTCCGGCATGGCCACCGGCCCCGGCGGCCACCCCAATAATGCCGTCGACGCCGGCCTCGGCCGCCTTGCGGGCATGGTGTTGGTTGGTAACATCGTGGAACACCAGCCCACCGTAACTGTGGACCGCATCCACCACCTGGCTGGCGGCCCCCAGGGAAGTGATCACGATGGGCACCTGGTGCTTCACGCACAATTCCAGGTCTGCCTGCCAGCGTGGGTTGGTGCGATGCACAATCAGGTTGACGGCATACGGGGCTACCTGTGCCGACGGGTTTTGCTGGCGGAAACTGTCGAGCTCACTGTTCATCTGCTCCAGCCAGCTTTCGAAACCTTCACTGGTGCGCTGATTCAGGGCCGGGAAACTGCCGACCACGCCTTCTTTGCAGCAGGCCAGCGCCAGCTCGGGGCCAGAGATCAGAAACATGGGCGCCGCCACCAGGGGCAGAGAGAGCTGGTTGGCAAGGGATGCAGGTAAGGCCATGAGTTTTCCTTAATTTTTGTTGGAACTTTTTTAAGTTATAAAGGATCTTAGCTTGCCTCGGTGGCCGTGAAAACGGTAGCCAACGATCGATATTCTGGGAATTTCTTTCTCACAATACGTAACGAACAAGAAGGAGCCCGCAATGGGTGAAGCCAAACGTCGAAAGGAAACCGGCGCGCCAGCGCCCCATAAAGCAAGCAATAAGCCCCTGTATATCGGGGTGGCCTTGCTGATCCTGGCGGCTGTTGTATTGGGAGTGTTCTTTCTCACTGCACAGCCGGAGCCTACGTCCAACGAGCTGCCGGTAGCCGGCGCTAACGCCGATCCGTTTCCGGCTGAGCTGGACCAATTCGGTGTCTCCGTGGGGCCGGACGACGCACCGGTGGTGGTGCGCGAGTTTGCCGATTACCAGTGCCCTGCCTGTGGCCGTTTCTCGGACGCCAGCCAGAAGCTGAAACAGCAGTACGTGGACTCGGGTAAGGTGCGGTTCGTGTTTTTTGACCTGCCCCTGCAGCAGCACCAGAACGCCATGCCGGCGGCGATGGCGGCCCGCTGTGCAGGCGATCAGAACGGTTACTGGGACATGCACGATCAGCTGTTCGATGCCCAGACCGAGTGGAGCAGCTCCGGCGATCCGGTGGCAACCTTCAGCCGATATGCCGGCGACCTGGGCCTGGACGAGCGTCGCTTCCGTCGGTGCATGACCACCGAACTACACCGTGAAGACGTTGAGCAGAGCCGTCGCGTGGCCATGCAGCTTCGGGTCAGCAGCACGCCGACGGTGCTCGTGGACAACATCCGCCTGACGCGTCCCGGTTGGGGCCAGCTGTCGGCCGTGGTTGAGCGCGAGCTGAACAGCGCGGCGCAATAAGTGGATGATGGAGGTCGTTAAAATGGGTGCTGCGGTCAGCCCGCACTTGATTGCAGGTCAGAGTTGGTTAAAATTTGCGCCCTCTCTGGTTTGCACCGTTGAGCAAATCACCCAACCCATGCTCCGGATTTACGATCCGGCCCGCAGGAGATATTGATGAGCAATGATGTTGTTGTCTGCGCCCTTTATAAGTTCGCAGTCCTGAACGATCACAAGTCCCTTCGCCAGCCGCTGCTGGATCAGATGCTTGAAAAAGACGTGCACGGCACCCTGTTGCTGGCACGGGAAGGTATTAACGGCACCATTGCCGGAAGCCGCGAAGGCGTTGATACCATCAAGGCCTGGCTGGCCAGCGACGAGCGTTTCGACGGCATCGATTACAAAGAATCCTTTGTCGACATTCAGCCGTTCAAGCGCACCAAGGTGAAGCTCAAGAAAGAGATTGTCACCATGGGCGTGGAGGGTATCGACCCGAAGCGCACCGTTGGCACCTACGTTGATCCCAAAGAGTGGAACAGCCTGATTTCCGATCCGGACGTGGTGCTGGTGGACACTCGAAACCAGTACGAAGTGGAAATTGGCACCTTCCAGAATGCCGTTAATCCGGCCACCGATACCTTCCGGGAGTTCCCGGAGTACGTGAAGCAAAATCTGGATCCCGCAAGGCACAAGAAGGTTGCCATGTTCTGCACCGGCGGCATTCGCTGTGAAAAATCCACTGCGTACCTGAAAGAGCAGGGCTTTGATGAGGTGTACCACCTGAAAGGTGGCATCCTGAAGTACCTGGAAGAGGTTCCGCAAGAGCAGAGCCTGTGGCAGGGCGAGTGTTTTGTGTTCGACGACCGGGTGACCGTAAATCATTCGCTTGAGCGTGGTGATTACGATCAATGCCACGCGTGTCGCCGACCGATTACCGAAGAAGACAAGCAACGTCCGGAGTTCGAGCAGGGTGTCAGCTGTCACCAGTGCATCGACACACTGACGGAAGATCAGAAGGCCCGTTTCGCCGAGCGTGAGCGTCAGATGCGTCTGGCCGAACAGCGTGGCGAACCCCACGTGGGTGGCGAGGCGGCGCGCATCATCGCCGAGCGCAAGGCCCGGAAAAAGGCCGAGCGCCAGCAACACGCCCAGAAAAGTCTAGCCGGTGAATCTACCCTGAATACCTGAGGTATCCGATTCTGGGCAGCTCCGCCGGCTAATAGGGAGAGGTTATGGAGCTCAGAAAAGCAGTCGCGGTTGTCTTAATCGGGGCTGCGCCGCTGGCCCAGGCAAGTGGCGACGACAAAGTGGGGGCGGAGTTCGAGTTGGGCGTGCTGATGACGTCCGGCAACACCGAGGAAACCAACTTTAACAGCCGGTTCGCGATTACCCAGGAATCCAGGCGCTGGCGAAATGGAGCGGAGCTGAGTGCCCGGCACACCGAGGCCGAGGACGAAACCACGGCCGAGCAATATAAAGCCGAAGGCGAGACCAACTACAAGTTCGACGAGCGCCAGTACTGGTTTCTGCGCGGCTCCTGGGAAGACGATCGTTTTTCCGGTTACGCCTTCGAGTCGTCGATCACCGCCGGTTACGGTAACCGGCTTTGGGAATCTGGCGAGCGCTCGTTCTGGAGTGTGTCTACTGGTATGGGTTACCGGTACAACCGGTTGGACCAGCCTGACGACGACGGCAATGAAAAGGAAGATTCCGTCATCGCCCGTTTCGCCACTCAGCTCGACTATGCGATTTCCGACAGAGCACTGTTTCGACAGAAACTCAGCACGGAAGTAGGTCTGGAGGAAAACAACACCATCAGCGAGTCGGAGACCGCCTTGCAGGCGAACGTGGTTGGCAACCTGTCTATGAAAACCGCGTTCCGGGTGAAGCACGTTTCCGATCCGCCCGAGGGCAAGGAACGGACCGACACGGAAACGGCGATCACCCTGCTGTACACCTTCTGAGCGTCTTGGATCAGACGTTGTTGCGCAGCCCCAACTCATCCGGATAGGGGGTAAGGTAGTGCTGGGCGCTCAGGTAATCCACCGGTTCCCGGCGCTGGGCCATGCGCAGCAGTGTCATCGGCACTACCAATGGCACCTCGCCACGGCGATAGGCTTCCATCTGCTCCAGCATGACTTTCCGATCTTCATCGCCCATGGAGTCTCTCAGGTAGCCCATCAGATGCTGCATGGCGTTCATATGTGAGCCACGACTCACCTTCTTGTTCATGGCTTCCATGAACAGGTGTATGTACCGGTCGGCAATGTTTTCCAGTGGTTCGGATTTCAGGTCACCCAGCATCGGGCCAAGCTCACGGTAGATTTTTTCGGAGTGAGCCAGCAACTGGAACTTGTGACGGGTGTGAAAGTTAATCAGAGACTTTGCGGTCAGTTGGTCCCCGGAGACATTCTGCATCCAGTCGTCGTAGGCGAAGACGCGTTCGATGAAGTTCTCGCGGATCATGTTGTCATTCAGGCGACCTTCTTCCTCCACCGGCATCAGCGGGTAGGCCTGCAGCAGCGCCTCGGCAAACATGCCCCGGCCATCCCGGCGGGTGACCTGGCCGTTCTCGTTATGGACCTTGATTCTTTCCATGCCACAGCTGGGGGATTTCGCCATCAGGATGTAGCCGCGCAGGTTGGCGAGCGTCGGTATGACCGCATCGATAAACCCGTCCATGGCCTCGGTGTGGTCCGCTTGCCCCCTGGTCTCAATGATGCGCATGCCTTCGGGATATTCCCGCAGGTGGATGGCAGGGCGAGGCACACCCAGTCCGGCTTCCAGCTCCGGACAGATCGAGCGAAATTCAAAGTGCTTGGACAGAACCTGGGTGCAGTAGCGGGAATGCTTGTGGCCGCCATCATGGCGGACTTCCTTGCCCAGCAGGCAGGTGCTGATACCAACGGGAATCTGAGACACGTATTCTCTCCGAGTAACAAAAGCGTCTTTGTAATACGTGATTTGAGTCTAGACCGATCAGCCCCAGAGGGTGAACAGGCTTAACGATCCCAGTGTCGATTTTTCCTCTTGTCGGCCAGCGCCAGGGTACTGGCATAGATGGTGCGAACGTCAGTGGCAAACTGCTCCACCGAAAACTCTTCCGCAAACTCCAGTGCCTGTTTTGCCAGTTTCTCGCGCAAGCTATCGTCTTCGAGCAACCGTTTAACGGCCTCAACCCATTTGTCCTGCCTCTCCGGTGTCTTGAAGCCGTTATGGCCGTGCCGAACCACGTCCTCTATGCCACTGGACCGAACCGCCACGACCGGCAGCCCGGCTGCCATGGCTTCCAGGATCACCATGCCCTGGGTTTCTGATTTTGAAGCAAACAGGAAGGCGTCACCCAGTCGGTACCACGTTGCCATCTCATCGGGCGGCACAGCACCCACCAGGGTGAAGTGTTCCTGCAGGCCCAGATCGTCGATTTTCTGTTGCAGCCGGTCGCGCTGGTGGCCGTCGCCAATCATCAGGAACCGGAACGGCACATCGGTGCTTGCTCGCAGGGTATCGATGGCCTCAATCATGAAATCAATGTTTTTCTCGTTCGAGAGTCGGGACACGCTGACGAACACCTTCTCGTTGCTTAGTCCCAGTTTGTCCCGCAACTGCTGAATGTCTTCCTTCCGCACCTCTTGAAACCGCTGGTACTCAATGCCCGTGGGCTGAACATAGGTGGGGGTCTTCACACCGATCATGCGCAGATATTCTTCCGTGGAGTAGGTCGGCACGATTACGCCGTCGCACTTGTTGGCGAAGCGCTTGATCAGCGCATGGGAGATCAGGTTGCGGAACAGCATGCCGGGCAGGGGCACGAAGTGGGCGTAATGCTCAAGCCGGGTGTGGTAGGTGTAAATGGCGGGCACTTTCAATGTGCGGGCCAGGAACAAACCCAGGGAGCCGAGCCAGAACGGATGGTGCAAATGAATAATGTCCGGCCGGAAGGCTTTCACGGCCTTGCGGATGCGAGCCAGGAAAATATTGGCCAGGCGAAACTCCCGTTTTTCGCCCATGGCCAGCAGCGAGGGCACGCGCACCACCTGGTCCTCGTTCTCCGGCTGGTCCTTGTACCGGGGGGCGACAATCAGAAGCTTGTCGCCCAGCTCAACCAGGCCCCGGCGCAGGCGCTCAATGGAGATGGGAACACCGCCAATGAACGGCAGGTAGTTGTTGGTGAACATCGCCACTCTCAATGACTTCTGGAGCCAGGGCGAGGGGTCGAGATCATAGTCGGGATAGTAGTCCTTGCCGATAAAGATGGCAGTGTAGAGCTTGATGGTAATGGCTACGAATACAGCCAGCAGAAGAATGAAATTCAGGTAGCCGGAGTAGATCAGCGAGTAGATGAAAAACCAGAAGCTTTCCAACTGCTTCAGGACGGGATGCTGGCCCACCTGCAGTCGTTCCAGGGAATGGCTGGCGTTGCCGTCCGCATCCACGTTTACCTTCACGAAGTGGTAAAAGCTGGTTTCGTTGTTCAGCACCAGACCGCCGGCGCCGCCGGTGGTGATGAAGGTGGTGTCATCGCTTACGGCCTCGGAATAGAGCGATAAGTTGGCCGAGAACACCAGATCAATGCCGTGACGCTTGATCTCCCGCATCAGGGCGCTGCGGAATTCACGAGGCTGCAGGTAGTCACTGCGTTGATCGAAGGGCGCGTCCGCCTCCGGTTCCATCGGTGGATGGCCAATGAACAGAATCCGGGCCTTGGAGCTGTCCTTGGCCAGCAGGTCATTGAGCCAGCGGATCTGCCATTGCCACGGGGTCTTGCCGGTGCTGTCCAGGAATATCAACCGGCTGTTGCCCGCCAGGATGCTGAAAAAGTGGGGACCGAAATGATCGTAGAACCGGAAACTGCCAAAGTCTTCGTATTCGTGCGCTCCGAAAGTCAGCAGGTAGGGGATATCCAGATGCCCCAGGCTGCCGTAGAGCGCGCGATACTTGTCCTCGCCACCACCACTGACCGCGTTGCCCGCAGACACCATGAAATCGATGCCGGAGGCATTCAGCTCGGGAACAATCCGCTCCTCAAAGATGCCGATGGAGTTGTTGATGTTGCCCAACACCGCGAAACTGATCGGTGACTCGGGATCGATGTTGCGTTGAATGCGCTCCACCTGTTCCGTGTGCAGGCCCTTAAAGTCCTTCATGAACAGATTGAGGTAGACCTTGTAGCCGACCAGGAAAATAACGATCAGCAGGCACAGGTAGAACAGAAGTTTTAGAGGGTTTCGGAGGATCATTCCAGTTTCCTGCGGTCTTTAATGAGTTCCCTCTGCAACACAATCAATCCGATGATCATGCCCAGGTAAATAGTCAGCAGGCGCCAGCTGACGGTCACCAGCACCAGGTGATTGCCCGACAGAATATCCCGAAAGAAGCTTCCAAATATACCTTCAGAAATGCCTGAAGCCCCGGGTGTGGGGGAAAAATACATGACGAATGTGGTTACGACCAGCAACCCCAAAGAGACCATGTAATCAACGGTATAACCCAAGCAGTACATCAGCAAAGCGGGGAAGCTGAACAGGCTGAGCAGGAACAGCGCGGTGAACAGGACCGACAGACACACATACACCGGCTGCCCTTTCATGTAATCGCCAAAACTGTCGGAGAACCGGAGCATCTCCCGGCGCGCCTTGAACTGCCAGCGCCGGTGCCGGGCGTCGCTGATCAGGTGGAAGCGGTGCAGTGTCACCAGGATCTGGGTCAGGGGCGCGATCAGCCAGTGAGTGCGGAACAGCAGCACCGCGAAGAAAGCGAGGTAAAGAAAGATAAAGATTGCCAATGCAACCCCGATGGAGCCGGTGATCGTGTGGTCTTTCAGGGCCCGGAGCGTCAGCAGGAAGATGGGCGTGAGCGTGAATATGAACACCACAGCCAGCACCGTGCGAATGGTGGTGGCCGCAGTAGCCCGGCCCATGGGCACGCCATGCCGGTGCAGGTACCAGATCTGGGCAAAGCCGCCGCCGGTGGCCATGGGGGTCACGTTGGAGAAGAACAGGTTAATGAACACCAGCCGGAACATCACCTTGAGCGGCAGCCGATGCCCCAACGCCCGCAGGGTGAAGTACAGCCGCAGGCCGTCGGAGAGGAAGTAAACCAGCAGCAGGAGCCCGACCATCAGCAGGGTGGTGGGCGCAATCAGCCGTGGGTCAAAGGTCAGACTGCGTTCGGCGAATTGGTCGTACACCGCATACAGCCCGGCTGCGGTCATGGCAATAAAGATCACGCTGAAGACTGCGAGTCGTCGCCAGGATGTCTGTTTCGAGTAATCGCTTTCGGAAGGGTCGGTCATGGTTTGCCCGTCAGCGCCTGCTGGATCAGCGCCTGCTGATGTTCGGCAAACTCACGAATCAGGCCCTGGGCTGCGTGGCTATCCCGAGAGAGCACGGCGGCTGGCAGTTGGGTAAAGAACTGGCCGGTGTGTTTCAGACCCTGACGGTATCGGTCGGCACTTAAATAATACGCCCGGCTCACCGCCGGCTTGAAGTTGGACAGCGCCTCGGTGAGGTAGGGATTGCCGACCACCTCGCAACAGGCGTCCATCACGCCAAAACTCGCCTCCACGACGGCGGTGATGTTGGCGGACGGCTGCTTGGCCAGCTCCACCACGTGGGCCACGGCGGCCAGCATGGGCTCACGATGTTTCTCCTGCCAGCGTTCGCACAACCTTGCCACCAGCATCAGCAGCAGGTGCATGTAAACGTCGTACAGCTCCGCGGCGTGTTCCGCATCCAATTGCGTTGCTGCGGCGCCTTTGCGAGGGGTGATGTCCACCAGGTGCCAGCGTTCCAAGGTATACAGGGCTTCCTTGACCGAGGCCCGGCTGACGTTCAGCTCACCGGCCAGCTTGGCCTCCTGGATGCGCTCGCCTGGCCGGATTTGCCCGGTCATGATCCGTTCGGCCATGAAATTGGCAATCTGCTCGGCCAGGGTGTTGGGCGCCTGAAAATCCATAAAGGCTCTCTAGCAAGGTGCGTTCAATAACGGGCATCGGTGAGCGTGAGTCTATCACAGCCTCCTGCAGCAAAAGCCACAAGCCTCTGATCCGGCACGCCTTTCGTGGGCATGATCAAAAATGGACTAAAAATTATTGACGACTGCTATATTGTAGGACAATAATGCAGAAAATAAGAGGCGGATGACCAGCCGCCACGAACGCAGTCGAAGGAGAGAGCCCAATGAATACCAGCCACCTGTCGATCAACCGAGAGGCCACGCGCCGAAGAATTTTGCTAACCCTGAAGAAGTACAGCTACCTGATCGCCATGCTACCGCTGGCGCTGCCGCCGCTGCTGCTGGCGGCCGGGCAGGCCGTCAGCCTGGAAAATCTGTTTGCCTGGGGCGTGCCGGTGGTGGTATTCGGGATCATTCCCGTGCTGGACCTGCTCTTGGGCAAAGACGCCCTGAACCCCGATGAAGAAGTAGACGTGCCGAAGATGAACAGCGAAGCCTTCTACCGGGTGATCACGCTCGGATGGGTGGCCGGCTATGCGGTTCTGTTGGTGTGGAGCATGCTGGAGCTGGCCTCTGGCCAATTCAGTACCATCGGCGGCATCGGCTGGGTGATTTCCATCGGCATTGTCGGTGGCCTCGGCATTAACGTCGCCCACGAGCTGATCCACAAGGACGGCAAGCTGGAAACCCGGGCTGGCGGCTTCCTGCTGTCACTGGTCTGCTACGCCGGCTTCAAGGTAGAGCACCTGCGCGGCCACCATGTGCATGTGTCCACGCCGGGAGATGCCTCTTCGTCCCGCTACAACCAGTCCCTGTACAGCTTCCTTCCCCAGGCCTATCTGCGCAATTTCGTGAACGCCTGGAAACTGGAAGCCCAGCGCCTGGAGCGCAAAGGCGAGAAAGCCTTCAGCTGGCGCAACGAGTTGATCTGGTGGTACAGCATCAGTGCCCTGGTATTCGTCGGCTTCACTGTCGCCTTCGGCTGGCTCGGCGCCGCCTTCTTCCTGGTCCAGAGCTTCATCGCCTTCACCTTGCTGGAAATCGTCAACTACCTGGAACACTACGGCCTGCACCGCCGCAAACTCGATAACGGTCGCTACGAGCGCACCGGGCCGGAGCATAGCTGGAACAGCAATTACTTCCTCACCAACGTGTTCCTGTTCCACCTCCAGCGCCACAGCGACCACCACGCCTACGCCAAACGCCGCTATCAGGTACTGCGCCACCACGACATCGCCCCGCAGTTGCCTGCTGGATATGCGGCCATGATCGTCCTGGCCACCATTCCGCCTTTGTGGAAGCGCGTCATGAATCCTCGTGTTGAGGCTTATTATCAGGGGGAGGAGCATCAGTTGGCTTCTTGAATTATTGGGTTTGGGGGCGGGGCGGCGACCGGGGGTATTTTTCTCCAGAAGAATCGCAAACTCGCTGCGCTCAGACAGCGATTTTCTTCCGAAAAACACCCCCGGCCCCCGCCCACAAACTGAACGAAAAGCTGTCCAGAAAAGAAGATAAGAAAAAAAGAACTCGTGTTTTTGATCGGCCAACAATGGAGTTATGACAGCGGGGGTGTGGGGGTAGTTTCTGCAGGGAAAACCGGGTGTCTGAGCGCAGCGAGTTCCGGTTTCCCCGGAAGAAACTACCCCCATACCCCTGCCAGCCCCCGAAGTAAGCCCAGCCCTCAGCCAGACCAACCCCAGATTTAGACCACCCTTGAAATCCCTTTGAAACGCACGCAGGTATATTGTTTGAATCCTGCGAATAACGAAGGGAAATACCATGCCCAAGCATTTCGAACAGGCCGCCGGCCTATACGAATATCCGGTACCGGAAACCGAAGGTTACGTCTTTAACCAGACCATGATGCGCATCAAAGACCCCGAGCGCTCCATGGATTTCTACACTCGAGTGATGGGTATGCGCCTGGTTCGCAAGCTGGATTTTCCGGAGATGAAATTCACGCTCTATTTTCTGGGTTATCTGGATGACCGCCAGGCCCATCAGGTGCCGACCGACGATGCGTATCGCACCACCTTTACCTTCGGCCGCGAAGCCATGCTTGAGCTGACCCATAACTGGGGTACCGAGGACGATAACGATTTTGCTTACCACAATGGCAACGATCAGCCCCAGGGCTTTGGCCACATTGGTATCGCGGTGCCAGACGTGTACTCCGCCTGTGAGCGGTTCGAACACCTCGGCGTAGAGTTTGTGAAGAAGCCGGACGACGGCAAAATGAAGGGGCTGGCCTTTATCAAAGACCCGGACGGCTACTGGATTGAAATCCTGCAGCCGAACATGATGCAGAAGCAAAACAAGAGCTGATACCCGTCAGTTTGCGGTATCGGCACTATCTCTGGTGTCGGTGCCGGATTTCCCTCCGTAGCGGGAAGCCACAATCACCGCTGCCGTCAGAATAAACGCCCCGGCAATGCCGATGGGGCCGAGAATCTCGCCTAGAAACACCCACGCCAACAACGCCACGAATAACGGTTCCAACGTCACGATGATGCTGGACAGTGTTGCCGGGGTAGTTTGCATGCCTGAGAAGAAACTCACGTAGCCGATGCAGGTGGGTACCACGCCCACGTACACCACCATTAACCACTGATGAAACGCCAGGGTATCCAGGCCTTCAAAGCTGCCGGACAGCCACACCACCGGGAACAGGATTAGGGCCGCCGTGAAAAAGCAGATAAAGGCGGTGGTGAACACCGGTGTGCCCGCCGAGCTGTAGCGGCTGGTGAGGGTAAAGCCGGTGTAGACCAGGGCGGCGAGCAGGGCGATCAGAATGCCGGCCAGGCGCAGGGTGCCGGCAGTGTCCATGTCGCTCAGCACCAACATGGCGGTGCCGAAGATGGCGGCGACCAGGGACAGCACAGTGAGCAGGCCAGGTTTTTCTCCCAGCAGCGGAGCGGCCAGCAAGGCAACGAACACCGGCGGCAGGCACAGGGCAATCAGGGTGGCGATGCCGGCGCCGGTTAGGTCAACGGCCAGTAAATAGCTGCCCTGGTAGAACGCCTGGAACAGGCCAAGTGCAGCCAGTGGGATCAGCGCTTTCTTGCCCAAATGGCGTAGGGAGCTGCCGGGTACTCGGGCGCCAGGATTAGCACGTTCCAGTTGCCGCTGTTCCCGGCGCATCAGCAGCCAGAAAAAAGGCAGGGCCACCACCAGGCGCAGAAAGCCCAGGGTGATGGCTTCCAGCTCGGTACCGGTGAACAGGAATTTCGCGACAATGCCCGTGGTCGCCCAGAGCAGGGCGGCCAGGGCGATCAGCAGGGCGCCTCGAATCATTCAATAATCAACACAATCAGTTCCTTAGGACCGTGGACACCGTAGGCAAGGGTTTGCTCAATGTCCGCCGTTTTCGATGGTCCGGAGACTAACAGGGCATTGGTGGGCATGCCAGCTTTCCAGTTCTGGGCCTGCATGGCCTCGTGGAACGTGGTGTACAGCTCGCTGGCAAAAAGTACCGCCACGTGAATGGGCGGCACCAGGCTCATCAGCCTGGGTTCGTCGGTGTTTGGCCACATGATCAGCGAGCCAGTTTCTGCAATGCCGCCCCGGGTGGAGGTGATGCTGGCGTCTACGTCGTTGAACAGTACCGACTTCCAGCTTTCAATGGCCTCATCGTAAATCAGCAGGTGGGGTAAATCTTCCCGCTCCAGAGTGGAGGAACGAAGTTTTACGCCAATTTCGTGTTCCTTGGGTATCAGAAGATTGCGGGCGCAACGGCTGCCGAGTACTTCCGCCAGGCGGTCTACCCAGCTGTCCTCGGTGCAGTGGTGAACTTCACCGTGCACCGATTCGATCATTCGCTCGAACAAGGCAATCCGTTCGGATGTCGACCAGTCTGGTCGCTTCAGTACGGAAAAATCACATTCAGGGGCGGTGAGCTCGCCACCGGCCCGGTTGCGCAGGCGCTGCAGTATGGTTTCGCGAGAACTCACTGGCCGCGCTCCTTTAACGTTTCGTGAAGCGTTTTGGGTGCCAGCTTGGGTGAGGTCCGGAACTGGGTCCAGCCGCCCATCTGGCCGGGCTGCAGTTTGCGGAAGCGCGCCGCCATATTGGTGCCAAACCGGTAGGCGCCCGGGCGCGCGTGCATCCAGCTCCAGCCTTTCCAGATCATCGCTTCCAGGGCATTTCGTTTGGCCCCATGGCCACGAACTTTAGCCGGGTGCAGCTTGTCGCCATCCACCGATTCCTGACGCAGACGCACCAGCAGATCCGGGATGGGAATCTTCACCGGACAGACCTCGCCGCAGGCGCCGCACAGGCTGGACGCACTGGGCAGATGCCGGCCTTCGTCCAGGCCAATCAGGTGCGGCATCAGGATCTTGCCGATCGGGCCCGGGTAGGTGGTGCCGTAAGTGTGGCCGCCAACGCGAGTGTACACCGGGCAGTGGTTCATGCAGGCACCGCAGCGGATACAGCGCAGAGTGTCGAGCAGTTCGTCGTCCTGATAGATTGATGACCGGCCGTTATCTACCAACACCACGTGCACTTCGTCTGGGCCGTCCAATTCCTCTGCCTTGCGGGGCCCGGAGATCATGTTGAAGTAGGTGGTGATGTGCTGTCCGGTTGCAGAACGAGTCAGCAGGGCCAAAAGGGCAGTGACGTCTTCAAGATTCGGCACCACTTTTTCGATGCCCGTAACCGCAATGTGACATTTCGGCACGGTGGTGGTCATGCGGCCATTGCCTTCGTTTTCCACCAGACACAATGTGCCGGTTTCGGCCACAGCAAAGTTCACTCCGGACACACCCACATCCGCATTCATGAATTTCTCGCGAAGCTGCAGGCGGGCTTCGGCAGTCAGGTATTCGACATCGTTGGACAGATCGGTGCCGGTTTTGTCATGCAGCAGTTGGGAGATCTCGCCGGTGTTCTTGTGGATCGCCGGCATGATGATGTGCGAGGGTGTTTCCCCAGCCAGTTGCACAATGTACTCGCCCAGGTCGGATTCCAAAGCCTCGATACCGTGTTCCTCGAGGTACTGATTTAGCTCCATCTCCTCGGACACCATGGACTTGCCCTTGATCACGGTCTTGGCATCGCGCGCCTTGCAGATGTCGCGCACGATGCGGCAGGCTTCGTCGCCGTCCACCGCCCAGTGCACCTTGATGCCATTCTCGGTCAGCTTCGTCTCCAACTGCTCAAGCAGGTCGGGCAGGTTGGCAAGGGCGCGCAGGCGCACATTGGCACCGAGATCCCGCAGGCTTTCCAGATCCCAGCCTTCAAAGGCGCTTTTGCGCTTGGTCATCAGCCCGTCCATCGCCTTGCGGAAGTTATGGCGAATCTGCGGGTTGTGCAGCGCTTCATGGGCCCTTGGGTGGAACTCTTTTACATCAATGTGATGAGGTGAGTGTTGGGCGGTCTCGCTCATGACTGCTCTCCCTTGCCGCCGCCGGTACGGTTCCACAGGAAACTGAGAATGTGCTGGCCAGACATCGCCTTGCGGTTTTTCTCGGCGTACCCGTGAATGTTCATCAGGCAGCCGCAATCGGTGGTGACAAAATCCCTGGCGCCGGTGTCCACCAGGGCGTCTACCTTCTCGCTGACCATGGCGCCGGAAATCTCTGGGTGCCGGATGGCAAAGGTGCCGCCAAAGCCGCAGCATTCTTCCGCCCGAACCTGCTCCACCAGATTGACGTTATCCAGCTGGCCCAGCAGTTTCGGGCCCACTTCGGCCACGCCCATCTCCCGCCGTGCAGAACAGGATGTATGCATGGCGACGGTGGTGGGCTCGCCTTTATCCGTCAGTTTGATGTGGCAGACATTCAGCAGGAAATCGGTGAGCTCCCAGACCCGACCAGCCACTTCGGCGGCCAGAATCTCATCTTCGGTGTCTTTGAACAGACCCGGGTAGTGCTTGCGCATCATGCCACCGCAGGAACCTGAGGGCACCACGATGGGATAATCCTCCGGAAACAGCCCCAACTGGGCCTTGGCGACAGCGCGTGCCTCGTCGTGATAGCCCGAGGTAAAGGCCGGTTGCCCGCAACAGGTCTGATCCTGCGGGAAAATCACCTCAATGCCTTCGCGTTCGAGGAGCTGAATGCCCGCCATGCCCGCGTCCGGGTAGAACATGTCTACCAGGCAGGTGCCGAAGAAATAAACCTTGGAGGGTTTTGGGGGGTAAAGCTTAATGGGATCCGCCATCGTGCCGCCACTCTAACGCGCCATTGTTGTTATCCCTTCAATGATAGGTACACGGGGCCGGCGTTGCCAGACGACTTTAGGGGCACGGCGTTCTGTCATCTGTTCCCTGCCAAAGCACGGTGCAGTCGCCACTCAGGGGGTGTGGTAGTGCCTCGCTCAGAGACTTGCCCGAGTGACCGGTGGCGAGCAGGAAATGGCATTTCGCGAACGCAGCTTCAGGCGTCAGGTCTGAACCAGGAATGACTCCGATTCGGTCCAGTGCCGCGCCAGAGGCGTAGGCTTTTTGAGCCACGAGGCCGTGCTGGCACTGACTGACATTCAGCACGGCAATGCCCCGCCTGATTCCTTGAGCCAAAGCCCCGATCAGGGCCGGGTCTCCGTCAGGCGCATTACCTGCGCCGTAAGTATGGATGATCAGCCCCTTCAGTTCGGGCAACGCCAGGGCCGACTCCAGAAGGGCGGCCGGCATGCCGGGAAACAGCGCGAGAGCGACGACAGACCGTGGGTTGAACGTGGGCACCTGAAAATCAGGCCGGGACGGCGGAAGCAACAGGTCATGGCGTAGCTCCAGATCGATGCCTACGTGACCCAGCACGGGTGCATTGGGGGAATCGAAAGCATCCAGTTCGCTGGTTTTAAGCTTTCTTGCCCGCGTGCCCCGGAGTAGTTTGCCGCAGAAGTACAGGCAAACCTCCGAAATGCCCGGAACAGACGCTAAACACAGTGAGGCGATTACGTTGTCCAGAGCGTCGGTGCGCGAACGCTCTAGCGGGATCTGGGACCCAGTCAGAATCACGGGTTTGTCGCATCCCCTCAGCATGTAAGACAATGCCGCCGCGGTGTAGGACATGGTGTCTGTGCCGTGAAGCACGACAAAACCATCGTAGCGGTCCCAATGATCGACGAGAACTCGGGCCATCGTCGTCCAATTCGACGGCGTCAGATTGGCGCTGTCGATGAGTTGGTTCAGTTCGATCACGTCAAACGGCGGCAGCTCGGCGGTTCTTTCGGACAGGTGTCGGGCCAGCCGTGTGCCGAAATCGGCGGCTGGCACATAGGTGCCGTTCGAGGAGACCATGCCGATGGTCCCGCCGGTGTATACCACCAGTACCCGGCGACTCATCGCTCGTCTCCAGTCGGTGACAGCATGGCTCGAGGGCTGAGCAGGCGGTCCAATTCGTTAGCGTCCAACAGGCCCTCGTCCAGCACCAGTTCCCGTACGGTGGCGCCGGAGTTCAACGCCAGGGCTGCGATCCGAGTGGCGTTGGTGTAGCCGATCCTGGGTACAAGAGCGGTGATGATGCCGATGCTGTTATCCAGGTGCCGGGCGCATTGCTCGATGTTGGCACGGATATCTCTGATGCAGCGTTCGTCGAGCATGGTACAGGCAGCACCTAACATCTTCATGGAGTTAAGCAAGTTGTAGACGATCAGCGGTTCCATGGCATTGAGCTGCAGCTGTCCGGCCTCCGCCGCAAGAGTGACCGCCAGGTCGCTGGCAATGACTTGATACGCGGTCTGATTGACGGCTTCAGGGATCACCGGATTGACCTTGCCAGGCATGATCGAGGAGCCGGGTTGCATGGGCGGCAGCAGGATTTCGCCCAGGCCCGTTCGGGGGCCGGAGGAGAGCAGGCGAAGATCGTTGCACATCTTGCCCAGCTTCACCGCAAAGCGCTTCAGAATGCCGGAAAACAGGACAAAGGCGCCCATGTCGGATGACGCTTCAACCAGGTTGCTTGCAGAGACAAGCGGTTTCCCGGAAACCTCCGCCAGATACCGGACCGCCAGAGCTTGATAGCGAGGGTGGGTATTGATGCCGGTGCCGATAGCCGTACCGCCAAGATTTACTTCGCAGAGCAGGTGGCTGGCTTCGTGCAGTCGATCAATATCCTCTCCAAGATTCACCGCGAAGGCCTCGAACTCCTGACCCAGTGTCATGGGGACCGCGTCCTGCAGTTGGGTGCGTCCCATTTTAACCACGTCCGCGAATTGCCGGCCTTTTTTCTCGAGCCCCTCCTTGAGCTGGATGATGGCCTGTTCCAGGGGCGCCGCCGCAAACTGGATGGCGAGGCATACCGCAGTTGGATAGGCGTCATTGGTGGACTGGGACCGATTGACGTCGTCGTTCGGATGAAGATGGTGATACTCGCCTTTACCGTGCCCGAGTTTTTCCAAGGCCAGATTGGCGATGACTTCATTCGCGTTCATGTTGGTGGAGGTGCCGGCACCGCCCTGGATCAGGTCCACCACGAACTGGTCGTGCAGTTGTCCGGCGATGATGTCATCACACGCAGCGACAATGGCCTCGGCTTTGTGTGGGGCGAGTGTTCCGAGATCTCGGTTGGCCATCGCCGCCGCCTTTTTCACCATAACCAACGCCCGGACAAAATCCGGGAAGTGGCTGATGGGAACCCCGGTGATGGAGAAGTTGTCCAGGGCTCGCTGAGTCTGGACGCCGTACCAGGCCTCAGCGGGTACAGCGAGATCTCCGAGAAGGTCGTGTTCAACGCGAGTGTTCATGTCAGGACCGCTCGATTGCGGGTTGATCTTCCCCGCGGCTGCGGGCCCGGATACGTTCGATATCCTCAGGCTCAATTTCCCAGGCTCCGGCGTCGATGTTCATATCCTGAAAGCGCTTGGCGTCGAAAACGGGCTGCTCGATACCCTGGGCAATCTGATCGTCAAAATCCTTGAGGATGCGGAGACCTGGCTTGAATAGGGCAATCAGCGCAATTAGGTTGACGAGCGCCAGTAAGCCCATGGTGACGTCCGCAAACCCGAATACCGTGCCCAGGTCGGTGGTTGCGCCCCAGCAGACTAACCCGATGATGGCCACCCGGAAGGTGTTGAAGAAGTTCTGGTTCTCGGTGGAGAAGAAATTGATGCTGTTCTCGCCGAGGTAATAGTTGTAAAGGATGGTGCTGAACCCAAAGAGCATCAGGGCAACGCTCACAAAGCTGCGTCCCCAGTCCCCGACGTGATCCGCCAGTGCGGATTGCGTCAGGGCAACGCCGCCGATATCGCTGACAACGGTTGGGTCGTAGATGCCGCTCAACAGAATGATAAAGGCGGTCGACGAGCAGATGATCAAGGTGTCGATGAACACGGAGAACGCCTGGACCACGCCCTGATTCGCAGGATGGGGAACATAGGCGACCGCGGCCACGTTGGGGGCACTGCCCAGACCGGCTTCGTTGGAAAACAGTCCGCGTTTGACGCCCATCATAATGGCTGCACCAATGCCACCACCCACCAGGGGTTCGAGACCGAAGGCGCTGTTGACGATGAGCATAAAGGCATCGGGAATATGCTCAACATTCAGGATAAGAACGATTGCTGTGAT
>Ga0207908_1000143_pt1 | contig 27919 bp, 19 predicted proteins | sample MalvirmetagMSP81_FD_184224 | JGI IMG/M metagenome (GOLD analysis project Ga0207908, IMG submission 184224) | Marine viral communities from the Deep Pacific Ocean - MSP-81 (SPAdes) | ecosystem: Environmental > Aquatic > Marine > Oceanic | place: Pacific Ocean | collected 2011-04-18
GGTATCCGCAATCTGGAACCGGCCACCGGATTGAAGGGCCAATTGTCGCAGGAATTCGGCATCTGCTTCCGCGGAGAGCGCGATGGGGTGGAAGGTTGCGCCTTGTTCGGCCAGTTCGGGAACAAGAGTCTGGAGAATGCGACGCTCTTCCTGCTGATTCGTGCCGTTATCACTCGACACATCGACTTTGCCATCGGTGAGCAGAATAAAGTGAGTGTTCTCGAGAACACCACCGGTGTAGTAGCCGTCGCCAGCCACCTCGATGGCCTTGCCGAGGTTGGTTCTGAGGGCAACAGAATTGATCTGAGCTGACTTTTCCCTGGCCACGGCCCGCCACTGCTCTGTCACCTCGCGGTGAGGAACCAGCATGTTGACGTACTGCCCAAAGGTCCAGAGCCCTGCCGTCGAACCTGCGGGCAGCATCTGAGCGAGCAATCTGACCGCCGGCTGGCGCAGGTTGTCCGGGTCGTTACCTTTCATCGAACCCGAGATGTCCACGATGATGCGAACATCCGATTTGTCAGCCAGAACCAGCTCCGGAGCCTGCTGAGCTTGCACCACAGACGGGAGCACCAAGGCAATGACGAACATCAATGTCTGAAATCTGGGCATAGTCGCACTCAAGGCATTATCCGTTTTTGTTGTTTGCCCCTCCGCTAGCGTCGAACCAGACGGTAGCGAACGAGATCCAGTATCCAAACAAGTAGCATTACCAGGCCGGCAATGCCGAGATTAAACAGAGCCCGGCCAGCGGCCTCCGTTTCGCCAAGCACCAATTCATAGCCGCCGTACAGCCAAGCCGGAATCCACCAATCAGCCAGCTCTGGTGATTCCACCGGTGTTAGCAGCAATGCCACCAGCGCGGCCAACAGCAGGGTTCTCAAGCCGTAGAGAGGCAGATATCGGAACAGCTGCTTCATCATGTAGAAGAACACAACGAAGGCAATTGCGTAGGCAGACCAAAAAATTCCGTAAGCCACTTGGGCGTCAGTATCGATCATTACAGTATCCAGTGAATGATGTGTTCTTCCCATTGATCCTCAGGCACGTCTGCTTCCGAGACGACTTTGTCACGGATCGAAACTCCCGCCTGGTGAACCGTTGCCGGATCGCCGCTTCTCAATGGGTGCCAATCGGCAAGCGGCCTGCCTTCAGCCAGGGTGCGATAGGCGCAGGTCTGCGGCAGCCAATGGTAGTCGTTTACCGTAGCTGGTGTCAGCACGGTGCAGCCCGGAACTTTTTTCAGGCGCTCGGAGTAGACCGTGCAGCGACAGCTCCGCTGATCCATGTAACGACACACCAGGTCGGTGTGATAGACCTCGTCAGTGTCTTCATCCTGGAGCTTATTGAGGCAACATTTGCCGCAGCCGTCACACAGGGATTCCCATTCCGCCAGGGTCATTTCGTCCAGGCGCTTTCGCTGCCAGAAGGGAATCTGGGCAATCATGAATCCCGAGGCTCTATCTTCTTCTTGAAATCCACGACATAACCGTCCTGCTCTTCCGGCATCTGCAGGAAGAAGTCTTTCTCCTCCAGTGCTGCAAGCACCTGCTTGCCAGTGGTCCGGGCCAGTTTTCGGTCTGGTGTCAGAATCAGGTCCATGGAGTGAACGGGTTGGCCGAACACAGCTCGCAGGCTTTCCGGTAGCTCATTCCAGTCCTTGCCGCGGCGTACGAACAGATAGGTATCCCGCTTTTTGCTACTGCGAAATACCGACACAAACTCTCTTTCAATCATGATCTCAGCAATTCCTCAATATCCGCCCGGACCGGTGCCAGGATCTGTTCTCGCCATCCCTGAAAAAACACGTGCCCAGACAAACTCCGTTGCTGGACAACTTTTTCAAGGCGCTTTCGTGGCGCCAGTAATTCAATTGGAATATCCGCAAGTTCTGCCGCACTTCTAAACAGACGTTTCAACAGCTTGAAGAACGCCTGCTGGTCTCTCGTTAGTGGCGGTGCAATGCGCTCAAGGTTGGAATTATCGGCGCTACGACCTGCTTCAACAAGTTGCAACAAAACCTCGCCATAGCGACGAACTGCGCCGGATGGCACACCCTGAATGTTCGACAACGCTGCGCGAGATTCCGGCATCTGTTCTGCCACTGCAATCAACAGGGCATCGGCAAAGACCCGATTCCGGGGCCGGTCCTGGCGCTGGCATTCCTGTTCGCGCCATTGAGCCAATTCGCGCAGAACGCCTTGCTGCTGGGGAGTTAAAGTCCAACCGCCTCGCAACTTGAGATAATGATTCTCGGGATCGTCCTGAGTGGCCAGCTCATCGGCGAACCGGGTGGACTCTTCGCTCAGGGCGTACACCAGGCCCCTTTCCTCCAGCCCCGCGAGCAGCCACTGATACATGGGCTCGAGGAACCGGATGTCGTCAACGGCGTAGCGCTGCTGGGCTTCGCTGAGGGGCCGGGCCAGCCAGTCGGAGCGAGTCACGGACTTGTCGAGCGTTTCGCCAAACAGGCTTTCCACCAGCCGGGCATAGCCCAGGGAAAAGCCGGCGCCAGCCAGAGCTGCGCCAATCTGAAGATCGATAACGCCCTTCGGCAAAATGCCCAGCCAGTGCCTGAACAACTCAAGGTCTTCACTCATGGCGTACAGCAGCTTGGGTGTCTGCGGGTCCGCCAGCAGCTCTTTGAACCGCACCGACGCTTCGGCCACATCGGGGTCCACCAGACAGTAGTTGTCATCGTAACCGAGCTGCACCAGCCCTGGGATCGGGTAGAAGGTATTTACCCGCTCGAACTCCGTATCCAGAGCCAGCAGGCTATCCCCGAGCCCCTCCAGCCATTCGTCCAGTGCCGAAGGCTCAGTAATCCAGTTAATCCTGTCTGGGGCTGGCGGTACTTCAACAGCCGGGCTTGGAGGTGTCATAAGGTAACCTGGTGATGGTTTATTCAGAGAGCGGCTTGCGACCGCGGAAGGCGTGAGTCAGCGTGAAACCGTCGACGTAACCCAGTTCGCCACCCACCGGTATACCGTGGGCCAAACGGGTGATCAGGATGTCGCGGCCATCCAGGCGATCGGCAATATAATGGGCTGTTGCCTCACCTTCCACCGTTGGATTGGTGGCAAGGATGAGTTCGGTGACCCCTTCCCGGTTTACACGTTCCAGCAGACGCTCAATACCGATCTCTTCAGGGCCAACGCCATCGATGGGCGACAGGTGCCCCATGAGCACAAAATAGCCGCCGCGATAATCACCAGCCTGTTCGATGGCCAGCAGATCCGAGGGACTTTCAACGACACACAGAGTACCGGTGCGGCGAGCGCCGTTGTCACAGATTCCGCAGACTTCAGTGTCTGCAAAGTTCTGGCAGCTGTTGCACCGTCGGACGCCGGTCATGGCGTTGCTTAGGGCGTCAGAGAGCCGGGTGCCTCCGGAGCGCCCGCGCTCCAACAGGTGGAATGCCATACGCTGGGCGGTTTTCTGGCCTACGCCGGGCAAGCACCGGAGCGATTCGACTAACTCGTCAACCAGTGGGCTGAATGCCATGAAACGTCCTCAAATTCAGTTCAGGGGGGGCGATCGGTATCAGAACGGCATCTTAAAGCCCGGAGGCATGCCCATACCTGACATCATCCCGGACATCTTCTCCTTTTGATTCGCTTCAACCCGACGCACCGCATCGTTAACGGCCGCTGCCAACAGGTCTTCCAGAATTTCTTTTTCTTCTGACATCAGCGAAGGGTCAATCTGCACCTGACGAACGTCGTGACGGCCATTCATGGTGACTTTAACCAGGCCGGCACCAGACTCGCCGGTTACTTCCGCCTTGGCGATTTCTTCCTGGGCCTTCTGCATTTCTTCCTGCATCTTCTGGGCTTTTTTCATCATGTCGCCCATATTGTTCATCATGTCGCTATCTCCTGCTTGACTCAATTGGCCGGATACTGTCTTCGACTACCCGCGCCTCAAATCGTTCAACGATGGACTTTACCGCCGGATCCTTACGGATTGCCTCTTCAGCCGCTTGCTGACGTGCCTTACGCTGGCGCTCTTCGTAGGCCGCCGGCGTATGTGGCCCGGGATTGCCCGGCTCCACTTTTAATTCAGTGGCATTGCCAAACCGACTTCTCAACCCGGCCAGGATTTTTTCTTCATGCCGGGCGTTCAGCAGACGCGCGTGGCCATCGTCGATGGTCAGTACCACGGTGTTACCGTCCCAGGCCAAAGCCCCGTGACTGGCAAGGTTCCCAGGCATACCGACTATTTCCAGCGAGCGAAAATCCCGTTCCCAGACGAACTCACCATCAGTGCCCGCTTCCGGAACCTGAACCGGCTCCGAGGCAACAGGCTCTGCCACGGGCACCTCAAGCGGTTCTGACCGCTGCTCGGGCTCTGACTGTGGCTCTGGTTCCGATACCGTCTCTGGGCCTGAGGCCGGCGGTTGCTCATACCGTGGTACCTGATCCACAGAGTCCATATCTGATGCTTGAGCGTCAAGGCTGGCCAACCAGGCATCATCGGCCGATTCAGGCTCAGGCGCTGGCCCTGCAAGCTGCTCCGAGCCAACCTCTGGGCGCGGCTCAGGCTCGGTTTCCTGATGGGTCTCTGGCTGCGGACGCTCAGGCTGGGATGGCTCGGGCTGAGGCGATGCCTCAGGTGCAGCCGTCTGCTCTGCCGTCTGCTCTACCGGATCGGGCTGGGCAGCGGTCGGCTCGGGCGCGGACTCATTCGTGGCGTGACCAGCGGCACTGGTGTCTGGCACTGACTTTTGAGCAGCGTTCTCCTGCCCGGGACCAGCACCGGATGGTCGTGCGGGGTCAGGTTCGTCGTGGGATTCCGGAGAACCGGTCGGGGTAGAAGAGCTGACCGCTGGTGGCTCCCGGCGATCAGCGCCGGGACGAAATGCCAGCATTCTGAGCAGGGTCATTTCAAAGCCCATTCGGGCATCCGGAGTAATAGTCAGGTCCTTTCGACCTATCAGCGCAGCCTGGTAGAAAAGCTGAGCATCTTCCGCGCTTAACTGACGGGCAAGAGCCTGAACCTCGGCCGCGTCTCCCAGTGCGTTGTCAGCACTGCCAGGAACCACCTGCTCCATGGTCACGCGGTGGAACAGCGACAGGAGGTCGGCGAGGATATTGCCGTAGTCCGGCGCAAAGTCCGAAATACGGCTTATTTCAGAAAGCAGACCCGGGCCATCGCTCTCAACCAGAGCGCGGACCAGTCGCTCTATATCACGCTGATCGATGGTCCCCAGCATGTTACTGACATCACTGGCGGCAAGCTTCTGGTTGCCAAAGGCAATCGCCTGATCGGTGAGACTCAGGGCGTCGCGCATACTGCCATCCGCTGCACGCGCAAGCAGCCACAGCGCTGGGTCTTCAAACGGAATCTGTTCCTCGCCCAGTACGTGTTTCAGGTGGCCGGCAATGTGCTCGGGTGTCATTCGCTTAAGATTGAACTGCAAGCAGCGCGACAGCACCGTCACCGGCAGCTTTTGCGGATCGGTGGTGGCCAGCAGGAACTTGACGTGTTCGGGGGGCTCTTCCAGCGTTTTCAGGAACGCGTTGAACGACTGGTTGGTGAGCATGTGGACCTCGTCAATGAGGTACACCTTGTAGCGGCCGCGAGTAGGCGCGTACTGAACGTTGTCGGTCAGTTCACGCATGTCATCGACACCGGTCCGGGAGGCGGCGTCAATTTCGATCAGGTCGACAAATCGACCTTCCTGAATCTCGGTGCAGCTCGAACACTCACCACAGGGTCGGGGTGTGATTCCGGTTTCACAATTCAGGCACCGGGCCAGCAACCGGCCGATGGTGGTTTTACCGACACCACGGGTTCCGGTAAACAGATAGGCATGATGCAGGCGCTGGCTCTCCAGCGCGTGGATTAACGCCTGCAACACGTGTTCCTGGCCCACCATGTCTTCGAAGGTGCGTGGGCGCCATTTTCGGGCAAGTACCTGGTAGCTCATGTTCCGCCAACTGCTGTTAAAAACGGGCTTAACCTTAGCATGGACCCCACTTGAGAAGAAGCACAGATCAACCACAGAAAACGCCGCAACAACGCGTTTCAGCGTGCGGAGAGCGAGACTAATCTGGGGTGTAGATAAAACGGGAGGGAGAAATCTGGGGGTGACCCCACCAGCGACACTCCGGCACACAATTCCACCGCTGCGGCTGCTCCCTTCCGGGCCTGACCGGGTTCACGGTTTCATGTTGCGAAGGCACCAATGGGGCCACCATAACGTCACTTTGGGTTATTTCCCTGAAAGCGGCGCGCATAGTAGCAAATGGGTTTGCCGACTACAACGCCAATTCGACCCGTCTGGGACGAAACCTGTTTCTTAGAGCGGCAGCGGGACTTCATCCTGCCGGAACCAGCAGGCAACACTGTGCCGGGTGCGATGGGCGGGCAACACCTCGTGGGGGATTTCTTCGCTCAGGAATACCACTATCCGACCCGCCTCGGGTACAACCTGGGCACAGACTTCGTTATCGTTTTCCCGATTGAACACCTGCAACTCACCGCCCTCCCCTGGCTGCCAGCTTTCATTCAGGTACAGCACCAGACTGATAACCCTGGATGCCCGCCCCTGAAAGCTGTCCAGGTGTTTTTTATAGAAGTCACCCGCCTGATAGGTAGCGTAGTGTGCTTCAAAGCGCTTCAGCCCAAGGAACAGACGCTGATTGAGTCCGGCCTGAATCGCTCCAAAGAAATCGAACAAAGCAGCTTGAGGTGCGGTAATGCCCTGCAACCACGCGATCCGGTCCCGGCGAACGGAGCGATCCCGGGTCAGATCCGTGCCGCGGCCAATGCCTGCCCTCTTCATCGCGTCGGTTCTGTCCAGCAATCCAACCTCCGATGCCAGGCTGGCCAACAGTGGCCGACCAAGCACACCGGCAACATCAAGGGTCATCCAGCCGTGCTCACTTAAACCGTCGGCCAACTCGTCAAGCCAAGCACTGGATACCGGTTCGGCATTGCCAGCAGGCAACCCGACAAGATCATGGCTACTGGCAGTCACCTCTACAACGGAACCGACGGGTTCGAAGTGTTGGTCTTTAAGGGCAATAACAACCGAGTCTTCCATTAATGCTTCCCTGAACATTTGGCCATATTTTATGCGTAATTCTCGCCGGGACGGGAGATTTAATTTACTCTCTGTATAGGCACATACCGTTAACTCAGGAGTCTCTGAAACACGCCATGTCTGAGAGCAGTAACCGACCGCCACTTTCTCTTTCTCCGGGCCAATGGTCCTTCACTCGCTGGCGCACCATTGGACAACTGGAGGCGCTGGACGTTAATCACCCGCTATTCAGGGCCACGGTGTTCCTACAAGGCGCCCATCTGACCCATTTTGCTCCGAAGGACGAACCTGACTGGCTGTGGTGCAGCGATACCGCCCGCATGGAGCCGGGCCGCGCCATTCGCGGCGGCGTGCCGGTGTGCTGGCCGTGGTTTGGTGATCCGGCAAAAAATGCCCCCGAAGTTCGGAAGCGCATTCACACCGACAAGGCCCATGGTTTCGCCCGCACATCTATCTGGAAGCTCGAAGACGTCCGGGAGAACGCTCACGAGGTGGAGATCAGTCTCTCTCTGGACGCCAATGAAGACTTTCATGACATCTGGAGTGGCCACGCCCTCGCCCTCATCACCTTCAGCTTTTCCATCCGGGGATGCCAGGTGGCACTGACCACCACCAACATGAGCAGCCATCCGCTGGCGTTCAGCCAGGCCCTGCACAGTTACTTCCCAACGCCGGATGTCGGGCGCAGCCGGGTTTTGGGACTCGGCGACAGTCATTACATTGATACGCTTCGCGATTGGGAATACTGCTGGCAGGAAGGCCCCGTGTATTTCGAGGGCGAAACCGACCGCATCTATGAGAGCGGAGCGCCCATGACCATTGTGACCCCTGCGGGCAAGCGCAAACTCTCGTCCGTGGGCAGCGACTCAACAGTGGTCTGGAACCCCGGCCCAGCCAAGGCCGCTACACTCTCCGACTTTCGGGATGAGGCCTGGAAAAACATGCTCTGCGTCGAAACCGCCAATGCCAGCGGTGACTACCGCGTGCTTAATGAAGGCCAAAGCCACACGCTGGGTGTTCTGATTGGCCGCGCCTGATTCCAGTGTTTAAACCGTTACAAAACAGGGAGTCAGCATGAGTCTGGCGTCGTTTATTAAGTCCAGGCTGGTGCCTGTAGAGCTTGAACAGCAAGTAAACCGTATTCGCAAGCCCCAAGGATCGCTTGGGTACGACCCCTGGGGCTATAACAACGAGGCCGTCAAATACGGCCTTGCATTGACCAAACAGATTTACGAGAAATACTTTCGGGTTCAGGCCCATGGAGTTGAGAAAATCCCCTCCAAAGGCCCGGTGCTCATCATCGCGAACCACAGCGGCCAACTCCCCATCGACGGAATACTGATTGGCTATGCGCTGGCGTCCCGGAAAAAATCGCCGCGCATGCCCCGCGCGATGATTGAACGTTTCTTCCCTACAGTGCCCTGGCTCGGAAACCTGCTTAACGAAGTGGGCGCGGTACTGGGCGACCCAGTGAATTGCGCAAAGATGTTGGCCAACGATGAGGCAGTGATCGTTTTCCCCGAAGGTATCCGCGGCTCCGGCAAGCTGTACAGGGATCGATACGAACTCAAACGGTTTGGCAGTGGCTTCATGCACCTGGCCATGAAATACAACGCCCCGATTGTTCCGGTTGGCGTGGTCGGTTGCGAGGAGACCATTCCTGCGATTGCGAACATCAAGCCGCTGGCCAAAGCCCTTGGGATACCCTATGCACCACTGGCACTGCCAGTGGTGCTGCCGGCCAAGGTTCACCTTAACTTTGGCGACCCGATGTACTTCGACGACCTTGAGATCCCGGAAGAACAGGTGACTGAACGCGTTGAAAAGGTAAAGGCGGAGATCAGCCGGCTGATTGACAAAGGCTTGAGCGAACGGAAAAGGCTTTTCTGATGACCCAACATCGCAGACCTCACATTCTTGTCACGGGTGCCGCCGGTGCTTTGGCACAACAGGTCATCAATCAGCTTCGGGATCATTGTGATCTGGTGGCGGTCGATTTCCGAGAGCAGGTTTACCTGGGCGACGATATTCCCAGCTACTGCATCGATTTCAACAAGCGGGTCTTCGAGGACCTGTTCCGCCGCTACGAGTTCGACGGGGTCATCCACCTTGGACGTATCATGTCGAGCCAGCTCACCCGGATGCGTCGCTATAACGCCAACGTACTGGGAACCCAAAAGCTTCTCGATCTCAGCCTGAAATACGGCATCAAACGGGTTGTAGTGTTGTCGACTTACCACGTCTACGGCGCCGTTGCGTACAACCCTGCCCTAATCGACGAGGCGGCCCCACTCAAGAGCGCCGGCCTCAGTTCAGACCTGATCGACTCTGTTGAACTGGAAAACCTGGCCAACATCTACCTCTGGCGCTACCCGGAACTGAATATCTCCATTCTCAGGCCCTGCAACATTGTTGGTCCCGGCGTCAGGAATGCCATGAGCACGCTACTCGCGAGCGAACGGGCACCAGTGCTGGCCGGCTTTTCGCCGATGATGCAGTTCATCCACATCGACGATATGGCGGACGCCATCGTGCTCGCCTATAAAAAACCGGTTCGCGGTGTTTTCAATGTCGCTCCTCAAGACTGGGTTGCCTACCAGCACGCGCTGAAACTCTGTCACTGTAAAAGCTTGCCGATACCTTCGGTTCCACCAATTCTTCCTTCCATGATTCTTCGGACATTGAAGCTAAGAAGTTTTCCGTCGTACCTAATGGCATTTTTCAAGTATCCTGTTGTTATAGACGGCAGAGCATTCGCAAATGAGTTTGGATTTAAACCCAAGCGAGAGCTCAAGGACATCTTCCGGTTTTACATGGATAACAAAAAACCGGTGTAGCGCAGGTTCAACCGTCAGGGATCAGCGGACACTCACGCAGGATGCGAGGGATGCTAAGCGACTTCAGTGTGATCAGCCACATAGCGGCCGCCCTTACCTTTGGGTTGCTGGCGGTGCTTGTGGTTACCCGTTACACCCGGCGAGACATCGACCGAGCCCTGTTCCTGGCGGCCATCGTGACCACGCTCTGGTCGTCGGCGCTGGTCATACAAAGCTTCTGGGGCTTCCCCAGCTTCTTTATCCGCTATCTTCTCGAGCTCCTGAGGTACAGCGCCTGGATCCTCCTGCTGTTCGCAATGCTCAGGAACTCGTTTCGCCAAGGCAGCCTTACCGGACAACTAAAACAGATACTGGGTGTTTCAACAGTTGTCCTACTGGTTCTCCTGGTGGGCTTCGGGATGCTGGAGTACGTGTTTGGCCTCTCCATCCTGAGTGGCAAGACCCGCCTCGTGGGCCAGATTTCGCTATCGCTGCTCGGATTGTCCCTGGTCGAACAGATTTGGCGCAACTCTCCAGGATTTGGCCGATCGAGCATTAAATACCTTTGCATTGGCATTGCCACACTGTTCGCTTTCGACTTCTTCATGTATGTCGATGCCCTGCTGTTTGGCCAGGTATCGGATTCGTTCTGGAATGCTCGAGGCTTTGTGAATGCCCTTTTGGTTCCTTTGTTCGCGATCAACGTCATCAATACCCGCAAACAGCCCGTCGACTTTCAGCTTTCCCGGTCCGCGGTGTTTCACGCTGGCACGCTGGTCTTCGCTGGCGGCTACCTGCTCTGCCTGGCTATAGGCGGCTATTATGTTCGGGTACTTGGCGGGGACTGGGGAGGCGCATTGCAGGTACTGTTTTTTACCATCGCACTGGCGTTCCTGGCCACCCTGATTCTCTCACGTCGAATCCGAGCCAAACTGATGGTGCGGATCAGCAAGAACTTCTTCGACTACAAGTATGATTACCGGGAAGAATGGCTAAAAATGACGCGGGAACTCGCCAATCTCAGCGATGACCCTCCGCTGCCAGAGCGGGTGACGAGAATTCTCGCCAGTCTGGTCGAAAGCAACTCAGGTGCGATCTGGCTCAGGGATGATCGGGGCAGCTACACGCTGAAAGCCTCGGTTAATACGCCAATCGGAAAGTACACCGACATTGAATCGGACTCTGACCTGGTCCGTCTGTTTAACCATCGGGACTGGGTGGTGAATCTGCAGGAATACCGCGCTGACCCTGTGGCCTATGATTTGCTCGAAATTCCCGAGGCGATCGCCAACATACCGGACGCCTGGTTGGTTATTCCGCTATACCTCGACAATGAGCTCTATGGCATTGCGGTGGTGGGGGTGCCTTACGCACAGGTGGAGCTCAACTGGGAAAACTTCGACCTGGTAAAAGTCGTAGCCCGGCAGACCTGCAACCTGCTGGCTCAAGCGGATGCCCAGCACCGACTCTCAAGGGCCATGCAGTTTGAAGCCGTTAGTAAAGCCTCGGCATTTATGATTCACGATCTCAAGACCGTCATCTCTCAATTATCCCTTCTGGTCAAAAATGCGCCCAAGCATCGCAATAATCCAGCCTTCATTGACGACATGATTGACACCACCGACCACGCGGTCCGGAAAATGTCGAATCTGGTTGACCATATGCGCCGCCCTGCCAGCGACAATGGCGATGAACAGCAATTACTGGATCTGACCAGCCTGGTTGTGAGCCTGCTTGAGCACTACAGTCAGTCTCGCCCCAACCCCCGCCTGGAAGGCAACCCGCCTCAGGCACTGGTACTGGCGGATGAAGAGCAACTACGCAGTGTGCTGGGCCATCTCATTCAAAATGCCCAGGACGCGACGCCCCCAGAAGGTGAAATCACTCTGTCCCTGAAGATCGCACGGGGTAATGTGGCTTTATTTATTCACGACTCGGGCTGTGGAATGACCGAGGAATTTATCAATTGTCAGCTGTTCAAACCGTTCGAGAGCACCAAAGGCCTGACCGGAATGGGCATTGGGGCCTATCAGGCGCGGGAGTATGTGCAGAGGCTGGGTGGCAACATCGACGTGACCAGTGAGCCAGGCGTCGGTTCCTGCTTCTCGATTCGGATACCGTTAGCCGAGGCGCAAGCCCTGCCCGCTCCGGAGTCGCAGGCATTTATCGATAATGCTCCGGCACAGCCCAGGCAAAACGCCAATTAATAGACGTTTCGCATTAACATTGGCGCTTTGCATTGCAAAGCGCCAATGTTCAGTTAAGAATTAATTAGAGGATGCCAGTGGAAGAAGGCGTCGCGATTCAGACACAGTAATAAACAAGGGAATTGTTTCTGGCGTGACTAGACGACTCTTAATCGTAGAGGATGACCCTGGCTTGCAGAGCCAAATGCGTTGGTGCTTCAGCGAGGAGCTTGATATCACGGTCACCTCTGACCGAGATTCTGCCCTGGCAGCACTGAGGCGCACCGAACCCGATGTGGTGACCCTTGATCTTGGACTTCCTCCAGATCCTGGCGGGGCCACAGAAGGCTTCGCACTGCTTGAGGAAATCCTTCGCCTTGCTCCGATGACCAAAGTCATTGTTGTAACCGGTCGAGAAGATAAGGAAAACGCGGTCAAAGCGATCGGCATGGGCGCCTGTGATTTTTACCAGAAACCCCTGGATGCCGACATTCTTACCTTTGTAGTTCACCGGGCGTTCCGGCTGGCAGAACTCGAACGCGAAAACCGGGACCTGACCGGCCAGCGCAATGGCACCAACATCAAGGGCATTGTGGCTGCCAGCCCGCAAATGCTTGCCATTTGTCGCACCCTTGAAAAAGTCGCTCCCACCGACGTCACCACACTGATTACCGGCGAGACCGGAACCGGCAAAGAACTGCTGGCACGCGCCATTCATGACCTTAGCCAGCGCGGACGAAAGCCTTTCGCCGCTATCAACTGTGCCGCAATTCCCGAAAACCTACTCGAAAGCGAACTGTTCGGGTTTGAAAAAGGGTCCTTCACGGGCGCGACGCACTCCAAAAAAGGCAAAATCGAGAGCGCCAACGGTGGCACCCTGTTCCTGGACGAGATTGGCGACATGCCCATGGCCCTTCAGGCCAAGCTTCTGAGATTTCTCCAGGAGCGAGTCGTTGACCGGGTTGGCTCCGTGCACCCCATTCCAGTGGACGTGAGAGTTGTTTGCGCCACACACAGAGATGTAAGCCATCTCATTGAAAGCGGGGAATTCAGAGAAGACCTCTATTATCGAATCAGTGAAATCACTCTTGATGTTCCTGCAGTGCGCGATCGAGAGGGGGATGCGCTCGTAGTTGCTCAGTCGCTGCTGAAATCTCTGGGCAAGAATATGGACAGGCCCAATCTAGCCTTCACCGAAGATGCCATCAACGCAATCAACAGCTATGCGTGGCCGGGTAATGTGCGTGAAATGATCAATAAGATAAAACGCGCCACCATCATGGCGGCTGGCAAGCGAGTGACCGCAGAAGATCTCGAACTCCCCAGCAAAGCACCGGCTAACAACATGCAGTTAAATCTCAGACAGGTAAGAGAATTCGCGGAACGCCAGGCCATCATCCAGGCACTGAGATCCTGCAACTATAATATGGCGGGTGCTTCGCGGCTGCTGGGTATTACCCGTCCCACCCTCTATAACCTGACTGACAAATACAATATAGAAACCTCGACCGAGGCCCCTAACGCCTGACGAAATGGACGACGGCGCGAAAAATGGATAAAAGGAACTGGCCATGAAGTTTGCTCGATTTACAAGCACCGCAACGCTCTTCCTTGCTTTGGCAATTGGCTTGGCAGGGTGCGGCCGTGAAAATGAGATGAGTCAGGAAGAAATTCAATATCTCAGCCATTTGGACCAGGCGCTTTTTTTCCAGGATCAGGGCGAACTAAAAGCCAGTACCCTTGAGGCACGGAGTGCCATCGAGTTGCAGCCGGGTAAAGTTCCCCCCTATTTCATCATCATCAGAAACCTGCTGGCTGCCGGCGATGCGATTAATGCAGAGCATCAATTGAACCGGCTTCTTCAGGAAATTCCCAAAGGATCAATGCCTGCCACACAGGCTGACGAAGCATCACTGATTAGCGCTGAAGCGCAACTGATGCAGGGCCAATTTGAAGATGCACTATCTACACTGGACTTGCTCACTTCACCTGATCTTGGGGTGCAACTGGACGCTGCCCTCTTGCGGGGACGCATTCACCTGGCACGCAACAATGTCCAACTGGCAGAACAGGCTTTTCTCAAAGCCGAATCACTGGATAACACGACATCATTGCCGCTAGTAGGCTTGTCCCGCGTGGCCTATGCACGAAGCGACCCGGTTCAGGTTCAAGCGTATGTGGATAAAGCAGAGCGGATAGATCCGAATGAATCAGAGCTGTGGCTTTGGAAAGCACAGCTGGCTCATTCAGAAGGGCAACTATCAGCTGCCGAAGATGCTTATATTCGAGCACTGGAAGACATCGGTCAGTACGACGTAATGACCTATCGAAAATATAAAACCATCTCCGCCCTGATTGATGTCTTGAGGGCCCAAGGCAAATCCTCCGAGGCCTATATCTACGAAGAAATATTGGCCAGGTCCGCCCCAGGAACGATAAAAAGCAACCTGACTGCTGCCAGCAAAGCATACCAGGGCGGGGATATGGAAAGCGCAAGCCGCTATCTGAAGGAAATCCTGGCCCTGGCACCCGGGCATCAGCAAAGTACACTTATGCTGGGCATGGTCAAATTCAGACAAGGCCGGATGAAAGAGGCCGAAGCTCTGCTCTCCCCCATTGTTTCGCAAAGCGGATCCGATACCGCGAAAAAACTGCTTGCAGCCACCCGACTGCAACTTCAAGACACGATCGGCGCTCGCGAAATTCTGGGCGAACTCGATGAAAGCCAGAATGACCCCGAAGTCCTTGCCTTAGTCGGCATCGTCTCCCTAGCAAGCGGAGAAAGCAGTTCGGGACGTACATTCATCGACAAGTCTCTTTCTCTCAAGCCCGACAACCACGAACTCCGGTTACGGTATGCCAGCTTCCTGCTCCAGAATGGCGATCCCAGTGCCGCCATCCAGCATGCTCAATATGTCTTGGCTAGCAATCAGTACGAAGATCAGGCGAGACTGCTGCTCCTACGTGCAAACATTGCAAAGAGCGACCTCTCTTCGGCCGTGCAGCTATCCAACGCCTGGCTGGAAGAGCAGCCCGATAACATTGCTGCCCTGATTGCACGCGGGCAGCTCGCAGCTCGGGACGGCAATAATACCGAGGCCATGAAATATTTTGATGAGGCCGCTAAAAAAGATCCAGAAAGCGCGGAACCTGCAATTGCGGCAGGTAACCTCGCTCTGCAGCTTTCTAATCAAAGCAACGCCCTCAAACATTTCAAAAAAGCCCTGCGGCTTTCCCCCAACAACTCACAGGCGCTCGTTGGTCTCAGCGGGTTGATGAAACATGCTGAACTGACCACATTCATGAAAGAGATACTGAGCGATAACCCAGACGCCCATGGCCCGAAAGCAGTCCTTCTGGAACTGGCGCTCAGTGCCGGCAATAGAGAAGAAGCAGAACAACTGACTGCCGCTCTACTGGAAAGAGTTGAAGCAGACACCCCATCACGTTTTGCGCCCCTGGTGGCGGATATATATCACTCCATCGCCACTCGGGAGCTTGACTCGGGCCATATAGAAAACGCCTCACGCATACTTGATCGCGGCAGAGCTCTTTTCCCCGATGATCAGGATATAGCCTTGCAGGCCGCAGCCCTTGCCTTTCAACAAGGGAACGTTAAAGAGGCGCGTGAAAACCTGATGGAAGTCAAGCGCGAGCACCCAGATTCACCTCTACCCCTGATCGTCGAGGCAGCCTATTTCTCCTCGCAAAAGCAGCACCAGGAAGCAGCAGAAATGCTGAAACTTGCACTGGAGAAAAAACGCTCTGCATCGACGGAAGTGGCTTATGCTCGCGCACTACAACAGGCCGGACATGTTGATAAAGGCATAGAATCACTCGAGAAATCGCTAGAGGTGTTTCCTGACGACCCTCAACTATTGGTCAACCTAGCCTTACTCTATCAAGCCAGTGAACGGGAAAAAGAAGCAATTCATGCATACGAACAAGTGTTGAAACATGCAGAGAATAATGTCCTGGCGCTAAATAACCTTGCGTGGCTTTACCACCAAAACAACGACAACCGTGCTCTTGGGCTTGCCCGAAGAGCTTTCGATCTCAACTCCGAGAATGCCTCAATCACAGACACCTACGGCTGGATTCTGTTCACGCATGGTGAGGTAGAGGATAGCGTGAAGCTCCTTGAGAAAGCCCACCAGCTTCAACCCGATTCGGCGGAGATAGTGCTGCATCTCGCTGAAGTCTACCGGGCAACCGACCAGCCACGAAAAGCCCGGGAGGTTCTTAACCTGCTCGAAAAGGAGGAATAGCCCTTTATTCGGCCCTGGTTGATCATCCAGCAACATGCTGATTCGATCTAACCCAACATCGCAAAGTCCAAAACAATCCTAGTAATCGGTGGCAGCACTCCCTCACTAAAACAATACTTAACCTGTTGCGATTAACGGGAACGGTGGGTGGGGTATGTCTGTTTGCAAAATACTGGGACTAGGAAGCGCACTCATTTTAATTGGCGGATGTCAAAGCTGGCAATTCCAGGGCGTGGAAGAACTCCCTCCACCGGAAGCAGTGCCCGAAACAAGTGAACCAGGTGAGGTTCAGGTCCGTTATTACGACAATTTGGACGGTGTCGAAATCGACACAATGACAGCCTCCGCCAAGTTTCCTGATAACCCCGATGAAGTAGCATCACTCACTAGCCTTGAAGATCCCGAAAACCGGGCAGAGTATTATGGTTCCTATGTAAGGGGCTTCATTAAACCACCAGCATCTGGCGAATATCGCTTCTTTATTAGCGGGAACGATCAAGCGGAATTTTGGTTAAGTACGTCAGACTCTCCTGAGAACGTTGACCTACTGTCCCTGACTCCCGCCTGGACCATCGTTAACGAATTCGACAAATACAGCTCTCAGACCTCACGCTACGTAACCCTGGACTCATCAAAAAGATACTACTTTGAGGTCCTTCAAAAGGAAGGATTTGGTAGCGACCACTTCGCCGTTGCCTGGGAGGGGCCCGGAATCTCGCGGGAAGTTATTGGCAGCTCCTACATTTACAGCTACGCGAAGCCCGCTATTGATACCGGTCAAACCGGACAGGAAGCCTACAACCTGGGCTATCGTGTCGGATACGTGGACGGTACGGAAGGCCTAACCTTTAACCCCGCCTTTCCTCCGGCAGACCAGGACCAAGATGGTCTTTACGACAATTGGGAAGTTGTTAATGGTCTGAATCCAGACGATTCCAACGATGCCAGCTCCGATCCCGACGGGGATCAACTTGCAGCAGCCGATGAATTTCTGATTGGCACCAGGGAAAACAACGTGGATACCGATAGAGACGGCATACCAGATGGAGTTGAATTTGCAAATGAACTTGATCCCCTTGACGACACGGATGCCCAAGGTGACCTTGATAACGACGGCTACAGTAACTTGGAAGAATACGTTGCTGGAACTGTCATCAATGATCCCAGTAGCACCCCTACTGCTGCCCCTAGCCCTGAACCTGAACCCGAACCCGAACTCGAACCCGAACCCACGCCCACAGAACCATCATATATTGCCGGATTTGGTGCCCAGTATTTCGAAGGCACATCATTCAATCGCTTCGTCCTGACCGATGTGCATGGTGCGGTGGACTTTGACTGGGCGCGTGGCCAACCCCTGCCGGAGATGCCCGAAGACCAGTTCAGTATTCGATGGAACGGAATATTCACCGCTCCCCATGAATCTGGCTCCAACGAGTATCGCTTTACTGTGAGCACTAATGACGGCGTCAGACTGTATGCGAACGGCGAATTGGTAATTGATGACTGGACGTCTCACCCCACGAGGACCTTCACTTACGATCGCTCGCTATCCGCCGGAGAACAACTGAAACTGACTATCGAATATTTCGAGGGCTCCGGCAGTGCCGTGGCCCGCTATTCCGCCACGAACCTGAGCACTGGGGAAAGCTTGTCAACAGCATCCACTGTATCGACACCTGACCCTTCCACACGCCAAGGTCTGGATTCAGATGGTGATGGAATTTCCGATACCTGGGAGCTGCGTCACGGGCTCAATGTATGGGTACCGGACGCAGGTGTTGTCAACAATTCTCAGGGAATAACCAATATCGAAGCCTACGAGGCGAGTTTAGACCCGTACACTCTTGAAACTGTAGCATCTGAGGGTGATTCAACAACGAGCGGTGGCACTGGAGACACCTCTACGACACCGAGTGAGCCAACCACCAGCGAGCCCACATCCCCCGATTCTGGCTCTGTCACTCTCACCTGGACCGCACCATTAACCAGATTGGATGGAAGCTCCATTGCTTTGAGCGAAATTGCTTCGTACACAATCGACTATGGGCAGGATGTAAATAGTTTGCAGCAGAGTGTGAACATTGGTGGTGATCAAACATCCTACACCTTCGATGGTCTCGCTTCTGGAACTTGGTATTTTACAATCGAAGTTTTAGATACCAATGGATTGTCCAGCTCACCTTCAAGCCCGGTCTCAACTCAGGTTCAGTAGCGGAAATTTAGATAAGCGTGGATAACCAATGCGTTATCCACGCTTATCGGCCAGACTCATAACGGGCGTCTAACTGAGTCTCAGCCTGTTTTCTCAAATCAGGCAACAGATGTTGCAAGAGCTTTTCACCATCACATTGTTCACAGCTAACTCCCGCAACCAGTAACGAGGCATCCGTTCTTTTATTAAGAATACCGGGAATTTGTGCAAGTTTGGCTTTCAACTCATCGCTTTCCCAACGCCCCTCAACATAGTAACCATAGGCAACGTGTATTCGGTCGCCAGTCCAGCGATATTTCAGCTCTATACCTGGCAGCGTTAGACCGTTTCCAGCGTCAATCTCGAAGGTCTTTTCGGGGAAAAGCATACTACTGTCATACAACCTATTGTTATAATTGACTAATTCACCACCAGGCCTTTGAAACTCATACACATAAAGTCCCGTTAAGAGCTTTATTTGCTCTTCACCGAATACCTTTTCTTTGGCCGTCAACTCGTAAACATCGACACGATAACGATCGGGCCTTTCAATAATGGGCTTCCAGCTTTGGAGTGAATTTTGAAACAGAGGTAACCAGCTTCCATCGTCAACTACCGATGCGAGTGGTGAATTTTTTTGACCAGATACAGTGTCTTGCTCAGGGAAAGATGCCGACCATCCGGCAACTGAAAACAACAGGATCGGTAAGAACACGACACCCAAGATCGATAGCCAGCCCGGCGCCTGACTCCGGTCATCAACAACAGTGGCCCGAACCCGGCCTGTGGAGACCTCCCGGTTCTCGAGCTTCAGGGCAATAAAAAAAAGTGGCACGAGTGTGGCCGTGAATACCCACCACCCAAAATAATCATGCTGATTAATTAAAGATGAGCTCATATTAGATTCGTAACCAATATAGATTATGACAAAAACACGCACCCAGTTCGCAACCAGAGCCAATAAGGTGCCGGCCACAATCAGATAACACCTGCTGCGGACAGTCTTGTAATTCAATTCGCCGTACAAGGTTGTTAACGTCAACCCAACCAATAGGTAGCGCAGCCCCGAGCAACCGTGTGCGATCTCGAACGCGCCGACCCCCGGGAAATAGACAACCACTCCTTCAACAAAAAACTCGATATCCAGCCGTGACAGAAAGAACTGGTTGACCTCTACGGTAATAAGCTGAAGCGGCCAAGACAGGTAGTCCCAAACAGGAATAGCGAATGCGAGCAAGCCGATGGGAAGTAGAAATGCGGTGGTTTGCCGCCACCCCCAAACAAGAAGCAGAGTTCCCACAACCAAAGGTAAAATAGCTAGCTGCTGCAATGCCTCAATCAACAACACAGCACCGGCCAGGTAAACCACCGCCGCTAACAATAACGGTAAAAGCCAAAATGAAAAGAGACCGATGCTAGGTGGCCCCCTGAGCCACTTGCGCACAACCAAAACAATGCTGGCTGCCAGAATTAAAAAACCATGAGAATACGACTGATCTAATATAAGCCAACGTGAGCCAAGCACTTCAAGTGTCGGCCACAGGCCGACAATGAGCAGCGCGACAGCGGCAAGGGGAACCAGCCAGGTTCTAGCAGGAGGTCTAGAATAAGTTTCCATGTTCACCAGTCTGGGTGCTTCAGCAAATAAAGTAGCTTCAATAATGTGCCACGCACAATCATCACCGAGACGAGCGGGGTGATATCAGTTGCCAGTCTTTTTTTATAATTGTCATTTTTGCCTCCACCAGCCAACAGGTCAAAAAGCCTCACCCCGGGATCAAGAAAGGCTTCCTCAATACAGTAGCCCAAATGAAGGCTCCCGATTGAAAGTTTTTTATGGAAGGACTCCAGATAACCTGACTGCAAATTGTATACGGTTCCTTTAAATTCAACATTATACAGAACGGAGATTGCACTCTGATCACAAGAGAGCAAAGAGAGCTGGGGCACTCCTCCTTCTTTTTCAATATCTGCCAGAAACTGCTTGTGGAAAGCTAGACTCAAGCGGCCAAAGCATGGAGTTCCCCAGCGGTCTCGGTGAAAATCATTCAACAGTTGGAAAAAGGTGTCGCATTCATTTGGCCAAAGGTTCCGACGGCTTATTTCTCCGCATGACTGGAGCACTTTACGACGGTTGAACAGTCTGAGGCGAGTGTTGTAACCGAGTTTTCCAAGGTAGGTGTGGAAGTCGCCTAATGCAGAAATGCCGTAAGCATCATCAGAGTGGACCACGCGGAATAACCAACGTTTACTCTTACAGAGTCGCTTGATCTCATTTAAGTCCGGTGAATGATCAACAATATCGCGGAAAACTGCTTCGTTCCATGGAAGGGATTGGACAAATTCAAATTCACTGTCAGTAAACCACTCAGACCTCAACTGGTTGTATTCTGTTCTTGGCGTTGAGATTCGGCGGTAGTTCGTACCAACGAACTGTAGGCAACGGATTGGCAGCACACCTCGAAATCGATAGTTATCAAGGTACAGTCCTGAACCGCCACTTCCCCCCGGAATGACAGAACTGAATCCAGCGGTAGTTCCCCAAGTATTCCACCAGGCGCCCAACCAAGCATCGGTCTGAAATAGGCTCAATGCACTTACCTTCCTTGTAAGGGAGTGACCCACCATATCCCTGTCAATATATCTTACAAGTCTAGCTTAAGGGTCTACTTTTTTTCAGGTTATCACATTGTTATCACGGTTTAAGTCATCGCTTGGCATCAATGATGCTGATTTTTCAGCTAATTACACATAATGGCCCCACCGGAGGCATTTCAGAATGAACTGCTTTATGCCACGCCTGACCAAAGTGAACTCATTGTTGGCTATCTTATTCTCATGCCTTCTCTTTTCGTTCCATGTATCGGCACTTGCAGCGCCGACAGTCTTGGTCAGTGAATTTCCGGACCGCTCGGCCCCATCGGCTCTGGACGGAACTGAGCTGAATGGCACGCAATATATCTTCATTGGGTCTGATACTGGCGTTAAGCGGGTGGACTTTTATCTCAACGATACCCCGCCTTCGACCGCATACAGTGTTGAGAGAGTAGAGCCCTTCGATTTCAATGGCACAGAGGCAAACCGAACAGCCAAGCCTTACGACACAGCCTCTATTCAGGATGGCCAGCACAGTATTTATGCCGATATATATTATGAGAATGGAACCAAAGAGCTTTTGTCGACTATTTTTACAGTCAACAACTCTGCCCCAGTATTCGAGTTTGATCAGACCGAGGCTTTCTTCACAATGCAAGAAGGGAGCACTAGCCCTGAATCAAAAGTTGTCGCGCTTAATACCACCAATTCGAGTGCAGCTGATTTCTTTTTATCCGACAATGCCAACTGGCTCAGCCTCTCACCAACTTCAGGCACTACACCTGCATCCATCACGCTAACCGCAGACCCGTCTGGCCTGGCGCCAGGCAACTATTCAGCGTTGGTGGAAGCGACTGGATCGGGCTTGGGAAGCAGTTCCCTATTGGTCCACCTGGAAATACTTCCTGTTCAGGTCTCCAATTATTCTTTAATGGTCAGTGCTTCTCCTGACCGATCTTTAGCCAGCGCGCTCCAGGGATCAACGGTGTCGGGTGATATTCACGTATTCGTACCGGCACAGCCCGAGATGAACCGGGTACAGTTTTATATTGATAATCCGCAAACATCAGGCACACCAAATCAAACCGAAAATGTTGCGCCCTATGACATGGCCGGCACGTCCGGAAACGATCTGGCCAATCCGTTTGATACCACTCAACTTCCCCATGGAAATCATACCGTGACGGCTGTGGTCCGATTGGACGATGGAAGCCTTCACGAAGTTACGGAATTTTTCGACGTCGCAAATCAAGTGACCACTCTTGATTTCAGCACCGACGCGCTGGCAGGTTCACGCCATGTTGATAATCCGGACCCAATTGTTTCGAGCATTAACTTGACTGACAGTGATCAGTCCGGCGCGCCCTTTACTCTTTCAACGAATGAGGCTTGGCTGACCGCCACGGCAGATTCGGGCGCTACTCCCTCTACTATTACCGTGACAGCCGATCCCGCCGGACTTCCAGCAGGTACTTTTGTCGCTACATTGACGGCATCTGCGAGCGGCTACGAATCTGCGGCGTTGACGTACACGCTTTCAATCACAGATGGCGCAGCGGGTCTTCTGGTTGCGCCTGAATCCTTGAGTTTTTCGGGAGAACCATCAGCGCCGGTCGCCAGCCAAACCTTGACGGTAAGCCATTCAGATGGGCTTTCGCACGATTTCACAGTCAGCACCAACGAACTTTGGCTCTCAGCATCGCCAGCCAATAGTTCAACTCCTGACGACATTTCAGTTGCTGTGGACACAACGGGTTTGGCATCAGGTAACTACAGCGCCACCCTGACTCTATCGTCGCCTGGCAACGATCCCGTGAACGTACCTGTAACTCTTACCATTGCCAGCAGCGACAAATGCGCCCCCGTCGATTGCCGCGATGTACGGATCAACCTTCCCTACCAGCTCAGTTTCACTGAGAGCCAGGGCTACTACATGGATAAGAACGGCTGGGGGACAGGCTTTACTTGGGTGGACCAACCCACGGCAGGAACCGGCTACATCCAAAACAACCTGGAAATGTTTTTCCTGCAGGGCTATTTAGAACTTACTACCACCTCCGGGTTAAATATCGAGGGCGTGAATTCGCTGGATAACGCTCTGGCAGTCGGTTTTGCGGCACCAAACCAGATCACCCGGATTACAACCCAGGTACTCGATATACCCCAGGGAACCGGGAAGTATGAGCAAGCTGGCCTGTGGTTCGGGAACGACGAAGACAATTATCTGAAGCTTGTCGCCGCCTCAACACCGCAGGGAACCGTACTTCATTATTTACTTGAAGTCGGCGGCGCCAAGGTTGTTGAGAAAAACGTTGCTGTTGCCGGACTCGTTGGTTCAGATGCGAAACTAGGGATCATCGTTAACCCCTATTCCCGCAGTGTGGAACTGAACTACAGCCTGAACGGCGGCTCCACCTATAAGCTCGACACCCTGTTTCCACCGGATGAGTTTTTCAGCTTCGACGCCGCCGGAATCGATCCGGAAATCGGCACCCGGAGCTTTACCGGCATCTTCGCTACCCACCGTCACGCGTCGGCACCAATGACCTACCGCTTCAATGAGTTTACCCTGCAGGAAGGCGAAACACCGCTAACACCGAATTCGGGTGTTGATTTCATCAAGAAACAATATGGTGTCAGCTACCCTACCTCTATGGTTTGGGGGCCGGATGACCGGCTCTACGTAACCCAACTGTTTGGCACCATCCGGGCTCTGACCTTTGACGAGAACCTCAACGTTGTCGATGACCAGACCATTGAAGCACTCACAAACAACATCGGCCCCCGGCTTACCCTGGGTATCACTGTCGCGCCCTATTCGACTGCCCAGGATATTGAGCTCTGGCTGGCTCACTCCAGCCCTTCAATTGATAACGGCGAACCCAATTCAGGCATGGTTACCCGTATTGGCGGCGCCAACTTCACTGACGTTGAGCATGTTATCACTGGTCTGCCCCGTGCCATCGCCAACCATTCCATCAACTCCCTCCACTTCGGACCAGAAGATAACAGGCTGTACATTGCCGTGGGCGGCAATACTGGAGCAGGAGCTCCAAACGAATCCAATTCTGAGTTTGGCCAGATGGAAGAGCAGCCATTGAGTGCCGCAATAGTTGTTGCTGACGTATTTGCAGCAGGGTTTGACGGCACCTGCGCCAACGAAGCTGACATCTTTGGGCCTCCACCTTGTGATGTAATCACCTACGCGACTGGTCTGCGAAACAGTTACGACTTTGTTTTCCATAGCAACGGAAACATGTATGCCACCGACAATGGCCTGGGCGTTACAGGAACCTACCCACCCAGCCCTGAGCCGGCCTGCCTGGGGCTGGCCAGCACTGCAAGCTACCTGGATGGTGGGCACAATCCCGGGGCACAGCCCGATCTACTGCTTTTGGTCAAACAAGGCAAGTACTATGGACATCCGAATCCACACCGCGATGAATGCGTCTTCAAGGACGGTTCCTACCAAGGTGTCGCCCCGCTACTCAACTATGAGGAGCCCATCTACAACCTTGGCGAGCACAAATCTGCAAACGCTATCATCGAGTACGACGGCGCACAGGGTTGCATTGGCGAGTACCTTAACGGACAACTGTTGATTACAAATTATTCGGTAGGCGATGACATTTTCCGGGTCAAGTTGGACGAAACTGGCTCTCTTGGTGTTGATGGCGCCCCGCTGGTTACCGGATTCAATGATCCATTACCGATGACCCAGTCTCCTTCCGGTGACCTGTTTGTGGGCGAATTTGGTGGCGGTAATCTGACGTCATTGCGGCCGGTAAGCCTCGGCTGCTGGGAAGCAAAAGAGCCCACACCGTTTGCCGTTCTGGATGCTTCCGGAACAGCAGTGGATGGAAAATTCTACGCGGTTGGTGGCAAGAATAGCAGTGGTCACCTGAGCACATTACTGATCTACGATCCTGCAACCACCAGCTGGAGCCAGGGTGCGAGTATGCCCGGCGCCGCCGTTGAAAATGCAGCGGTGGCGTCCGTAGGTGGCAAGCTCTACGTGTTCGGAGGTTCTACCGCACCATTCTCTGGTGCCGTTTCAAACGCTGCTGTTTATGATCCGGCCAGTAATAGCTGGGCCCAATTAGCCAATATGCCAACCCCCCGAGGCGGAGCAACGGCTCAGGTAATTAATGGAGTTATTTACCTGATCGGCGGTATGAACGACCAGGGAGCTTCGTTAAACGTGGTTGAAGTGTACAACCCAGCCACAAACACTTGGCAAACTGCGCCTTCGCTCACCTATGTCCGTGACAACCCAGGCTCAGCAGTACTTGACGGCAAAATATATGTGTTCGGAGGACGGCACCGGGAAGCCAATGGAACCACTATTCAGGGCGCTATGAAGACCGTTGAAATGTTTGATCCCGCAACCAGTACCTGGACAGAGATGACCCCAATGCCCACTGGTCGGCGCGCCATGAGCGTTGGCATTATTGGCGGCAAAGCCCAGGTTGCCGGTGGCGAACTGAACGGGAATACAACGTCTGGGGTCTTCGAACAAAATGAAGAATACGATCCGGCTACAAACACTTGGCGCCCGCTGACCAATGTGCCAACCCCGAAACATGGCGCAGCGGCTGCGACCATCAACGATACGCTCTACATCATGGGTGGAGGCATAGTTTCCGGCTCTTCGTACACAAGTTCGATGGAGGCCATGAAGTACTAGTTGCAAAGTTGATCCGGGAAAACCTGGGCAGCCCGCTATATGCAGCTGCCCAGCTTCATTTATTCCGCATCATTGGTATTTTCCTTGTCTAACTAACTACAAAATACATAGGCTATACTGGTCAGCGACTGTATATGTTTGCTATGGCAAGGACGCGTATGCTCAAAGCCTCTATTATCATTCCTGTATTCAATGCGGCGAGCTACATTGAAGAAACCCTTCGCTCAATTTTTGCTCAGTCTTTTACAGACTACGAAATTGTTATTGTGGATGATGGCTCCACGGACGGTACCTCTGAAATAATCAGCACCTTTGCTGATCCCCGCATCCTCTATCTCTATCAAACGAATAGTGGACGACCTGCAGTTCCCCGAAACAGGGCAATTCGTGAATCGTCGGGCGATATCATTTTTATCTTTGATTCGGACGACGTCATGCTGCCCGACAAGCTTGGGAAGACTGTTGAGTTACTTACTCTCGCACCCTCTGCAGGACTTGCCTTCACTGGTTTCGCCTGCATTGATGAATCTGGCAAGATCATTAATCCTAACTTTCTGGCGCCATACCACACCCTCAGTAAGTTGCCAAAAACCCAAATCTCAGACAGTGGCTTCCTGATTAAAAGCCATGCCGCTCTCAAGGGACTAGCTTCTGCAAACTATTTGGGCACTTCAGGAGTCGCCATACGCCGTGAAGTATTTGATACTGTCGGCTTCTTCGACGAGCAGGTTCGGAATTCCGATGATTTTCTAATGTGGCAGGCTATAGCCAGTCAGTACGATTTTGCTTACACACCGGAGCTCTATCATCACTACCGGGTTCGTTCGGGCAGTATTTCTCTACGCAGGATTGAGGAGCGTGCCCCTGGACTGATCGCCTGTGTAGAAAAAATGAAGCGTTACCATGCTCACGACGCCGATTCGATTCGTTTGCTTGACGAAAAAATTCGTCGATATCACTTCGAAGCAGGTTACTCCTATTTTTCGCAATACCAACTGAGAGACGCCCGTCGCTCGTTTCTGCAGGCATTGAAAAAGAGATTGGATCGTCAAACCTTGCGCTACCTGGCACTCACAATGTTACCAGCGTCGGTTTTGAGCAAACTCAAACACCTTAAAACCCTCGCTAGCAACTAACGTGTCTACAGCTATCGCTCTTCTGAAAGGCTCAGTGACCCGGGTATCACAGACTTTCGTTAGTATTGTAGTGGCATTTTTCATGATGCCGTTTCTGATCCACGAACTCGGGGATTACTGGTACGGGATCTGGACAGTAGTGGGGAGCCTCGCTGCGGCCTACCACCTCTTTGACATGGGGATGGCAAGCGCAGTTACCCGATACGTTAGCCGCTCATTTGGGCTCAAAGACGATCATCAGGCGAACGTCACCATTAATACCGCCCTCGCGATCTATTCCGTAATCGCATTGGTGATTGTGTTCGTGAGCATCGGGGCCAGCTTTGCAGCCCGGGCATTCGTTGATGAAGCTGCAAGCAAAGACGTGATGCAAGTGCTCGTGCTAATCATAGGCGTGTCCGTTGCGCTCGAATTCCCTTTCAATGCCCTTGCTGGCGTAGCGAGTGCCAAGCTCAGGTTCCACCAAGTAGCTCTCACTCGTATTTGCACGACACTGATCGGTGCTGCATTTACCTGGTGGTTTATCGCGGAGGGGTATGGAGTCGTTGCCTTGGCCGTCATAACATTCTGTACCGCAAGAATTTCCAACCTTCTGTACTTTTTAATCTGCCGGGGTGCATTTCCCGCTCTCAGGTTTTCGCGACACCTGGTTTCCCGCGAGAACGGCAAAGAGTTGTTCCAGTACAGCGCGTGGTCGTTTGTTATTGCCATCGCCTACCAAATGCGCAACAACGTTGACAACTTTGTTGTTGCAGGCTTTCTTTCCGCGGCAAGCGTAACCCCGTACGCTGTTGGTCTTCGACTGGTGGATTATCTGGCCCAGTTCTTGAGCCAGGCAACCAATATGTTCGTGCCGATCTTCACCGGCTACCACGCCCGAGAAGATAAAACCGAGCTGTATGCAAAACTCCAATTCATCACTCGCCTTAACCTCGTGCTTGCCCTGATCGCAAGCGGAGGCCTGATTATCTTTGGTGAAGCGTTCA
>Ga0207908_1000145_pt1 | contig 27794 bp, 23 predicted proteins | sample MalvirmetagMSP81_FD_184224 | JGI IMG/M metagenome (GOLD analysis project Ga0207908, IMG submission 184224) | Marine viral communities from the Deep Pacific Ocean - MSP-81 (SPAdes) | ecosystem: Environmental > Aquatic > Marine > Oceanic | place: Pacific Ocean | collected 2011-04-18
CGGTAGTGGGTGATAACGGTTCCGGTATGCACGTTCACATGTCCCTGAGCAAAGACGGCAAGAACCTGTTTGCCGGCGACAGCTACGCGGGCCTGAGCGAAGCGGCTCTGTACTACATCGGTGGTGTTATCAAGCACGCCAAGGCCATCAACGCCTTCACCAACAGCTCCACCAACTCTTACAAGCGTCTGGTTCCGGGCTTCGAAGCTCCGGTTATGCTGGCCTACTCTGCCCGTAACCGCTCTGCCTCCATCCGTATCCCGTACGTGAACAGCCCGAAAGCACGTCGCATCGAAGTTCGCTTCCCGGATGCCTCTGCCAACCCGTACCTGGCCTTCGCAGCCCTGATGATGGCTGGCCTGGACGGCATCCAGAACAAGATCCACCCTGGCGATGCCATGGACAAGGATCTGTACGACCTGCCGAAGGAAGAAGCACTGAACATTCCGGTTGTTGCCGAAACTCTGGCCGAAGCACTGGATTGCCTGGAAGCAGACCACGAGTTCCTGACCCGTGGCGGCGTCTTCACTGAAGACATGATCCAGGGCTACGTGGACCTGAAGCGCGGTGAAGTAGAGCGCCTGAACATGACCACTCACCCGGTCGAGTTCGAGCTGTACTACTCTTGCTAAGCAGTCCGCTCTGCTAATTCAAACCGGACCCTCCGGTTTGTGACAAAGCCCCGCCCAGTGCGGGGCTTTTTTATGGCCTAATAAACAGTGCCTGCCGTCCTTAACGATATGTAACTAACAACCTGCCTCAGGGACGTTGAATTGATGACGGGGGCCGCAGATAATCGAGAAAACCATCAATACAGGTGTGCTTATGAAACCAAGGACCGGACTATTCGCCGCAGCCCTGATTTTGCTGGCCGGCCCCGCGGTCGCAGAGGTTTACCGGAATGTGGATGCCCAAGGCAACGTCACCTTCTCCGACGAGCCGTCGGACGGCTCCGAAGCCGTAGAGGTCAAGCCGGTCACCACCGTGACTCTACCGAAGCCGCAAAACGTGCGCGAAACCGACAAGCTGCGCGAAGAAGTCAAACGCGAAGGCTCGGTGTACGAAAGCGTTGGCTTCGCCTACCCCGAAAACAATCAGGCCTTTCACAGCGGCAGCGGCGACATCCAGTTTGAAGTCCGCAGCACTCCGGGCCTTCAAGCCGGCCACAAGTACGAGGTTACGCTGGACGGACAGCCGGTAGGCCAGAGTACTTCCGGCTCTGTTAGTGTACGCAATGTGTTCCGAGGCACCCACAACGCCCGCGTACACATCGTTGATGAAAATGGTGTTCAGGTGAAAACCGGCCCAGCCATCAGCTTTACCGTTCACCGCCCATCCGTCGCTAACTAGCCTGTCGCACTATTTTGGTGCGCCCGCACCACAAACACGCCATACTCTGACCAGCAACAGGGCGCAACTGCCGGTCTGGTCAACTATTCCCCTCGACTAGCGCACCAGCGTACGGCACAACTCGGCGCTGTTTGACGCACATGCCCGCCGTTTGCCCACTCTTTCTATACTGACCTTTAAAGTGGTTCGCTTCTTGCAAACATTGGAAGGTCATCACACTCACAATGTCGAACCAACGGGATTCATACATGGCACTGCCCACGGCCACCACAAACGCCGATAAGCGCATCCTGGACAGCCTTACCACGGCGGTCCTGGTGCTGGAGGACAGCCTGAGGATTCGTTATTTCAATCCGGCCGCAGAAAGTCTGTTCGAAACCAGCATGACCCGGAGCCGCGGTCAGCTATTTGATGACATCCTTATTGATTCCGAAGACGCCCTGAAAACCCTTCATTTCGCCGCTGAAAATGGCCAATCCTACACCCGGCGAGAAGCCGAGTTCGTGCTGGCCAGCGGATCACGGTTGACGGTGGATTACTCGGTAACCCCCATTAGTCTGGATCCCGTTGAATTGCTCATTGAGATCCAGCCTCGGGATCGCCTGCTTCGCATCAGTCGGGAAGAAGACATCATCTCGCAGCAGGAAACCACACGAATCCTGGTGCGCGGCATGGCCCACGAAATCAAAAACCCACTGGGCGGCATTCGGGGCGCAGCGCAACTGCTCGACCGCGAACTGAACGACGAAGACCAGCGCGAATACACTCGCGTCATCATTGATGAGGCCGACCGCCTGCGCAGCCTTGTTGACCGCATGCTCGGCCCGAACAAGGCACTGAAGCTGGCTGAAACCAACGTGCACGAAGTGCTGGAACGGGTTGGCACACTGCTGGAAGCGGAGAGCAAAGGTCGTCTGTTGTTCCGCCGTGACTACGATCCCAGCATTCCTGAATTTTCGGGCGACAAGGAACAACTGATTCAGGCGTTCCTGAACATCGCCCGCAATGCCATGGAAGCCGCCTTCGAGAACCAGACCGGTCACCGGGGTGAAGCGCCGCCCACCATCACTTTCCGAACCCGCGCCTTGCGCCAGTTCACCATCGGCAACCGGCGCCATCGCCTCGTCTGCCGAGTCGACGTGATCGATAACGGGCCCGGCATACCGCCGGACCTGTTGCAAAACATCTTCTACCCGATGATCAGCGGCCGTGCCAGCGGCACCGGCCTGGGGCTATCCATCACCCAAAGCATCATCGGGCAACATCGCGGTCTGGTCGAGTGCGAAAGCGAGCCCGGCCGAACCGACTTCATCATCTTCCTGCCTCTGGAGGACACCCCATGAGCCAACCGGCAAACGTCTGGATCATAGACGACGATCGCAGTATTCGCTGGGTGCTGGAGCGCGCCCTTAACCAGGCCGGTTTACAGCCCCGGGTTTTCGAAAGTGGCGAGAGCATCATGATGCGCCTCGAGCACGAACAACCAGACGCCATTATCAGTGATATCCGGATGCCCGGGGTTGATGGCATTACCCTGTTATCCCAGATTGTCGAGGCCCACCCCGATCTGCCGGTGATCATCATGACTGCGCATTCGGATCTTGAGAGCGCGGTGACCAGTTACCAGACAGGCGCCTTCGAGTACCTGCCCAAGCCGTTCGACGTGGATGATGCAGTTGCGCTGGCCAAACGGGCAGTGGCCCACAGCCACGAGAAAAAAGCCAGCGCCGAGCCACTTGCCGAAAGCGCCCAGCGCAATACCGAGATCATTGGCGAAGCCCCGGCCATGCAGGAAGTCTTTCGCGCCATCGGCCGGCTGTCGCACTCCAACATCACGGTGCTGATCAACGGTGAAAGCGGCACCGGCAAGGAGCTGGTAGCCCAGGCGCTACACAATCACAGCCCGCGCTCCAAACATCCGTTCATTGCCCTGAACATGGCGGCCATCCCGAAAGACCTGATTGAATCCGAACTGTTCGGACATGAGAAAGGCGCCTTCACCGGTGCCGGCGCCGCGCGCCAGGGACGGTTTGAGCAATCCAACGGCGGCACTCTGTTCCTGGACGAAATTGGCGACATGCCCGCCGACACCCAGACCCGCCTATTGAGGGTACTCGCGGATGGCGAGTTCTACCGAGTGGGCGGCACCACGCCCATCAAGGTGGACGTGCGCATCATTGCCGCCACGCACCAGGATCTGGAAAAACTGGTCCAGGCCGGCTCCTTCCGGGAGGATCTGTTCCACCGTCTGAACGTTATCCGGGTGCACCTACCCAAGTTGGCGGAACGGCGTGAAGACATTCCCCGGTTGATGCAACACTTCCTGAAGCGGGCAGCCAAGGAACTGGCGGTGGAATCCAAAATCCTGCGGCCAGACGCCGAGGAATACCTCACCACCCTGCCCTGGCCCGGCAACGTCCGCCAGCTGGAAAATACCTGCCGCTGGCTGACGGTGATGGCCAGTGGCCGCGAGATCCACATAGATGACCTGCCGCCAGAACTGCTGCATCAAGCGGAAACACCCACCGTGGGCACCACCTGGCAGGAAGGCCTGCGCAACTGGGCCGAGCAGGAACTCAAGCGTGGCAAGAAAGGCATTCTGGATAGTGCGATACCTGAATTCGAGAAGATCATGATTGAAACCGCCCTGAAACATACCGGCGGCCGACGTCGGGATGCCTCGGTACTACTGGGCTGGGGACGCAACACCCTGACCCGGAAGATCAACGAATTGGGGCTGGATCACCCCGAAGGAGACGACGATTGAGCCACCGGGCTCGTTTTCCAGGGGCAGTCCGAAAGGGCTGCCCCTTTTTTGTGGGCGATGTCGCCAGACCCGCTCAGCGTTCCTGCCAGTAGATGACCCTGTCGTGCCCGCGGTAGACGCCAAACGTGGCAATCGCCGATGGATTTTCGTTGGTACCATCACCGTCATAATCATCCTGCCAATACACAGGCACCGGGTATTCAACCATTACACTGCCGGTGTTGCCGGCGCTCGGTGACGTAAGCAGAAGCTCTTCATCTGACTCCGCAATGCCATTGGTCATGGTTCCAGATTTGGCATTCACCGTGGTATTCGGCGGGGTATCCGTCACCACCGCATCGGCAGTGTTGTAGGCCCAGCAGTTTTCATCAGTATGGCGGGTGAAACGGGAGCCGTTCCAGATCTGCGCCTCAAATGGTATTTGCAATGCCATGGTCTCCGGCCCGTAGGCGTTTTCCAGCGCCAGTCGTCCATAGCGAATCGAGGTGCCCGTTGCGGGCAGCAATACCGGCAAATCAGCGGCTGACAAGGCCACACTGTCGCTGTCTTGAACACTGGTAACGCTCACCTCGAGAGCAGCATCAAATGGAGCGATTCGAGCGTTGCCGTTGCGGGTGTATAGGAAACTGTCGGCGCCAGGTCTATACACCAGTGAACCATTACCCAGCGGTGTTAGCGTTGCCGTGTCCGGGCTGGTTGCAACTGCCAACAGACTGCCATCGAGGCCTGTCTGGATGCTGTCAGCGGTAGGATCATTCCGGGAAATATCGGCCAACGCCAGCTTTTGCCAGTCGTCCCGGTAATTCCGGGTGATGGACCCAAGGCCGGGGCCGCCACCGTTATAAGCTCTTGCCGCGATTGTGAACTCTGGCGCCGTGGCGTAGCCGAAGCTCTGGCCGGTGTAGGTGAACCCATTGCACTGGGCCGCCAGCACACCGTCCATCTGCCCCTCCAGAGAAAAGTGTTCCGGATGGAAGCGTCCCACCGGGCCACTATCACCGACCAAATCAATCGAGCGGCCCAGATAGGCGCTGCTGAATGCCGCAGCCACTTCAATGACACCCACCTCGTTGTAACGCGCAGTACCGCTAACTGAACCACCACTGAATCCACTCACTCCACTCAACCCCGCCAGCCCGGGATCAGCTGGATCAGGCGGGCCAGGGGGCCCCGCAATCAGGTAGCCGCTCAGCACTACGGAATCATCGAAGCTGACGACGGTGGCATTGTCAGAAAGAGTCGCGTTGTTGGTCGCCAGAGCCACCGTTTTATCGGCAGTATTATCATTATGCCCGTCGGGCTGACCGTCGAAATCACTGTCATCAGCACTGTCGTACTGAACAGCCCTGACCCCGATATCAAAAAATCGACCTGCGGCCACAAAAGCGGTTCCGGCCGAGCCGGTTGCCGCCGGATTGCCGGCCACCGTAACCGCAAACCCAAAGGGTCGAACCGACAGCGCCGCACTGGTACCTGCTATGGTGCGCGGTGCGTCATTTTCGTCCAGAATAAGGCCCGACTCACTGTCTTCCAGCTCAAGCGCATAATGGCCTACGTCCGACGGGCTTAACTGTAGCTGCGCGAGCCCCTGGGTAAAGTCCACTGTGAGATTGGTCACGCCGGGCCGCGACGAAGGCAAAGTGACAGAGCCGGCACCACCGTTCAGATCAGGCGCAGCTCCGCCCGGATCATCCCCTTGACGATCCAACCAAGCTCGAAGATCGATGGGGCCGTCGTAGGCCTCAACACGGCCACATTCGCCACTGATGGGATCCCGCCTCAATACTTCCGCTTCCAGGCTATGGGGCCGGCCGGCAATCACGTCGGCACCGAAGCTGTCAGCCAGTGACACCACAAGGGCATTTTCCCGGAACTCCACCACACTGGAGACTCCGGATTGTCCCCCGGAGGTATCCTGGGCGGTAATGGTCAATCGATCTGCCCGACTGTTGGCAAGGCCCAGGGTGACCGCGCCGTTGTCGGCCGGATCGAACTGATACCTCGCCTGGCCATCGTCGTCGGTGTCCGGATCAGGCGTCAGGGGACCACCTGCCATAACCTTCTGCCAGTTACCGTGGTCGGTGCTGGTGCTCAGACTTACGGTGCCCTGATAACCCACCAAAGGGTTATCACCCGCATCTTCGGCCTGGATCTCGACATCGATCGGGGCGCAAACACTTCCTGTGGCCGGAACCGTTATCCGGAAATGATCAAGGACCTGGGCACAGGGGCGGCTGCGGTTGGCCTCGCGTAAAATGGCCGCATCAGACAGCGCCCGGCCATACAGACGTACCTCATCAATCTGGCCCTCAAACTCACGACCACCATAGCCCTGGTCTGCGCCAATCTGAAAAGGGTCTGTATTGAGACTCAGCGACTCACCGCTGTAGTTCTGTCGTGCCCGTGCAACCCCATCCACCACGATACGCTGCTCGCCGTCTCGCCGAGAATAGGTGATGGCGGTATGTACCCAGGTATTTGTTGGCAGGCGATAACCAGAGGTAAACGACCGGGTAGCGCCAGTACTGGTGTTCCACCACCAGAACAACTCGCCGTTACTATTCACATGGTATTCGTAATTCTCATCTTTCGAGACAATGGTTTTCAGGTTGCCACTGGAAGGCAAAGTCCCAATATTGATCCACGCCATGACGGTGAATTCTTCGTCCACCGACAACTCAGAATTGTGCGGAATGTCGATGTAAGAGCCACCACTTAAAGTCGCGCCATAACAAACTTTGGCCGGTTCGGCGCTGGGATTGTTTACGCCCCGACCGTCCAGACCTGTTCCTCTAAGCTCACGAACTTCGCCTGGGCTTCCCTGCCAACTCGGCCCCTCCAGCCCATAGATGGCCCGAAGCGAAAAGTCTGCGGCAAAATTCTCGGAGAAAGCCAAAAAACTGGCTCGTTCGGTGGTATGTCGAAGGTCGCGATCAATAGCCCAATCCTCTTCAATTTTAAGGTCAACACTCGCAGTACCGACCGAACAACGACGAAGCCAGCCACCATCGCCACCATCTCGAGTCGCCTGAGAGCCAATCACCCTCGGAGGCGCAGGATACGACTGCAGGAAATTTATGGAGTTGCAGTTCACGGTACCGCGTATTTGATCGGCCGTGACCTGAGCTTCGGCGCTGATTATCTGACCATCGTTATCCACGAAATCGCTAATCACGCCCTGCTCTATCGCCAGATAGGCGACAGTTTCCGGGCTGGAAATTGAAATGCTGATCGTTTCTGCTCGATCCAGAGCGAGATCCACACCGGATGGCCCCAACTGGTCTTGGGCCACTGTAAACCAAGGATTCGACCGATCCGCTGGGGCCGAGGTTTCATTGGCTGTAGTCTGGATATGACTGATAACGGCGGGCGTGTTACTAAAGGTAGTTAGAAAATTCAGTCGTGACCAATTGGGCCCCAACAGATTAAGGAGAGGATCTGTCTGCAATGGTAACTGCCCTACTTCCAATCGGGTGCCGTCGGGAAACTGGTGCTGGCCATAAGTGACAGCGAGGTAGTGAATCGTTGTTGGCTGGTCGGCCGCAGGGGGATAAATAAGTGCCAGGGGCGGCTCCGCCGGAAACACCTCAAAGCCCTGGTTAGTCACGTTGCGAATACGCACCGCAGATGGTTCGGGATTGTTGTCATCACCTAGCACAAAAACAGCCGGCGGCGAGGGATAAACCTGTTCAAAATTTACGCTGGTTGCGACACCCGGCTGCACGGTCACCGAGCGGGATTCCAGCATCAGGGGTTCGGCCACCGGTGGCCGCGCTTCCGAGTCATAGGTAAACGCCTGCGAGAACGCCAACAGACTGGTGTCTTCGGATACGTGGCTACGCTCACGGTCCTGGGCATCGTCTTCATCGATAACCAGGGATAACGAAGCACTGGACACCGAACACTGACGCAACCAGCCACCGTCCGCCTCACGCCGGCTGATTTTGCTGGCTAGGGCGACCGGCGCCGAGCTAAAGCCGCTGCTGAAATTGATGGATCTACAGCCATCATCCCAACCCCTTACCACGTTGCTTACGGTGCGGGCCTCGAAAATCACGTTTACATTCCCTACGGTTCTGAAAGCAGATCCAGAAGTATTCTCGAAGGCAATGTAGCCAATGGTTTCAGGGCGACTCAGGGGATTGAAAAAGTAGTTACTGCTGTTGCCTGCCCGGCTATCGTACAGCTCACTCCGCTCCAGAGCGTAATCAAAGCCGATGCTGTTAACGTCGTTGAATACGGTGGTTAGCCAGGGATTCGACGACTCGTCCGGAATCGCGTTGGTTTCGTTATTCAGGGTCTGGATTTCCCCCAGCACCATTGGCTGGCCGGTGAATCCCGAGGCAAAGGTATGACGTCCCCAAGCGGTGGTGCCCCGGCCGTTGAACTGCACGAAATCACCGCCAATGGCAGGCCGACTGGAGAGCATACCTGCTTCCAGGCTGGTGCCATCAGGCAAGGTATGGCTGCCCGGTTCTACCGCCACATAGCTGACAGTCATGTTGGTGTGAGGGCCATCCTCGGAGAACGGCTCTACCTGGGCCATCTGGAACCCCGTGGCGGTGACATTGGTAATACGCAATGCCGAAGCGTTTGGGCCGTCATCGGTGGGCAACGCCACCACGATGGGCGGCGAAGCGTACGTTTGCTTGAAGGAAAAGGAAAACAGGCTGTTGACGTTCGTGGTCTGCGGAAGATCCAGGGTGCCGGCTTCCATTTTCCAGGCATGCGCCCATCCGGGGACCAACATAACCAGAATCAACAACGCACAACGAACCCAGGTTACGACTGCAGTCATCGGACTCGAACCTCCACGGTACGGGATGCGGCCTCGGTGCCGGAGCCACACTGGCCGACACTGACCAGGGTGTAGACGCGCTCCAGGGTTGAGTCGCCGTCAATGTCTGCCTGCACCGATGAACAACTCAGACTGGCATTGCAGCCAGCAAGAGCCGCTTGAGTATAGTTCACTGTTCCCGTCACCGAGCCGCAGCTGCCGCCGTCCAGCGCCTCGGTCACCGCCACCTGGGCGCCGCTCTCGGCGGCATAGAACGCCCGCTGGGAGAGGATCTGTTGGCCGACAGCTGCCCCGGCACTCTCCTGCTGCTGGGCCATGCTGACGACAATTAATGCCAGGACGGTAATCACAAACAAGGCGACCGGCAGACCGGCGCCGCGCTGTCGATTCGGGAAGGTGTCAGGGAACATTGCGGATCTGAACCTCCTGGCTGACCGTGGTTGTTTCATTGCCGTCGTCGCTGGCCAACTCAAAGGTAAACTGTACGACAGCCGCCCTTTGTAATGTGGCCGGCTGGAAATCGAAATCCACCACACCAATCAGGTTCGCCGCCAACACCTCGGGTGTACCCGTTGGTGGCATAGGTTGGGTAAAGGCTGGCGCATAACCACTGTACCGGTAAAGAAAGCGTCCGCTCTGGCAAAGACTCACCGGCGCCCCTACCACAAACAGACGTCGTGCCGGTGACGTGGAACTGAACCGATGGCTGCCGGATAGAGTTATGGTTGCGGGCGAGGTCGAGTTGTCGATCGATGATATGGTCTCCGACACCGGACCGGGGTCGGCTCCTCCGTATAGCTCAGCCGTAGTGGTGGGACTTGTACCGTAGCCGTAGACGACAGCCTGTATATTTCCTACGGCGGGAACCTGGGCAAAGGACGCAATCTCGATTTCATCGAAACTGGGGCCAGAGGTCAGATTCAGGTAGTTTGTGCCGGCTTCCAAGGGCAGCCATTCTAGACAGGAGCCGTTGTTGCGCACCGATAGCGGAAACGCTTCCCGCAGTTCGCGGGTGATCTGCTCACTGATCACAACGGCCTGAAGCGCTCGTAGCTGGCGAGCACTGGTATCCAGAGCGCCCCGGGTCGACAGGCTGACAAACCGCACTGAAACAGTGGCCACAATGCTCAGCAGCACGATCACCATTAACAGCTCGATCAGGGTGAATCCGTCGCGTCGGCGCATCAGTAATTCGCCCTGTAGACCGAGAAATTATAGCCCTGTCCGCTGGGATCGGTGATGGCAAGGTCAATACGCTTGGCATCGTCCCCGGCAAGCCCTACCTCAGCGCCGGCGCACTGGACGGCCACAGAAATTCGGAAGTTGTTGTAGTCCGCCCCCAGAGAATCACCTTCGGCGTTTTCAGGCGTGGCATCTGTGATGGCGTTGTAGTCATCAACGTCGTCGTAGTCGGCACGGTCGGCCTCTTCGGTATTCACATTACACCCGGGCGCCTTGGGAACACCGCCCACGGGAGTGGCTTCGTCGTAACCTCGTCCCAGAATTTCATCCATGTAGATCTGTGCCAGTGCAACAGCACGCGTCTGATTCAGCGGATCCGCACTGCGCCCTGCAATCAGGGAGAACGCCCCCACGGTTCCGGCAATGGCAACGCTGATGATAACGATAGTGATCACAAGCTCTACCAGAGTTGCACCGGTTTGGTCTTCCGAGAAGCTCGCCCGACACCTCATGGGCACGCCTCACCAAACACCGCGCCCAAAGAACTCAGGCACAAATTGAAAGTACTATCCCCGGTAATCCGGAAATCGATATTGGTTCGTGCGGCAGGAGAGGCAACTCGACCCAGAGGGCTGAAGCCAATATCGATTCCGCCTGCTGGCACGTCAGCAAAGGGATTGCCTGCGACGCGATAGGCCAGAGTGGAACCACTGCGAGGCAGACTGAATTGGGATGATGCGGCCAGGAAAATCAGCTCGTCGCTGGTCTGGAGGATGGTTAATGTTGAGGAGGAATTCCCCGCCAGCGCTGCCTGTTGGGCAAGCAGCGTGGCGGAGGAGAGTTGTTGGGTGGCGAGCAATGGGGAAAAAGCAGAACGACTGGTGAACAGACCGACCCCGAGCGCGGATAGGACACCAATCAGAATGATGACCAGCACCAACTCGACAAGAGTAAACCCCGACGAATTTGGAGCGGCCGCCATTCTCATTCCCTTCTCCCAAATATTAAAGGGCGTCTAAGCAGGTTTACTAGGTTCCATCCTCGCCGACGAACGCGTATTTGCACTTGCTGCTCGTCGGCAACGGACGGATATAGTATTAGTGCTAGCACCATTGGCGTTGTCAGCTAGCTCGCTTTAACAACCTGAAGTATCTACAGCAACACTGTACGGAGCAGTAAGCGGCGGCGTATTGTCGGTTGCGGCGTTTGCAGAAGTGTAGCTAGCCGTGCAATTTGCTTGCAAAGTGAATGTGATAGTGTTGCCGCCAGCTGTTCCACCACCCGAGCTGGGGTAATCATTCGTCGTGTCTATGTCTGCAGCTGCGACAATGCCGGCAGCATTAGCTGTCGGGTAACCATTCACCATCGTGATTGCTTGACCATCAAGCGTCACCGTCGTTCCAAGGGTTGCACCATCAGACAATTGATCTGCATGGGCAATCGAAGCTGCCGACTTCATTGCACCAGCGAGTGCTTGAACAGATGCGCTGCGCGCATCACCGCCGAAATCCGCAAACCTCGGCAAAGCAAACGCCGCCAAGATGCCCAAAATTACTATCACCATCACCAATTCGATGAGGGTAAAGCCTTTGTCTTTTCTCGCTGTCATTGCGGTCATAGCATTCATGGTACTTCTCCGTTATTTACTCTGCGTGAGCCGTGTTAATTCACTGTTGTTATGATTTCGCCGTTATCTGCGTCGTATTCGATGGTGCTGTTCTGAGCATCGGCCTGGTAGGTATAGACACAGTCACCCGCGTTAACCGTCACCGAATACTCCGGGGTGGCGCCGGTCACGGTCGGCGCATTTGATTGCAACACGCCAAGCCAGACTTCCTGGCACTTCGCTGCCGTCATCGTGGTGCTGGTGTCATCAGATACGACCGAGGTAGGCCAGCCATCGGCGCCTACATCCACGTCGTCGTCACCAAACCCCTGTACATCGGTCGACGCCGCAGTAAATCCGTTCGACACCCACTGGGTCTTAGCCAGCGCGACACCAGCAGACAATGCGCCCGATGTCGCCCGAATATTGGACTGATGCGCCTGTTCCGAAAGTTGCGCAAATCTCGGAAGTGCAAAGGCCGCCAGAATCGCCAGAATTGAGATCACGACGACCAATTCGATCAGGGTAAAGCCCTTTTGTCTTTGTATTGTTCGGTACTGCCTCATAGGTCAGCCTCTTTCCAGGTTTTGTCCGTCTTTTCAGTGTCGTGCATCCTGCACAAGCACTGATTGTTCCGCAGACGATACCGGCGACAGCTTTAGCCCCGTTGATCGCTCGCTTTGCTCCCGCTGTCCGTTTTTATTGCGGTCTGCATATTCTGTGGTCACCTTCCAGGCCAGCGACTCGCTCGCCTCGGCGCCACGCCCGTTCAAGGTTATCGGCTGGTTGGCGGTATAAAGTAACCATCCCCGGTCAGTCTTTGCTGTTACATTTTGTTCTTCTTGCAGGAAACACCAGGTTCCCGGCTCGTATTGCGGCCCTTTGCACAGTCCCGTATAACTCGGCCATTGGTGGTTTACCAGCTCAAACGGGTTTATTCCCTGATACTCTTCGAGCCGGCCATTCCGGCTCAACATCACCTCAGCACCTTTGATGACCAGAGACGCCCGTAGCTGATTAAGGATCAAGTTAGCGGACTGTTCTTCCGCCTTTCGGGCTTCCCTTTCCAACACACCCAGCAAAAACCAAACGAGCAGCGCCAATAATGAAAACGACACGGCCAGTCGTAACAGGCGGGCCGACTCCAACCCTTCGGCGCTGAACAGACGCTGCCCTTTCACTTAGCCACGCCCCATGGCGGCGGCCCCCAAATCCCAGATCGGCAGGAACACGCCAAGTGCGAGAATCAGCACCAACACACCCATGGCCACGATAAGGATCGGCTCGATGGATTCAGCCAGCCGTTTGAGGCCGTAATCCACATCTTCGTCGTAGAAATCGGCAACGTTGTTGAGCATGTCATCCACGGAGCCAGTTTCTTCCCCCACGGCAATCATCTGTAGGATCAGGGGCGTGAACATGCCACTTTGACGAGCGGTACGCAACAGGCTCTCGCCGCGCTCGATGCCTAATCGCATGTCTCTGATATGTTTAGAGATCCAGGCATTGTCTGTAGCATCTGCCACCACGGTCAACGCGGTGGTTACCGGCATGCCCGCCGCCAGCATGGACGCAAAATTGCGAGCAAACCGGCTCAACGTTATCAGCTCCAACAAGGGACCAATGATCGGCATTCGCAATTTATACCTGTCCCAGGTCAGCTCGCCCTGCTCCGTGCGCCTCCACTGGCGCAACAGAAGGCCGCCGGCGGCGACCACAAACAGCATCACGTACCAATAACCGATTAGGAAATTCGAGGTACCGACCAGCACCTGCGTAAGGAATGGCAGGTCCGCGCCCAGCTTATTGAACACCGCGGCGAATTTTGGAATGACCAGAAAGTTCACCACCATAAGCGCGGCCAGCAACGCAACCACCACGAAAGTGGGGTAGCGCAGCGCCTGTTTGAGGCGGCGCTTGGTGTCCCGTTCCAGCTCCAGGATCTCTGACAGCCGCTTGAAGGCGTCGTCCAGCACGCCGGTATTTTCACCGACGTGAATCATGGAGATGAACAACTCCGAAAACACTTCCGGGTGCGCCTGCATGGCGGTAGCCATGGTGGTTCCGCCCTCCAGCCGGGATGTTACATCTTCCAGCACTTCCGCCAGAACCGGTGACCGGGTGGTGTCTGCCAAACCCCTCATGGTGCGGATCAGCGGTATACCCGCTTTAGTGAGCGCGTACATCTGACGGCAAAAAACGATCAGCTCATCCAAGGTCACTTTCTTTCGGAACAACGGCATGCTGTTCAGCCGGTCGCCCAAAGACGCTTGCGCTTTCTGCTCTCGAATGGTGAGCGGGGTGATACCCTGACGCATCAACTCCGAGGCAGCGGCATCCGCATTGGCGGCCACCAGCGACCCTTGCTGCAGAATTCCGCGATCGTTTTTGCCCCGGTAGCTAAACTGCATCAGACGGTGCTCCCCTCGCGCTCATCCAGAAGCGGCACTTCGGCAGTATCTTCAAAGTCGCTTTCCGAGGTTGCCGCCACACGGGCGACTTCTTCCAGGGTCGTTACCCCTTGCAGCGCATAATCCATGGCGCAATGGCCCAACGGGCGGTAAAGCTCGCCCTGACGAGCAGCCTGGGTGAACGCCGAAACGTCCTGGCGCCGAAGCGCATCAAGCATGCTTTCATTCAACTCCAACAACTCATAGACCCCGGCACGGCCTTTATAGCCGGTATTGCTGCACTGGTAGCATCCTCGCCCATGAACAAAACCGGCCTCCCGGTCCAGAGGGTCGAGATCAAAGCTGTCCAGCCAGATCTGCTCCTGATCGGTAGGCTGATAAGTCTCGGAACAGTTTTCACAGATCCGCCGTACCAGGCGTTGGGCGACCACACCCAGCAATGAGCTGGCCACCAGGAACGGTTGCGCGCCCATATCAATCAGGCGCATGGCACTGCTGATGGAGTCGTTGGTGTGCAGGGTGGACAACACCAGGTGACCGGTCATGGCGGCCCGAAGCCCAATGTCCACGGTTTCCTGATCACGCATCTCGCCCACCAGAATTACATCGGGATCCTGGCGCAGCGCAGAACGCAGGACGCCGGCAAACTCCAACCCGATTTTCGGGTTCACCTGCACCTGGGTAATTCTCGGCAACCGGTATTCCACCGGGTCCTCGGCGGTAATGATTTTCACTTCTGGCCGGTTTAGCTCACTCAGTGCGCCGTAAAGCGTGGTTGTCTTACCACTACCGGTCGGCCCGGTAACCAGAATCATGCCATGGGGCTTGTGAATCATGCGCCGGAACCGTTCCATCAGCTCGGGTGGCATGCCCGTGGCATCCAGGTTCAGTATGCCCTGGCTCTGATCCAGCAGTCGCATCACCACCGACTCACCATACTGAACCGGCATGGTGGAGATTCGCACGTCGATGCTTCGTCCTTTCACCCGAATATTGAAACGGCCGTCCTGGGGCAACCGCTTTTCCGAGATGTTCAGCCCTGCCATCAGCTTCAGGCGCAGAACCAGCGCGGCATTCACCCGCTTCTCCTTCATTACCTGTTCCTGGAGGACGCCGTCGACCCGCTGACGAATCCGGACGACGGTTTCATCCGGTTCGATATGAATATCCGAACTCCGAGCCTGCACCGCATCTTCAAACAGCGTCTGCAGCAGTTTGACTACCGGCGCTTCGGTGCTTTCGGACTCGGCGGACAAGTCGGCGAGGTCAAAGGCATCGTCGCCCAGCTCGTCTTCGAGCTCCTCCGCTAACGAGGCAATCTCTTCCGTTCGGCGGTAGACCAGATCAATAGTGCTGAGCAGTTCGCTCTCCCGGACCACGGCCTGACGGATCGGCTGTTTCAGAATCCGAACCAGCTCGTCGTAGGCGAAGATATCGAGGGGGTCGGCCATACCAACCAACAGCTCGCCACTCTGCTCCGCCAGCACGATGCTGCGAAAACGTCTGGCCATGGCTTCCGGCAGCTTTTTCACCAGCTCGTTATCGAACTGGTAGTGCCGCAGCTGAACGAAAGGAACTTCAAGCTGCCGGGACAGAATGTTGAGCAGGTTATCTTCATCCACGTACCCCAGATCAATCAGGGTACGGCCAAGCTTGCGTCCGGTGTTCTTCTGTTCCCGCAGGGCGGTCATCAGCTGCTGTTCGGTGATGACATCGTTCTGGACCAGCAGGTCACCTATACGGATTTTTTTCTTCGGCTCCGTCATCTCTATCCTGCCTGCAAAAGTGTCAAACGGTTACGAACATAGTCCGCCAGCGACGGCGACAACCCGGGCAACTGGGCTGCCTGGGAGTAGGCTTTCAAGGCACCACCAGTCTGCCCTTCGGCCTCAAGGGCTATCGCAAGCCCCACCCACCAGGTTGGCCGGCTGTCGTCCACGGAAATCAAAGCTGACCAATGCCGTGCCGCTTCAACATTCTGGCCAGCTTGCTGCATCAGGGTGGCGAGCGTGATCCGGTACTCGATGTTGTCCTCCACCCCCGGAATATCCTGGGACATGGTAATCACGGCTTCATTCAAGCGGCCCACCGACAGCAATGCCCGGGCTCTCAGCAAGCGTAACTCCGCGTAGCCCCGGGCTTCTTCACCGGAGACCCAAGGCAGCGCCCGCCCCGGAGACTCCTGCAGTAACATGGCCCGAGCGTAGACGCCTCGACTTACCGGTGCTGCCTGATTAGAAGTCACATCCGCCAGCCGCTGCTCGGCCGCCCTCGATTCGCCCGCGCGCAGCAACCGGGCCAGTTCCCGGCTAACCCGCAGGTCGATTGTCTCCGCGGTCTCGCGAACCTGCTTAACTTCCGGCGCATTGGTCTGGACAGTTCGGCGCTCGGTCTCTGGCGTCAGCTCAACCGGCTGGGATACCACCTTGGCCGGTTCCTGAGGCTGCAGCTTTGTCTCAGCGTTATTGGATGGCGCAGCTGGCTGCGGCGCTGGCTGAGTTGCAACCGGCGCAGTGTCGGTAATCTCAGGCTCGGATGGCGGCTCTGGCGAGACGGCATTCGGCACCGGGCCGCTCAGTTGCTGCGGCACTTCCGGAGCCGCCGCGGGTAGCGGTGCTGCCGCGCTCTCACTCTCAATCTCCCCGCTTTCCGTACTTTTCACGCTTGCCGTGCGTTCTGTTACCTGGATCTCGGCTACCGGTGTACGGAAGAAATAGCCATACACCGCGACGACCACAAGAATGACCAGCAGCAACGTCATGACCGGAACCAACCAGCGACGAGCCGCCGGCTGCCGATTTACCTGACCGGTGTAGGCGGACGAAACATCCGGGCGACCCTGGCGCTGTTCAGCGGCTCGCAGAGCATCATTGAGCAGACTCATAGCCACCTCGCCAACAAGCCAGGATACCGGACGCTTTCCGTGTCACGAATCGCCCGGGCCACGTGCCGACGATTCACCTGCCGATCACCCACACCCCAGGCGGACAGCATGGCCTTATGCGCCAGTATGTTCACCAACCTGGGAATGCCTCCGGACGACCGGGTAATAAGACGCAACGCCGCAGCCGAGAACAGGTCACCACCGTTATAGCCAGCTTGGGACACGCGATGGCGCAGGTACTGGGCCACCGACTGTCGATCCAGCGCGGCCAGCCGATAGTGGAAGGTAATGCGCTGGCGCAACTGGCGCAGGCTGTCCTTCTGCAGCAGGGCATCCAGCTCCGGTTGCCCGAACAGAACGATTTGCAGCAGCCGCACGCTTTCAGTCTCAAGGTTGGTCAGCAGCCGAAGGGCCTCAATGGTGGCCTCCGGCATGGCCTGGGCTTCATCGATCACCAACACCACCTGTTTCTGCCCCATCGCCAGGCCAATAAGCTTTTCGTTCAGGGCTTTCAGGATCTGATGAGTGTTGGCACAGGCCGAAACATCAACCCCCAACTCCTCAGCGACCGCTTCATACAGGGTGTCGGGATCCAGGTGCGGATTCGGGATGTAAGCGGTATGCGCTTTCTGTTCCAGCTCATTCAGCAGCAATCGGCACAGCAGTGTTTTGCCGGTGCCGACTTCGCCGGTGATCTTGATAAAGCCTTCGCGCTCGCTCAACGCCACCAACAGCAACTCCAGCGCATCACTATGACTGGGCGCCCGCAAAAAATAGCGGGTGTTGGGCGTCAATGCGAACGGTGCTTCCTGCAGTCCGAAATGGGCTTCGTACATGCTAGCGACGGGCTTTCTCCGGTTCCGGGGTAACAGATTTCGACGATTGCAGCAGCTCGCGTAGCACGTTCATGCGCTCACGGCTGGCGGCAATGTCCGCGGTAACTCGAGCAGGTTCTGAAACAACCGGGCGCAAAAGGATAACCAGTTCGCTTTTCCGGGACTTGAACCGGCGCTGCTTGAACAGCTCACCCACTACCGGGATGTCACTGAAGAACGGCACCGCCGAGTTGCTGTCTTCACTGCTGTTCTGGATCAGGCCACCAATGACCACAATTTGGCCGCTCTCGGCGCGGATTACGCTGTCGGTTTCCCGCACGGTGCTGATCGCCAGCGGCAAGGTGACATCGCGCTCACCAATGGTGATGACTTTGTTCTGGTCGTCCACTTCGCTCACCGAGGGGTGAACATGCAGGGTGATACTGCCGGATTCCGAAATCTGCGGCGTGACATCCAGGGAGATGCCGGAGAAGAACGGCGTCAACTCTACCGAAGTGGAGGTGCTGTCGGCCCCGGTCACGGCCGAGTTGTCATCATCAAAGTCGATATCCGTGACAAAAAACTCGTCGGTGCCGACCTTGATCACCGCCTTCTGGTTATTGACCGTGGATATCCGCGGGCTGGAAAGAATCTGCACATTGCCCTGCTCACCCAGCAACTCGATGAGCGCGGTGAAGTCCCCGGCGCGAACACTGGCCGAGAACAGGCCACCAATGTCTGAGGTCCGGATCACCTGCCCGCTCAACGCCTGGGCAGTAAAATCTTCGGGCAGGCCGTCAGAGGCGGTAACGCTGGAAGCGCTTTGCAAATCAGACCAGTTGATGCCCTGCTGATAGCCCTCGTTGAGAATAATCTCGAGGATTTTCGCCTCAAGCACCACCTGGCGCTGCATGATCAGTTCAGTGCGGCGAAGGTATTCCTCCACCAGGCGCAAATCGTCGGCGCCGGCACGGACCATCACCAGCCCGGCGCCGGGATTGACAATCACCTGGCTATCGTCGCCACGGCCGATGATCATACTCAAGGCCTGATCAATGTCGGACCAGAAGTCCGATTCCGTTACCGTGGAGATGGTGGTGCCCACCAGGTTACGAGTCTCGTTGCTGCCGTTGTCGCCCGCACCGTTCGAAGCGTTTCCGTTGTTGCTCTGGGTTCCGCTCACCTGACCGGAACTGACACGGGTTTCCGAGCCACCTTTGCGCTTGAAATGCAGGTAGTCGATCGGGAACATCCGGGTCTGAACCCGGTCGCCATTCACTTTGTACAGCCGACCACTGCGCTGAATATCCAGGCCGTAGAGGTCGGCAGCAATGTCCATGACGTCGGGTACCGTCACATCCCGCAGGCGCAGATCAATGACCGCTTCGACACCCGGATAAACCACTACGTTGTAACGGGTGCCATCCACCAGGGATTCGAAGAAGCTGCCTGCGGGGATGCCGCTGGCATTCACATCAAACCGTTCGTCCAGATCCTGGCCCTGAGACAAGGGCGGCAACAGAGCCGCACTGACCTCGGCGGGTAGGGCCCTGGCTTTGTTGTCGGCTATGTCGGCGGCTACCGACTGCCGCTCGGCCTCAGCCAAACTGCGTTGAATGTCATCGGCCACGTCGGTCGACGTCGCGTTAGATGTACGCATGAGCGGATTGTTACTGCACGCCGTCAGAGTCGCTGCTATCAGCAGCACCGCCATTGGTCTCATCGAAGTCATGATTTTCCGTTCATTGGTCATTGAGTTCTTCGTACCTGCGGTAGCTTGTCGAGATACAGCGTGCGAACGCGCCCGCGGTCGATAACCTCAACCCGGTCCCGATGGATTCTGCGCACACGGATGCCATCGAAAGACTGGCCCTCGGCACGGGGCTCGCCGTTGATGACTGCAACACGACGCTCGGCGCCGACCAGAATGGACTGTAGGGCAAGGTCAGCCAGGGGCGCGGCTTTTATCAGTGCATCGTCAAACCCCGGTGGCCGGGTCGGATCCTGAAGTGCAGAGGCGGGCGCCGCCAATCCAAGGCCCCAACTTACCAGCACCAGAGCCAACCAAGGCCGACGGCCCGCGTTCAATCCAATCATGTCACACCCCCAACCAGGCCGGCTCAAGACTGAGCGTTCGGACCCGGATAACGGCCTCGCCAGCCGGCCAGTTTTCTGCATCGTATTCAAACACCACCCATCCGAGCCGGTTATCCAGACCCTCAAGGCGCTTGAGATACGCCAGCACCTCCAGGTAGCTACCCAAGATACTGAGTTCCACATCGTGAGCGTACAGCAGCGGCCCACCTTCTTTTTCCAGTTCGGCAGCTGTCGTTTCCGCTCCTGCACCTTCGTTATCCGGACCATACACCGGCGTCGGCGTTTTCAATTCAAGCGCCTGGAGTTCCAGCGACGCTTGGGCCGCCAGCATGTCCTTTAGCAGCGAAACCATGGCCCTCGGCGCAATCAGCTTACCGGTGGTATCGGCAATCTGACGATCAAGCCGGGCCAATCGCTTCTGGCGCATGTCCAACTGGTCTCTCAACGCCTCGGTCGGATCGGACGCCAGCTGATTGGCTAAATCTTGCTGTTGTGCCAGCAGGCTGTCCCTGCTGGCAGACAGTGTTCCGAGCCGGGATTCAAGCCGGTCCTGCTGGTTCATGGCCGGGGTAATGGCCAGCTCCCAGCCGATAAACAGCACCAGCACCAGCAGGGTGACGGTGACCAGTACCCGTTCCCGTATTGGCCGTTCGTTGAACAGGTGCGCGCCGGTTTGCAAAGAATCGCGCCAGGAAGTCGCCATCAGTTGTTCTCCCCTGCCCGTTTCGTGGCCACGTGAAATTCAATCCACCGGCCTTCTTCGGGTCGCGTCAGTCGAAAGGCACCGAATGTCTGCCCGGTGAAGACCGGCTCGTTACCAAGATTCTCGAGGTAGGTTGGCACCAGCGCACCTGAACGCGCTCGGCCCTCAATGGTCACCAGCGAGGGCTGGGCATCGAGCCGAATGCCGGTCAACCAGACATCCTTCGGGATTTGCCGCGCTAGCGCCGCCATTTGCGGGGAGAATCGGCCGCCATCATTGAGGATGAGGCCCTCAACTCTCTCCAGCAGTTCTTGACGACGTACCAGGATTTCAGTGACCCGGTCCAGCGCGTCCTGGATTTCCGGCGCAGGTTGCCGGGCACTGACACTCTCTGATAGCCGGACCACGTTCTGTTCCAGGGTCTCGGTCTGTGACCCCAGCGCGTTGACCCGTACTTCAAGCTCGCTGTTGTGGTAGCGGATAACCGCAGAACCAAGCCCAAGGGCAAACACCAGCAGGACCACCAGCGCTACCAGGGCGCCGGCCTGCAGAGTCTCCTTCCGGGGCCTGAGCTCTTGGGTGTACAAATTCACTTGTTGCGTCATGACAGCTCCCCCGATTGTTTCGAGAGACTGGCACTCCAGGCAGGGAGACAGCGACCATCAACGGGCTGATCGACCCCCAGTGCTGCCCAGTCGAGCATTTCGACCCCAGCCGCGACATAAGAAGACACCATGGACGCCAGGGGCAACGCATTGTCCTGGGCCACCAGCCTGATCATTGCCGGTGGCACTTGCCCCAGCTGACTTTCGTAATAGTCCAGTGACCGCTGCATTTCCAGCGCCAGCGACTGCACCGCGTTTTCCTGGCGGCCGGCGTCGCGCAGGTCTTCTGCTGCGACATCCAGACGACGGGACAAGTACAGGGTGTCTTCACGGCACACCACCATCTGGCCATAACTTTCCCGCAGGTGCACCAGTGCAGCGCCGCGCTGATTGTTGTCCAGCCGGCTGACCAGATTGCGCAGCGCAAGCTCGGCAATATCCACGCATTCCAGCTTCAAGCCAGAGTCATTCACCAGGGCAACCAGTTCGCTGACCAGGGACTTTCGCGCGGCAACCACATTGACCAATTCGCCACGGCCACGGGAGGCGTCTTCGGGGAAAGGAAAAACATCGGAGACCGCGTCGGTCGGACTGAAGTCCAGCAGGTCCTTCAGTTTCCATCGCAGGGCATCACCCAGTTCGGATTCGTCGATGCCATCCGGACGATCCATCTGGAACACCTGATACTGGTCCAACGGCAACACCAGGGTGGTGATCGTCCCGGTCCAACCGCGCTTACCCACCAGATCCTGTAATACCTGGGCACGCTTTGCTGGCCGACAATCTTCGAAACCAAACCCTGGCACAGCAGTTCCGGAAGCTTCAGCCCAGGCTATGCCGTCAGGTCGAATTTCAAGACTTACGCGCAGGTGGTCGTTGGTGCCACTGAATTTATCGGTGATCTTCTTAAGAATGGAGCGTTTTATCATGAAGGTCTTTCAGGTAGATGCTGGGCCACACGCCGACCCTAATTTATTATTTTTCTGAGAGTAAAAGCACTGCTCGTTACATTAAATGACATCATAAATTAGAAATTGAACCTAACTCCACGTTTATCGGACAATTTCACGTGTTTTTGCACCTCTGTAACAAAAAGGCCTCCGTAAACGGAGGCCTGGACAACCCTTCTTAGAATGGGATGTCATCATCAAAGTCATCCACCGGCTCAGGCATGCTTCCCTGAGAGGGCTGGTTGTAGCCACCCGACTGCTGCTGTGGCGGCGGATTGTTGTTCTGCTGCTGCGCCGGTGCGTTGTAATTGGACTGCTGCGGGCGTCCCGCGGGCGCACCCTGGTTCATGCCGCCTTCACCGCGGCTGTCCAGCATCTGCATCTGGCCATTGATGTCCACCACCACTTCTGTGGTGTAAACATCCTGGCCTTCCTTGTTCTGCCACTTGCGGGTTTGCAGCTTGCCTTCAATATAGACCTTGGAACCCTTGCGCAGGTACTGACCCGCCACTTCCGCCACTTTTCCGAACAGCACAATGCGGTGCCACTCGGTTTTCGGCACCATTTGCCCGGTCTGACGATCCTTGTAGCTCTCGTCAGTGGCAAGGTTCAGGTTTACCACCGCATTGCCGTTCGGGGTATAACGGGTATCCGGATCCTGACCAAGGTTCCCGATAAGAATGACTTTGTTTACGCCTCGTGCCATGTTCCGCTCCTGACTCTGTTTTCAGGGACGACCCGCTTTCCCTGCAGGTCTCCAAATTTCAAGATTTGCTACCGTGCCGGACAAAAGAAAAGTCCGCCAGTAACGCTTCATCAAAATGCCGCCGGTCCACCTTAAGGTAGGCGGTTGCAGCACCTTCAACAATGACCACATCCTGTACACCGGGAAGCCGGCGCAGGCTGTCGTCGATTTCGTCATACTGACCAGCTACAGCCTGCTGCAACTGTAACACGAAACTGGAGGTGTATCCCGGCGATGGCATGGTCAAGGCAACCAGGAACCAGGTGCCCAGAACTGCAACCATGAACCAGAGCACGCCGGTGAGACCAAACTGCTCCAACAGCACGCCGCCCAGGGCCCCGCCCAGAAAGGCACCGAGGAATTGAGAGGTGGAATAGACCCCCATCGCGGTGCCCTTGCTGGCCGCCGGCGACTCCTTGCTAATCAGCGACGGCAGACTTGCCTCCAGCAGGTTGAACGCCATGAAGAAGAAAAACAGCAAGCCCCACGCCGCCAACAAACCCACCGCGACACTGGCCAGACCCGCGGTCGCCAGCATCAGTAAGGCGATGGCACCGCAAAGCACGGGCTTCATCTTGCGTTTCTTTTCACCAATGATGATGAACGGCACCATCGCGAAGAATGACGTCACCATGACACTGAGGTAGAACCACCAGTGGGAACTACTGGCCAGCCCCAAACCGTCTTGAAGAATTAAGGGAAATGCCAGAAACAGAGCTGTCAGCACCAGATGAAGCGCGAAGATCCCAAAATCAAGACGCAGCAGACGGCGATCTGACAGCACCTTACCCAGCATCTCCCGGGCCGGATGGGTATCGGCACTGATTCGATGCTGATGCGGCGTCGGCACCACCCGATGGACCACCACCAAAGCGATAGCCGCGAGTGCAGCGGTAATGTAGAAAATGCCCGACAGCCCCCAGACCGAGCCGATCAACGGCCCCAGGACCAGCGACACTGAGAACGACAAACCGATCGAAATCCCGACCGTCGCCATCGCCTTGGTTCGCTCTTCTTCCCGGGTAAGGTCACTCAGCAGCGCCATCAGCACACTGGCAATCGCTCCGGCGCCTTGAAGAATCCGACCAGCGATCACAACGTATATGGAGTCAGCGGAAGCGGCCAGCAGACTTCCGGCGGCGAACAGGACCAGACCGATGTAGATCATCCGCTTGCGACCAACCCGATCGGACAGCATGCCGAACGGAATCTGCAGCAGTGCCTGGCTCAGGCCATAGGCGCCAATGGCAAAACCCAGCAGCGCAGGGGTCGCGCCATCCAGATCATTACCCAGCAACATGAACACAGGCATGACCATAAACAGGCCGAGCATCCGCATTGCATACACAGACGCCAGGGCTGAAACCGATCGTTTTTCCAGCGCGTTCATTGCAGCACTACCTCAGCTGGGGTTGAAAAGCAGACGGGCGCAAAAGCGGCAGACCTCCGCAGGCCGCGCATTGTATCAGAAGGCAGCCAATCGCGGCACAGCCACCCGGGTGGCTAAACACCCGGTTTCTTCGCCGCAGCCTCTCGAACGCGGTATAATTTTCGTTTTTATTTGAGCGAGGTACTATGGACCACATCCAGATCAAAGGGGCACGCACCCACAACCTGAAGAATATCGACCTCGATATGCCTCGGGATAAGCTGATTGTGGTCACCGGCCTGTCCGGCTCCGGCAAATCGTCCCTGGCCTTCGACACCCTCTACGCCGAGGGTCAGCGCCGGTACGTGGAATCCCTGTCGACCTACGCCCGCCAGTTTTTGTCGATGATGGAGAAGCCCGACGTTGACCACATCGAGGGCTTGTCCCCGGCGATTTCCATTGAACAGAAATCGACATCCCACAACCCCCGCTCAACCGTCGGCACCATTACTGAAATCTACGATTATCTGCGACTGCTGTTTGCTCGCGCTGGTGAACCCCGATGCCCAGACCACGACCAGCCACTGGAAGCCCAGACCATCAGCCAAATGGTTGATCAGGTGCTGGCCATGCCGGAAGACAGCAAGCTGATGATCCTGGCACCGGTGATTCGTGATCGCAAAGGCGAACACCAGCAAATCATCGATACCATGAAGAGCCAGGGTTTTATCCGCCTGCGCGTCGACGGAACCGTGTACGACATCGACGACATTCCGGCCCTGGACAAGAAGCGCAAACACCAGATCGATGTGGTGGTTGATCGGTTCAAGGTCAAACCCGGGCTGGAACAGCGGTTGGCAGAAAGTTTCGAGACCACGCTGGAGCTGGCTGACGGCATTGCACTGGTGGCGCCCATGACTGGTGAAGGTGAAGAACACACCTTTTCGGCACGGTACGCGTGCACCCAGTGCGGCTATTCCCTCAGCGAACTCGAGCCGCGGATCTTTTCATTCAACAACCCTGCCGGCGCCTGCCCGACTTGTGACGGCCTGGGCGTGAAGCAGTTCTTCGATCCGGAGAAGATCATTCAGCACCCGGAAGCCACTCTGGCTGCCGGCGCTATCAAGGGCTGGGATCGCCGGGCCGTTTATTACTTTCAGATGCTCGGCAGCGTTGCAGACCACTACGGCATGGATCTGGAAACCCCCTGGATCGACCTGCCGGAAAAGTTCCAGGACGTTCTGCTGAATGGATCGGGCAAGGAGGACATTCCGTTCCGGTATGTGAACTCCCGTGGCCACATCATGGAGAAGGCACACCCGTTTGAAGGCATCCTACCCAACCTTGAGCGCCGCTACCGGGAGACCGAGTCCCAGAGCATGCGCGAGGAACTGGCCCGCAACCTGAGCACCCAGCCCTGCAAGGCCTGCCATGGTTCACGACTGCGTCGCAGTGCCCGGCACGTGTTTATCGAAAAACGGAACCTGCCCGAGGTCACCCGGCTGCCGGTCGGTGAGGCCCATCATTACTTTGAACACCTGGCGCTGTCGGGCCGAAGGGGTGAGATCGCAGAAAAGATCCTGAAAGAAGTGCGCCAGCGCCTGCAGTTCCTGGTCAACGTTGGCCTGGAATATCTGACCCTGGAGCGCAGCGCCGATACCCTCTCGGGCGGCGAGGCGCAGCGGATCCGGCTGGCCAGCCAGATCGGTGCCGGCCTGGTAGGCGTCATGTACATTCTGGACGAACCCTCTATCGGCCTGCATCAGCGGGACAATGACCGGCTGCTGGCCACCCTGACCCACCTGCGGGATCTCGGCAACACGGTGATCGTGGTCGAGCACGACGAGGATGCTATTCGGGCGGCGGATCACGTCATTGATATCGGCCCAGGTGCCGGCATCCACGGAGGCAAAGTCATTGCCCAGGGCACACCCCAACAGATTCTCGACCATCCCGATTCTCTGACCGGACAATACTTGAATGGCACCCGCGAGATTGCAGTGCCCAAGACCCGGAATACAGGCAACGGCAAATCGCTGACCCTGACCGGAGCCACTGGCAACAACCTGCAGGACGTCACCTTAAACCTGCCCCTGGGCATCATGACCTGCGTCACTGGCGTATCGGGCTCCGGTAAGTCGACACTGATCAACAGCACCCTGTATCCAGTCTCGGCCGCCAAACTGAACAAGGCCACAAGCCTCAGCCACGCCCCTTACCAGTCACTCAAGGGGCTGGACCACCTGGACAAGGTCATCGACATTGACCAAAGCCCCATCGGCCGCACACCGCGCTCCAACCCTGCGACTTACACCGGTCTGTTCACCCCAATTCGCGAACTGTTCGCCGGCACACAAGAAGCCCGCTCGCGGGGCTATAAACCGGGCCGCTTCTCGTTCAACGTAAAAGGTGGTCGCTGTGAGGCCTGCCAGGGCGACGGCGTCATCAAGGTGGAAATGCACTTCCTGCCGGACGTGTATGTGCCCTGCGATGTCTGTAAAGGCAAGCGCTATAACCGGGAAACCTTGGAGGTTCGGTACAAGGGCAAGAACATTCATGAAGTACTGGAAATGACCGTTGAAGAGGGCCGGGTATTCTTTGACGCCGTGCCGTTTCTTGCCCGCAAACTCCAGACCCTGATGGATGTCGGTCTCTCCTACATCCGCCTGGGTCAAAGTGCTGTCACTCTCTCAGGTGGCGAAGCCCAGCGGGTCAAGCTCGCGAAAGAGCTGTCCAAGCGGGACACCGGCAAGACCCTGTACATCCTGGACGAGCCGACCACTGGCCTGCACTTCTATGACATCCAGCAATTGCTGCATGTACTCGAGCGGCTGCGCGACCACGGCAACACCATCGTGGTGATCGAGCACAACCTGGATGTGATCAAGACGGCGGACTGGATAATCGACCTGGGACCAGAGGGCGGTTCAGGCGGCGGCCAGATCATCGCAGAAGGCACACCGGAAGCCGTGGCGAACAACACGGCCTCGCACACCGGCAAGTACCTGAAGTCGATGTTGAGCCGATAATCGGCGGGCGGGTCTACCCCGCCCATCATTCAGGCACAAAAAAACCGGGAACCTTTCGGAACCCGGTTTTTTATTGGCCAAAGCCGAGGAACTTACTCCTCGCCTTCGTCCACTTCTTCCGCTTCGATATCCAGCGGACGACCAACCAGCTCTACGAATGCCATAGGGGCATTGTCGCCAGCACGGAAACCGCACTTCAGGATACGAAGGTAACCACCCGGACGCTCGTTGTAACGGGGACCAAGCTCGTCAAACAGCTTGGCAACCGCTGCATCGTCACGCAGGCGAGAGAACGCCAGACGACGATTCGCGACCGAATCATTCTTTGAGAGCGTGATCAAAGGTTCAGCTACTCGACGAAGCTCTTTGGCTTTCGGCAGCGTTGTTTTGATCAGCTCGTGTTCAACCAGTGACGCAGTCATGTTACGGAACATGGCCTTGCGATGCGCACTGGTCCTGCTGAACTTACGACCACTCTTACGA
>Ga0207908_1000156_pt1 | contig 26281 bp, 23 predicted proteins | sample MalvirmetagMSP81_FD_184224 | JGI IMG/M metagenome (GOLD analysis project Ga0207908, IMG submission 184224) | Marine viral communities from the Deep Pacific Ocean - MSP-81 (SPAdes) | ecosystem: Environmental > Aquatic > Marine > Oceanic | place: Pacific Ocean | collected 2011-04-18
TCTCCGGAAAGCGCCGAAAATCAACCGGCTTACTGCTTGTTTCGAGAGGCGCATTCTACAGCGAATCGAGCCTCTGTCAACCGCTTTCTGAAGAATTTTGAAACTCAATTTCTTCAACAATTTCAAACGGTTGCCATCCTCGGGGGCCGCTGTGTCAGTGGCTTGTCCCTCAGAAGAGATGCGCATTCTACAGACCTGCTCAGAGGTGTCAACGGTTGCTTTTAACTTTTTTCAAAAACCGTTTCTGACCGCTTCAAACCATCCTCTTACAGGGGTCTCTATTATAGACCACTATAGACAGTCTCGCCTGACTAGAGTTCCACCTTTACTGCCGCTGCCGCCCCACGTGCCTGCTCCCGTGCCTGCCCAATAGTTTCACCACGAGCCAGAGCCACACCCATGCGCCGACGGCCCTTCAGTTCCGGCTTACCAAACAGGCGCAACTGAGTGTTTGGCTGAGCCAGGGCATTCTCCAAACCCGAGAAACGAACATTGCCGGACTCCCCCTCTGGCAAAATTACCGCAGAGGCCGACGGGCCATTCTGACGAATCGCCGGAATCGGCAAACCAAGGATCGCTCTCGCATGCAGGGCGAACTCAGACAACTCCTGGGAAACCAGGGTAACCAGACCCGTGTCATGGGGGCGCGGTGATACTTCCGAGAACCACACCTCATCACCTTTAACGAACAGCTCTACACCATACAGTCCGTAGCCACCCAGATTGTCGACGACAGCACGGGCAATCTCCATGGAACGATCCAGTGCCAGCGGTGACATTGGCTGGGGCTGCCAGGACTCCCGATAATCACCATCTTCCTGGCGATGCCCGATCGGATCACAGAAAGACACGCCATCGCGATGCTTCACTGTCAACAGGGTGATCTCGTAATCGAAATCAACGAATCCCTCGACAATCACTCGCCCCTTGCCGGCACGACCACCCGACTGGGCATAGTCCCAGGCAGAATCCACACCATCTTCATTCTTTATCGTACTCTGGCCCTTACCGGACGAACTCATCACCGGTTTGACAACAAGAGGAAGGCCCACTTCCTTAACAGCCGCCAGATATTCATCCTGGTTACCGGCAAATCGGTAAGGCGAGGTTGGCAACCCAAGCTCCTCAGCGGCAAGCCTACGAATGCCTTCGCGATTCATAGTCAGATTCACAGCACGAGCAGTTGGAATGACCCGATAACCCTCGTCCTCCAGCTTCACCAACTCTGGCGTAGCAATAGCTTCAATCTCAGGAACGATCAGCTGGGGCCGCTCCTGCTCTATCACCCGGCGCAAGCTGGTCGCATCCAACATGTCGATAACGTGGCTACGATGTGCCACCTGCATGGCGGGCGCGTCGGCATAGCGGTCAACGGCAATCACTTCTACACCAAAACGCTGAAGTTCGATCACCACTTCTTTACCCAGTTCGCCTGCGCCGCAGAACAATACCTTGAATGCGCCTTCTTTATAGGGAGTGCCGATTCGAACCGTGCCGGTTGCTTCTGTCATGCCTGAGCCTGTCTTCCAGTTAAAGGGGGTTTCGGTGGCTGGGTTACAGCGCTACGTTTTCTTCGCGCACAGCGACTTGACGCAGCACTTCCCTGCGTTCGTCGTTGGTCATTTGTGTCCAGCGAAGAATCTCATCACCGGTCCGCTGACAACCAATGCACATGTCGTTTTCATCGAGCGCGCATACCTGAACACAGGGTGAACGCACTTTATCTGCCACACTCATCGGGACGGCTCGCAGGGTTTCAGCTTGGCCAGGTACCGAGCGCCGTTCTGCACATAGTGCTGTGCACTCATCTCCAACATCTTCTTCTGGTTGTCGTTCAACTCCCGTTTGATCTTGCCGGGTGAGCCAACCACCATGGAACCGTCAGGTATCTCCATGCCTTCGGGAATCAGGGTATTGGCCCCGATCAAACAGTGCTTGCCGATCTTTGCTCCGTTGAGAACCACCGCGTTGATGCCAATGAGACTGTAATCGCCGATATCGCAGCCATGCAGCATGGCCTTGTGGCCAACGGTAACGCCCCGCCCCAGTGTCAGCGGTATTCCCGGATCAGTGTGCAGCACCGAGCCATCCTGGACATTACTTTCCGGGCCTACGGTGATCAGTTCGTTGTCGCCCCGGATAACCACGTTGAACCAGACACTCGATTTTTCCATCAAGCGCACACTTCCGATAACTGATGCGTTGTCCGCAACAAACTGACCTTCGCCACTCAGTTCGGGGATACGCGTATCCAGCTCGTAAAACATGTCAGCCTCCTCAGCCTGCATTGGGCGGTTCCAGCAAATCGATACCGGCATCGTACACAGCGTTCATAAAATCGACCAGAACCACCGCCGACAATCCCCAAATCTGATAACGATCCCAGCGATAACAAGGCACGTAAAAGGTATGGTTGAGGAAGTTCAGCGCATCTGTTCGTTCGCGCCGGTCTTCAAGCAAAAACGACAAGGGAACACGAAATACGCTATCGATCTCATGGGGATTGGGTTCCATGGGGTGGTCCACCGGTATCACCCCAACATAAGGCGTGACCAGAATACCGTATCGGGACATCACCTGGCTCAAGGGGGCTATGATTTGCACCTGCTCCGGCGGCAAGCCGATCTCTTCGTGGGTTTCCCGCAGGGCGGTGGCCGCCAGTGATGGGTCCCCCGGATCCCGCTTGCCTCCGGGATAGGCAACCTGGCCCCGATGAGTGTTCAGATTCGAGGATCTCAACGTAAAGACCATTTCCGGGTTACGATAATCGTCTGTAATAGGCACCAGGATGCCGGCTTCCGGGTAATCCAGCGCCAGCTGCCTGGGTGCATAACCCGCCAGACGTTCGGCAAGTAAATCGCGCAAATTGTCGCTCCAGGGGTACATCGCAGGTTGGATGAGACAGAGGCAGCCACGATCGTTAAACTGACTACCAAACCAATTTCCAGTATACGGGGAAACACATGAAGTACTGCAGCACATGCGGCCATCTGGTTGAACAACGCATCCCCGAGGGCGATAACCGCCACCGCTATGTTTGCGTAAGCTGCGAAACCATACATTACCAGAACCCTCGCATTGTCGCAGGCACGGTCCCCATCTGGCAGGGCAAAATCCTGTTGTGCCGCCGCGCCATCGAACCCCGATACGGCTACTGGACTCTACCAGCAGGCTTCATGGAAAATGCCGAGACGACCATTGAGGCCGCCGAACGGGAAACACGGGAAGAAGCGCTGGCCGAGGTCGACATCGAGGGCTTGTACTCGATCATCGATGTGCCCCATATCAACCAGGTGCACATGTTCTACCGGGCTACCCTGAAAGATGGCACGTACGGGGCTGGCGAGGAATCCCTGGAAACCCAGCTGTTCGCCCTTGATGATATTCCCTGGAACGAACTGTCCTTCCCGACGGTCCGCAAAACCCTGGAGCTGTTTATTGAGGACTTCGGAAAAGAGTCCTTTGGCGTACACGTGCAGGACATTCGGCACCCGATGTCCTCATCAACTCGCAGGGACTGATTACAGCTCCTCGATTCGGTACACCTCATAGGCAGGCTCTTCATAGGGATGGGCCTGCTTCAGCGCCTTCAGCGCCTCACCGACCAAGGCATCTTCACATACAAGCTCCACCTTATACTCCGCCACTACCTCCAGCTCACCCTTGTTGCCCAAAAATGGATTGCTGCCTGCCAGTGGTCGAAACTGGCCTTGCCCCAGAGATTGCCAGGCACAGCTGTCGTAATCACCGATCTTGCCTGCCCCGGATTTAAACAGCGCATTTTTGGTCTGCTCCAAATGAGTCTCGGGTACGAAATAGCACAATTTATACATGGCAACCCCCCTGAATATTCGAACATTTTTTGTACAGATTAATGGCTTAGACACTTACCCACAGAATCTGTGGATAACTCTGGGGAAAGTTTTGGGGAACACGCCTCAAAACCCCGGAATTACTGCACTTGTGTCAAATTGGCGACAAAATCACCCGATTGTTTTTATTTTTATTTTTCAACGAGTTATATGTATTGGGCAAAAGTTGAACCTATTTCCCTTTCTTTGTGCACAGAACGCACAACCAGGCACCATCAGTGTGCATAAAACAAATGAGTCAAGGGCTATTTTGCCAAAATTTCGGGTTTTGGGCCTTGATATTTGCTTCAATTACGGGAATCCATAACACAAAAAAACCGGCCATGGAGAATGTCTTCGTCAGACACTTCCAGGGCCGGCTTTGTTCAGTCCGCGGTTTTAGGCGAACCAGTGCCTCGCGTTCCTGAACATGCGAATCCAGGGACCGTCCTCTTCCCAGCCCTCAGGGCACCAGGAATGCTGGACCGCACGAAATACCCGTTCCGGGTGAGGCATCATGATGGTCACCCGGCCATCGCGGGTGGTCAGGCCTGTAATTCCGCCTTCAGAGCCGTTCGGATTGAACGGATAGCGCTCCGTTGCCTGGCCACGGTTGTCGACGTAACGCAGGGCTACCAGTTCGTTTTCGGTGAGATTGGCAGCACTACCAACGCCATTGAACTCGATCCGGCCTTCGCCGTGAGCGACGGCAATGGGCATGCGTGAGCCCGCCATGCCATCAAGGAACGCCGACGGCGACTGCATCACTTCCGCCATCACCAACCGAGCCTCGAACTGCTCCGACTGGTTACGCACGAACCGCGGCCAACCTTCGCTGCCAGGAATCAGTTCGTGCAGGTTGGACAGCATCTGACAACCATTGCACACGCCCAGGGCGAGCGTGTCCTGGCGGTTGAAGAAACCGGCAAACTGATCACGAACCCGGTCACTGAAGAGAATGGACTTGGCCCAGCCCTCGCCGGCGCCGAGCACGTCGCCGTAGGAGAATCCACCACACGCTACCAGACTGTTAAAGCCTTCCAATGTAACCCGTCCGGACAGCAAGTCGCTCATGTGAACGTCGACTGATTCAAAACCGGCCCGATCGAATGCAGCGGCCATCTCTGTCTGGCCGTTAACGCCCTGCTCTCTGAGCACTGCAACCTTCGGACGCGCACCCGTATTGATGTAAGGCGCCGTGATGTCCTCGTTGATGTCGTAGGTGAGCTCAGCACTCAACCCCGGATCTTCGGCATCCAAAAGGTTGTCGAATTCTTCCTGGGCACAATCCGCGTTGTCACGCAGGGACTGGATACGATAGCTGGTTTCAGACCACAGCCGCTGCAGCTCAACACGCGGCTCATCCACCACGAATTCACCGCCAAAACTCAGCCGCAGCTGGTCGTCGTCGTTCAGGGTACCGATCACACTGGTGTGGTCGCCAAGGCCCGCTCCAGAGAGCTGCTGCAGGACGAAGTCGGTATCTTCACGGCGAACCTGAATAACCGCACCCAGCTCTTCGTTGAAAAGTTCGCGGGCGAATTGCGACGCATCCTCGGCCAGCCCGTCGAGCTTGACGTCAACGCCAGTGCGACCAGCGAAGCTCATCTCGGCCAGGGTGACGAACAGACCACCGTCAGAGCGGTCGTGGTAGGCCAGCAACTTGGCATCGCTGATCAGCCCCTGGATGACCGCAAAGAACGCCTTGATGTCTTCCGGATCATCAAGATCCGGAGCCACCGCACCTACCTGTCGATACACCTGGGCCAGCGCTGAACCACCCAGGCGGTTCTGGCCGGCGGCCAGATCGATCAGAATCAGGTCGGTGTCACCGGCGCTGGTGATCAGCTGCGGCGTCAGGGTCTTGGCAACATCGACGACGGGTGCAAAGCCGCTGACCACCAGGGAGAGTGGCGCAGTGACGCTCTTCTGCTCGCCGCTGTCCTCTTCTTCCCACATAGTCTTCATGGACATGGAGTCCTTGCCCACCGGGATAGTGATACCCAGCTCAGGGCACAGTTCCATACCGACGGCCCGCACGGTTTCGTACAGGTTTTCGTCCTCGCCCGGATGACCAGCGGCGGCCATCCAGTTGGCGGACAGCCTAATGTCGGAAAGCTGGCTGATCGGGGCCGCAGCCATGTTGGTGATCACCTCACCAACCGCCATACGGCCAGACGCCGGAGCATCGATAACCGCAACCGGGGTGCGCTCACCCATGGCCATGGCTTCACCGGCACGGACGTCGAAGGAACTGGCGGTAACCGCCACATCGCTGACCGGCACCTGCCAAGGGCCAACCATCTGATCACGGGCGACCAGGCCAGTAATGGTCCGGTCGCCAATGGTGATCAGGAAGTTCTTGGAGCCCACTGATGGCAATCGCAGAACCCGGCGAATGGCATCGTTCAGGTCAATCTTGGTGGAATCAAAGATTGGCTTGGTAAAGGAGGCGCGGCTGACACTGCGGTGCATGCGTGGCGGCTTACCAAACAGCACATCCATCGGCAGATCGACCGGCTTGTCATCAAAATAGGAATCGCCCAGTTCGAGGTGGTGGCTCTCGGTGGCCTCACCGATCACGGCGTACGGACAACGCTCACGACGGCAAAGCGCGTCGAACCGGTCCAGGTTCTCCGGGGCCACCGCCATTACGTAGCGTTCCTGGGATTCGTTACACCAGATCTCCAGCGGAGACATGCCCGGCTCATCACTGGGAATATCCCGCAGCTCGAACTTGCCGCCCCGGCCGCCGTCTTTCACCAGCTCGGGCATCGCGTTGGACAAGCCACCGGCACCCACGTCATGGATAAAGCAGATCGGGTTGTGGTCGCCCATCTGCCAACAGCGGTCGATCACTTCCTGGCAGCGACGCTCCATTTCCGGGTTGTCGCGCTGAACCGACGCAAAATCGAGGTTCTCATTACTTGAACCAGAATCCATGGACGAGGCCGCACCGCCGCCCAGGCCTATCAGCATGGAAGGACCACCGAGCACGATTAACTTGGCGCCAACCGGGATATTGCCCTTCTCCACGTGATCTTCACGGATGTTGCCCAGACCACCGGCAATCATGATCGGCTTGTGGTAACCACGGACTTCGTCGCCCGCCGCACCCGGCACTTTTTCCTCAAAGGTACGGAAGTAGCCAGCCAGGTTCGGGCGGCCAAATTCGTTGTTGAATGAAGCGCCGCCAATGGGCCCTTCAATCATGATGTCCAGCGCCGAGGCAATGCGCTCGGGCTTGCCGTAACCGATTTCCCACGGCTGGGTATCGCCCGGCAGGTTCAGGTTGGACACTGTGAATCCGCTCAGTCCCGCTTTTGGCTTGGAACCACGACCGGTGGCACCCTCATCACGGATTTCACCACCAGAGCCGGTGGCCGAACCTGCCGCCGGCGCAATCGCGGTCGGGTGGTTATGGGTTTCCACCTTCATCAGGATGTGGATGTCTTCCTGGTTGTAACCGTAGACGCCGGTCTCCGGATCCGGGAAGAAGCGGCCACCACGGCTGCCACGAATAACGGACGCGTTGTCCTTGTAGGCAGACAACACCCCTTCGCTGTTCATTTCGAAGGTGTTGCGAATCATCGCAAACAGCGATTTTTCCTGACCTTCACCGTCGATATCCCAGGAGGCGTTGAAAATCTTGTGCCGGCAGTGTTCCGAGTTGGCCTGGGCAAACATCATCAGTTCAACGTCGGTTGGGTCCCGCTGCAGATCAGTGAACGATTTCGCCAGGTAATCAATCTCGTCTTCCGCCAACGCCAGACCCAGGCGGCTATTGGCCTCGACCAATGCCGTACGGCCACCCGCCAGAACCGGCACCCGGCCAAGCGGGCGCGGCTCTTCATGGCTGAACAGCAGTTCGGCACCGCCCATCTCATGAAACACCTTCTGGGTCATGCGATCATGCAGCAGTGCCGCAATCTTCTCGCGCTGAGCGAGCCCCAGCTTTTTGCTGGCACGAACATAGAAAGCTGTACCACGCTCAATACGATGAATCTGGCGCAGGCCACAGTTACGGGCGATGTCCGTCGCCTTACTGGACCAGGGCGACAGGGTGCCGGGCCTGGGAACAACCAGGAACAGGACACCGTCAGGCTCCTCAACGGGAACGCTGGGACCGTAGGTTAGCAGTCGGTCGAGGATCGCCTGCTCAGACGCTGACAGGCTGTCCTCCAGATCCACGAAGTGCATGAACTCGGCGTATACATGCTCGACTTCAGGAACAGCATCCTGGATACGAGCGTGTAATTTGCGTGAGCGGAATGGCGAGAGCGCGGGAGCGCCGCGAAGTTCAAGCATGATATCGACCTGTATCGCGCGAAACGGGGGATGTCTGGGTGCAATTTTGAAAGGCCGACATGATACTCGAAACCGAGGGCGGGATACAGCGCCGCGATAGGGAATTCCCGCGGGTACAATTGACATTGTTTTGCATGTAAATTGATCAGCTTTGTTGACCCGCTCACCGGCAGCGACGATCATAAAGGTGTGGCAATGGAAGCTACACCGAGTGCGACACCGGATACGTCCAATACTCATACACTGACGTATCCCGACGATTCAGCTGTAAGGGAGTCCAGGGAATTGCCCAGATTCTTGACTGCTTTCGCAGCCGCACCGGTTCAGGTGATCCTGTTGATCAGTGCAGCTGTGGCCTTAGTTGGCTGCTCGCGCCCCAGTACACTGCAGGAAGTTCTCGCGGAGGACGTTCTGCATGTGATTACCCGTGAAGCCCCCTCGATCTATTATGAAGGGCGCAACGGTGCGACCGGCTATGATTACGAACTGGCAAAACGGTTTGCCGATGAACTCGGCGTCGAGCTGCGGGTTCGCGTGGCCGACGATAACACTGAAATTCTGTCCGTTCTGTCCAGAAATTACGCCCACATCGGCCTCGCCGGTTTATCGGGCCAGCCGGGCATAGCTGGCGAATACCGGGTGCTGCCCACCGGAATCACCGCACAGTCGGTGGTGGTTTACCACCGGGACCTCATGCGCCCGGACTCACTGAATGACCTGACCGGACAAACCCTCCACCTGGTTGCCGAAAGCAATCATGAGCACGTGATCGCCAATGAGAATCAAGGCCTTGACTGGCAGGTCCATCCGAGTATCGATGCGGCCGGTGTGCTGGCGCGGGTGGAGAGCGGTGAGTTTGCCTACGCCGTGGTGTCGTCCAACGAACTGGAACTGAATCACGTCTTCTACCCCCATGTGAAGAAGGCCTTCTATCTGGGAGAGCCGGAAGAACTTGCCTGGCTCTTCCCCACTGACCAGGACAACACTCTGGTAAACGCTGCAGCCGAGTTTCTTGAGAAGCTAAAGGCTGACGGCACCCTGGACCAACTCGCCGAGCGCTTCTACGGCCACCTCGACCAGTTGAACTATGTCGGCGCACGGACGTTCATGCATCACGTCGACAACCGCCTGCCCAAGTATGAAGCCCTATTTCAGGACTACGCCAGCGATTTCGGGATCGACTGGCGGTTGCTCGCCGCCATTGGATACCAGGAATCCCACTGGCGCCCAAATGCGGTCTCGCCGACCGGAGTACGTGGGCTGATGATGCTGACCCGTAATACCGCCAGCTACATTGGCATTAACAACCGAATGGACGCCGAGGAAAGCATCCAGGGTGGCGCCAAGTATTTTCGGATGGTGCACCGGAAAATCCCGAAGCGGATTCCAGAGCCGGACCGCACCTGGTTCGCACTGGCCTCCTATAATGTCGGCTATGGTCATCTTGAAGATGCCCGCCGCCTGACGGAGGGCGCTGGCAAGAATCCGGATCGCTGGATGGACGTAAAGGAGTTTCTGCCTCTGCTCGCGCAGAAGGAGTGGTACACCAAGACACGATTCGGCTTTGCCCGTGGCCACGAGCCGGTTCTTTATGTGCAGAACATCCGTCGTTATTACGACGTCCTGGCTCGGATTACCGAGCAGGCACAGCCCGATACCGCTCCACCTGCTGAGGTGGTGAATCTGGAGCCCCAAAACCCGGAGACCGCTTCAGACTCACAAAGCCAGCCAGACATGCGGGCAAGCCTGCCGACCGAACTGGGCCTGATTCCTCCCACACTCTAGTAGAGACCGTAGGCGGTTAGAGCTCTGGAGCCCGGGCTTCCAGCGCGCTGTCAACCTGGCTGGAGGAGAACCCGCGACGATTCAGAAACCGGGCCTGACGCACCTTCTCATCCCAGTCATCGTCAAGATCCACCAGGCCAAATCGCTTTTCCCTGAGCAACACGGCGCGGCGACACCAGTCCTCTTCGGTCATGTCTTCCAGGCACTGCGGCGTACGATGCACGCCTCGCTGTTGAAGCTCCCCCAAAATGCGCAGAGGACCGTAACCGATGTCCATCCGCTGTCGGGCGTACACGTCCGCAAAGCGGTCGTCGTCCAGCCAGCCCTCGTCCTCATAGTCGTCGAGCACCTGCTCAATAATGGCCGATTCGATCTTGCGCTGACGCAGTTTCAACGACAGCTCCAGACGACTGTGCTCGCGCCTGGCCAGCAGCCTCAGGGCTGCCGAGCGGGCCTTGTATTCCTGATCGTCCTGATTTTCCGGTTTTGCCATTCAAACTCTTCCCGCGTGCGTCGTCAAAACGCTAGACTAGCCACCAAATTCATTCCTGCCGGAGTACACCGGCAGGCAGTACCCGGCTTCCTGATTTGGAAGCCGATGGCCGGTGGCGGCTTACTTTGCCCGACACCGTGAACTGGTTTCAATCCCAAAGGATACCCTCATGGCCGCATTCCTCCAGTATCTGTTTAAATCGCGCAAGTCCCAGGGCGCAACCGCAACACGCCAAAACCAGCCCCGGACGCCGGACGTCGAACAAGCTGAGAAAGCCGAGAAGGACGAGGCACGAGCCAACCTCAGGGAATCCCAGCTGAAAGCCCTCGAGGGCTCACCGACGCAGAAGGAACTTGCCGAACTGGCCATCTCCGGGGCCACCGCCGAAGTGCGGCTGAACGCTGCCAACCGTTTAACCGATGGCAATTGCCTGCAAACGGTTCAGAAAAAGGCGAAAGGCCGCGATAAAAGCGTCTACCAGGCAGTTCGGCAATCACTGCAGAAACTTCGCGAGGAACAGGCCCGGCTTGAGGCTATTTCCGATGCCATTACTACCCTGATAAACACCGCTAGCGAGCAGGCCCGGAGCGAAGACACCAAACTCTATGAGGCACGTCTGGAGACCCTGAACCAGAAATGGGTGGAACTGGAAGCACACGCCACCGAAGAACAGACGCGAGCGTTCCTGGAAGCGAGCTACCGCTGCAAAGAACGGCTGCAGGCCATCCAGTCAGCCCGAGAGGAAGAAGCGCGCCACCTGGAACAGACGCACCAACGGGACGAGACCCTGAGCCTGCTCTCCAAGACACTGGAAGACCTACGCAGCCAGTCACCGGACACCCTGCCCTCCCTGGCATCTCTGGATGCCCTGCAAAAGACACAGGAAAACCGCTGGCTCGAAGCCACGCGTGATACTCAGGTGGACAAGCAGCAGCAAAAAACCTACGACGCCACCATGCTGGCCCTGCGCAACTACATTAGTGCCGTTCGCCAGATTGGTCAGGCCAGGGAGACACTGGCAGAGTTGGCCGACGCAGCCGCTGGCGAGGGAGCCTCCGATGAGCAACGTACCCAGGCCAAGGCCGTGAGCCAGGAAATCAACTGGCCCAATGGCTTCCCGATGCCGTCCCTGCTGGTGCCAGTTCACAAGCTGGCCGGCCAGCGCAAACAGGCGGCACCAGCCAAAGTAGAAGATCTGGAAAAGCAGAAAGCTATCGCTGCGGACCTCGACGCCACCATTGCCAATCTGGAAGCGGCCCTGGAGGCCAAGCAGTTGAAGGAATCGCGGCAGTTGTTCAAAACCGCGCAACAGCAGTTCAAATCCCTGGATCATCGCAATGGCAAGCCGTTCCAGGCCCGAATGCAACTGTTGACCGGGCAGCTTCGAGAACTGGACGACTGGCTCGGCTTTGCCACAAAACCGAAGCAGATTGCCCTGTGCGAACAGATGGAGCACTTGGCCGAGCAGCCCATAGAGCCGGAAGCCAAGGCCGAGCGCATCAAGGAGCTCCAGAACGAATGGCGCAACCTCGGCGGTTCTTCAGACCGGGAACTCTGGTCACGCTTCAAGGCTGCCTCGGACAAGGCATACGAGCCCTGCAAGGAGTATTTTTCCGCCAAGTCGGGGCTCAAGCGCGCCAACCTGGAAACACGGCGGGCGATCTGCGCGGAGCTCGAAACTTTCCTTGCCAATGCCGATTGGACCAGCATCGACTGGAAAGCCGCCGAAAAGATTCACCTAACGGCACGCCAGGAATGGAAAGCAGCCTGGCCAGTGGAGTTCCGTGAAAACCGACAGGTGCAGAAGCACTTCGACAGCCTGCTGAAGCAGCTGGAAGCTCCGCTGGATGAGGAACGTCAGAAGAATGAGGTCCTGAAGCAGGACATCGTCGATAAGGCTGAGGCCCTGATCGATCATGAACCCCTTCAGGACGCCATGAACCAGGCGAAAAACCTGCAGTCCGACTGGAAAGCCATTGGCATTACCCGGCACCGGGAAGATCGCAAGCTCTGGCAGGCGTTCCGTAAAGCCTGTGACCAGATCTTCGCCCGGCGCGATGCCCAGCGCAGCGAGCAACAACAGGCCACCCAGGCGGCCGATGACACCGCAGGAGCAGTCCTGCAGGAAACCCAGGGCATTCAACGGGGTCAGGACGTCAGCGCGCTGAGCGAGGCCCTGACCACACTGAACAAACTGCAAACGCCGGCGTTGTCATCCGACGCAAAAGAGCGGGTGCAGGAAGAGAAGCGGCGCCTGAAAAAGGCGCTGGCCGATCAGCAAATGCTGCAGGACATCAGCACCTGGCAATCCCTGGTGCTGGCCCGCACCGATGGGCAGCCCGAGCCTGAGCGGGTTCCCAGGCACTGGCCGGAACTGGCCGCAGAGCAGCAGGCGTACGATCACAGCGAATTGGTGATTCGCGCCGAAATTCTCAGCGGCCTCGACTCGCCGGCCTCGGACCAGCAGCGCCGCATGGAAATCCAGGTTCAACGCCTGGCAGAAGGTATGGGGTCTTCAGAACAAAATACCAATCGGATGGTGGAATTGGAAAAACTGGTCGCAAACTGGTGCCTCAAGCTCTCTGGGCAGGCACCCGACCAGGCCTTGGCAGAACGGCTGAATAATGCGCTGGCAGCCGTGGCTTCGGACTGAACAACCGATTCACGCACGCTGATGTTCCCGAACAAAATCCCTGGCGGCCATGACCTCTGCCAGGGATTTTTCTTTCATGGTCTTGAGTTCCTCATCGGCCAGGTAGAACATCATATCAATGGAATGTCGGTAATACCGGTTTGGCAGACGGTTTAACGCCACACACATCACATCGGTCAGATAGTCGGTGGTGTCCGCCTCCTGCCGCGTGGCGTCAATCGCGTCCAACACCAGCCGTTCGTAAAAGTTGTCGACAGCATCTCTAAGGGACATGTCACTGCGCCTCTCTTGGCTTCATGCACTTACCACTAACCATAGAAGCCTCCAGTGATGTTGTCATATTGGCTGAGCAATTTCGCCAATTCGATTGGCAGCCGCCGTCATTACCCCCACTCCCCTCAAACCGCTATGGTTACGCCATCAGCATTTCTATCCGTAACAACAACGATCAGAGGACAGACCATGACCACCGAGGCGTATATTTTCGACGCGGTCCGCACCCCGCGGGGAAAGGGCAAGAAAGACGGCTCGCTGCACAGCGTCAAACCAATCACCTTGCTCACCACCGTGTTGAACGCATTGCAGCAGAGAAACAGCCTGGATACCGCTCAAGTTGATGACATTGTCATGGGCTGTGTCACCGCTGTCGGCGACCAGGGCGCAGATATTGCCAAGACCGCCGCCCTGGCCGCGGACTGGGATGAAAAAGTGGCGGGCGTAACCCTGAACCGCTTCTGCGCCTCTGGCCTGGAAGCTGTCAACCTGGCAGCCATGAAGGTTCGTTCGGGCTGGGAAGACCTCGTGGTTGCCGGTGGTGTTGAAGCCATGTCGAGGGTGCCCATGGGCTCCGACGGCGGCGCCTGGGCTTCCGACCCTGAAACTAATCTGCACACCGGTTTTATGCCCCAGGGTATTGGCGCCGACCTGATAGCCACCCTCGAAGGATTCAGCCGGGCAGACGTGGACGGCTTTGCGGTCAAGTCCCAGCAGAAAGCCGCCAATGCCTGGGCCAACGGCTATTTCGCCAAATCCATCGTGCCGGTAACCGACCAGAACGGCGTCACCATTCTCGACCGGGACGAACAGGTTCGCGCCGACACGTCCGTCGATTCCCTGGCCGGCCTGAAACCCTCGTTCCAAATGATGGGCGAAATGGGCTTTGATGGCGTAGCCCGTGAAAAATACCACTACGTTGAGCAGATCAACCACGTGCACCACGCCGGTAACTCCTCAGGCATTGTTGATGGCGCCACCGCCATGCTGATTGGCAGTGAGGCCAAGGGCAAAGCCATGGGCCTGACACCTCGCGCCCGCATTGTCGCCACCGCCGTGACCAGCACCGACCCCACGATCATGCTGACAGGCCCGGCGCCGGCTGCCCGAAAGGCTCTGGAGAAGGCCGGCATGACGGTCGACCAAATTGACCTGTTCGAAGTGAACGAGGCCTTCGCCTCGGTGGTGATGCGATTCCAGCGCGAACTGTCGGTTCCGGATGAGAAGGTGAATGTGAACGGCGGCGCCATCGCCATGGGCCACCCGCTGGGCGCCACAGGTGCCATGATCCTGGGCACGCTTCTGGACGAACTGGAGCGCCGGGAATTGCGCTATGGCCTCGCCACCCTGTGTGTTGGCGGCGGCATGGGCATTGCCACCATCATTGAACGCGTCTGAACCCGACCCATTTCCGACAGGAGAACCGATTATGAGTGCTATCCGTTACGACCTGGGTTCAGACCAGATTCTGACCCTGACCATCGACATGCCCGGCCAGTCCGCCAACACCATGAATGGCGCGTTCCGCGAGGCGCTGACCGAGACCGTCGCCCAGGTGAAATGCGATCTGGATGACCTGCGTGGCATCATCATCACATCGGCCAAGAAAACCTTTTTTGCCGGTGGCGACCTGAAAGAGCTGCACAAGGTCACCCGCGCCGATGCGCAGGCCTTCGAGGCGATGGTAAACGGCCTGAAAGCCGATATGCGCGCGCTTGAGACCTGCGGCAAACCAGTCGTTGCCGCCATCAACGGCAGCGCCCTCGGCGGCGGGCTGGAAATCGCCCTCGCCTGCCACCATCGCGTGGCACTGAACGACGACAAACTGCAGTTGGGCCTGCCCGAGGTCACCCTCGGCCTGCTGCCCGGTGGTGGCGGAACCCAACGTCTGCCCCGAATGATCGGGCTTGAAGCGGCGTTCCCCTACCTGATGGAAGGTAAGAAAGTGAATCCGGCCGCAGCCTTGAAGGCCGGTATTGTCGATGAACTGGTCGACAGCACCGACGATCTGATTACCCGTGCCCGGGCATTCATCGAAGCCAACCCCAGCTGCCAGCAGCCTTGGGATCAGAAAGGCTTCAGGCTGCCCGGTGGTGCGCCACAGCATCCTGCCATGGCGCAAAAACTGGCGATTGCGCCCGCCATGCTGAAACAGAAGACCAAAGGCTGCTATCCAGCGCCGGAACGCATTCTGTCGGCAGCGGTTGAAGGCGTTCAGGTCGATTTTGATAATGGCAGCCTGATCGAAACCCGATACTTTGCCGAGTTGGTTATTGGCCAGGTCGCCAAGAACATGACCGGCACCTTCTGGTTCCAGCTCAATGCCATCAAGGCCGGTGGTAGTCGTCCCAATGGCATTGAGAAGGAAAGCTTCCGGAAAGTCGGCGTGCTTGGCGCTGGCATGATGGGCGCGGGCATTGCGTACTCCACCGCTACCCGAGGCATTGAGGTGGTGCTGAAAGACGTTTCGGTCGAGAACGCCGAGAAGGGTAAGAGCTATTCGGACAAGCTGCTGGCCAAGAAAGTCAGCCGGGGCCGGATGACGGAAGAGCAGAAGGCGGAGATTCTTGGCCGCATCAAGGCCACCGACAATGCTGACGATCTGGACGGCTGCGATCTGGTCATCGAGGCGGTGTTCGAGGACAGCGACCTGAAAGCCAAGGTCACCCAGGAAGCGGAGTCGAGGCTTACGCCCAATGGCATCTTCGCCTCCAACACCTCAACCATTCCCATTACCCAGTTGGCCGAAGCCTCCAACGCGCCGGAAAATTTCATTGGCCTGCACTTCTTCTCACCAGTGGACAAAATGCAGCTGGTGGAGATTATCGTGGGCAAAAACACCTCCGATGACACCCTGGCCCGGGCCTTCGATTACGTGCAGCAAATCGGCAAGATCCCCATTGTGGTGAATGACAGCCGCGGCTTCTTCACCTCCCGGGTGTTTGGCACCTTTGTAAACGAAGGCATCTGCATGCTCGGCGAGGGCATTCACCCCGCCAGCATCGAGAACGCCGGCGTTCTGTCCGGCATGCCGGTCGGCCCTCTGGCTATCTCCGACGAAGTCAGCCTGACCCTGATGCGCCATATCCGCGACCAGAGCAAGAAAGATACCGAGGCGGCCGGCGGCACCTGGCGCCCGCACCCGGCCGAGGCCGTGATCGATCAGATGCTGGATCAGCATGCCCGCAAAGGCAAAGCGGCCGGCGCTGGCTTCTATGAGTACCCGGCCAGCGGCAAGAAACACCTGTGGCCTGAACTGGAAAGCCAGTTTGTCGATGCAGGCAAAGCTCGTTCGGCGGCATTGCAGGATCTTAAGGATCGGATCCTCTTCATTCAGGCGATCGAAACCGTTCGTTGCCTGGAGGAAGGCGTTCTGCGCACCATTGAAGACGCCAACGTGGGCAGCATCTTCGGAATCGGTTATGCACCCTGGACCGGCGGCGCTATCCAGTTCATTAACCAGTATGGCGTGCGCGCTTTCACCGATCGGGCCCAGGAACTGGCGCAGCAGCACGGCGAACGATTTGCTCCGCCGAAACTGCTACTCGAAAAAGCCGAGGCAAACGCCCCGTTCGCCTGACCATCCTGTGAGAGGGGCGCTGCTCCTCTCATTTTTCTGCCATTTCACTCGTCATTTTCCAACTCCAGCCCGACCTGTTCGACGTCACACATGACAATTTCATGGACAGATTGTCACGAACCGAAACGACATACCTATGGCAACAGTGATAGCGCTTACCTACAATAAATTGATTCGCCAACGGGTTTGAACGGTTCTCAAATTGGGACCGGCGCCCAGCACCGTCAGGTAAGCATTTATGACCATCGCGGAAAGATTTGTCGCCCAGCACACCCCAGCCAGACCCACCCGAATAGGACTCTGCAAGGCCTTAACCATGGCTCTGCTGGTCGCGGCACCCTGGGGGCTGCAGGCGAAAGTCGATGAGTCCCTTACCTATGAGCCCGTTGCGCCGACCATCGATCAGGCCCGAGCCAACATCCTGATAGCCCGCCAACTGCAATTCACCCATTTCCGGGATCTGGGCATCAGCGATGAGTTGTCCGGCGATGTATTCGACGCCTACCTGGAATACCTCGATGGCCAACGGATCTATCTCACCCGGCAGGACCTGACCAAGATCAACCGGGTTAAGAGCCAACTGGGTGCGGCCCTTAAAACCGGCCAGCTCCAACCCGGGTTCGACATTTACAACCTGGTCCAGCAGCGGGTCATTGAACGGCTCCAGTTCGCCCTGGACCTGATCGACGACGGCATCACAAAACTGGATTTCAGTGCCGATGAAAGCATTCTTCTGGATCGCTCGGACGCCGAGTGGGAAGCCGACACGGAGGCGCTGGACGCTCTCTGGGTAAAACGCATCAAAAATGCGGTGCTGGCGCAGCGACTAAACGGCACCGACGACGAAACCATCGAAGACAACCTGCGTCGCCGTTACGAAGGCCAATTGAAACGGGCCTACCAGGCGCGCAGCGAAGATGCTTTTCAGGCTTACATGAACGCCTTCACCGGCATGTGGGATCCGCACACCTCCTACTTCTCGCCGCGCACCTCCGAGAACTTCAACATCAACATGAGCCTGTCTTTGGAAGGTATTGGTGCGGTGCTACAGTCTGATAACGAATACACCAAGGTTGTGCGCCTGGTTCCTGGCGGCCCGGCCTCCAAGCAGGGTCAACTGCAGCCTGCCGACCGCATTGTGTCGGTAGCCCAGGACGACAAAAAACCGGTCAACGTCATTGGCTGGCGCCTCGATGAAGTTGTCGATCTCATTCGCGGACCACGGAATTCCGTGGTTAGCCTGGAGGTGATTCCGGCCAACGCCAGCGATGAAACCATCACCAAGACCATCGCCATCAAGCGCGACGAGGTCAAGCTGGAGGAGCAAAGCGCCAGCAAGGACGTCATTGAACTTGAGCGCGGCGGCACCGACTACACCGTGGGTGTGATCACCATTCCTACCTTCTACGCCGACTTTCAGGCGATGCAGGCCGGTGATCCGAACTACAAGAGCACCACCCGGGACGTCCGCAACCTGATAACCGAGCTTGAGCAGGAGGACGGCGTTGATGGCCTGGTGATTGACCTTCGCAACAATGGCGGTGGCGCCCTGCACGAAGCCAACGATCTGGTCGGCCTGTTCATCGACAAGGGACCAACCGTTCAGATCCGCAACGCCAACAACGACGTTCAAGTGCTCAACGATGAGGACCCGTCGGTTTCCTACGATGGCCCGCTGGTGGTGCTGACCAACCGCATGAGCGCGTCTGCGTCCGAGATCTTCGCTGGCGCCATTCAGGATTACGGCCGCGGCCTGGTCGTGGGCTCGCAAACCTTCGGCAAAGGCACGGTGCAGGCGGTTCGGCCTCTGAACCATGGCCAGTTGAAGATCACCCAGTCCAAGTTCTACCGGGTCTCCGGCGGCTCCACGCAGCACAAAGGCGTGATCCCGGACATCGAAATTCCGTCCCGGATCGACAACGACCGTATCGGTGAAAATGCCCTCGACCACGCCCTGCCCTGGGACCAGATTGAGGCGGTTCCCCACAATCGTTACTTTGATTTCACCGGTATCATTGATGAGCTGAGGGATCGCCACGAGGCGCGTTTCTCAGATAGCGCGGAATTCAGCCTGCTGCAACAGGAAATCAACTTCCTGAAAGAGCAGCGCAACCTGGATTCCGTCAGCCTGAACTTCGATACCCGCAAGAGCCAGCATGAGCAGATCGAGCGGACCCGGCTAACCATCGCCAATGCCCGTCGCGAACTGCGTGGCGATAAGCCTTTTGCGACCCTGGAAGACCTCGAAGACTGGCAGGATCAGCAAGCCGCTGAGCTGGACAATACCGACGACGAACTGGATTTCGTTATTCGCGAAGGCGGGCACATCATGGCGGACATGCTGGAACTGGATCAGCAAATGGCTTCCATTGTCACGCCGCGTCAATTCGCGGCGCAGGCGCCAGCCCAATAAACGGAGCGGGACGGAGTATGTCAGAGAACGACAAGGACCAGCCGTCCCGAACTTCTCGACGCGCGCTCCAGGACACCCTGCTGGATGCCCTGCACGCGATGCGGTCGATGGAGGAAATCAAGACCCTGGAAACAGCCAGCGATCAGGAGCCAAAAGACCCCGAGGGTCTGATTGACCGGCTGGCCAATCTTACCGGCTCGGCCATCCGCTTTGGCGTTCGGGCCACAGACACCTCCGTGCGCGTTGGTCGTGCCCTGATCAACTCCCAGGACCAACTTCGCGCCATGCTTACCGCAGGCCAATCCCTGAAAGACATCCGCGAGGTGGCCGGCCTGACCCTCTCGGAGATGAGCGAAGCGCTCGACCTCAGGGACAAGTCGGTGCTTGAGGCCATCGAAAACGGTACCAGCACCCTGTCTTTTGAGCTGATCCTGCGCCTTGCCGCCTTGATCGCCCGGAACGACCCCATTCCATTCATTATGCGCACCACCCGCAACTACAATCCGGAAGTCTGGCAAATCCTGAACGATTGGGGTGTGGGGCGGTTGCCACTGCAGTTCGAGCGGGAACGGGAGTTCATCAATATTTTCCGCCGGCACGACGATGCGCGAAACCTGTCCGATGAAGGCTTTCAGAAGGTACTGGAGTTCACCCGTCAGAGCTTTGAAATGTCCCTGCACTTCGTTGAGGAACAGGAGAAGCAGGTGGCCGATTTTAAAGCCAGCTATGCCGAAAACCATGCCGGAAAACCATCTAAACCCCCGGCCGAAGCCCCGGAGTCTGGCAAAAAACCGCCAGCCACCCGGGGCAGTAAGCCCTCAGCCAAATAACTTACCCATCCCTGCGATGTCCGGGTTGTGAACAACACCTTTCTCGGTGACGATCACGTCGATCAGATTCGCCGGCGTGACGTCGAACACCGGATTGAACACGTCCACGCCCCCAGGTGCCAGCGGGATGCCTCGGAACTCCCGGATCTCAGTGCCTTCGCGTTCCTCAATGGGAATGTCCTTGCCCGATGCCAGTGTCATATCCACGGTGCTGGACGGTGCCACCACCATGAAACCAACGCGATGGTGACGGGCCAGCACCGCCAGACTGTAGGTTCCGATTTTGTTGGCCACATCGCCGTTCGCGGTGATGCGATCAGCGCCAACCACCACCCAAAGCACCTCTTTGCGAGCCAATATGGAAGCTGCCGCACCATCGGCATTCAGGGTAACCGGAATGCCCTCCTGAGCCAGTTCCCAGGCGGTCAACCGACTACCCTGGAGCCAGGGGCGGGTTTCATCCGCGTACACCCTGTTTAGTAATTTTTCTTCGTGCAGTCGACGGATTACCCCCAGGGCAGTGCCATAACCACCCGTAGCCAGTGCCCCGGTATTGCAATGAGTCAGTACCGACAACGGCCGCTCCGGCTGCATGGCCGCCAGGGCATGATCGGCCATGGCCAGATTGGCGGCCAGATCTTCCTCGTGAATCGCGACCGCCTCTGCCGCCAAACGCTTGCAGGCCTCGGCCAGTGAATGACAGCCGTGGAACACCCGCTCCATGCGCTGCAACGCCCAGAACAGGTTGACCGCAGTCGGCCGGGACGCCGCCAGCTCACGGATTGCCTGCTTGATTTCCGCTTTCCAGTCGCCGCCCCCGGCATGGCGGGCCGCCAGCGCAACCCCATAGGCGGCACTGATACCAATGGCCGGAGCACCCCGCACGACCATGTCGCGAATGGACTGGGCCACGCCGGATGCGCCCTCCAGGGTTATCCAATGCTCCTCCGCAGGCAGAAGGCGTTGATCCAACAACTCCAGGCTGTGCTCATGCCAGCGCATTGCCACGGTTCCAACCACTCGTGAAGGGGCGGGTGAGGAAACGGGTGAAGAGGGACTCGACATAAAACAGCTCCGATTCTGAAACGCTGAAAAGCGCCAGTATAACGTTTATACTTCCGGGCTACATTTTCAAAGCGTGGAACTCCGCGCCCGGCTCTGAAGGCAGGTAAATGACGGCAGACACCATCACCGCAGCCGATATCCGCATTAACGCCCGTTGGGTGATTCCCATCGAACCCAAAGCCACGGTCCTGGAGCACCAGGCCATCATTATCCAGGGCAACCGGATAGCCGCGGTGATCTCCCGGCAGGAGGCCGATGAGCGTTTTCGCACCCGTGAGACCGTCGATCTGGAACACCACGTGGTCATGCCCGGCCTGATCAACCTGCACGGTCACGCGGCCATGTCGCTGTTCCGAGGTATGGCCGATGACCTGCCGCTGATGGCCTGGCTTAACGACCATATCTGGCCGGCCGAGGGTGAGTTCATCAGCGAAGCCTTCATTGCAGACGGTACCCAACTGGCCATGGCTGAAATGCTGCGCACAGGCACCACCACGTTTTCCGACATGTACTTTTTCCCGGAAATCGCGGCCCAGGCCGCTTACGATGTTGGTATGCGCGCCCAGATTGCCTTCCCACTGCTGGACTTCCCAACGCCCTGGGGCTCGGGGCCGGATGAATACCTGAGCAAGGGCCAAGCTTTCATCAACTGCTGGCAAAACAACGATTATATTACCCCTGCCATTGGGCCCCACGCTCCTTACACGGTCTCCGACGAGCCACTGCAAAGCGCCATCTCACTGTCCGCCAGCACCGGTGCGCCGATCCAGATCCACCTGCATGAGACCGAGTTTGAGGTCGCTGACGCAACAGAGAAACTCGGCCAGCGTCCTTTGGCGCGCCTGGCCGATCTGGGACTGTTGGGACCGAACACCCAGTGCGTGCACATGACCCAGGTGAGCGATCAGGACCGCGAGACGGTCGCCCAAGCCGGCGCCCACGTCATCCACTGCCCCGAGTCCAACCTCAAGCTGGCCAGTGGCTTGTGCCCAGTCCAGCGCCTGATGGATGCCGGGATCAATGTTGCAATTGGCACCGACGGCGCCGCCAGCAACAACGATCTGGACCTGTTCGGTGAGCTGCGCACCGCGGCGATGATTGCCAAAGTGGTTGCCGGTGATGCCTCTGCGCTGTCCGCCCACCAGGCTCTCACCATGGCCACGCTGAACGGTGCCAAAGCCCTCGGCCGTGACCATGAGCTTGGTTCGCTGGTGTCCGGCAAACTGGCGGACCTGATTGCCGTGGATCTGAGCGACCCGTTCCTACAGCCGGTCTACGACCCCGCGTCTCACCTGGTCTACAGCAACCATGGCCGGGCAGTAAGCCATAGCTGGATCAACGGCGTACCTCAATTACAGGATGGCCGTCTCACCCGTATCGATGTTGCAGATCTGATGCTGCGGGTGGAGAGCTGGAAGGAACGCATCCGTCAGCAGCAGGCCCAATAATCATACTTCGAAGGATTTCTCAGGCAGCAGACCATGACAAACCAGAACGTAGACCGGAATGAAATTGCAAAGTTTGAGGCGTTGGCCAGCCGCTGGTGGGACCCCACCAGCGAATTCCGGCCGTTGCACGACATCAACCCGTTACGCTTGAACTACATCGATGAGCGGGTGCCGCTTGCCGGCAAGCGGGTGCTTGACGTCGGCTGCGGTGGCGGTCTGCTGTCCGAAGGCATGGCCCAGCGCGGTGCTCATGTGACCGGTATCGATATGGGCGAGGCGCCACTGTCGGTAGCGAAGCTGCATGGCCTGGAAAGCGGGATCACCGTCGACTATCGGCAGATCACTGTGGAAGAGCTGGCCGAGGATGCTGACCACGCCGGTCAGTACGATGTCGTTACCTGCCTGGAAATGCTCGAGCACGTGCCCGATCCGGCTTCCGTCATCCGGGCCTGCTCCACCATGCTCAAACCTGGCGGCCATCTGTTCGTGTCGACCATCAACCGCAATCCCAAGTCCTTCCTGTTCGCGATTGTGGGTGCGGAGTATGTCCTGAACCTGCTGCCCCGGGGCACTCACGAGTGGAAGAAGTTCATTCGTCCCTCGGAGATGTCCGATCACCTGCGCCACGCCGGGCTGGAAGTGCTGGAGCTTACCGGTATGACCTACAACCCGGTCACCAAGATTTACAAACTGGGCCGCGATGTCGACGTCAACTACATGATGCATTCCCGAGACGCCCGTGAAACCTGACGCCAGCCCTTCAGCCGTCCTGTTTGATCTCGACGGCACGTTGATCGATACCGCCCCGGACTTTATCCGGTGCCTGAACCAGCTGCGCGAGCAGCACGGGTTGGCACCGCTGCCGGCCGCTCACATTCGCAGGTCTGTCTCCAACGGCGCCCGTGCCATGGTGCGGGTTGGCTTTGGCCTGGAGCCGGAACACCCGGACTACCTCGCCAAACACACCGCTTTTCTTGATCTCTATGAAGAGGGTGTTGCCGTGGAAACACGCCTGTTCGAAGGCATGGATCCAATCCTGCTGGGGCTGGAGCAGCGCGGCATTCCCTGGGGCATTGTCACCAACAAACCGGTGCGCTTTGCGGCGCCGCTGGTTCAGGCCCTTGGCCTGGCGCAACGCTGTGCGGCGGTGGTCTGCCCGGACCATGTGGCCGAGCGCAAACCACACCCGGAAGCGCTGTTTCTTGCCTGTGATCAGATCGGCGTGGCGCCGGGTCAAGCCATCTATGTAGGCGACCACGAACGAGATATCGAAGCCGGGCGCAACGCCGGGATGAAGACCATCGCCGTGCGCTACGGCTATATCGAAGAGCCGACTTCCGTTGACCAGTGGCAGGCCGACATCATTGCCGACACCGTCAGCGATCTGGCAAAGCTGTTACAATAGACGCCAGAATTAAACCCGGTTCCCGAACCGGCAACTGCCTGACACGGAGACAGGTTATGCACGATTACCACGCCCCCGCCGATCTTCTGCAAGACCGCATCATCATGGTGACCGGGGCTGGCAGCGGCATTGGCCGGACAGCCGCCCTGGCCTACGCGGCCCACGGTGCCACAGTAATTCTGGTCGGACGTACTGTGTCCAAACTGGAAACGGTATACGACGAGATCGAAGCCGCCGGCCATCCGAAGCCGGCCATTGTGCCGATGAACTTCGAGGGCGCTGCGGTTAAGGACTACGAAGAACTGGCGATGACCCTGGAAGACAACTTCGACCGCCTGGATGGCATTCTCCACAATGCGGCCATCCTGGGCGACCGCAGTCCGGTCGAGCTGTACGACCCGGAAATGTGGAACAAGGTGATGCACGTGAACGCCACCGCGCCCTTCCTGTTGAGCCGCGCGATGATTCCCCTGCTGCGCAAATCCACCGATGCCTCGGTTATCTTTACTTCCTCTGGTGTTGGACGGAAAGCCAAGGCGTACTGGGGTGCCTACGCAGTGTCCAAGTTCGCAGTGGAAGGCCTGAGCCAACTGATGGCGGATGAGCTGGATGACGAGCGCCACAATGTGCGCGTGAACAGTCTGAACCCCGGCGCTACCCGTACCAACATGAGAGCACACGCCTATCCGGCTGAGAACCCGCAGCAGAATCCCGCACCGGAGGAGCTGATGCCAATTTACCTATACCTGATGGGTAAAGACAGCCACGGCGTTAACGGTCAACAACTGGATGCGCAGCCAAAATAATGGAGCTGCTGTTCTACACCACTACCCAGTGCCACTTGTGTGAGCTGGCCGAAGCGCTGCTGGTCAATACGCCCATGCCCGCGCCGATTCCGGTCGACGTGGTGGACATTGCCCAGTCCGAACAAATGGTGGAGCGTTATGGAACGCGCATACCGGTCCTGCGCCGCAACGACACTGGCGCCGAACTGGACTGGCCATTCACCAGGGATCAGTTACTCACGTTTCTTCAATGAGGATTGCCTGACATGCTAATGGTCATTTCTCCCGCCAAGACCCTCGATTACGAGAGCCCCCTGGCAACGGAATCCCATACCCAGCCGGAGTTTCTCGATCACGCCTGCGAGCTGATCGATCAGCTCAAGGAACTGGAACCTCACCAGGTCAGCAACCTGATGAGCATCAGCGAGAAGCTGGGCCAGCTCAATGCCGAGCGTTTCCAGAACTGGCACACGCCGTTCAACCTGGATAACGCCCGCCAGGCCGCTCTCGCCTTCAAAGGCGATGTCTATACCGGGCTGGCCGCCGAGAGCTTTAGCGAGGACGACTTTGCCTTTGCCCAGAAACACCTGCGCATGCTTTCCGGGCTGTATGGCCTGCTGAGGCCGCTGGATCTGATGCAACCTTACCGGCTGGAAATGGGCACGAAGTTCGAGAACAGCCGCGGCAAAGATCTCTATGCCTTCTGGGGTAGCATTCTGACCGATGAGCTTAACCGCCTGCTGGCCGCCGACGACGGAGTGCTGGTGAATCTGGCCTCGAACGAGTACTTCAAGAGCGTCAAGAAGAAAGAACTGACTGCTCGTCTGATCACGCCCCAGTTCAAGGACTGGAAAAACGGCCAATACAAGATGATCAGTTTCTACGCCAAGAAAGCCCGCGGTTTGATGTGCCGCTTCGCCATCGAAAACCGGATCACCCAAGCCGATGACCTGAAAGGCTTTAACCTCGACGGCTATTACTTCAGCGAGGAACAGTCCGAGGGCGACAACTGGGTGTTCCTACGGGATCAAGCTTAGTCATTGAACCAGGATTTTTTATCCGATGAATGAAGCAGTCTTTTCACAAATCGCCATGCTGGTGCTACTGACCGGGCTTATTGTCTGGATGGGTATCATCGTCTGGGACCTGGCCAAGAAATCCAAGGCCGGTAAGTTTGGTACCCTGGCACTCTTTACTGTGCTCGGCGCCGGGGTGGTCGGCTTTCTGGTCAAAACCGTGATGGTGGAGATCATGAACCTCTGACGCCTGAGTCGTCACTTTACGGCCACTGACCGGTGGCCGTATCATTCCTGCCCTTTTTCCGTTTTCTGAATCGTCCAATCTTCTAAACGCAAGGATCAAGCCTGATGTGGTTTCGTAATGCCCGTGTTT
>Ga0207908_1000160_pt1 | contig 25381 bp, 15 predicted proteins | sample MalvirmetagMSP81_FD_184224 | JGI IMG/M metagenome (GOLD analysis project Ga0207908, IMG submission 184224) | Marine viral communities from the Deep Pacific Ocean - MSP-81 (SPAdes) | ecosystem: Environmental > Aquatic > Marine > Oceanic | place: Pacific Ocean | collected 2011-04-18
AGCAGCTGGATGCCGCGGAAGTTGGCGATCTGGATTTTTCTGATTCGTGCCATGCCTATCCCCCGCGCATTGAAGCCGCTCCCACTGAAATCGCAACACCTCACTATCCACTCGGGCCGCCTGCTGCAGGCCTCCTGCCCAGTTCTCCTACTTGGTAGGGCGAGACAGCGACTCGGCAAGCTCCAACAACTTTGCGACGTCTTCTGCGGGCAATGACGCCTCCTTGAGGTATCGCACTAAAGCCATCGCTTCAGGCTGCGCGTGCAAGTAGTCGACGACTTCAGGGTCAGTCGAATGCGATAGGCGGAACAAGACGTCGGGATCTGCCGCCAGCACCTTCGCTAGAGCTTTGATGACCTCGGGCCTAGGCGGAGACTCCTTGCCACGCTCGATACGGCTCAGGTAGGCCGGCGAAATGCCGACTATGCCTGCCGCCTCGCGCAACCCAAGGCTCTGCGCTACCCGAAGGTCGCGAATCGTCTCTCCAAAGCTAGTCATGCCGCACATCCTACCCCGAATGTTTAGTGTTGTGCAACATACAACACTCTTAGTAGACTGCGCCATTGTTTGGTAAAGTTTGCTCTTTCCTGCCGATCTTGGGCCAGGACCATGCCGGCCAACCTGCCCACGTCGTCACTTTTCAGGAGCGAACAGATGCTTGCGGAAGAAGTGTTCACGGTTAAAGAGGTCGCCACGCTCTTAAAGGTCGGCGAGAAGACGGTCTACTCCATGGCCCAGGCTGGAGAACTACCTGCGTTCAAGGTGCGAGGTCAGTGGCGATTCGCCCGAAAGGACATCGATACATGGATAGAGCAGCAGAAACACACAACCCATGATTTCGGCGAGGAAGACCAGAAATGACCCCAGCCTCGGTGAGCGGAGTTTTTATATGAGCAGAAAGAAGAACAAGCAGGCCGAGAACACCATCCCGGCGGGATACACGCTCGACTACGTTTCCGGCAGACAGGTCAAGGAAACGAAGAAAGAGCTCGTCCGGCAGCGAGTAGTTCGTGCCCTGATCCATGAATACGGATTCTCGCCGGAAGACATGGAGCTGGATTTCTCCATTGGCGGGCGCAAGAAGGTGGATGTGGCCATCTTCCACCACGGCAAGGACCACACGATTGAGAATCTCAGCCGCGCCGTGATTTGCCGCCAGGAACCGAACGTCGGCAAAAATGCCATGCGCATCCGCGATTTCGAGCAGGCCGCCAAAGACCTCGACGAGATCGAAACCATCATGCGCGAGGTCGATGCCGTTCAGTACGGCTTGTGGACCAACGGCCTGGAGTTCTTCTTTGTCGAGAAAGAGCAAAAGCGCTTCGAAACCAAGTGCAACCCCATCGGCGACTGGCCGATGGCCGAAGAGTCGGTCGGCACTAAGGAGGTCATCTCCGATGCCCATACCCGTGTCGCCGACAACGAGATGCTGAAGATCACCTTCCGGCGTTGCCACAACTTCATTCATGGCAACGAGGGCATGCCCAAGGACGCCGCCTTCTGGCAATTCCTGTACCTAATTTTCTGCAAGATGCACGACGAGAACCTGCGTGCCAAGCAGCGGCAGGCCTGGCAGCGCCGTTTCTGGGCTGGACCCAGGGAGCAGTTCGAGCCACAAGGGCGCAAAGCCATCCGCGTCCGCATCGAGGAGCTCTTCACCGAGGTCAAGAAGCAGTACAAGAATATTTTCCGAGGCAACGAGGAGATCACCCTCTCCGACCGGGCGCTGGCCTTTATCGTTTCGGAACTGGCCAAGTACGACTTCACCCGAACTGACGTCGATGCCAAGGGCGTGGCCTACCAGGAGCTGGTTGGCGTTAACCTGCGTGGCGACCGGGGCCAGTATTTCACTCCTCGAGGCGTCGTGAAGCTGGTCATTGAGATGCTCGACCCCAAAGAGACCGAGACGCTGCTGGACCCGGCCTGTGGCACCGGCGGCTTCTTGGTCGCGACCCTGGGGCACATGCTGAAGAAGTTCCGCGAAGAGCAAAACATCCAGGCCGGAAACGAGAACACCACCGAGTTCCTGAACATCCACGAACGGCTGAAAGAGTATGCCGCCGCCAATGTCTTCGGCACCGACTTCGACCCGTTCCTGATCCGCGCCGCTCAGATGAACATGGTGCTGGCGGGCGATGGCCGTGGACATATCTACAACATCAACTCATTGGAGTTTCCGCTGGGGCATCTAGCCGACCTGCCCAGCGTCAAGAAGGAGATCCCGCTGGCGTCGGTGGATATCATCGCCACCAATCCTCCCTTCGGCTCCGACATCCCGATTACGGACAAGCACATTCTGGAGCAGTACGAGCTGGCTCATAGCTGGGAGCCGGACGGCGAAGGTGGATTCCGCAACACCGGCGTTCTCAAGGGCAGCGTTGCCCCCGAGATCCTCTTCATCGAGCGCTGCATCAAGTGGCTCAAGCCGGGAACCGGCCGCATGGGCATCGTTCTTCCCGACGGAGTTCTCGGCAACCCGGCCGCGGAATATATCCGCTGGTGGATCATGCGCGAAACGCAGGTGCTTGCTTCCGTCGACCTGCCGGTAGAAGCCTTCATTGCCGAAGCCAACGTCAACATCCTCACCAGCTTGCTGTTCCTGCGCCGCAAGGACGACCAGGAGAAGCATCGCGAGGCCCTGGGCCGTGCCGAGGAATACCCAGTCTTCATGGCCGTTGCCGACAAGGTTGGCTTCGACCGCCGCGGCAACAAGCTCTACAAGCGCACACCGGATGGCGAAGAGATCGTTGAACCCAAGCAGCACGTCGAGCGCATCCGCATCGGTGGGCGCTTCGTGGAACGGACCCTGACCCGCAGTGAAAAGATCGAGGACAACGATCTGCCGGTCATCGCTGAGAAGTACCGTGAATTCCTAAGCGAACACGATGGGCGGACACCCGCCAAGAGATCCTCGCCCAGCCGGACGCATGAACGCCCCGCGAATAAGGTGGCAAGCAGATGAGCGACGACAACGACGACGACATCATCGAGGCCCCGCAGGATGCTGCCGAAGAGAGCGGCCCGGATAACTTTTTCATCGACATCCTGACCGGCAACAAGGAAAGCGCCTCAGCCAAGAAGCTGCTGGTGCAGAAGGTTCTGCGCCAGCTCATCGAAAGCTACGGGTTTGATCGGAACGACCTGGAGGTGAACTACAACCCCCAGATCTCCGGCCAGGGGCGCAAGCGCATCGACATCGCGATTTTCCGCCCCGATGCCGAGCACAACAACGACAACCTGCAGCGCATCATCGTCTGCAAGAATCAGAAAAAGCGCGACAAGCTCCGCTCCATTGCCGAGGCCGACGCCGACCTGCGCGAGCTCAAGGAACTGCTTGAACTGATCCCGGGCGCGACCCTTGGCATGTGGACCAACGGACAGGAGGAATTCCTGTTCCAGGTCGAGCGCACCCGTTTTGAAGTCCGGCCCAAACCGCTGGGTGTCTGGCCGGTTCCGGGCGAACGCACCACCGATCTCGATCGCACCGGCGGTGTCATTCAGGTCAGCGCCGAAGCGGAAGATCTGGAAGACGCCCTGATGCGCTGCCGCCAATATCTGAACCGCAACCTTGGTCTCGATCACAAGGATTCCTTCAAGCAGTTGGCCGTGCTGATGCTGGCCAAGATCCACGACGAGACCCTGCCCACCGGTGAGCGCAAGTTCTGGATCAGGGGTGACGAACCTTTCACCGAGGCGGGTCAACAGGCCATTGCCCAACGCATCAACGAATCCATTGCCGCTGCCAAAACCTGGCAACCGAACCTGCTTACCCGTGGCTGGGATCTGACGCTGGAACCCCACGAGACCGCCCGCGTGGTCATGGAGCTGGCCCGCTATAACTTAAGCGAAACCCAGCCCCGCCACCGTACCGGGGCCTTCCGTGCGGTTGCCCGCAGCGTGATGGACGGCCGCGAGGGCCGCTACCCTACGCCGCTCAACGTGGCCGAAATGGCGGTGGAGATGCTCGACCCGCAACCCGGCGAACGCATCATGGACTGCTCCAGCGGCACCGGCACCTTCCTGGCCATGACCGCCGCGCACATCTTCAAGAAGAAACTGGCAGGCCTCGGCACCACGCCTGAAGAGGCCACCAACGAACAGATCCGCCAGGCGCAAAACGAAACCGCCGCCTGGGCGGCCAGCAATGCCCTCGGCTGCGACATTGATCCCTTCCTGGCCGTGGCCAGCCGCATGAACCTGCTGTTCACCACCGGCAATCCCGGTCGTGTGTTCCGCATCGATGCTCGCACCTTCCCGGACGGCGATCTGGATGGCATTGAAGCCGCTCGCCCGGCCATGCCGCTGGGCAGCATGGATATGGTTCTGCTCAACCCCTGGTTCTCGACCCAAGACACGGTCAGCGACGCCTCCATCCTGGAGCGTTACGACCTGGGCAACAACTGGGAGCGCGACGAGGAAGGTAGATTCCGCAACACCGGCAATCTGAACACCGGTGGCGTGCCCCCTGAGGTGTTGTTTATCGAACGAGCCCTACAGTGGGTGAAGCCCGGCACCGGCCGCGTGGGCATCCTGCTGCCCGATGGCTTGCTGGGCAATCCCGGCGATGAGTACGTGCGCTGGTGGATTCTGCGCCACTGCGAGGTCTTGGCCTCGGTTGACCTGCCGGTGGAGCCGTTCAAGGTCACCGTGAAGGAATATGGCCTGACGCCCGCCTTGCCCAGTCTCCTGGTACTGCGCCGCCGCAGCCAGGAGGAGCTCATCAATACCGAACACCCGGAATACAAGGTCTTCATGGCCGTGGTAGACCGGGCCGGTGTCGACGCCCGGGGCAATCTCCTGTTCCAGCGAGCCCCGGATGGTGAAGAACTGGTTTTCGATGAGGAAGTGATCGAGCGGGTTCGAGAAGGTGGTGAAGTGGAAATCCGTCGGACTACACGCCGCAACCGCCGCGTTCATGACGAGCTGCCGCTGGTGGCAGAGAAATACAGAGAATTTCGCGCAACCGGCGAGGTGACGTTATGAGTAGAAAATTCCAATGCAGAGCGATTCCAAGCACCTGGCTGGAAAATAATGGTCGTCGCCTCGACTGCGGGCCATATATGTCGGGGGCTGTTGAAGCTAAAGAACTTCTCAAAAGTCATCCTAATGAACCATTAAAGAATCTCACGGCGGGTCACAATGGCGGGATTTTCAATGGCCCACGCTTCCCTCGGGTTTACGTTGACGACCCCGCGAAAGGAATACCATTCCTGGGAAGCACCGACATACTGGATGCAGATTTGTCCTTCGTATCTTTGCTTTCGAAAAAGCAGGTGGAGGGGAATCCGGCCTTGGTTCTCGATGAGGGGTGGACCTTGATTACCTGCTCAGGAACTATTGGTCGAATGGCATACGCATCAGCTGAAATGAAAGGCATGGCTGGTTCACAACATTTTATGCGAGTAGTTCCTGATCCCGAAAAAATCAATTCCGGCTATCTGTATGCCTACCTTTCCAGCCGCTTTGGTGTGCCGATCGTAGTATCAGGTACTTACGGCGCGATCATTCAGCACATTGAGCCACATCACATTGCCGATCTCCCTGTTCCTCGTCTCGGTGCAATGGAAGACGAAGCGCATGACTTAGTTCAAGCGGCAGCAGATCTACGCGTAGAGGGTGTAGAACTCCTCAAGACCGCTGGTCGTTTGGTCAACGATCAATTTGGATTCCCAGATAAGCTCGCCTTGTCACATCGGACATTTTCATGCTCGGTCGCATCGTCTTCGCTGGTACTAAAACGCCTCGAGGCAACGTTCCACGACGCCGTTGCGCAGGAAAGTGACCGATTGATGGCGAGTGTTCCACGCAAGGATGAGTTTTCAACGCTTGGCATCTCTATCAGCGAAACTGGACGACTGAAACAAGTCTTCGTTGACGAGGAGTACGGTGCACCTTTCCTGACGAGTGGTGAAATTTTCCGCCAGAGATACGAGCCGACCCGCTTTCTGTCCAACCGGTTGCTGCCTGATGAAAGTGAATGGGCTACACAGGAGGGAGATCTTCTCCTGGCTCGGAGTGGTCAGGTTGGCGGTATTATCGGGCGTGGTGTCTGGGCTGATAGCCGCTTTGCTGGGGGCTGTGTATCAGTGGATGTGCTCCGACTCGGAGCCCAGAACTCGCTTATTCTCCCCGGCTATCTGTACGCCTACCTTTTCCTCACTGATGTCGGTTATAGGCAACTGATCCGCACAGCCGCCGGAAGCTCCATTCCGCATCTCTCGGCCCCGGATGTGTTACGGCTGCTCATTCCGAGGTGCGATAGATCCATTGAGGAACAGATCAATGATCTTGTCTGGAATGCCGGTCGCAAGCGGGCTGAAGCGCAGGAGAAAGAAGACGAAGCTCGCACCCTCGTCGAGCGTGCCATTGAGGAGGGAGGTCGCTAATGGCGAAGGTCATACCCATCGGGCAACCCGCGAACGAATCTGAGCGACAGGCCATTGGTTTCCTGCGGGATCATCTGCCCGAGGGCTGGCTGATCTTCCACAACTTCGAGATGCGCCAAGGACAGGAGGTGTTTGAAATCGACATCGCCATCCTCGCGCCTCACGCGGTGTATCTGGTGGATGTCAAAGGGACGCGGGGCAACATCGATGTGTATGGCTCCAAGTGGTATCCGCAGGGGCGGCAACCGTTTCACTCGCCCCTCGCGAAGCTACGTCACCACGCGAAGGTGATGGCCAGCTTCATCCGCGATAGCAATCCCGGACAGATCGAGCTGCGCAAGGCTCATGTCCATGCCGCCGTGTTGCTCACTGCCGATGATGCCGCTGTGTTCGATCAGGCGGGCATCGACAGCCCGGACGTGACCGACTTCAAGCACTGCCTGAGATACTTCCGCGACGCGAGCCGCATCCCTGACAACCGGCTGGATAACATCACCCGCTTCCACTCCCAGATCGCCAAGGCAATCACCGGCAACGCCAAGCCCAAGAGCGCGGCGCTGGTGTTCCGCGACTGGCAGGTGGAAGAGAAGCTGGGCGGCACCGACCGCTACACCGAGTACCGCGCCAAACACAATCTGTTGGGCAGGAGCGGCGGCATGGCCCGCCTGCGGGTCTACCAGGCCGACCCGTACCAGGACGAGGCCGCCCGCAAGGAAGAGTTCAAGAAGATCAGCAACGCCTATCGCGCCGTGGCGCACATGCCGACCCACGCCAATGTGCTGGCGGTGAAGGATCTGTTCGTCTCCGACGATGAAGACAAGGTGGTGCTGGTCACTGAGGATCTGCCTGGCCAGGCCCTGCGCCTGCACATCAACAAAATCTCGATGGCGCTGACCTTCGATCAGAAGCTCCAAGTGATGCGCGACGTGCTGTCGGCCCTGGACCATGCGCACCGGCATGAGGTGATCCACCGCAACCTGACCCCGGACGCCATTCTGCTGACCAAGGGCGGCCAGGCCCGGGTAACCGATTTCGATTTCGCCAGGGTGGGCAAGAGCCGCACCTCTACTATCGCCGATCAGGTGGTGGATGATCTGGATGCTGCCTACCAGGCTCCAGAGTGCTTCAAGGACCCGACCCAGGCCAGCATTGCCTCCGACCTCTATGCCGCCGGGCTGATTTTTTTTGAACTGCTGACCGGCGAGCTGCCCTTTGAAAGCGTCGACCAGATGATGGAGGCCGACGGCAAGTTCCCCATCAAGCCCTCGGAGCACAAGCCGGACCTGCCCAAGGGGATCGACGAGTGGTTGCAGAAGTTCTGCGAGTTTGACCCGGAGGAACGGCACACGAGCGCAGCCATCGCTCGCAAGGCCCTGGATGATCTGATTCTGCCCGAGGCCAAGAACGACTCAGGACCGGATGTGAGCGGCCCGGCCGTGGTTGTGCCACAGCTCCCAGATAACCTGATGAACTTGCCGCAGGATTTCATCCTGGCGGATCGCTTCCGCATTCAAAAGAAGTTGGGCAGCGGCGGCTTCGGCGTCGCCTACAAGGTGTTCGATTCCCTGGGCGATGTGGTGCGCGTCATCAAACTGGTGACCAAGGACCGCCGCAGCGTGTACGAACGGCTGCGCCGCGAGTACAAGACCCTGACCAATCTCCCCGAACATCCGCATGTGGTGAAGGTGATCTGGGCGGATCGCATGGCCGATGCCAAGCAGACGCCTTACATTGTCTTTGAGTATGTGGAAGGTTTGGATGTTTCCGATCTGATCGATGCCGAGGCGTTGTCGCTGGATGATGCCGTGCGCATCGTGCGCGAGGCCGCCGAGGGGCTGGCCCATCTCCACAAGCACGGCGTTTACCATCAGGACGTCAAGCCCTCCAATCTGCTTTGGACGGACAAAGGCGTCCGCATCATCGATTTCAACGTCGCGGTCTCCGAGAACGATGAGGTTCAAGGTGGTGGTGGCACGCGCCGTTACCTGCCGCCGGATTACGACTACTCCTCCGAGCCGGATGCTTCGGATCGAATGGATCGTGACCTCTATGCCTTGGGCATCTCCTTCTATGAGTGCCTGACCGGCAAGTATCCATTCGACGATCCCACGCCGCCGATCAAGACTCAGCCCAGGGACCCCAAGCAGTTCAAAGGCTGCGCCGATCTCAGCGCGTCGCTGGTCAATGTGCTGGCGAAGATGATCGCGCCGGAGCGCAAGGATCGTTTTGCGTCGGCGGAGGAGTTCTTGATTGCCCTGGCCGAGGTCAAGCGCCTGCGCTCGGTGCTGACGACCGGCGAGATTGGTGCCGGACCCAAGGTGGTGCCCAAGCTGGGTTTCGAGCCGACTAAGCCCAACACCAACCCCTTTGTAACCCACCTGCTGACGCTCTATAGCCAGAGCCAGGTGTCCAACGCAGGCACCCGTGGCCTCGACGAAGTTGGCAAGGCCACCTACGTGTCGACTTATCTGGACGAAAAACTTAAGCCCGCGCTGCTCAAGGGCGAGTTCCGTTTGGTCATCATCAGCGGTAACGCCGGCGACGGCAAAACGGCCTTCATCCAGCAGTTCGAGGCCTTTGCCGAGAGCAAGGGCGCACAGATACAGCGCGGCGCGAACGGGGCTGTGTTCCAGCTTAAGGGGCATACCTACCAAAGCAACTACGACGGCAGCCAGGATGAAGGCGACGAGCGCAACGATGCCGTGCTTCAGAAGTTCTTCGCTCCCTTCACGGGCAAGGATGCCTCCGGCTGGCCCGAGAATCAGACCCGCCTAATCGCCATCAACGAGGGAAGGCTGGTCGACTTCTTCCTTGAGCATGAAGAAGAGTTCCCGTTGCTCGCCAAGCAGATCCAGCAGGGCTTGGCCGGAGCTGCTCCGGAAGGCGGTATCGCGGTTATCAACCTCAACCTGCGCTCGGTGGTCGCCGAACCCGAGGAAGGTCAGCCTTCGATTCTGGAGCGGCTGATCGCCCGCATGACGCAGCAGGAATACTGGCAGGCATGCGACAAGTGCGATCTCAAGGGCAAATGCTACGCCTATCACAACGCCCGGACCTTCCAGGACCCGGTTGCCGGTCCCAAGGTGATCGAACGCCTGAAGATGCTCTACACCATCACCCACCTGCGCGGCCGACTGCACATCACCATGCGCGACCTTCGTTCGGCGCTGGCCTTCATGCTGGTAGGCACCCAGGATTGCGACGGCATTCACCACCTCTATCAGAACGGCGGAGAAGAAACCCAGAATCGCATCCTTGACGGTTTCTATTTCAACTCGTGGCTTGGTGGGGCGGAAGGATCCAATGACCGGCTGATTGCCTTGCTGCGCGAAATTGACGTCGCCGAAGTCAGCAATCCCGATCTGGACCGCGAGCTTGGCTTCCTCAATCCCAAGACCAAGGCCATGAGCCGCTTCTCGTTCGCGGAGCGGGCTGGGTACGACGATGAACTTGTGGCGACGCTGTTCCGCAATCTGCCTCGCGATTACTCGTCGAAGAACCGTGCTCGACTGATCGCCAAGCACCGCAATTATCTATCGCATATGCGCCGCCGCCATTTCTTTGAGCGACGCGACATCGGCTGGAAGGAGATGCTGCCATATGGAAGCATCGATCCCTTCCTGGATGCCATTGAGCAGCCGGGAGCGAAAAACGCAGATGAGGTTACCGCCATTCTTCGAGCCATCAACCGGGGCGAAGGTCTGAGCGATCCGGCGCGTTTGGGCAACCAGTTGGCGCTGCGTGTTCGCCAGGTGGATAAGGGCACCATCCGCAGTTACCGTCTCTTTGACGGCGACCATTTCACGCTCCGCACCGAGCAGGAAACAGCGGCTCATCCTTTCCTTGAATGCCTGTCTCAGGCGCTGGTGCTGCTTTACGACTCCGGCGACGGGCACAAGGCCAGCCTGCGCATCAATCTTGACATCTATGAAATGCTGATGCGGCTCAACAACGGCTACCGTCCCAGCATCGAGGAACAGGAAGGTTTCTTGTTAAGTCTGGCGGTATTTAAAAACCTGTTATCTGCCGCACTCTATCAAGAAGTTCTGCTGACGGAAAATGGGCTCCGGTTCTACCAGATAAACAGAAAAGAGGATGGCGTATTGGCATTGGGTGTTTCTGAAAAGGGGGCTGAATATCATGTCAATCAAGGGTAGAGACAAGGAATTCAGAACACCTAAGGTCAGTTATTTGCATTGGCAGCACACGGAAATGGATCGTGTGCTGACCATGCTATTTCCTCGCCTCAAATTCAATGGCTATGGCAGTCGCAAGCCGCCACGCGCAAATATTTTGCAGCCAGAAGAATTTGCAGATGAAATGATGCTGTCCGAAGAGGTTAAGCAGTATTTTGAGGGATTTGACGAACATCCCTCCATTGTCCACAAGTGGGTAGAGACCGAACTTCTTGATGTGGTAAATCGGGGCAAGTCGAATCAAGCTGTCGCCTCTCCGCGCCCGCTTCATGGAGAGACCTACAAATTTCGAAATTCGAAGCACTGCCGTGACTATGGGGCAGCCGAGCAGATTTATTGGATGCTCTACTATGCCCGCAAAGGCAAGGGCCAGGCCGCCCGAGACACGCTAAAACGCTTCTTTTTCCCTGGGATTGACCATGTAACCGGTAGGCATGAATCCGGCACGGTCGTCGATGTAGAAACCCAAGCGCTACTTCGCTTCGATTCTCAAGTTACTCAGGACACACAGGACTCCAAGGAGCCCGAGCGCTTTCCACCACTTCTAATCGATCAGGCCGACACCATGGCCGACGACATTCTGCGGCTATTGGCCTATGAGCCCCATATTCCTCGCTCGGTGCTGGTGGATTACCTTAAAACCCTGATGGCATTCCATCTGGCGCTCTACCACCTCAAGCTGTTGCAGATACTGCCCAAGCTGGTGAAGCAGCGCTCGGACAATGCGCTGGCGAGTTCACCTGATCCCGTGGCGCTGGTCGTGGATATGGGGGACGTCAATAATCCGCATATGGTCGAGCTGGCTCGCAAGTCCACTGACCGGCTCTATCGCCAGATTCCTGCCTTTGTGCAGGCCAATTTCGTCGTCAAGAAGCTCGATGAGATGGCGGAATACCTGAGCAAGAAGACGGGCAAGCTGACCGCTCCAGGGGCCGGCGTGTTTACCGTCGGCGATCTGGTTTCTCTACTGAAGCCCGAGCACGACGCCGAGCGGCAAGCCTATTTCAAGTTCCGCCTGGCCAGCCTGATCGAGGAGTCGGCCTCTGGAAACGAGGACATCGATCCGGAGATCCGGGACGTCACCGCCATGGGCCTTGGCGAGTTCGAATCCTTCATAGAAATCCTGATGGCATATCGCGGCAAGTATCACCGCCAGTACATCACTGAGTGCCTGGACTCACTGCTGCTGAAGAACAAGGAGAACGGCCTGTTGGCCCAATCCCGAACCAAGGGAAGTCCTCGGCGGTTTGTGCTGGGAAGCAAGCTTCTTGAGGTGCTCCTTCAGGTGGCTGTGCTCACTCAGGATGACGGGCGTTTCGTGACCCGCGAGGTTCGCATCGAAGAGTTGCTGGCCTTTTTGAGAAGCCGCTACGGCCTTCACATCGACCGGCTGCCGGAAGGAGCACAGGCCAACAGCAGCATCCTCGACAGACGCGCCCTGCGCCTCAACCTCGAAGCCTTCAAGCGTCGCCTGCGTGAAATCGGGTTCTACGAGGACCTGTCGGATGCCTACGTGACCCAGAAGGTATCGCCCCGCTATGCGATTGAGAGAAATGACGGAACAGATAAAAACGGGAGGCACGCATGAGTAATGCGTTCACCAAGCTTTCCCAGGACAAGTTGAATGCGGCGGTCGCTTGTCTGCTGTGCCCCCGTATCGAAGCGATCCTGGGTGACCGTGGCCCAGGCCACTGCATGCGGGTCACCGATCTCGATGACGAGGTAATGGAGTCGGTCTGCAAGGAACTACGTCGGACCCGACCCGACGGAAATATCTTTATCCTCGGCAGCCATGATCAGGAGGGCCAGCCCTTCCGAGTCACTTCCACCAAACTGGTGGAGTTGCGCAACCCGGACGCGAACGGCGAGCTGCGTCAGCCGTTGCTGGTCTTCATACCGACTTCGCTTCGCACCAGCGCCGAGGACTCTTTCGGTGTGGCGACCTTCGAGGAGCTGACCTTCGCCGGTATCTACGAGGACCTTATCGACTCGCTGCTTGATCGGCTCCCGACAACGCTGGTTGGCCATGCTCGCGATCTTCTGGGCATCCTCACCGACGAGGAGTGGCTGTTTGCCGACCATGTTTCCCGCGTGCGGTACCTGCTCACTGCGCTCGAAAACGGGATTGATGGAGAAACCCTCGGGGCCAGCCTGTATGAATTGACGTTGATTCCAGACTTCAAGCTCTTTGCCGATCCCGGCATGGTCAATGGCAAGATTCGCCGTAACCTCGGCAGCGTCCGCAGTCTGATGGCCTCGCACAAGTCGGTTCGCGGTCGTATCGCCGATCTGGGACTCAGCGACAAGGCATTGGAGTCGCGACTATTCACCTATTTTGAAAAATACGAAGTCCAGGAGCCCGAATCCTGGACGCCGCCCATCGCGACCGACAAGAGCTGGTGGAGCATTTCATTCGATAAATGGACGTTCCAGGAAGAGCTTTCGCTGGACAAGGTCCTGCTGACAGTACTGGAGACCGACTTGCCAGTCGTTCAGGAGGATGAGACCGACGACCAACTCTCCGGCCTCATCGGGCAACAGGTTCTGGTGCCGAACGACCGCCGCAAAATGAACGTGGTGTTCGAGGTTAGCCCTCACCCCGGCAAGGTAAGCGGGCTTGATCATTTTACGGTTCAGATCATTTCGCAGAATGACGGCCCGGTTGGAAAATCTAAGAAAGTCAAGGCCTGGACGCCGAACCGTCTGCAATGCACGACCAACTTGGCCAAGCTCAATAAGATCGAATTCGAGGAAGGATGGCATTTCATCCGTGTAATGCCTTGGACGGCCGATGGCGATCCGATTCCGCTGGAAGCGGATTCCGCCTCCGAGGGCGCAAGACGTTCCTACGAGAGCGAACCTTTCTACGTCCTGCCCGGTGGCAACATCGAGGAAGAACCACCGCAACGCGCCATACCCATTGAGCAGAGCCTGGAGCATGCGCGTTTCCGGCTGCAACTGACTGCCCTGGGCGATGAACGCGATCCCGATGATATCGCCATCAGTGGTGTCGCCTGGGCCGAGGGCGGTCGTTCCAAGAAGACCTCTCGCCAGGAAACCCTACACGCAAAATTCGGTCGTGAGGGCGCGGTTCAGATTCCGCTTTCGCGTATGCTCAAAACCATCGAGCAGCGCGTCTTGGCGGAGCCTAAGCACCCGTCAGGCTGGCGAATGCAGATCAATCTGGATACCGCCGAGCCGCCTTCCGAGGTTGGACTCACGCTGCCATCTTCCGCCGCGATGGCTTCCTTCTTGGCTGCCCGCGAAGAGTTTTTTGCAGCAGTGCGCAAAGACACTGCCGAGCTGATCATGCAGGGGCTTTCGTTCCGCGACTCGGAAAGGGAATGCCTCGCGTATGCTGAAAGCTACCTTGACTTGGTCAGGAACCTCATCCGTCAGGCCGAGACGACTTCTGGTGCCGAGCGTCAGCAACACTTGCAAGCGCTCAAAAATGTGCTGGCCGTCGATTCCATTCATGTCATCTTGACCGACTTCGGTGGAAGGCACCGGGAGGCTGTTTTGGTCTCCCCAACCCATCCGCTTCGTGCCTTGTGGCTGAGCAGTTGGGTCGCCCTGGGTAAGGATTGGATTGAGAAGATCAAGTCAGGCGGAAAGGATCACATTCCTCACGTCCGTTCCGCGCTGTTGGATGGCCTTGTGCCCTCTGCCTATCCGGTCGGTATTCCCGTCGAGGATGGCCGCATCTTCACTCCGGTGGACAACCTGAATGCTTTCTGGGCGCTCTACGCCCCGACGACCGAGGAAAATTCCCGTGGTCTGATGGCGGAAATCTGTTCAGCGCTCGGCTTGGCCGAGCCCTCTGCGGCGGGATCAGATATTTCTGGACAAGTCATTGCGGACAAGATCGAGCGCTATCTCTCTCAGCATCCCTATGTTCGAGAGTTATCACTGAACATCTTCAACCCTGGGGCCGGATCGGTGATTGCGGAGGCTCTGCTATCGCTCCAGCAGAAGCGCGAGCATGCCGATTTGCGCTATGACGTGCGGCTCTTTACCACCGATCCCGACTCACCTGTTTTGGGCGAGGCTCTTGAGTCGATGGTCCGTCCCGGAGCCACGGTAAACGAGGCCGCCGACGCATTTGCGACCTCAACGGGCAGCCATCTGTTCTCCAAACTGAACTTGGCCAAGCACCCCCTGAATGAATTCCATGCAAATTCCAAGGAGTTCCCGGCCCACATCAGTGTTCTTCTGGATGTGTTTCCCGCCGAGGAGCTTTCCATTGCAGAGAAGCCGATGGGCGTGACCCCACTGCATGGGCTGATACAGGACTTTGACACTGAATTCGTTGATGACGATTCGGGAACCTTTTGGAACAAGCGGCCGATTGTCGGGCGCTCCCTCGGCGCGGACAACCATGCGGCGTGCTTCGATTTGCTGTCGTCCCTGAGCCGACACCTCTGCTTTGCTACCTCAGCGGTTGCTGCTTCTGGTGCCAGCTTCAAAGCTGTGCCTGTGGTGACCCTTGGCCTCGATGTGGCCCAACGAGAACTGATCTACGAGGTTCACCAGATCAGCGATTGGGTGTTCACCATCGACCGAAATATGGGGATTGAGTTCTTCGACCATGGCGGCCGGAAGAACAGACCGGACTATCTGATTGACTATGTGCCGGGAGCCAGCTCCCAGGCGACACACAACCTGATCATCTCGTCGCGCTCGAACGATGAACTGGAGGCGATGCTGAAGCCGGTGCTGCTTGAGCATGGCTTGTCCGCCGACGGCGAGCAGTCGGTTCAGATCCTGGCAAATCTGCGGTCGCTGTCCGGTCAACTAGCGCTCAAGCTGATTTCTGCTCGCACACAACAGGCGGAGGCACTTGGTCTGGCTTTGGCTCGGCTCTACCTCGAATATCAGGGCGCATTGAGCAATCAGGTCATTGTGCCGTTGGATGCGCACACGGACCTTTACCGCTCAAGCGGTGAGTCAGACGATGTCAATGATGCAATCAGTCTGCAACGCACCGACTTGGGATTGTTCGACTTGGATTTGAACACCAGAACGATCACTTGCAACCTGGTCGAGGTGAAATGCTATTCGCAAGTGGGCGACTTTGCGGCCTTCAACCAACTGAAGGAACGGATTTCCGCCCAGATCAATCAGAGCGAGCGCATCCTCCAGCGCCACTTTGACCCGGCCTTGAAGAAGCCCGACCGGCCGGATAGGTTGCTCAAGAGCCGGGAGTTGGCTCAGATCCTTCGTTTCTATCTAGAGCGCTCACTACGTTACGGGATCTTTGATGCGACTGCTGCGCAGGAAGCACGAGGGCTACTTGAATCCATCGAGCAGGGCTACTCGCTTCAGTTCAGACGCTGCGCCCTGATCTTCGACTTCGACAAGACCGGAACCGAGGCCCCCGACAACGAGGTTGGCATTGAATTCCACCGCATCGGTAAGGATCTCATTCGCGCCTTACTGGAGAACTGCCGCAAGCCTGTTTCCGTCGAGATTGAGGAAGAACCGACCACGCACCTTCTTAGCGAGCAGTTCATACCGAACGTGCCAAAACTTGAGACAGCGGCCTTTATCGCACCCAAGAGAGCGCGGTCAACGTCCTGGACGGTGGATGAGCTCTGGGACGATGATCCGGAGGTACCAATCACCGCGCCAGCACCCCCGGCCGCAGAGGGAGCACCTGCGCCTGCTCACCAAGAGGCAGAAGAACAGGCGAGCCCTGTCGAGCCAACCCCTCCGTCTTCTATCGCTTCGGAAGTCGAAAAGGATGACGAACAACCTGCCGTGGCTGCCGTACCGGAAGCGCATGCTGAACCAGAGCATGGAGGGCACCCGGCGTCCGAGCCTGTGCCTCAAGCAGAGGCCTGCTATGACATCATGCTCGGCGTCAATGGCGACTCGCCTCAGTACGGATTACTCGGAGAGGTCTCCGGTAGAAAGGTCGCGCTAGATCTCAACCACACCCACACGATCAGTCTCTTTGGGGTTCAAGGCGGCGGCAAGAGCTACACACTTGGAACGGTGATCGAGATGGCCTCCATGCCGTTCCAGCATATCAACGTGCTGCCAAGCCCGCTTGCCACGGTCATCTTCCATTACAGCCCGACGCAGGATTATGCGCCGGAGTTTACCTCGATGATCAATGCCAACTCGGTGGATGAGGAGATTCGCGTCCTTCGCGAACGTTACAAGGCCAACCCAGAAGCGCTGAAAGATGTGCTGATTCTTACCCCTGCGAACAAGGTGGATGATCGCCGGGCCGAGTACCCGGATATCGAGGTTAAGCCGATTGCTTTCTCTGCCTCCGAGCTTAAGGCCGCCCACTGGAAATTCCTGATGGGCGCGATTGGCAGTCAGAGCATGTACATGCGCCAAATCAATCTCATCATGAGGGGACTGCGCGACAACCTGACCTTGGACGCCCTACGAGCAGGCATTGATAACTCTGGCCTGTCCGATCACCTGAAAGAGCTGGCCCAGACGCGCCTGCTGTTCGCCAGTGAATACATCAACGATAGCCAACGGCTTCAAGACCTGATTCGTCCGGGCCGCTTGATCATCGTGGATCTGCGTGACGAGTACATTGAAAAGGATGAGGCGCTCGGTCTGTTCGTGGTGATGTTGCAGATTTTCTCGGAAGCAACTTACCAAGGGGGCGCCTTTAACAAGCTCGTGGTATTTGACGAAGCCCACAAGTACATAGAGAACGATGATCTAGTTTCCGGGTTGGTTGAAGTGGTTCGGGAAATGCGACACAAAGGCACCAGCATCATGGTCGCGTCCCAAGACCCGCCATCGGTTCCCGTTTCTCTAATTGAGCTGTCCTCACAGATCATCATGCACAAGTTCAACTCACCAGCCTGGCTTAAGCATATCCAGAAGGCCAATGCCGCCCTCGGAGAGTTGACTTCCGAGAAAATGAGTCACCTCGGTGCAGGCGAAGCCTATGTTTGGTCAAGCAAGGCCTCAGACGACTCGTTCACCCGCGGCGCGGTGAGAATCAAATGCCGTCCACGCATCACCCAGCACGGCGGCAGCACAAAGACGGCAGTTGCTGACCAGCAATAGCAATGCGAGTAGGCCTCACCAATCTGAACAAAACGAAGGCGGCCTCCTCCAAATGAGAACTCCCCTCCTGTGGGAGTGAGTTAGGCACTTCAGCCCCCTCCTGGAACCCATTTACGGACGGGGTGCGGCTCTCCTGCTCCCGCACCCCAACCGCGCCACGCCAACCACGAACGTAAATCCGGCACCCTGCCGATTCCGATTGTTTGCGGCAGGTTCCAGCCGACCACCGCAGCATTCCGCCATCCAGACGACTGCGGAATGGCGTGATGACGACCACAGGCAAACCAACGACCGACTGCCGCCGCGCGCCGGCATTGGCCCTAGTCCTAGCCGTCGCGCTGGCCAATGCCTCGCCCGCGTCAGCCGGCGATGCCTCCCCAGAGCATGCGCAGTTGGCGGCCCTCGCGCGCCAGCTCGACCTGATCGACCGCCTCGCCGAGCACGCCGCCAATACCGCTCCGCAGGAACGCGCCCGCTACCACTTCGACTACGCCCGACTGCGCGCAGACCTGAAACGCGTCCGCGCCGGCCTGCAGGACTACCTCGTGCCCCAGCGCGCCCAGCCGCGCGATCCCGTCCCGCTGGTTGGCGATTACGTCCGCCGCGACCGCGCCGACGACGAGGAGCCGGCGCCATGACGCCCTCTGCCGATCAGGTCGCCGCCTTCCAGGCCAACGGCGGCTTTGCGCCTTCGGCCGTCGCTGCCGTGGTGCTGGGCTTCGTGTTCGCTGTGCTGCTGCTGTGGGGCGTGTGGGCCATGCGCACCGCCTACGTCGGCTGGGCCGAGCACCGCATCACTGAACGTCAGTTCCTCACCGTCGTCGTGCGCTTCGTGGCGATGTACCTGGTGCTGACCTTCTTCCTCCTCTCCTGACCGTCACGAAAGGCCATACGCCATGAACATGCCTCCGACACCCCATCGCATTCCGTCCCGCATCGCCGCTCCGCTGCTGCCGCTGGCGCTCGCGGGCCTGCCGCTGTCGGCCTTCGCGCAGGGCCTGCCGACCATGGAAGACCCATCGCGCGGCCAGGGTAGCGGCATCTTGCAGACCTTGCAGAACTACGGCTACGACATCGTGCTGCTGATCGCGCTGCTGGTGGTCGCCTCGATGTTCGTCGGTGTCTGCTATCACGCCTACACACGCTACTCGGAGATCCACACGGGCCGCGCCACCTGGGGCCAGTTCGGCCTGACGGTCGCCGTGGGCGCGATCCTGCTGGTGGTCGGCATCTGGCTGCTCACCAAGGCCACCGGCGTGCTGTAAGGGCGGCAAGCGATGGCCGTCCCTTCGGAGTCCCCGCGCGACACGCTGGTGACCTTCCTGCCGCACCGGCTGAACCGCCAGCCGGTGGTCGTGCGCGGGCTGACCGCCGACGAGTTGTGGATCTGCGCCGGCCTGTCGGCCGCAGCCGGATTCGCGCTCGGCCTGCCGCTGGCCTGGCTCACGCACAGCATCGCCATGGTGCCCACGCTGATCGTCGCCGGCATCGCGCTGGGCGTCTTCGTCGGCGGTGGCTTCCTGCGCGCACAGAAACGCGGCCGGCCCGACACCTGGCTGTACCGGCAGCTCCAGTGGCGGCTGGCCCTGCGGCATCCGGTGCTGGCAGCGCTCCTGAGCGGGCAGCGCCTCATCACCCGCTCGGGCTACTGGACGACCCGGCGCAACACCGATCGAGGTGCGCCATGAGCCGTTTCAAGAACGAGGTTGCGCACCTGCAGGCGCACGTGAAGACGTTGCGTCTGGGGGCCGGCGCGTTGTTCGTGGTGGCGCTGCTGCTCGGCTTCGGTTGGTGGAGTGCGCCGAAGAGTCTCACCATCCATGTGCCGCCGGACCTGCGCTCGGGCAGCACGCGCAAGTGGTGGGACGTGCCGCCCGAGAGTGTGTATGCCTTCTCGTTCTACATCTGGCAGCAGGTGCAGCGCTGGCCCACGAACGGCGAGGAAGACTACCCGCGTAACCTGCGCGCGCTGTCGGCCTACCTGACGCCGAGCTGCCGGGCCTTTCTGCAACAGGACTACGAGTACCGGCGCGCCAGTGGCGAGCTGCGTCAGCGCGTGCGCGGCATCTACGAGATTCCCGGCCGCGGCTACGGCGATGATCCGGCCACGCGCGTCAAGGTGGTCTCCGACCGCGATTGGATCGTCACGCTCGACGTGAGCGCGGACGAATACTACGGCTCCGAGCAGGTCAAGCGCGCCCTGGTGCGCTACCCCATCAAGGTCGTCCGGCTGGACATCGACCCTGAGCACAACCCCTTTGGCCTGGCGCTGGACTGCTACGCCAGCGCACCCCAGCGCATCGAAACGACGCCGACGCCGACCCAGGCCGGCGCGCCCGCCAACGCCTCCGGCCACCTGCAGGGAGACTCTCCATGAAGCCCATTGCCCTGTCGGCCCTGGCCGGCGTCCTGCTGATCCTCGGTTTCGTGCCGGCCAGCCAGGCCGTGGAAATCTTGCGCTGGGAGCGGCTGCCCCTGCCGGTGCCGCTGGTGGTCGGCCAGGAGCGCGTGGTCTTCATCGACCGCAATGTGCGTGTCGGCGTGCCGGCCAGCATCGGCGACCATCTGCGCGTGCAGAGTGCGGGCGGCGCGATCTACCTGCGGGCGAGCGAGCCGATTCCGCCCACGCGGCTGCAACTGCAGGACGTGGAATCCGGCGCGCTGATCCTGCTCGACATCGCCGCCGAGCCGGCGAAGGACGGCCAGGCGCCGCTGGAGCCGGTGCGCATCGTGGAAGCGGAAGCCCCCGCGAAGCGCTACGGCGGCGGTGCAGCAGGCGGCGCGGACGAGCCGGCCGAGGCGCCCGCAGACAAATCCGTTCCCCGGCGCGAAACGCCTGTACCAGTCGTGCTGACGCGCTACGCCGCGCAGAACCTGTACGCGCCGCTGCGCACCGTCGAGCCGGTCGCCGGCATCGGGCGCGTGAACCTGCGGCGCGGCCTCGCGCTGGACACCTTGCTGCCGACGTTGCCGGTGCAAGCGCGGGCACTGGCCGCGTGGCGCCTGGAAGACCAGTGGGTGACGGCCGTGCGACTCACCAACACCGCCACGCGCTGGCTCGACCTCGACCCGCGCGCCCTGCAGGGGAACTTCGTGGCGGCGACCTTCCAGCATCCGAACCTGGGCCCGGCCGGCACCCCGTCCGACACCACGGTGCTCTACCTGATCACGCGCGGTCACGGCTTGGCCGAGTCGCTGCTGCCCGCGCTGAGCCCGATCGACGCCGCCCTGAACCTGCCGCCGGCCGCCGCGGCCGGCTCGACCGGAGGAGCGCGCGATGAAGAGTAATCCGCTGCTCAAGTGGCTGCTGATCCCGATGGCGCTGCTGCTGGTGTTCGTCGGCATCAGACTGTTCTCCGGCGCCCCCGGCGGCCAGCCCGCCCCCAAGGGCGCGGCCAGTACGCTCACGCCCGAGGAGATGAAAGCCCTGGGCATCGCAGGCGACACGCCACGCGATACCGTCGCCACGCTGGTGGCCCAGGTGAAGCAGTTGCGCACCGAGTTGCAGAGCGCGCTCGGCGACAACAAGCAGCACAAGGCCGAGAACGAGCGCCTGCGTGCGCGGGAAAGCGCGATCGACCAACGCATCCAGAGCGCGCTGGAAGGCGAACGCAACCGCCTGGAACAGGAGCGCAATCAGGTGGCCAGCGACAGGCAGCAGACCCAGGGGCTGCTGCAGGATCTGCAGCGGCAACTGGACGGCCTTTCCGGCAAGGGTGGCCCGTCCGACCTGCCCGTCGGGCTGGGGCTGGAAGAGGGTGACGGCAAGCGCTTCAACCGCGGCACCAGTGGCACGCAGTGGGTCGAGCCCGACGATGCCAAGGTCGACGCCAAGAACGGCAACAAGGAGCCGAGCTTTCCCCTGAGCTTCGGGCCGGCCCAGAAAAGCCTGTCGACCGCGGTGGAATCCGTCGCCGACGTTGGCAGCCGCGCGGTGGGCGCATCCACGAAGGCCGTCTATACCGTGCCGTCGAACTCGACGCTCATGGGGTCGGTTTCCATGACGGCGCTGATCGGGCGCGTACCGATCGATGGAACCGTCAACGACCCGTACCCGTTCAAGGTGCTGATCGGCCCGGACAACCTCACGGCCAACGGCATCGACATCCCCGACGTGGCCGGCGCCGTGGTCAGCGGCACGGCCTCGGGCGACTGGACGCTCTCGTGCGTGCGAGGGCAAATCCGCTCGGTCACGTTCGTGTTCCAGGACGGCACCATCCGCACGGTGCCGGAGGACAGCAGCAAGGGCGGCAGCAGCGGCGGCAACTCGGGTCACAACGGCGCCAGCATCCAGGGCGGCCTGGGCTGGATCAGCGACCCCTACGGCATTCCCTGCGTCAGCGGCGAGCGGCGCAGCAACGCCCAGCAGTACCTGGGCAGCCAGGCGCTCATCACCGCGGCCGGCGCGGGCGCCGCTTCGCTCATCAAGTCCGACAACGGCAGCGTGGCCGTGGTCGCCAACAGCAACGGCTCGCTGGGCACCGTCGGCATCAGCGGCAACGAAGCGATGGGCCGCATCCTCGCGGGCGGCGTGCGCGACATGGCCGATTGGGTCAACAAGCTCTACGGCCAGGCCTTCGCGGCGGTCTACGTGCAGCCCGGCGCCAAGGTGGCCGTGCATCTGGAGCAGCCGCTCGACATCGACTACGACGCCAAGGGGCGTCGGGTCCACCACCGCACCGGAGAAGCCCATGCCTCGGATCTGGATTGACGCGGCCGCCTTGCTGCTGGCGGCCACCCTGCTCGGCGGCTGCGCCACCAGCAAGGAGAAGCTGCTGCCGCACGGCGACAGCACCATGCTCGACATCTGGCATCAGGAGACCGGCGGCAGCGCGGGCGGCGGCCAGGCCGCGCGGCAACTGCTCGATGCGCGCCAGGGCCTGCGCCGGCCGCTGACCGAGGCCGATGTGCAGGCGGCGCCCGGCATGCAGGCGCATTACACCCGTACCGCGCAGAACGAGATTTACCGCCAGTTCCACCGCCTGCCGAACCCCGACCTGGTGATGTACGTGTTCCCGCACCTGGCGGGCACCGACCCGGTGCCGGTGCCCGGCTACAGCACGGTGTTCCCGCTCTACCAGCGCGTGCAGTACGCGATGCCGGGCGAGCGCGTGGAGGACTACTGATGGCCTGGTCGCTGCCGTGGTCACGCAAGCCCGACGCATCGCCTGCTGACGCCGTGGATGCGGCCGATGATGCCTGGGCACGGCACGTAACGGCGCTGGCGGCACAGGGTGTCGCCGAGCCGGGCAGCGTGCTCGGCCGGGGCCGGCGCAGGCCGGCCACCCAGGCCGACCACGATGTGCTCTATGGCGTCGCGCCGTCGTTCGCGGACTTGCTGCCCTGGGTCGAGTACCTGCCCGGCAGCAAGTGCATGTTGCTGGAAGACGGCCAGTCGGTGGCGGCCTTCTTTGAGCTGGCGCCGGTTGGCACCGAGGGCCGCGAGATGGCCTGGCTATGGCAGGCGCGCGATGCGCTGGAGAACGCCCTGCAGGATTCCTTTGACGAGTTGGACGACAACCCCTGGGTGGTGCAGCTCTACGCCCAGGACGAGGCCGACTGGGACAACTATCGGCGCTCCCTGGCGAACTACCTGCAGCCGCGTGCACAGGGCAGCGCGTTCAGCGACTTCTACCTGCGCTTCTTCGCCCATCACCTGCGGGCCATCGCCAAGCCGGGTGGCCTGTTCGAGGACACCACGGTGACGCGCCTGCCGTGGCGCGGCCAAGTCCGGCGCGTGCGCATGGTGGTCTACCGCCGCACGTCCGCGGCCCAGACCTCGCGGCGCGGCCAGTCGCCCGAGCAGGCGCTGACCACGATCTGCGACCGCCTCGTCGGCGGGCTGGCGAATGTCGGCGTGAAGGCCCGGCGCCTCGGTGCGGCGGACATCCACGCCTGGCTGCTGCGCTGGTTCAACCCGAATCCGACCTTGCTCGGCGCCGCCGCCGAAGACCGGGAACGCTTCTACGCGCTGACCCGCTACCCGGAAGAGCGGGAGGAGGGCGAGATCGAACTCGCCAGCGGCACCGACTTCGCACAACGGCTGTTCTTCGGCCAACCCCGCTCGGACGTGCCCAACGGCCTGTGGTTCTTCGACGGCATGCCGCACCGGGTGATCGTGATGGATCGCCTGCGCACGCCACCCGTGACGGGCCATCTGACGGGCGAGACGCGCAAAGGCGGCGATGCCATGAACGCGCTGTTCGACCAGATGCCCGAGGACACGGTGATGTGCCTGACGCTGGTCGCCACACCCCAGGACGTACTGGAGGCGCACCTCAACCACCTCGCCAGAAAGGCCGTCGGCGAGACCCTGGCTTCGGAGCAGACCCGGCAGGACGTGCAGCAGGCGCGCGGCCTGATCGGCAGCGCGCACAAGCTCTACCGCGGCGCGCTGGCGTTCTACCTGCGCGGCCGCGACCTGGCCCAGCTCGATGCGCGCGGCCTGCAGCTCGTCAACGTGATGCTCAACGCCGGCCTGCAACCGGTACGCGAAGAGGACGAGGTGGCGCCGCTGAACAGCTATCTGCGCTGGCTGCCGTGCGTATTCGATCCGGCGGCCGACAAGCGCCAGTGGTACACCCAGCTCATGTTCGCGCAACACGCGGCGAACCTGGCGCCGGTCTGGGGCCGCAGCCAGGGCACGGGGCATCCGGGCATCACGTTCTTCAACCGCGGCGGCGGTCCGATCACCTTCGATCCGTTGAACCGCCTCGACCGGCAGATGAACGCGCATCTGTTCCTGTTCGGCCCCACGGGTTCGGGCAAGAGCGCGACGCTCAACAATATCCTGAATCAGGTGACGGCGATCTATCGGCCGCGCCTGTTCATCGTCGAGGCGGGCAACAGCTTCGGCCTGTTCGGCGACTTCGCGGCACGGTTGGGCCTCACCGTGCATCGCGTGAAGCTCGCGCCTGGCGCGGGCGTCAGTCTGGCTCCGTTCGCCGACGCCTGGCGCCTGGTCGATACGCCGAGCCAGGTACAGACGCTGGACGCCGACGCGCTCGACGAGGACCAGACCGATGCCGGCATGGCCGTGGAAGGCGACGAGCAGCGCGACGTGCTCGGCGAGCTGGAGATCACTGCACGACTGATGATCACCGGCGGCGAGGACAAGGAAGAAGCGCGCATGACGCGCGCCGACCGCAGCCTGATCCGCCAGTGCATTCTCGATGCGGCCCAGCATTGCGTGACGGACAGACGCACGGTGCTCACGCGCGATGTGCGCGACGCGCTGCGCGAGCGCGCCCGCGACGCCACGCTGCCCGAGATGCGGCGCGCACGGCTGCTGGAGATGGCCGACGCCATGGACATGTTCTGCCAGGGCGTGGACGGCGAGATGTTCGACCGGTCCGGCACGCCGTGGCCCGAGGCGGACATCACCATCGTGGACCTGGCCACCTTCGCGCGCGAGGGCTACAACGCCCAACTCTCGATCGCCTACATCTCGCTCATCAACACCGTCAACAACATCGCCGAGCGCGACCAGTTCCTGGGCCGCCCGATCATCAACGTGACGGACGAAGGCCACATCATCACCAAGAACCCGCTGCTCGCGCCCTACGTGGTCAAGATCACCAAGATGTGGCGCAAGCTCGGCGCCTGGTTCTGGCTCGCCACGCAGAACCTGGACGACCTGCCGAAAGCGGCCGAGCCCATGCTCAACATGATCGAGTGGTGGATCTGCCTATCGATGCCGCCCGATGAAGTCGAGAAGATCGCGCGCTTCCGCGAACTCAACGCTTCGCAGAAGGC
>Ga0207908_1000161_pt1 | contig 25117 bp, 22 predicted proteins | sample MalvirmetagMSP81_FD_184224 | JGI IMG/M metagenome (GOLD analysis project Ga0207908, IMG submission 184224) | Marine viral communities from the Deep Pacific Ocean - MSP-81 (SPAdes) | ecosystem: Environmental > Aquatic > Marine > Oceanic | place: Pacific Ocean | collected 2011-04-18
CAACGGCGTTCCGGTTGGGCCGGGCCGGGGTTCCGGTGCTGGTTCGCTGGTGGCTTATGCGCAGTTGATTACCGATCTCGACCCGTTGGAATACGACCTGCTGTTCGAGCGCTTCCTGAACCCGGAACGGGTATCCATGCCCGACTTTGACGTCGATTTCTGCATGGAAGGCCGGGACCGGGTCATTGAATACACGGCCCAGAAGTATGGCCGGGAAGCGGTCTCCCAGATCATCACTTTCGGCACCATGGCGGCCAAGGCGGTGGTGCGCGATGTGGCGCGGGTGCAGGGTAAGTCTTACGGCCTGGCGGATAAACTGTCCAAGCTGATCCCGTTTGAGCCGGGCATGACCCTGGACAAGGCGATTGAGCAGGAGCCTCAGCTGAAAGAGTTCCTCGAGCAGGACGAGGAAGCCCAGGAAATCTGGGAGATGGCGCTTAAGCTCGAGGGTATATGCCGGAACGCCGGTAAGCACGCCGGGGGCGTGGTGATTGCGCCCACCAAGATCACCGATTTCTCGCCGCTGTATTGTGATGACGAGGGCGGTAGCCTGGTTACCCAGTTCGACAAGGGCGACGTGGAAGACGCCGGTCTGGTCAAGTTCGACTTCCTGGGCCTGCGTACGCTCACCATCATCAAGTGGGCCCTGAATATGATCAACCCGCGCCGGCAACAGCGCGGGTTAACGGAGCTGGACATCAACGAGATTCCGCTCGACGATGTTCCGTCCTTCGACATGCTCAAGAAGGCCGAGACCACCGCGGTATTCCAGCTGGAATCCCGGGGTATGAAAGACCTGATCCGGCGCCTGCAGCCGGATTCCCTGGAAGATATGATCGCCCTGGTGGCACTGTTCCGGCCGGGTCCGCTGCAGTCGGGCATGGTCGATGACTTCATCGACCGGAAGCACGGTCGCCAGCCCATGTCCTTCCCGCACCCGGACTATCAGTACGAAGGCCTGAGACCGGTTCTGGAGCCCACCTACGGGGTTATCCTGTACCAGGAGCAGGTCATGCAGATCGCCCAGGTGATGGGTGGGTACAGTCTGGGTAATGCCGACATGCTGCGCCGGGCCATGGGTAAGAAAAAACCCGAGGAGATGGCCAAACAGAAGCAGTTCTTCCTGGACGGCTGCGAGCAGAATGGCATCGACAAAACCCTCGCGGAGAATATCTTCGACTTGGTGGAGAAGTTCGCCGGTTACGGTTTCAACAAATCCCACTCCGCCGCCTACGCGCTGGTTTCCTACCAGACCCTGTGGCTGAAAGCTCACTACCCGGCCGAATTTATGGCTGCGGTACTCACCGCCGATATGCAGAACACCGACAAGGTGGTCACGCTGGTGGAAGAGTGCCGCAACATGAAGCTGGACCTGCTGGTACCGGACGTCAGCCGCTCGGATTTCACCTTCACCGTGAACGATGAAGGCCAGATTGTGTACGGCCTGGGCGCCATCAAGGGCCTGGGTGAGGGGCCGATCCAGAGCGTGGTTGAAGGCCGCGGTGACGGCGAGCCTTACCAGGATATTTTCGATTTCTGCCGCCGCATTGATCTGAAAAAGGTCAACAAGCGGGCCATGGAGGCATTGATCCGCTCTGGTGCCATGGACAAGCTGGGTGCCAGCCGGGCCCAGTTGATGGCGAGTATCGACAAAGCGGTTCAGCAGGCCGGCCAGCAGTCTCGGAACGAATCCGTGGGCATGACCGATATGTTCGGCGAGATGCTGGAAGGAGGCGAAGGCGAAGATGTGTACGCGGACGTCGCCGATGTCCGGGAATGGCCCGAAAAGCAGCGCCTGAAAGGGGAAAAAGACACCCTTGGCCTGTATCTTACCGGGCACCCGTTTGACGAATATGAGAAAGAAGTACGCCGTTTTGTGCGCTCATCCATTGCCGACCTGAAGCCCAACAAATCACCCCAGCGAGTGGCAGGGCTGGTGGTGGCGCAGCGCACCATGAAGACCCGCACCGGGTCCACCATGTGCTTCATCACCCTGGACGACCGGAGTGCCCGCATTGAGGCAACTCTGTTCTCGGAGGCCTTTTTCGAGAACCGCGAATTGCTGCAGTCGGATCAGGTAATCGTTTTGGAAGGGCAGGTTAGCCACGACGATTACTCCGGGCAGATGAAAATGCGGGTGAGTTCGGTAATGGATGTTGGCAGCGCACGCCAGCAGTTCAGCCGGGGGTTGAAGCTGGCCCTGCGTTCGGATCAGCTGCAAAACGGCTTGCTGGAGAAGCTGGACAGCACCTTGCGGCCGTTCCGCTGTGAAGGCAGTCAGGTCTGGATCGAATACAGCAGTGACGAGGCCAGGACCCGTATTGAACTGGGTGATTCCTGGCGGGTGCAACCGGACGACAACCTGCTGCTGGAGCTTCGGTACCTGGTGGGCGACCAGTCCGTGGAACTGGTCTATGATTGAGGTAGTTCGGCAAGGTTCTGGGCGCTAATACGGCTGACATATTGATAAATTACGGTTTTGTCAGAATGCGGACTCATACCAATGTCCGCTTTAGCCGTGTTGCCGGCGCTGCTATCTTTATCCCAAATTCTGGTTTGGCGGAGTGTTTCTCCACCTGGCAATCAAATGATGGAACATCATGAACCCTAATTATCTGGATTTCGAACAGCCTATTGCCGACCTGGAAGCCAAGATTGAAGAGCTTCGTATGGTTGGCAATGACACCGACATCAACATCACCGACGAAATTACCCGGCTGAAGAAGAAAAGCGTCAGCTTGACCGAGAGTATTTTCTCGGATCTGAAGCCGTGGGACGTTGCGCGGCTGGCACGGCATCCGCGCCGACCCTATACCCTTGATTACATCGAATCGATTTTCGATGACTTTGACGAGCTGCATGGTGATCGTCGCTACGCTGATGATCTGGCCATCGTGGGTGGCACGGCTCGCCTGGACGACAAGCCAGTGATGGTGATCGGTCACCAGAAAGGCCGGGAAGTGCGGGATAAGGTCAAGCGAAACTTCGGCATGCCACGTCCGGAAGGCTACCGTAAGGCCCTGCGCCTGATGGAGATGGCCGAGCGGTTCAATATGCCCATCCTCACCTTCATCGATACCCCGGGTGCCTATCCCGGCATTGGCGCCGAGGAGCGTGGGCAGAGTGAAGCCATCGCGTTCAACCTGGCGGTGATGTCACGACTGAAAACCCCGATCATCTCCACCGTCATCGGTGAAGGCGGCTCCGGTGGCGCTCTGGCGATTGGTGTGTGCGATCAACTGAACATGCTGCAGTACTCCACCTATGCGGTTATTTCGCCGGAAGGCTGTGCCTCCATTCTCTGGAAGAGTGCCGAGTTTGCAGCCCAGGCGGCAGAGGCCATGGGTGTAACGGCAGACCGGCTCAAGGACCTGGGGCTGGCGGACAACGTCATCCAGGAACCTTTGGGTGGGGCACACCGGAATCAGGACAAGATGGCTCAATCCCTGAAAGATATTCTGGCTAAAGGAGTGTCCGAGCTGTCCCGCCTGCCCAAGGACGAACTGGTCGCGCGCCGCTACGAGCGGCTGACCCGCTATGACACCGGGCGCTAAGCCCGAGAATGGCGCTGCCTGGCCGGACGCCCTGTGTGCTCCGGTCAGGTCACTTCCCGAACACTCCCGCCTGTGGGTCGCCGTCAGTGGTGGCCTCGATTCCGTGTTACTGCTCCATGTGGTCGCCCATTGCCACGCCGCCCGGGTTCCGGTTGGCGCCATCCATGTCAATCACCAACTGCAATCCAATGCCAGTGACAGCGAGGCTCTGTGCCGTGCGTTGTGCGATCGGCTGGGCGTGAAATTAGTTTCCCAGCGGGTGTCGGTAGAGACCGGTAAGCAAAGAGGTGATGTCGGCGGTATTGAGGAGGTAGCGCGCAAGGCACGTTACTCGGTGTTTGAGCAGACTCTGGAGTCGGGCGACCTGTTGCTAATGGCCCATCACGCGGACGACCAGGCAGAAACGGTTTTGTTTCGGCTGTTGCGTGGCAGCGGAGTTGCGGGACTGGCCGGTATGCCACGCAGCCGGACGCTGGGTGCCGGTCAGCTGGTTCGGCCCTGGCTGGATCTTGAGCGGGCAGAGCTTGAGCACTGGGCGCGCCAGGCGTCACTCAACTGGGTGGAAGATCCCAGCAATACCGATCAGGGCTACGATCGCAATTACCTGCGTCACAACATCCTGCCGGGCCTAAAGGCCCGCTGGCCGAATCTGACTCAGAGACTGCGGCACAGTGCCGGCGCATGCTCGGATAGCGCGTTTCTGAACGCCCGGCTGGCGGAGCGCCAATGGGCCGAGGTGGCTGATGCCGATGGGCGATTGTCGGTGCCATCGTTACAGGCGTTGGAGGCGGTTGAGCAGGCCAATCTGGTGCGCTGGTGGATTCGCCGCGAGGGCTTTGAGCCACCCGTGATCTCGGACTGGTCGCAGGTGCTGCAGGAGTTGCTGGAGGCCGGGCCGGACCGTGAGCCTGAGTTGCGCGGCGAAGGCTTTAGCCTACGCCGGTTTCAGGGTTGGATTTATCTGGTGCCGGAGCCAGGATTCGAGCCGGATTCACCTCAGGAGTTGATACCTGCGCAGTCAATCGCGTGGGGAGGCTGGCGGCTTGTCCTGGAACCTGCTGCTAACCCGGAATCGGTTCTGCCGCCAATACGGGTATCTACGAGGCAGGGTGGTGAGCGAATCCGATTACATCCGGACGGGCGTTCGAAATCCCTGAAAAACTGGCTTCAGGAACAGGCTGTTCCTCCCTGGGAACGGCCCCGCCTCCCGTTGGTTTTTGCGGGTTCCGGGGACGATGCCGAGCTCATCGCTGTTGGCGATTTGTGGTGTTCGGGCCAATACTCGGGAAGCGCTCCTGCCGCCGGCTGGCGGCTCATTGTGAAGCGGGAAGGTGATTGAGTCAGTGGGGGGTTTCTGGTAGTCTGGCGTCCCATCTTGAGATGACAATCTCCCTCCTTCACCGAACCAGACAATCATGGAATCTGCATGACGCGTTATATTTTCGTCACCGGCGGTGTCGTGTCCTCCTTGGGGAAAGGTATCGCATCAGCCTCACTGGCTGCGATCCTCGAGGCACGCGGCCTGAAGGTCACTATTCTCAAGCTGGACCCGTACATCAACGTGGACCCCGGCACCATGAGCCCGTTCCAGCACGGTGAAGTATTTGTCACCGACGATGGCGCGGAAACGGACCTGGACCTGGGGCACTACGAGCGGTTTATCCGCACGCCCATGACCCGTCGCAACAACTTCACCACCGGTCGCGTATACGAAGAAGTCATTCGTAAAGAACGCCGTGGCGATTATCTCGGTGGTACTGTGCAGGTCATCCCGCACATCACTGACGAGATCAAGCGTCGTGTAGTTGAAGGCGCCGCCGGTGCTGACGTGGCCCTGATCGAAGTGGGCGGAACCGTGGGTGACATCGAATCCCTGCCGTTCCTGGAAGCCTGCCGTCAGTTGAAGGTAGAAGTCGGTGCCCAGCGTGCATTGTTCATGCACCTGACCCTGGTGCCCTACATTGCCACCGCCGGTGAGATCAAAACCAAGCCAACCCAGCATTCTGTGAAGGAAATGCGTTCCATCGGCTTGCAGCCGGACATCCTGCTGTGTCGTTCCGAGCACGAGGTGGATGCCAGCTCCCGTCGTAAGATTGCCCTGTTCACCAACGTGGAAGAGCGTGCGGTCATCCCGCTGCAGGACGCCAAGTCCATCTACGCCATCCCGCGTATGCTGCACGAGCATGGCCTGGACCAGTTGGTCATCGAGCGCTTCAACCTGGATGCCCGTGCGGCCAACCTGAGCGAGTGGGACAACGTTGTGGAATCCTTGCTGAATCCGGAGGGCGAGGTAACCATCGCCATGGTCGGCAAGTACATGGAGCTGCTCGACGCCTACAAGTCGTTGATCGAATCCCTGCTCCACGCCGGCATCAAGACCCGCACCAAGGTCAATATCAACTACATCGATTCTGAAGACATTGAGCGGGACGGCACCGGCGCACTCGAGAGTGCCGACGCCATCCTGGTTCCCGGTGGCTTTGGCGAACGCGGTGTTGAAGGTAAGATTCGCACGGTGCAGTACGCCCGTGAAAACCGGGTACCGTATCTGGGCATCTGCCTGGGTATGCAGGTCGCCGTTATCGAATACGCACGCAATGTCGCGGGCCTGAAGGATGCGCACAGCACCGAATTCCGCTCCCATACGCCTGAGCCGGTGGTTGGCCTGATCACCGAATGGCTGGACGCCAGCGGCGAGAAGGAGGAGCGTACCGACGAGTCTGACCTTGGCGGCACCATGCGCCTGGGTGCTCAGGACTGCGTGCTGGCTGAAGGCAGCACCATCGCCAACTGTTATGGCCGCAAGACCATTCGAGAGCGTCATCGTCATCGTTACGAAGTGAACAACCATTTCCTGCCCAAACTCAAGGACGCAGGTCTGAGGATTTCCGGAAAGTCGTCCGATGACAAACTGGTGGAAGTCGTGGAAGTGGCTGATCACCCCTGGTTTGTGGCGTGTCAGTTCCACCCCGAATTCACCTCAACCCCCCGCGACGGCCATCCGTTGTTCAAGGGCTTTGTTGAAGCGGCACTGGCTCGCAAGCAGGGAGACTGATGATGGCACGGCACACCGTGAACGTATCGGATATCGAAGTTGCCAATGATCGGCCGTTTGTGCTGTTTGGCGGTATGAATGTGCTGGAATCCCGGGAGATGGCCTTTGAAGTGGCCGAGGCCTACGTTGAGACGTGCGGCAAGCTGGGGATTCCCTATGTGTTCAAGGCATCGTTCGATAAGGCCAACCGCTCGTCGGTGAACTCGTTCCGTGGTCCTGGCCTGGATGAGGGTCTGCAGATCCTGGCTGATATCAAGAGCAAGTTCGGTGTGCCGATCATTTCTGATGTCCACGAGCCTGCCCAGGCTGCACCGGCAGCAGAGGTGTGTGACGTCATCCAGTTACCGGCTTTCCTGAGCCGGCAGACCGATCTGGTGGTGGCCATGGCCAAAACCGGGGCAGTGATCAACATCAAGAAAGCCCAGTTCCTGGCGCCTCAGGAAATGAAGCACATCATCACCAAGTGTGAGGAAGCCGGTAACGACAAGCTTATCCTGTGCGAGCGGGGCAGCAGCTTCGGCTACAACAACCTCGTGGTCGACATGCTGGGCTTTGGCATCATGAAGCAGATGAATGTACCGGTGCTTTTTGATGTGACCCACGCGCTGCAGATGCCGGGTGGTCGTGCGGATTCCGCCGGCGGCCGCCGCGCTCAGGTGACGGATCTGGCACTGGCCGGCATGTCCCAGGGGCTTGCCGGGCTATTCCTGGAGGCCCATCCGGATCCGGACCAGGCCAAATGCGACGGCCCCTGTGCCCTGCGTCTGAGCCAGTTGGAACCGTTCCTGGCACGGGTTAAGGCCGTGGATGACCTCATCAAGAGCTTTAAACCTATCGACACCGCCTGATTGGCGGTGTTCTTCGTTTCGTCCCCCTTTGATTACCTGAAAACTTTGGAGACTGACAACAATGACCAAGATTGCCAACATCAAAGCGCGCGAAGTTCTCGATTCCCGCGGCAACCCCACTGTTGAAGCCGATGTGATCCTTGAAGACGGTACCCTGGGCCGCGCCTGTGCGCCTTCCGGTGCCTCCACGGGTTCCCGCGAAGCGCTGGAACTGCGTGACCAGGATGGCTCCCGTTATCTGGGCAAGGGTGTCCGCAAGGCGGTTGATGCGATTAACAGCAAGATCCGTGACGCCCTGTTGGGTAAGGATGCTGCAGACCAGCGTGGCCTCGACAATGTGATGCTGGAACTTGATGGCACCGAAAACAAGGCCAATCTTGGCGCCAATGCCATTCTGGCGGTGTCCCTGGCAGCCGCCAAGGCCGCAGCCGAGTCTCTGGGCAAGCCTCTGTACGCTCACATTGCCGACCTGAACGGCACCTCTGGCAAGTTCAGCATGCCGGTACCCATGATGAACATCCTGAACGGCGGCGAGCATGCCGACAATAACGTGGATATCCAGGAGTTCATGGTGCAGCCGGTGGCCGCCAAGAGCTTCGCCGAAGCCTTGCGCATTGGTGCAGAAATCTTCCACAGTCTGAAGAAGGTGTTGAAGGCCCAGGGCCTGAACACTGCCGTTGGTGATGAAGGTGGTTTTGCTCCGAACCTGCCGTCCAACGAAGCCGCTCTGGCGGTGATCAAGGAAGCGGTCGAGAAGGCCGGTTACGCGCTGGGCACCGACGTGACTCTGGCTCTGGACTGTGCGTCTTCGGAGTTCTACAAGGACAATCAGTACCAGCTGTCCGGCGAGGGCAAGAGCTTCGATTCTGCAGGATTTGCTGACTACCTGGCTGGTTTGTGCGAGCGCTACCCGATTGTGTCCATCGAAGACGGCATGGATGAGAGCGACTGGGACGGTTGGAAAGTGCTGACCGATAAGCTGGGCAGCAAGATTCAGCTGGTGGGCGACGATCTGTTTGTGACCAATACCCGCATCCTCAAGGAAGGTATTGAGAAGAGCGTGGGTAACTCCATCCTGATCAAGTTCAACCAGATCGGTAGCCTGAGTGAAACCCTCGACGCTATCAAGATGGCGCAGGATGCCGGCTACACCGCGGTTATCTCTCATCGCTCTGGCGAAACCGAGGACACCACCATTGCAGATCTCGCGGTTGCGACCTGTGCTGGCCAGATCAAGACCGGCTCACTGTGTCGCTCTGATCGCGTTGCCAAGTACAACCAGCTGCTGCGTATTGAAGAAGCACTGGACGGTAAGGCACCGTACCGTGGCCTAAGCGAAATCAAGGGCCAGGGCTGAAGCCCATCCTTCCATTTTGAGCCACGATCTTTATGATTGTGGCCGCAATGTGATTGAGGCCATCGTGATCTGAATGAACATTCAGTCACGATGGCCTTTTTACACAAGCGGTTAGAAGAAGTTGTTGTTAATCTACTCTAAGGTCTATACTCGGCAAACGTCGTTTAATTTTTAATCGGTTAATCCGGAACGGGCTCGGCAATGAAGTTGCTCTGGACCATAATGATTGTGCTGATACTCCTGCTGCAGGTGCGCCTGTGGGTCGGGGAGGGCAGCTTTGCGCAGGTCTGGGCGCTGGAAAAGTCCATTGCCGAACAGCGTGAGGAGAATTCCGAACTGGCGACCCGTAACGAGCGTCTCTACGCGGAGGTTCGTAACCTGCGTAATGAGCAGAGCGCCGTGGAGGAAAGGGCCAGGATGAACCTTGGTTTGATTCGCGAAGACGAAACCTTCTTTCTTGTGGTAGAGAATTGAACTCCTGCTTCGGAGTGTAGATCGACGAGGCTACCTTTCCCGGGAACCGCTACGAGCACATCCATGTGCGCTTGACTATGGCCATCCATGGCCACAGACATTCCCGGAAAAGATAGCCTCGCCGATCTTCCGACCTTGTACGGGCACCCCATGACTGAATCCAACCTCTGGCTTATTGTTCCTGCTGCTGGGATTGGCCAGCGAATGCAAGCTGAATGCCCCAAGCAGTACCTCCGTATTGATTCCCGCTTTATTCTCGATATCACCCTTTCGCGTGTGCTGAATGCTGCCCCGTTTGCCGGCTGCATGGTCCCCCTGAATTCGTCCGACCACTGGTGGCCGACTACCGAGTCCAGCAAGGATCAACGTATCCAGACGTGCACCGGCGGTGTCGAACGCGCGGATTCGGTGCTGGCGGCGCTGCGTGCGTTGGCTGGCCAGGCCAGGGACGATGACTGGGTTCTGGTGCACGACGCGGCCCGGCCGTGCGTTCACCGCGACGATCTGAGCAAACTGATCGAAATCCTGTCCGAGCATCCGGTTGGCGGTCTGCTGGCAGCGCCGGTTGCGGACACGCTGAAGAGGGCGGGGCGGGGTGAGAATCCGGAAGTGCAGGAGACCGTGGACCGGCGGCCGTTGTGGCGGGCTTTGACGCCCCAGATGTTTCGCTATTCCGCTTTGATCACTGCACTGGCAAAAGCCCAGGAGGCCGGGTTGCCTGTCACGGATGAGTCCTCTGCCATGGAGTTTTCCGGTACCATGCCGGTACTGGTTGAAGGCCGGCCCGACAACATCAAGGTGACGGTTCCTGCGGATCTGGATCTTGCCGGCTTTATTCTCAGCCGTTTCTGAATTTTTTCTTTCCCGGAGTAGGTTATGCGTATTGGTCAGGGCTTTGATGTCCACGCCTTTGGTCCAGGCGATTCGGTGATTCTTGGCGGGGTATCCATTCCCCACAGTCAGGGCCTGAAGGCGCACTCGGATGGCGATGTGCTGCTGCACGCGTTGGCGGATGCCCTGCTGGGCGCGGTTGCTCTGGGCGATATTGGTCATTTGTTTCCGGACACCAGCGACGAATGGGCCGGCGCTGACAGTCGTGACCTGCTGCGTCGTGTTATGCAAAGGGTTCGGGAAGAGGGCTATGGTGTGATCAATATCGACAGCACGATCATTGCCCAGGCGCCAAAGATGGCGCCGCACATTGAGGCCATGCGCCTGAACATCGCCGAGGATCTCGGTATTCCGGCGAGTCGTGTGAGTGTGAAGGCCACCACCACCGAAAAGCTTGGCTTCGCTGGCCGCGGTGAGGGTATTGCTTGCCAGGCCGTGTGTCTGCTGGAGCCGGTGTCCTCGTGAGTAACAACGACGAATCCACGAGTCGCTGGCGTCTGGACTGGCCGACCTCGGCCGGTGGCCGAATTGCCCGGGGTCAGTTGAAATACTGCCCTGAAGACTTCCAGGTGGATGAGGATCTGCAGGGAGTGCCCGCAGAGGCGTCGCCCGAAGACATTACCGGGGACGGCGAGCACCTGTGTCTGCGGCTACGGAAAACCGGCGATAACACCGAGTTCGTGGCGCGGGAATTGGCCTCGCTTGCGGGCTGTCGGTCGTTTGATGTTGGCTTTTGTGGTCTGAAAGACCGTCACGCCGTCACCAGCCAGTGGTTCAGCCTTTACCGCCCGGGCAAGGCATCAGAAGATTCCGAGTTTATTGCGAGCGTGGCTGAGCGCTGGCAGGTGCTGTCGGCATTTCGCTCCAGCCGCAAGCTGCGTCGCGGTGATCATCAGGGCAACCGCTTTGTGATCGTTTTGCGGGACGTGGTGGGAACACGCGTCGATATTGATCAGGCACTGGCTCGGCTGAAGGAGCAGGGAGCGCCCAATTACTTTGGTCCCCAACGCTTTGGTCATGGCGGTGGCAATCTGGACCAGGCTGCGGCCATGGATCCGTCCGCCATGGACAGCCGGTCCCGATCAGGTGGGCGCGGTCGCAAAGGCAAAAACCGCGCTGGCAGAGAGGCCTCGAAAAACGTATTGTACTTTTCGGCGGCACGTTCGTGGCTGTTCAATGAGGTGCTTGCTCATCGGGTAGCTGAGGGTAGCTGGCTTACACCGATGGATGGTGAGCCAGGTCAGATCGCGGGTGAATCGGTTCCAACCGGACCGTTGTGGGGTGACGGCGGAACTGTTGCCGAAGGAGTGCAGGGCGAGCTGGAGCACCGGGTGGTCGAGCAGGCGCCGGATCTCGTCCGGGTGTTCTCAACCACCCGAATGAAGCCTGAACGGCGTGCCTTGGCGGTTTCGCCCGGCGAGCTGGTGTGGCATTGGCAGGACGATAACAGTCTCCGGCTCGAGTTCTCGCTGGCACCTGGCCAGTACGCCACCACACTACTGAATGATGTATTCGAGCTTGAGGACATGAGCCTCGGCCGCCATAACAAACAACAAGGCTAGCGGAGAACACAGTGCGTATTCTGTTGTCCAACGATGACGGCGTTCACTCACCAGGACTGGTTGCCCTGTTCGAAGGCTTGAAAGGGCTTGGTGATCTGGAAGTCGTGGCTCCGGATAGGGACCATAGCGGGGCCAGTAATTCCCTGACCCTGAACCGGCCATTAACGGTTGAACAGCATCCTAATGGTTTTCGTTCCGTGGATGGTACTCCCACCGACTGCGTACACCTAGCGGTCAACGGATTGTTCAACCAGTCTTTTGATCGGGTTGTTTCGGGGATCAATACCCACGCCAACCTCGGCGACGACATTATCTATTCCGGCACCGTGGCCGCAGCCACCGAAGGACGCCATCTGGGACTGCCGGCCATTGCCGTGTCACTGGTGAACAACGGCCACTTTCATTATGAAACTGCTGCCCGTGTGGTGCGTCGTCTGCTCGAAAGTGGTCGGCCCCTGGTGCTTGGGCCGCGCTCAATCCTGAACGTGAACGTGCCGGATCTACCCTGGGAAGAGCTGAATGGCTTTCGGGTTACCCGGCTTGGGCATCGTGAACGGGCCGAGGGCGCAATCCCCATGACCTGTCCGCGGGGCAAAGAGCGCTACTGGATTGGCGCCGCCGGTGCCGGTGGTGACGCAGGTCCAGGTACCGATTTTCACGCCGTGCGCGAGGGCTTTGTATCGATCACACCGGTGCACATCGACATGACCCGACACGAGGCGCTGGTCTCGCTTCGGGATTGGGTTGAGGGTCTGGGGGATTCCGGGGAGACCGAAGCATGACCGCTCAGCTTCAGGGGATCGGCATGACCTCCCGGCGAACCCGCATGCGTTTGGTGCAGCGTCTTCGTGAGGCCGGCATTGAGTCGGATCGGGTGCTCGACGTCCTTGGCGAAGTGCCCCGCCATATTTTCCTGGATGAGGCGCTTTCTCACCGGGCCTATGAGGATACATCACTGCCTATCGGCTATGGCCAGACCCTATCCCAGCCCTACATCGTGGCCCGTATGACCGAGCTGATGCTGGCGCACGAGCCTGAGCGGGTGCTTGAGCTGGGTACCGGTTCTGGCTACCAGACCGCCGTGCTCGCACGTCTGTTTGACGAGATCTACAGTGTTGAACGGATCAAGCCATTGCAGGATAGGGCCCGCGACCGGTTACGCCAGCTTCATGCCCGCAACGTGCTCCTGAAGCACGCGGACGGCGGCATGGGGTGGCCCGATCGTGGTCCGTTTGATGGCATCATTGTCACGGCAGCCCCGGTCGAGATACCCCAGGAGCTGTTGATGCAGTTGCGGGACGGCGGCGTGCTGATTGCACCCGTGGGTGAGGAAAACCAGATTCTGGTGGAAGTTACCCGCCGGGGTGACCGGTTTGAACACAAGGAACTGGAGCCTGTGCATTTTGTGCCGCTGCTAGGCGGGGTGGTCCGGTGACCGAAAGCGACCAAACGAGTTCCGAGGGTGAACGCCGGCACCATTCGGCCGCGGTTTTTGCCAGGGGTATGGCCATGGGCGCTGCAGACATAGTGCCCGGTGTATCCGGTGGCACCATTGCCTTTATTACGGGAATTTATTTTCGCCTGCTTGAAGCGATCAACGCGGTGCCTGGTGCAGTCGTTCGTGATCTGTTTCGGGGCCGGCTTCAGGCGTTCTGGTATGCCTGCGATGGCACCTTCCTGGTGTGTCTGCTGGCCGGTGTGCTGACCAGTATTCTCACGCTGGCTTCCCTGATCAGTTACGTCCTGGTCACGTACCCCATCCTGATCTGGAGTTTCTTTTTCGGGCTGATTGTCGCGTCGGTCTGGCACGTGGGCCGTCAGGTCCGGCACTACAGGGCGTTCCTATGCCTGCCTCTGGTTGCTGGCATCGCCCTGGCGTGGTGGATAACCACCTTATCCGCGGGGCAGCCGGCAACGTCACCCCTAACCTTCTTCCTGGCAGGCGCACTGGCCATCTGTGCGATGATTCTGCCGGGCATCTCCGGCAGTTTCATTTTGGTTATCATCGGCATGTACGCGCCGGTTCTGGATGCCATCCAGTCAGCCAATGTCACACTGCTGGCGCTGTTCCTGGCGGGGTGTGTGTTGGGCTTACTGTCCATTGCGCGAGTGATTACCTGGGCGTTTCATCATTTTCACGATGTTGTCCTCGCCATTCTTACGGGCTTTATGATTGGGGCGTTGAACAAGGTTTGGCCCTGGAAACAGACCCTTAGCTGGCGCTTCAACAGCAATGGTGAACAGGTACCGCTGAACGAAGCGAGTGTCAGCCCGTTCACTTTCGCGGATTTAACCGGACAGGATCCCCAGGTTGCTTTCGCAGTGCTGGTGGCGCTGGCGGGCTTTTTGTTGGTGCTGGCCGTCGAGTTACTCGGGGCACGCCATCAACGTAACGGTTAGCGTGCGTTTTGCTCTGAAAAATTTCCAAAGTGTTACCGAATGCACATTTTGACTGTTCCTCCCGGTAACAGACGTGGTCAGTCAGTAACTTGGATTCCAAGTCAAATTGTGCAATATATTAGCAAGTTACTCATAAAACTTTAGAAAGTTGTTTGGCATGCAGTATGCGTTATACAGATTATTTATAACTGGGTCGTTTTTATTCTTGTGAGATTTTTTCGTGGGTTAATCAATGCCGCCTTGCCGGCTTCCCCGCGGTTCCCTTCCGGTACCCAGGCTTCCTGTTGTGCTCCAAAACATCTCAGTAAACGGTCCGCGTTGGCGGCCATGCTCCTGTTTGTGGCGTTCCTCGCCGGTTGTAACACCCCTGCACTCTACCGTGACGATATCTACAACCCGCCGGTGTATTGGGGCCGGCATGTGGTGCAACCGGGTGAAACTCTCTATGGCATTGCCTGGCGTTATGGTCGTGACTATCGCGAATTGGGCGACGCCAATGGACTGACACCGCCCTGGAACCTGAAAGCGGGCCAGGTGCTCCGGCTCGACATACGCGGAACCGTAACATCCAGCAGTCAGAATAAGGTAGCGGCCAGTAAATCAAAGGCGTCATCGCGTAAGCCGCGGGCAACCACGTCGGCTCAGCCAGCGCCCAAGCCGACGGTTACCCGCGCCCCGAAGAAAGGGGCCCCGTTGTCGTCGCAGAGCCAGACCGTGGCCCGGGTAGATTGGCGCTGGCCTCACGTTGGCACCGTAATTGCTGGATATTCATCATCCGGAAAAGTCAATAAAGGTATTGATATTGCCGGAAAAGCCGGAGATGCTGTTAGGGCAGCAGCGCATGGAAATGTTGTCTATGCAGGCAACGGGTTGCTTGGTTACGGTAACCTGATTATCGTGAATCATAATGAGCACTATTTGAGCGCTTACGCACACAACCGGAAGATTCTGGTGCAGGAAGGGGAGGACGTTAAAGCCGGTCAAGTGATCGCAGAGCTTGGTAGCAGTGGCACTGAACGACCCATGTTGCATTTTGAAATCCGCAAGAATGGCAATCCGGTTGATCCCTCCCACTACCTGCCAAGACGTTAATGAGCAGACGGCCCGGATGCTGTCCCTCCTGATCCACCGGTACTGACAGACAGACTATTAGAAAACAACAAAAACGGTCACAGTTGTGACCGGCCAACCAGCAGATGTCCTGAAGAAGAAAAGAAGCCGTACAAAGAACGTTCGCAATAACAAGAAAGACCGAACGAACATCCAGGATTATTGAGAGGCGGGGCAAGAAAAATGTCAGCAGACCAGGAAGATATCATTGTTGATCGTGTCGTGGACGAGGATGAGTCCGAAGATCAATTGCTTGCAGAAGAGAAGGTCGATAAAGCACCGGCCGGTGACGACCGGGCCGATACCGAAGAAATTCCTACCCAGGGGCGTTATTTCACCAGCCAGAAACAGCTGGACGCCACTCAGCTTTACCTCAACGAAATTGGCTTTTCCCCCTTACTGACACCGGAAGAAGAAGTATATTTCGCCCGGTTGGCACGTAAGGGCGAGGAATCCGGCCGCAAGCGCATGATTGAAAGCAATCTACGCCTGGTGGTCAAAATTGCCCGGCGCTACGTTAACCGTGGCCTGACCCTGCTGGATCTCATTGAAGAGGGCAATCTCGGGCTGATCCGGGCCGTGGAGAAGTTCGATCCGGAACGTGGGTTCCGCTTCTCGACTTACGCCACCTGGTGGATCCGACAGACCATTGAGCGGGCCATTATGAACCAGACCCGCACCATTCGCCTGCCGATTCACGTGGTCAAAGAGCTGAATCTGTACCTGCGTGCTGCGCGGGAGCTGACTCAGAAGCTTGATCATGAGCCGTCGGCTGAAGAAATTGCGCGCATGGTGGATAAGCCGGTCGCCGACGTGAAGCGCATGCTCGGACTCAATGAGCGCGTGGCGTCCATGGACACACCCATTGGTACCGGCGGAGAAAAATCTCTGCTCGACACCGTTGCTGACGAAGGTGCCTCGGACCCGGCTGACCTGCTGCAAGACAACAACATGTGCTCCTGCCTCGAGAAGTGGATTGATCTGCTTAGTGATAAGCAGCAGGAAGTCCTGTCGCGTCGATTTGGCTTGCGGGGCTATCCGGTGAGCACGCTGGAAGAGGTCGGGCAGGAAATTGGCCTGACCCGGGAGCGTGTCCGGCAGATTCAGGTTGAGGCATTACGTCGGCTGCGCGAAATTCTGGAAAAGGAAGGCCTGTCCGGAACCCTGCTTTTCAAGTAATCCCTATCTGATCGTTCTGCTATAAACCGGCCGGGGAAACCCCGCCGGTTTTTACGTTTCAGTATCGTTGCAAATGAGAACCAGGTTCCGTAAGGCTGCCCATAGTCGTTGCTAGAATGCCCTGACCGGGCGGGGATAAGGGTGTCGAACCCCGGTTGACGAATGAAATGCATCAATAATAACGATCAAAAGGAAAGGACTATGAAGAAGGCTCTCTCAACCGGTTTTATGTCTCTGGTTATAGCCGCCGCACTGTCGGCGCCGGCCTCAGCACTGACGGTGGAAGGTGTGGATGTTCCGGACACCTACTCGGCAATGGACACTGAGCTGAAACTCAACGGCGCGGGTACGCGTTCGAAGTGGTTCATGGATCTTTACGTGGGCGGACTGTACGTGCCAGAAATGATTAACGATGACCAGGCCATCATTAATGCCGACGAACCCCAGGCCATCACCCTGCACATTATCTCCGGCATGATCACCAGTGAGCGGATGACAGAAGCCACCCTGGAAGGCTTCAAAGCCTCCACCGAGGGGGACATGGCGGCGATCCAGAGCGACGTTGATCAATTCATGGGTGTTTTTAAGGAAGAGATCAAGGAAGGTGATGTCTTTGATCTGGTATACCTTCCCGGTGAGGGCGTAAAAGTGCTGAAGAATGGCAAGCACAAGGACACCATGGGGGGGCTGGCGTTCAAGAAGGCCCTGTTTGGCATCTGGTTGTCCGATAAGCCTGCCCAGCAGGATCTGAAGGAAAAGATGTTGGGACAGCGGTAATCTTAGCCGCTGCAGTAAAAAAAACCGGCACTCAGTGCCGGTTTTTTCGTTCTGATGCCGTCAGGATCGGCCGGGATTTGGCCCGTTACAGGTACTCGCGCTTGTCCTTGAACTCGCACAAATCCTCAATGCTGCAGGCCCCGCATTTGGGCTTTCGGGCTGTGCAGGTATAGCGTCCGTGCAGAATCAGCCAGTGATGGGCGTCCAACAGAAACTCCTTTGGCACCAGCCGCATCAGGCGTTGCTCCACCTCCAGGACGTTCTTGCCCGGGGCAATGCCAGTCCGGTTGGAGACCCGGAAGATGTGGGTGTCCACCGCCATGGCCATGTGTCCGAAAGCGGTATTGAGCACCACGTTCGCGGTCTTCCGGCCGACACCGGGGAGGGCTTCGAGGTCTTCCCGATGCTCAGGCACCTGACTGCCGTGTTTTTCGATCAGTATGCGGCAGGTCTTGATGACGTTTTCGGCCTTACTGTTAAACAGGCCGATGGTCTTGATGTACTCCTTCAACCCATCCACGCCCAGGGCCAGGATGGCTTCTGGAGTGTTGGCAACCGGGTACAGCTTGTCGGTGGCCTTGTTTACCCCAACGTCCGTAGCCTGAGCCGACAGGATTACGGCAATCAGCAGCTCGAACGGCGTGCTGTAGTTAAGCTCCGTGGTGGGGTTGGGGTTTGCATCCCGCAAACGGGTAAATATTTCGATTCGTTTCTGCTTGTTCATTGGGGCTGACTTTCACCTTACCTGCGAATCAGGACACGTTGCCGGTTACCCGAACCCGCTTGCTGCCACTGGCGGCGGGGGTAGGTTCAGCGAGTTTACGGCGGGCTTCCAGATGGTTGTCAATGCCGTTCTTGAGTGCTATCAGCAAGCCAAGGCCCACAAAGGCGCCGGGCGGCAGCACCATGAACAGGACATCCGGATAGCTCTCAAACGGGCGAATGACCCAGTCCGCTGCCACCGGGCCCAGCAACAGGTTCATGTCCACGAACAGGGTGCCCTGGCCAATCAGCTCGCGCATGCCGCCAAGCAGCACCAGCACAGCCAGGAAACCCAAACCCATCATGACGCCATCCAGCAGCGCCGGTCCCGGACTGGTTTTCGAGGCAAAGGCATCGGCCCGGCCCAGAATCGCGCAGTTGGTGACAATCAGCGGAATAAAGATGCCGAGGATCTGGTACAGCTCGTAGGTGAAGGCCTGCATCAGCAGTTCGGCACAGGTCACGAAGGAGGCAATGATCATCACGAAGGCTGGCAGCCGCACTGACTCCCCGACAAAGTTGCGGATCAGGGATACGGCGAGGTTTGAGCCCATCAGCACCATCAGCGTTGCCAGGCCCAGGCCAATGGCATTCACGACGGTGCTGGTGACCGCCAGCAGGGGGCACAGGCCCAGCACCTGAACCAGGGCCGGGTTGTTGGTCCAGAGACCGTCACGGATGATCTCGCGGGAGGTTTTGCTGGCCATGTCAGGAATGCTCCGCTGTGGTCGTTTGTCCGGCGATGGCTTCCGGTGTCAGGGCTTTGTCTCGGGGCGAGGGCTCTCGGTTGGCCCGGGACCGAATCACCTCCTGATTCAGCCGGAAATACACCAGTGCCTCCTTCACCGCATTAACCACGGCTCGTGGCGTGATGGTGGCGCCGGTGAACTGGTCAAACACGCCCCCGTTCTTCTTGACGGTCCAGCCTCGAAGCGGGGGTTCGCCCAATGCGCGGCCATTGAAGCTGGTGATCCAGTCTGATTTCTTTAACTCAATCCGATCGCCCAGGCCGGGAGTCTCCTTGTGGCTGGTAACGCGGACACCCAGCACGATTCCCTGCAGGTCGACACCCACCAGTAACCGGATGTTCCCGGAATAGCCGTCCGGCGCAACGATCGGCAGGATCAGGCCCGCCGGTTCGCCGTTCTGTCGCGCCACCCAGGCGGTCATCTTGCCGTCGGTGACCAGGATGTCGCTGGCCGGAAGAGGGATGGTATCCCGCAACAGTTCGTTGTCGTGGGCACTCTCGGGAATGATCTCGAACAGCGCCTTGGCTTCGGCTTTGGCCGCCTGCTCCTGAATCCGCTCGGAAGTAAGTGCCTGAGTCACCGCGATGGTGCCCCCGGTAATCACGGCAAACAGCCCAAGACCTAGGGCGCTGCGGCGTACGGAATGTGCCAGTGAAGCCATGATTTACCCCTGATTCCGGCCGGGCGCACCGCGCCTGGCTTTGTGATGGCCATAGGTGCGGGGCGGCGTGTAGTGATCGATGAAGGGCACGGCGAAATTCATCAGCAGCACGCTGAAGGCCACGGCATCGGGATAGCTGCCCCAGGTGCGGATGAGGTAGATCAGAACGCCAATGCCTGCACCGTAGATCAGCTTGCCCTGGTGGCTGGTGGCGGCCGAGACCGGGTCGGTGGCGATGAAGAAGGCGCCCAGCATGGTGCCACCGGCCAGCAGGTGCAGCGACAGCGGCGCGTACTGGTCGGCGTTGCTGCCGAACGCCAGGCTCATGACCCCGAGTCCAGCAAGAAAGCTGACGGGAATGTGCCAGGTAATGATCCGCAGGCCAACCAGCACCAGGCCGCCGGCCAGGAAGGCTGCATTCACCCATTCCCAGCCCCGGGCAACGCCGTCACCGAAACTGGGGTGGCTGGTTACCTCAGCGGCAGTGAGGCTGCCGATCTTGTGTTTGTATTCATCCAGCGGGGTTGCCATGGTCCAGCCATCAACAACGGTCTGCTGGGCCGATGCGATGGCTTGCAGAGTGTCGGTGAAGCTCGGGGCGCCTTGCCAGAGCAGGGCGGGTTCGGCCCAGTTGGTGGTCATGGCCACCGGAAACGAAATCAGTACCAGCGCGTAGCCCACCATCGCCGGATTAAATGGATTGGAACCCAAACCGCCATAAAGCTGTTTGGCCATCACGATGGCCGAGATAACGGCAATGCCAGACACCCACCAGGGCGCAAACTGGGGCAGCGAGAGCCCCAGCAACAGGCCGGTCACCGCCGCGGTGTTGTCTTTCAGGAAGAACGCGATGGGCTTGTTCCGGAGCTTCAGGATGGCCGCTTCACTGGCCAGTGCGACGGCAATGCACCACACCACGTTGATCAGGTTGCCCCAACCAAAGAAAAGCGTCTGTGCAAGCAGGCCGGGCAATGCCGCCAGGATTACCCAGAGCATGACCTGTGAGGTCGACCGGGCACGGCGGGCATGGGGTGAGGACTGTTGCGCAAATGCCATGAATAGTGAGCCTGAGATCGGTTAGTCGGGTGTTTGGGTTTCGGCGTTCCGGGCCAGCTGCTCGCGGGCTTCGGTCAGCGCTTGTTGGGCGCGGTCTACCCGGTCGTGATTCTTGGCAACGGCCCGTTCGAGTTTGTCCACGTTGTCGGCCTGCTGGGCTTTGGCGTCTTCCAGCATGCCCTGCATGGTTTCAAGTTTTGCCTGGGCCTGGGTCAGCTGCTTTTCCAGTGCCTCAAGATCGGGTTTCTCCACCGCCGACTCCGCAGGGGCAGCGGCAAGTTCCTTGGCGGTAGCGGCAGCCTCGGTCTTGGCCTTTTTGCGGGCCAGGGCCTGTTGCACCAACGCCGACTTGGCAGATCGCTCGTCTACGGCCTCGCCCTCGGCGGCGGCTTTCTCGGCCTCGGCTTTCTTCTTCGCCTGGGCTTCGGCCGCGGCCTTGGCGCGCTCTTTGCGCCGTAGTTCTTTTTCCTGCTGCTCCCGCTCCAGGCGCTCCTGACGCGCTTCAAAACGCTCGCGAGCACGATCGGCCTTCAGCTGTTCCGCCCGCTGCACGCGAATTTCACCCTTGGCATAGCGGTAGTACTGGACCAGCGGAATGGAGCTGGGGCAGACGTAGGAACAGGCCCCGCATTCGATGCAGTCGAACAGATTAAGGTGTTCAGCCTTTTCAAACTCGGTGGCCTTGGAGTACCAGAACAGTTGCTGTGGCAGCAGTTCCATGGGGCAGGCCTCGGCACACATGCCGCACCGGATGCACGCCTGCTCCGGTGGTGGTGCCGGCAGCTCGCTGGCGGTGGCGGCGATGACACAATTGCTGGTTTTCACAATGGGCACGGCGGTGGTGGTCAGGGTGTAACCCATCATCGGGCCGCCCATCACCAGCCGGTTCACCTGGTCCGGTTGCAGGCTGGCCTGCTCCAGCAGGTGCTGCACCGGCGTGCCGATCAGGGCCTCAAAATTACCGGGCTCGCGCACCGCTTCACCGGTGATGGTAATGGTGCGGGAGATCAGCGGCTTGCCTTCAAATATCAGCTGGGACATCGCCACCGCTGTGCCGATGTTCTGGCACATCACCCCAATATCCGCGGGAATGCCGCCGCTGGGCACTTCCATGCCGGTGAGGATCTGTATCAGCTGTTTTTCGCCACCGGAAGGGTACTTGGTCGGAATGACCGCCAGTTCTATCTGGGTGCCTTCTGTGGCGGCCCTGAGGGCGGCAATGGCCTCCGGCTTGTTGTCTTCAATGCCAATCACGCAGCGTTCAGGTCGCAGCAGCCACGCCATCACCTTGAACCCGGCCAATACTTCCTCGGCCCGCTCGCGCATGGTCATGTCATCGGCGGTGATGTAGGGCTCGCATTCGGCACCGTTCAAGATCAGCGTTGCCACCTTACGATCCCGGGGCGGTCGCAGTTTGATGTCGGTGGGGAAGCCGGCGCCGCCAAGGCCAGCGATGCCGGCGTCGCGAATCATATCCAGGACCTGATCCCGTTCCAGGCTGCGGTAGTCGGCAAATGGTTGCAGCTCAACCCACTGGTCTTCGCCGTCGGGGCGCAAGGTAATGCACCAGTCGGTCATGCCGGAGGGGTGTGGCACCGGCAACTGGGCAATACTCTCGATAATACCGGAGGTGGGTGCATGCACCGGAACGCCCAGGCCATTGGTGACATCGGCAACCTTCTCGCCTTTCAGCACCCGGTCGCCAACCTTGACCAGCGCGGTGGCGGGCTCACCGATGTGCTGCTGCAGGGGCAGTATCAGATGCTCCGGCAGGGCGGCTACCCGGATTGGCCGGGCAGTGGACTGGTGCTTGTTTTCGGCCGGATGGATACCGCCACTGAAATCCCATAACTGCGTCATCAGGCACTGGCTCCCTGGCGATCGGTGGCAATCACGCCACTGGCGGGCGGCGTCCAGGTCCAGGTGCGGATGTCGGGTTCAATGGTGATCATATCAATGCAGTCGACCGGGCAGGGATCGACGCACAGGTCGCAGCCGGTGCACTCGCTCTCAATGACCGTGTGCATGTGCTTGGCGGCCCCGAGGATGGCATCTACGGGGCAGGCCTGAATGCATTTGGTGCAGCCGATGCATTCGTCTTCCCGGATCACGGCCACGCGCTTGGCCTGTTCGACACCGTGTTCGGCATCCAGGGGCTGGGGCTCGACATCGAGCAGGTCGGCCAGGGCCTTGATGGTGGATTCACCGCCGGGAGGGCACTTGTTGATGGCATCGCCATCGGCAATGGATTCGGCGTACGGACGGCAGCCGGGAAAGCCGCACTGGCCGCACTGGGTTTGTGGCAGTAGCGAATCAATCTGCTCCACCAGGGGATTACCCTCAACCCGGAAGCGCTCCGAGGCAAAGCCCAGCAGGCCACCAAAGACCATGGCCAGAGCCAGCAGAACCAGAACAGCAATGATAATGCCCGTCCACATACAACCCGTCTCCGTTACACGCTGACCAGGCCGGTAAAGCCCAGGAACGCCAGTGACATCAAGCCTGCGGTTACCATACCAATGGCAGCACCCCGAAACGCCACTGGCACATCGGACACCGCAATGCGCTCACGCATGGCCGCGAACAGCACCAATACCAGGGAGAAGCCGGCAGCCGCGCCGAAGCCGTACAGGACGGACTCAACAAAGTTGTTGTTCTTGTTGAGGTTAAGCAGTGCCACACCGAGTACCGCGCAATTCGTGGTGATCAACGGCAGGAAAATACCCAGGACCCGGTACAGCAGTGGGCTGGTCTTGCGCACCACCATCTCGGTGAACTGGACCACCACCGCAATCACCAGAATGAACGTGATGGTTTTCAGGAACGCCAGGTCCAGCGGTGCCAGCAGGTAGGTGTAGGCGAGGTAACTGCACACCGATGACAAAGTCAGCACAAAGGTGGTCGCCAGCGACATGCCCATGGCGGTTTCCAGCTTGCCCGACACCCCCATGAAGGGGCACAGGCCGAGAAACTGCACCAGCACGAAGTTGTTGACCAAAATGGTGCTGACCAGGATCAGCAAATACTCTGTCATCGGAGCGTCTCCGCCGTTATCAGTGCGTGTTCAGCACTTACATAATCCGCATGCCGGGCGTGGCACCGGAATCCGGCGAGAGGATGAAGATGTCCTCACCGCCTGGCCCTGCGGCCAGTACCATGCCTTCGGACAGGCCGAACTTCATCTTCCGTGGCTTGAGATTAGCGACCATCGCGGTTAGCCGTCCTTCCAGATCCTCGGGTTTGTAGGCCGACTTGATGCCAGCAAACACATTGCGCTCACCCTCACCAATGTCCAGGGTCAGGCGCAGCAGCTTGTCGGCACCTTCCACGTGTTCTGCTTTGACAATCTTAGCGACCCGAAGGTCCACTTTCGCGAAATCGCCAAATTCAATCTCGTCCGCCACCGGCTCCAGATCTGCTTTGGGCTCTGGCGCCGGTTTCCCGGTTGCCGCCGGCAGCTCTTCCTTGGAAGCGTCGAGCATTTTCTCAATCTGCGCCATGTCCACCCGGTTCATCAGTGGCTTGAACTTGTTGATGCCGTGATTCTCCAGACGCTGCTCCCGGCCATTCCAGTCCAGTTTGGCATTCAGGAAGGCTTCGGACGCCTTGGCGGTTTCCGGCAGCACCGGCGCCAGGTAGGTCATCAGCAGGTGGAACATGTTGATGGCGTTGGTGCAGATGGCCTGCAAGTTCTCGTCCTGGCCTTCTTGCTTGGCGATCACCCAGGGCTGCTCATCGTTGACGTACTGGTTGGCGATATCCGCCAATTCCATGATCCGACGCATGGCACGGCCGAATTCCCGGGCCTCGAAGAAGTCCTCGATTTCCTTGCCGGCCTCCACGAATTCGCGGATCTTGTCGTGTTCGGTGACTTTGCCCAGCTGTCCGTCGAAGCGCTTGGTGATAAAGCCCGCGCTCCGGCTGGCAATGTTGACTACCTTGCCGACCAGGTCCGAGTTCACCCGGGCGGCGAAGTCTTCCAGGTTCAGGTCCATATCATCGACGCCGCCGGTGAGCTTGGCAGCGAAGTAGTAGCGGAGGTACTCCGGGTTCAGATGATCCAGGTAGGTGCGGGCCATGATGAAGGTGCCGCGGGATTTGGACATCTTCTTGCCGTTCACGGTTACGAAGCCGTGGGCCCAGACTGCGGTTGGCGTCCGGAAGCCAGCGTCGTGCAGCATGGACGGCCAGAACAGCGCGTGGAAGTTGATGATGTCCTTACCGATGAAGTGATACACCTCGGCGGTGGAGTCGGCCTTCCAGAAGTGCTCGAAATCGATGCCTTCGCGATTACACAGATTCTTGAAGCTGGCCAGGTAGCCAATCGGAGCGTCCAGCCAGACATAGAAGTACTTGCCCGGTGCGTCTGGAATCTCAAAGCCGAAGTAGGGTGCATCACGGCTGATGTCCCACTCTTGCAGACCGGCGTCCAGCCATTCGGCCAGCTTGTTGGCAACCTGGGGCTGAAGCGTGCCACTGCGGGTCCAGTTGGCCAGGAAATCGGCGAAGTCGGGCAGTTTGAAGAAGTAGTGCTCGGACTCTTTCTCGATCGGCGTGGCACCGGACACGGCTGAGCGCGGATTGATCAGCTCCGCCGGGGTGTAGGTGGCACCACAGGCCTCACAGTTGTCGCCGTACTGGTCCTCGGTCTTGCACTTCGGGCAGGTGCCCTTGATGAAGCG
>Ga0207908_1000165_pt1 | contig 24413 bp, 17 predicted proteins | sample MalvirmetagMSP81_FD_184224 | JGI IMG/M metagenome (GOLD analysis project Ga0207908, IMG submission 184224) | Marine viral communities from the Deep Pacific Ocean - MSP-81 (SPAdes) | ecosystem: Environmental > Aquatic > Marine > Oceanic | place: Pacific Ocean | collected 2011-04-18
GCATTGCCGCTGCTGCCGGACTGCACCTTGATGTACCCGCCGCTCATGTCGAGCTGGCCGTCAAAGATGCCGGTGTTGGGGGCGTGGCCGATGGCGATGAACACGCCTTTCACCGCAAGTGCGCGCGCTTCGCCACCCTCGGTGGGCTTGATGCGCAGGCCGGTGACGCCCGTGTCGTCGCCCAGAACCTCATCGAGCGCATGGTTCCAGACAATCTCGACCTTGCCTTCGGCTTCGCGCTTGAACAGCTTGTCGTGCAGGATTTTCTCGCCGCGGAATTTGTCGCGACGATGGACCACGGTCACCTTGTTGGCGATGTTGGACAGATACAGCGCCTCTTCGACCGCCGTGTTGCCGCCGCCGATCACGGCCACGTCCTGCCCTTTGTAGAAAAAGCCATCGCAGGTGGCGCAGGCCGAAACGCCCTTGCCGCGAAACGCGGTTTCAGACGCCAGCCCCAGGTACTTGGCAGAGGCGCCGGTGGCGATGATCAGCGCGTCGCAGGTGTAAGTGCCCATGTCGCCGGTCAGTGTGAAGGGGCGCTGCTGCAGGTCGACCGATTGAATGTGGTCGTAGATCAGCTGCGTGTCGAAGCGCTCGGCGTGCTGCTGCATGCGCGTCATCAGGTCGGGGCCCATCAGTCCTTCCACGTCGCCGGGCCAGTTGTCGACCTCGGTGGTGGTCATCAGTTGTCCGCCTTGTTCAAGGCCGGTGATCAAGGCCGGCTGCAGGTTGGCACGGGCAGCGTAGACGGCGGCGGTGTAGCCGGCCGGCCCCGAGCCAAGGATGATCAGACGGTGATGAGTGGGCGTGGACATTGCGCTCCTTGAAGCCGGAATGAGGTGGGTTTTCGCGGGCGCAACGCGCCCGGCGCGGGGGTGGGTGCAGTCAGGGCGTGGCGATGCTAGGCCGCGAAGGGGTTCAGGTCAAAACGGGCGTTGCGTTGCGTGCCGGGTGGCGGCGCTGACGCGGCGCCGATCCCGACCGCCGCTTACACTTGGGGATTGACCCCCATTTTCAAGCAAGGTGCGCTGATGGCCGATGCCGATCAAGCCTCAAAGTCGTGGTTTTCGCGTGTGTTCGACCGGCTGTGGACCGTGGTGTCCACGATCTACAAGGCCGCGATCATCATCGGCTTCGGCTTCTTTCTGGTCACGCTGTGGTTCATCTGGCGCGGGCCGGGCGTCGCCACCAAGGTGGAAGACAACGTTGCCCTGATCGTCGCGCCCACCGGGGCGGTGGTGGACCGCATCGACATCGATCCGCGCTGGGCGCTGGTCGATCAACTGGCCGGCGCGCCGCCGCCGCAGACCGCGTTGCGCGACCTCATCACCGCATTCGAGCGGGGCGCCGAAGACCCGCGCATCAATTTTGCCGTGCTCAAGCTGGACGACATGACGCAGATCGGCCTGGCCCAGAGCGCCGAGCTGATTCAGGCCATTGATCAGTTCCGGGCCACTGGCAAGTCAGTGGTCGCCTATTCGGCGTGGTACGACCAGGCCGCTTATCTGGCCGCCAGCCATGCCGACGAGATCGTCATGGATCCGCTGGGCATGTTGGCCCTAGAGGGCTTGTCGCGCTATGCGAACTTTCTCAAGGGCCTGACCGACAAGCTCGGCATCACCGTCAACGTGTTTCGCGTGGGCGAGTACAAGTCGGCCGTGGAGCCGTTCATCCGCCAGAACATGTCGGACGAGGCCAAGCAGGCCAATCTGGACTGGCTGCAAGACCTTTGGGGCCGTTACGGCGTCCACGTGGCCGAAGGTCGGGATCTGGCGCCTGACGCCGTGCACCGGTTCGTCGAGACCTTGCCCGAAGCCATGGAAGCCCAGGGCGGGCGGGGCGCAGAAGTGGCCCTGCAGGCCGCGCTGGTCACCCATGTCGAGACGCTCGAAGCCTTCCGCAGCCGCATGAAAGAACGCGTCGGCGAAGATGCCGAGCACGGCAGCTTCCGGCAGATTCACTTTCACGACTACCTGGCCGCAACCGAGATGCAGCAGCAACAACCCGCGTTGGCGGCCAACGCGGCGCCGGCCTGGATCGCGCGCGTGGTGGTGCAGGGCGAGATTGTGGACGGCTACAGCGAGGTGGGCGTCTCGGGGGGGGATTCGGTGCAGGAGCTGTTGATGGCCGCGCAGCGTGACGACAAGGTCCGTGCCGTAATGCTGCGCGTTGACTCGCCCGGCGGCAGCGTTTGGGCTTCCGAACAAATACGTCGCGGGGTGGCGCAGCTCAAGGCGGCCGGCAAGCCGGTGGTGGTGTCGATGGGCAACGTCGCGGCCAGTGGCGGCTACTGGATTTCGATGGACGCCGACCGCATTTTCGCCCTGCCGGAAACCATCACCGGGTCGATCGGCATCTTCGGCCTGCTGCCCACCTTCGAGAGCAGCCTGGAAAAGATCGGCGTCACCACCGATGGCGTGGGCACCACGTCGTTGGCCGGCGCGTTTCGGCTGGACCGGCCACTGGGCGCCAATGCCAGGCGCGTGATTCAGGCCGAAGTGCAACGGGGCTACGACGACTTCATCAACAAGGTGGCCGAGGCGCGGGGACAGACCCCCGACGCCATCGATGCCGTGGCCCGTGGCCGGGTGTGGAGCGGCGAAGCAGCGCTGGATCATGGCCTGATCGACGCCTTTGGCACCGAGGCCGACGCGGTGGCGGCGCTGGGCGAACTGGCCGGCCTCGACGACTGGGAACTGGTGGAGTGGACCGAAGAAACCGACCCGTTCATGTTGCTGATCAAACAGTTCTTTGGCGGGCTTGCGGGCCTGGTGCGGGCCTCGGTGATTCCGCAGAGCCTGTTGCAGTGGTGGGTGCCGGCCGAGCGCATCGTCGTGCCGCTGTCGCGCTTGAGCGATCCGCGCGGTCAGTACGCGCACTGCGAGTGCGGAGTGGCGGTGAGCAGCCGCGGGGGGTTTTGAGATGAGTCGGCCTGCCGGGCCGTACGAGCTTGACGGGGCGTGCGCAGTCGCCCCCGGGATCTGACCATGGTGGTGATCGACCAGGGCCAGGGCCCCGTCGTGTTGCTGATTCACGGCCTGGGCGCCGACCACGAAGACTGGCGCCGTGTCGTGCCGCTGCTGGCCGATACGTTCCGGGTGCTGGTGGTCGACCTGCCCGGTTTCGGGTCGACCCCGCCACTGGCGGCGCCGCGCGGCCTTGTCGACTACGCCGAGGCGGTGTGGGGCGCGCTGCAGGCGCTGGGGGTTCATCAGGTGGACGCGCTGGTCGGGCATTCCATGGGCGGCGCGGTGGCCATCGAGGCGGCCTTGAACCACCCGCAGGCCGTGGCCCGTCTGGCGGTCATCAACTCGATGCCGGCGTTCACGCCGCAAACGCCGCGTGACCACTTCGAGGTGGTGTACCGGCGCTTCATGGTGCGCACTCTCGGGCCGCGCAGGCTGGCCAAGCTGAGTGCCATGCGCATGTTCCCAGACCCGGCAGACGCCGCCTTGCGGGCGCCGGTGATTGCCCGCGGGCGTCGCAACCGCGTCGGTCCGTATCTGGCGGCGCTGAATGCCTTGATCGGCTGGGAGGCGCGCGATCGCCTGTCGGGCTGGAAGAAGCCGTTATTGTGGCTCGCCTCTGAGTACGACTATTTCGAATTCGAACCCATTCGCGAGCTGCGCCTGGTGATTCCGCACATGCGCGTGCGCTGCTTTCCCGGCGAGCGCCACGGGCTGCCCATGGCGCGCCCTGAAGCGGTGGCCCGCGAAGTCCGCGCATTGATGCGTTTATGACCGCCGGGCTGCATGCGGCAGCGCCCATTGGCATCTTCGACTCCGGGGTCGGCGGTCTGAGCGTGCTGCGGGCCTTGCAGGCGCAACTGCCGCACGAACGATTCCTCTATTACGCCGACACCGCCCATTGTCCCTACGGCGAGCGCGACGTGGCGACCATTCGCGCGCGTGCCGAGGCCATCAGCGCTGAATTGATCGCTGCCGGCGCCAAGTTGATCGTGGTGGCCTGCAACACCGCGACGATTGCCGCCATCGCCCATCTTCGCGCCCGTTTCGAGCTGCCCTTCGTGGGCATGGAGCCCGGCGTCAAACCGGCGGCGATTGCGAGTCGCAGCGGCCACATCGGCGTGCTGGCCACCCCCCGCAGTCTGGCCGGCGAGCGTTTTCAGGCCCTGGTCGATGCCCATGCGCGCGGCGTCACGGTGCACACCCGTGCCTGCAGTGGCTGGGTGGAGCGGATCGAGGCCGGCGATCTGCACTCCCCGGCGTGCATGGCCATGCTGCGCGGCGACGTGCAACCGTTGATCGAGGCTCGATGTGATGTGCTGGTGTTGGGATGCACCCATTTCCCGTTTATGGTCCCGGCCCTGCGCGACCTCGTCGGGCCAGACATTCACCTGCTGGACACCGGGCCCGCCGTGGCGCGGCAGACGGCACGGGTGCTGAGCGATGCGGCCGCGCTCAATCCTGCCTCCGCGCCGGGACCGACGCGCTGGCGCTGCAGCGGGTCTGATCATGACTTTCGGCAGCAGCGACGCCTGTTGGGTTTCGCAGCCGTATGAGCGGCGACGGTCTCGCCACCGTGTACCGTTACGCGCGTGCAAACAGCGCCGCCCGCACGCCACCGATGAACCCGCCGCCAACGCGGCATGCCCACTATCTGGAGACTGAATGAGCACCTCACCGACCCCGGACCAGCCGCCGAAATCGCCCGCCAGCAACAGTTTGTGGGCCACCGTGTGCAGCGTGGCGGCGTCGTTCTTCGGGGTGCAGACCGCGAAGAATCGGCAGCGCGATTTCACCCAGGGCAAGGCCGCGCACTTCATTGTCATCGGCCTGGTGATGACCCTTCTGCTGGTGGTGGGCCTGGTGATGATTGTGCGGCTGGTGTTGCACCAGGCAGGGGTCTGAACCCGCCCGGTCGAGGCATCGGGCACGCCGCGCGGTGGCCTGTACCCGCCCTCGGGATGGCCCGGCGGCCCGTTTGATCAGCCCGTCACGAATGGGGCGCTGAGGGCAGCAGCCTTCAGCGCCTGTGGGGGTTGCTCGGCGACCGCGGCCTACATGTTGCGGCGGTAGCGTCCGCCCACTTCGTAGAGTGCGTGGGTGATGTCGCCCAGTGAACAGACACGAACCGCGTCCATCAGCACTTCGAAAGTGTTCTGCTCGCTCATCACCGCCTCGCGCAGGCGGGCCAGCTGCTGCCGGCCCGGCTCGGCATTGCGCTCCTTGAAGGCGTGCAGGCGGGTGATCTGGCTCTTTTTCTCGTCGTCGGTCGAGCGTGCCAGTTCCACCTCGAACGCCTCACTGTCGCCCTTGGGATTGCGGAAGGTGTTCACGCCAATCAGCGGCAGCGAGCCGTCATGCTTCTTGTGCTCGTAGAGCATGGATTCATCCTGGATCTTGCCGCGCTGGTAGCCGGTTTCCATGGCGCCCAGCACGCCGCCGCGGTTTGCGATGGCCTCGAATTCACGCAGCACGGCCTCTTCGACGAGATCGGTCAGCTCATCGATGATGAAGCTGCCCTGCAGGCCGTTCTCGTTCTTGGTGAGGCCGAATTCGCGGTTGATGATCAGCTGGATGGCCATGGCACGACGCACCGACTCTTCGGTGGGCGTGGTGATCGCCTCGTCAAAGGCGTTGGTGTGCAGCGAGTTGCAGTTGTCGTTGATCGCGATCAGCGCCTGCAGCGTGGTGCGGATGTCGTTGAACTGCATCTCTTGCGCGTGCAGCGAACGGCCCGAGGTCTGCACGTGATATTTCAGCTTCTGGCTGCGTTCGTTGCCGCCGTACTTGTGCTTCATCGCCACCGCCCAGATGCGCCGCGCGACACGACCGATCACCGAGTACTCCGGGTCCATGCCGTTGCTGAAAAAGAAGCTCAGGTTGGGCGCGAAGTCGTCGATGTGCATGCCGCGCGCCAGATAGCTTTCGACATAGGTGAAGCCGTTCGAGAGCGTGAACGCCAGTTGGCTGATCGGGTTCGCCCCGGCCTCGGCAATGTGGTAGCCCGAGATCGACACCGAGTAGAAATTGCGCACCTGATGTTCGACGAAATACTGCTGAATGTCGCCCATCATTTTCAGCGCGAACTCGGTGCTGAAGATGCAGGTGTTCTGACCCTGGTCCTCCTTGAGAATGTCGGCCTGCACCGTGCCGCGCACCGTCGACAAGGTAAATGCCTTGATCTTGGCGTGTTCTTCGGCACTGGGGTCGCGCTGGTTCTTGGCCTTGAACTGCGCGACCTGCTGGTCGATCGCGGTGTTCATGAACATGGCCAGCAGCATCGGCGCCGGCCCGTTGATGGTCATCGAAACCGAGGTGCTCGGGGCACAGAGGTCGAAGCCGTCGTACAACACCTTCATGTCTTCAAGCGTGCAGATGGACACGCCGGAATTGCCGACCTTGCCGTAAATGTCGGGGCGCTCGGCCGGGTCCCAGCCATAGAGCGTGACCGAGTCAAAGGCCGTCGACAGGCGGTGTGCGGGCATGCCCTCCGACAGGCGCTTGAAGCGGCGGTTGGTGCGGAATGCGTCGCCTTCACCGGCGAACATGCGCGTGGGGTCTTCACCTTCGCGCTTGAACGGAAACACGCCCGCCGCAAACGGAAAATAGCCGGGCAGATTTTCCTTCATCAGGAAGCGCAGCAGCTCACCGTCATCCCCGAAGCGGGGCAGGGCGACCTTGCGCACCTTGGTGCCCGACAGCGATTCGGTGGTGAGCACGGTGGTCAGTTCCTTGTCGCGCACCCTGGTCACATGGGTGTCGCCGCTGTATTGCTTGACCACTTCGGGCCACTGCGCCAGCAGCTTGCGCGGTGCCGGCAACAGGTCACCCTCCTTGGCCTGCAACACCGGCTCGATGGCCGCCGCGGTGTTCGGGTCTGCACTGGCCAGCAGGCCGTGGCTGATGCGCAGCGCCTGACGCTCGCGGGCCACCTGCACCTGGGCCTCCACATCCTTGTGGTAGCCGCGGACCGTCTCGGCAATTTCGGCCAGATAGCGCACGCGGTCGGGCGGGACCACGGCCAGTCGGGTGGTGGAACTGCGCACGCTCACCGGTTTGAGCCGCGACTTTTCAGCCTTGAAGCCCTGCGCTTTCAGCGCCGGGAGGATGGCCTGATACAGCGCCGTCACGCCGTCGTCGTTGAAGCGCGACGCCATGGTGCCGAACACCGGCATCATGTCGGGCGCCTCGCCAAAGCGCTCGCGGTTGCGCTGGTACTGCTTGCGCACGTCGCGCAGGGCGTCTTCGGACCCCTTGCGATCGAACTTGTTGAGGGCGATGAAATCGGCGAAGTCGATCATGTCGATCTTCTCAAGCTGTGAGGCGGCGCCGAATTCCGGCGTCATCACGTACAGCGAGGTGTCGACGAACGGCACGATGGCCGCATCGCCCTGGCCGATGCCCGAGGTCTCGACGATGATCAGGTCGAAGCCCGAGAGCGTGCAGGCGGCAATCACATCGGGCAGCGCGCCCGACAGTTCACTGCCGGTGTCGCGCGTGGCCAGCGAGCGCATGTAGACATTGGGCGTGTCGATGGCATTCATGCGGATGCGATCGCCCAGAAGCGCGCCGCCGGTGCGCTTGCGCGACGGGTCTATCGAGATGATGGCGATGCGCGGCTTGTCGTCCTGGTCCAGCCGCAGGCGCAGCACCAGTTCGTCGGTGAGCGACGATTTGCCGGCGCCGCCGGTGCCGGTGATGCCCAGGCGCGGCGTGGTGATGGCTGCGGCGGCCTCGCGCAGCGTCTTGCGCAGCTCGTCGTCGTAGGCGCCATTTTCGATGGCGCTGATCACCCGAGCCAACGCGCGGCGATCGCCGCTCTGCAGTGCGTCGAGGGCCTTGGCGGGCTTCGGCGCCGCGGCCGTCACGTCGTAGTCGGCGCCCTGCACAAGGTTGTCGATCATGCCTTGCAGCCCCAGCGACGCGCCGTCGTCAGGCGAGTAAATGCGGGTGACGCCGTACTCCATCAGCTCCTTGATCTCGCTCGGCACGATCACGCCGCCGCCGCCGCCATACACCTTGATGTGCTCGCCGCCGTTCTCGCGCAGCAGATCAATGATGTATTTGAAGAACTCGGTGTGTCCCCCCTGGTACGAGGTGATGGCAATGGCCTGGGCGTCTTCCTGCAAGGCGGCGTTGACGATCTCGGCGGCCGAGCGGTTGTGGCCAAGGTGCACCACCTCGGCGCCGGAGGCCTGCAGGATGCGGCGCATGATGTTGATCGACGCGTCGTGGCCGTCGAACAGGGCGGTGGCGGTGACCAGGCGGATCTTGTGCCTGGCCTTGTAGGGCTCGGGCTTCTTGAAGGCGGCGGGGCTGGTCATGGGGCATTACTCCTGAAGGGGCGGCTGCATGGCGCGGGCGGTCTGCGCGATGGCGGTCAACGCGCGAGTCTAGGTGATGGTCAGCCCCTTGCCGATGCCCGAATCGCCTGTGACGGGTGATTGAATTTACAATGCCGCACCCCGGCGCTCATGCGCTGTGACTGGGCAATTGAGTGGAAAGGGACAGCGTATCGGTGGCGTTTGTGCGCGAGGCCTTGCACGGCGTCAGCGCACGCGGGGGCGACCCACAGCGGCTGCTGGCCGACGCCGGCATTGCGCCGTCATTGCTGGTCGATCTGCAGGGCCGGGTCAGTGCGGCGGCGTTCGGGCGCCTGTGGCGGGCCTCGGCACTGGCGCTGGACGACGAACTCTTCGGGCAGGACCGGCGGCGGCTCAAGCTCGGCAGTCTGGCCACGCTGGGGCTGCTGTGCGTGCACACCCGCACCTTGCAGCAGGCCCTGCAGCGCGGCACCCGGCTGCTGAATCTGCTGCTCGATGATGTGCGCCTCGAGCTGCGCCACGATGCCCGGCGCGCCACCGTGGTGCTGCTGCCGAATGATTGCCCGGTCAAGGTCTTCGCGCATGAAACGCTGGTGATCGTGCTGCAGGCGCTGATCTGCTGGCTGATCGATCGGCGCATTCCCTTGCTGGAGGCCCAGTTTGCCTATCCGGCACCGGCGTGGGCCGAGGAGTATCCCCGCATTTATTCGCGCAACATCGCCTTCGATGCGGCGCTGACACAGTTCAGTTTTCCCGTCACCGATCTGCGGGCGCCAGTGGTGCAGACCGAACGCACCCTGCGGGAGTTTCTGCGCGACGCTCCGGCCAACGTGATCGTGAAATACCGCAACCCGCGCAGCCTCAGCACCTACCTGCGCCATGCGCTGAAGCATCGCAAACATGGCTTCGAGCTGAGTTTTGATTCGGCTGCCCAAGAGCTGGGACTCAGCCCCTCCACCCTGCGGCGCAGGCTGGAAGCCGAGGGAACCTCGTTTCGGCTGATCAAGGACGGCGCGCGCCGCGACGTGGCCATTCGCCAACTGCAGCAGACCCGGCGCAGCATTCCAGAGGTCGCCGAAAGTCTGGGCTTCGCCGAATCCAGCGCCTTCCATCGCGCCTTCACTAAATGGATGGGCATCTCACCCGGCCAGTTCCGCCAGAGTGGGCGCAGCGCAGCGGACCGATAAGCGTCTGCGGCAGCCGGCTTACTCCAACACGCCCATCAGCACGTCAACCACGACCTGAGTGGCGACGTTCAGAAGAACGAGATCGGCGCCAACCACCTGCCAGTCGTGTCCGTCATAGCGGGGCAGGCGGTTCAGCAGCGGCTGCGGCGCCATTTGCCTGGCGATGCCGGGCGGCAGCGGCTTGCCCCGCGCCAGGTTCTTGCGGATGCCGGGCGGCAGGGGCTTGCGACCGGTGAGCTGGTCCTCGATGGCCCACTGACGTACCTGCCGGGCAGACGGTACGCGCAACTGTGGCCGTGCGTCGGCGCGCTGCGATGCGCCGTGCCCGCGGTCTGCCGACGGCCCTTTTTCCGCCAGCACCGCGCCGGGCGCCACGGACAGAGACAGCAGTGCTGCATACAGCGTCGCCGAGTGCTTCATGATGCTGATCCTTGAGCGGTGAACGGGGGAGCAGCTTATCCGTGTTTCCCGTCCCGTCGGTGAATGAACCGGCAGGGCGTGCGGCCCTCGCGCCCTTCGCCAGCCAGGCACTTGCATCCCGCGTCGTCGCGCCGTAGTATCTGCGCCCTTTTTCGAGGTTCGTCTTTGAGGCGAACTGAACAACCATAACCCCACGGGGACAAGATGAAGACGGTCTTTATTAACAACCAGAACGCGCAGCGTGACTGGTACATTCTGGATGCTGACGGCCAAACACTGGGCCGACTCGCCAGCGAAGTGGCCAAGCGACTTCGCGGCAAGCACAAGGCGGAGTACACCCCCAACGCCGACAACGGTGATTACATCGTCGTCATCAACGCGGAAAAGGTGCGCACCACCGGCAACAAGGTCAACGACAAGACCTATTACCGGTACACCGGTTACGTGGGTGGCCTGAAGTCCCAGACGCTGGGCGAGCTGTTGGCCAAGCACCCCGAGCGCGTGATCGAAAAGGCAGTCAAGGGCATGTTGCCCCGCGGCCCGCTGGGCTTCGCCCAGTTCCGCAAGCTGAAGGTATATGCCGGAAAGGATCATCCGCATACCGCCCAGCAGCCCAAGACCCTCACGCTTTAAGGCCCCGAACAATGGTTATCAAGAAAGCTTCCGCCGAACAGAAATACGGCACCGGCCGTCGCAAGACCGCCACCGCCCGTGTCTTCATCAAGCCGGGTAACGGCGAAATCACCGTCAACGGCAAGACCGTTGAAGCGTATTTCGGCCGCGAAACCTCGCGCATGATGGTGCGCTCGCCGCTTGAGCTGATCGACGCGCTGACCCGCTTCGACATCAAGATCACCGTGGCGGGTGGCGGCCCCACCGGCCAGGCCGGCGCCATCCGTCATGGCCTCACCCGCGCGCTGATGGCCTACGACGAAAGCCTGCGTCCGCAGTTGCGCGAAGCCGGTTATGTGACCCGCGACGCCCGCGAAGTTGAACGTAAGAAAGTCGGTTTGCACAAAGCCCGCCGCGCCACGCAGTACAGCAAGCGCTAACGGCCACCCGGATGGCGTGTGCTGCAGCAGTACGCAGCCACGTCATTCGCATCCTTTTACGCGGGGCCCCGGCTCCACGTTTGGGAGATCGTCTAATGGTAGGACAGCAGTCTCTGACACTGTTTATCTAGGTTCGAGTCCTAGTCTCCCAGCCAACCGTCGAACCGGTCCAGAGCGGTTCGAAACAAAAAGCCCCGCCATGCGGGGTTTTTTGTGTGTGCGCCCCGCAGGGCGCAACTACCTCGGGGTGGGAGTCCCCTACGGGCCCGGCAAGGGAAATCGTTAGCCGAACGGCAAGGGTGTCGCGGGCGACTGCGAACCTGAAGGAGGCCGAAGGAAAAGCGCTGGCCTGATGAACAGGATGCGGATAGGAGGTGGCGTGTCGGGGTGAGACGGCCCATATCGTCAAAGCCCGGTACTTGCACGGAGCGGCACGACGTATATCCGACAGGCATAAGCGTGAAGGTGAGTGCGCAATACCCGGGGAGATCTGGCTGTGCTGCCTGAGAGGGCTGCCGGCGTCGAGAGGCGCGGGGAGGGCCGGCCAGAAGTCAGCAGAGGCCATAGTAGGTGCGCCGCGCACCGAAGGGCCGAACATGAGTGAACGCGAGTAGGCCACGGCGGCGCGCGGGCGAACGAAAGCGGAGGCGGCCACCGAAGGGCTCATGGAGCAGGTGGTCGAGCGCGGCAACATGTGGGCGGCCTACGAGCGGGTGCTGCGCAACAAGGCGCGCCCGGTGCTGACGGCATGCGGGTGCAAGACCCGAAGGCGTGGTTGCAAGCTCACTGGGCGGCCGACACTGGGTAGTGGACATGGACATGGACATGGACATGGACTTGGACTTGGCGAAGTTCTTCGCCCGGGTCAAGTGAGCAGGGGTTGTCGAGGGCTGCCTTGAATGGCAGTCCACGCCTGCGAACGACCTGCTGATGGCGAGGGTGGCGAGGCAGGTGAAGGACAGGCGGGTGCTCAAGCTGATCCGCCGATTCCTGGAAGCGGGCCTGATGCGAGATGCAATGGTGCAGCCGCGGAAACAGGGCACGCCGCAAGGCGGGCCGCTGTCGCCGCTGCTACCGAAGACGAGCGCAGGGTGACGGGCGTTGGCCGCAACATCCTTCGCGCTGGCCGCAGGGATTTCACGGCCCTGACATCTGTCGCCGTTACAAGTGGCGTTTTCGTCCTCGCTGCCGCTCGCCATGCCGCCGCTCACCCGCCGCGATGTTCTGCGCACCACGCTCGCCGCCAGCCTGCTGCCGCTGCTGCCCGCCTGCGGCGACGACGACGACGATGATGACGGCGCCGCGCCGGCCGATGCCGGCGGGCGCTTCCTGCATGGCGTGGCCAGCGGCGATCCGCTGCCCGACGCGGTGATCCTGTGGACGCGGGTGACGCTGGACGATCCGCTGACCACTGCGTTGCGCGTGGACTGGGCGCTGGGCCTGGACGCGGAGCTGGCGCGGCCGGCGCTGAGCGGGCGCGCCGATGCCGAGGCCGGGCGCGACTACACGGTCAAGATCGACGTCACCGGTCTGGAACCGGGGCAGACCTACTACTACCGCTTCCGGCTCGGCGACCAGCTCTCGCCGGTCGGGCGCACGCGCACGGCCCCGACCGGCGCCGTCGAGCGCCTGCGCCTGGGCTTCGTCACCTGCGGCGACTATGCGCGCGGCCTGTTCAATGTCTACCGCCGCGTGGCCGAGCGCGACGACCTGCAGGCGGTGGTCCATCTCGGCGACTACATCTACGAGAACGACCGCGACGACGTGCGCCCGCACGATCCGCCGCATGAGCTGTTGACGCTGGCCGACTACCGTCGCCGCTACGCGCAGTATCGCAGCGACCCCGATCTGCAGGCGCTGCACCGCCAGCACCCGATGATCTGGATCTGGGACGATCACGAGCTGGCCAACGACAGCTGGCGCGATGGCGCCGAGGACCACGACCCGGAGACCGACGGCGACTTCTTCCTGCGCCGCGCCAGCGCCTTCCAGGCGGCGCACGAGTGGCTGCCGATCCGCACGCCGGATGCGGCGGATCCGGCGCGCATCTACCGCAGCTTCGCGTTCGGCGAGCTGCTGGATCTGATCATGATCGACGCCCGCCAGGTCGGCCGCGACCCGCCGCTGCCGCCGAACAGCCTGTTTGGCGAGCTGGTGCCGGTGCACACGCAGACCGGCGACTTCACCGATCCGGCCCGCCAGATTCTGGGCGTCGAGCAGGAGCAGTGGCTGATCCGGCAACTGCAGGACAGCCGCGCGCGCTGGCGCGTGATCGGCAACCAGGTGTACTTCTCGCCGCTCAAGATCCTCGGCGCGCCGCGTGCGCTCGGGGGTGGCGGTCTGTATCTCAGCAACGACAAGTGGGACGGCTACGCGCCCGCCCGCGACCGCGTCCTCGCCGCCATCGCCGAGGCGGGCAACGTGGTCATCATGACCGGCGACGCCCACGAAGCCTACGCCTTCGACGTCCATGACGATCCGAACAACGCCCTGGCCTACAACCGTCTGACCGGCGAGGGCTCCAATGCCGTGGAGTTCGTCGTCACCTCCACCAGCACCCGCGGCGACGGCGTGATCGGCAATTCGCTGAGCGCGCAGCTGCAGCGGCTGCCGGACAACCTCGAGCAGCTGCTGCTCCTGACCAATCCGCACCTGAAGTACTACAACAACCGCCACAACGGCTACTGCCTGCTCGACATCGACGCCGCGCGCGTCCGCAGCGAGTTCTGGTTCGTGCCGATGGTCAGCCAGGCCACGGACGAGGAATCGCTGGGCGTCGCCTTCGAGTGCGCGCACGGCACACAGCGGCTGCAGCGCAGCGAGTGAAAGCAGCACACCGGACGGGGGACAGATGAATCGACGGCACTTTCTGCGCCGCATCGGCGCACTCTCGGGCAGCGCGCTGCTGCCGGCACTGCCCGGCTGCGGCGGCAGCGACCCGCTTGCGGATGCAGCGGGCCCGGTCGAGTTCCGTCACGGCGTCGCCTCCGGCGATCCCTTGCCCGACCGCGTCATCCTGTGGACGCGGGTCACGCCGGAACTCGAAGGCCCGGTGCGCGTGCGCTACCGCGTGGCGATCGATCCGGCCATGACCCAGCTGCGCATCGACGAGCAGGTCATCACCGACGCCTCACGCGACTACACGGTCAAGGTAGACGCGGCAGGCCTGGCGCCCGGCCGCAGCTACTACTACCAGTTCGAATCCACCGGCGCGTACTCGCCGATGGGCCGCACACGTACCGCGCCGGCGGGGGACATCGGCCGCCTGCGTCTGGCGAGCGTCTCCTGCGCGCAGTTCACCTCCGGCTTCTTCAATGTCTACCGCGCCGTCGCCGCACGCGCCGATGTCGACGCCGTGCTGCACCTCGGCGACTATATTTACGAGAGCGGCAGCGACGGCGAGCTCGGCCGCCCGCACGATCCGCCGCACGAGCTGTTCACGCTCGCCGACTACCGGACGCGCTACGCCCAGTACCGCTCCGATCCCGACCTGCAGGAATGCCACCGCCAGCATCCCTTCATCTGCGCCTGGGACGACCACGAAAGCGCGAACGACTCGTGGATGGGCGGTTCGGAGAACCACGACCCGGAAATCCACGGCAGCTGGTTCGCGCGCGTCGCCGCGGCAACCCAGGCCTATCACGAGTGGCTCCCGATCCGCACGCCCGATGCGGCCGAGCTGCGGCGCATCTGGCGGCACTTTTCATTCGGTGGGCTCGTCGAGCTGTTCATGTTCGAGACGCGGTTGTTCGGCCGCGACCAGCAGGCGCCGAGCCTGCTCAACATCGGCGAGATCGAAGACCCGGCGCGTAGCATGATGGGCTTCGAGCAGGAGGACTGGCTCGCCGCCCGGCTCGCCGAGAGCAATGCCACCTGGCGCGTCTACGGCAACCAGACCATGTTCGCGCAACTGCATGTGCTCAATACGCTGGGCCTGGTTTCCGGGGGCATCCCCGGCAATCCCGACCAGTGGGACGGCTACGCCGCCAACCGCAATCGCATCTTCGACCAGTGGGCGCAGACCGGCCTGCGCAACAACATCGTCCTGTCCGGCGACATCCACACCTCCTGGGCGGCCGAGCTGACCCAGTTTCCGGGCAACCCCGCCACCTACGGTCCGCTCAACGGCCGCGGCTCGGTCGGCGCCGAGTTCGTCTGCTCTGCGGTGTCCAGCAGCGGCACGCCGGGGCTGGACCCGATCGCCGACGTCGTGCGCCTGCTCAACACGCACATCAAGTACGTCGAGCTGCGCCGCCGCGGCTATGTGCTGCTCGACCTCACGCCGGAGCGCGCCCAGGGCGAGTTCTGGCTCATCGACACGGTCGATACCACCGACTTCAGCGAGAGCTTCGACGCCGGCTTCGCGACGCCCGCCGCCGAACCGGGCGGGGACAACCCGCTGCAGCACGTCAGCGAGCCGAGCACGCCGCGCGCGGATGCGCCGCCGCTGGCACCGGCGCTCGCGCCGAGCGTGGCATGAACCGGGGCCTACTCGCCGCGCTGCTGCTGCTGGGCGCTGCAGGCTGTGGTAGCGACGGCGCCTCGCAGTCGCCGACGACGCCTCCCGCCGACTTCGTCGCGGTCAGCTTCAACACCGGCATTCCGCAGTGCTCGCGCGCCGCCGATGCCGCGTACAGCTGCGACGACGCCGACATCGCCGGCGAGTGGTACGGCACCGGGCTGTCGTTCAAGGTCCTGGTGGACGAGGCGCAGGCCTTCTTCGACGGCCTGCAGCCGGATGTCGTCGCCTTCCAGGAGATGTTCTACAGCGGCGAGTGTCCGGACATCCCACCGGAGTTCCACCCCGGCTTCGTCTGCGAGGACTGGCAGCCCGGCGACCCGAGTGTCGCCCAGCTCGTGCTCGGGCCCGACTACCAGATCGCCTGCAATCTGGGCAAGCCCGACAAGTGCCTGGCGGTGAAGAAAACCTTCGGGACGTGGCGCGCTTGTGACGGCGACCTTTGCCTCGATCGGCTCGACGGCGCCACGGTGGCGGGGTGCGGCGGTGGCTCGCGTATCGGCCGCGGCGTGCTCGACTTGCGTGGCGGTGGCCAGATCACCGTGGTCAACGTCCACGGAACCTCCGGGATCCTCAGAGCCGACCAGGATTGTCGGGTGCGGCAGTTCGAGCAGATCTTCGTCGATCTGGGCGACGGCTCGGGGGAGCCGGCCGCCAACGGCGCGCGCAATCTGGTGCTGGGCGATCTCAACACCGATCCAGGACGCATGTTCTGGGATGCGAGCGCCGCAAGCTGGAATGCCTTTGTCGGCGACGGGACGGCGTTCCGTTTCGTCACCGATGTCGGTCGTGATGCGGAACCCAGCTACGCGGGCCTGTTCAACATCGATCACATGGTCAGCGACACCCTGCAGGGTCACTGCACGGGCGGTGAAGTGACCGACATCGCGGCCTTCGACCACATGCCCGTCGTTTGTTTTCTTGCCCCGCAGGTGGCGGCGTCCACCGCCCCGTCCCCTTCCGGAGAATGACCGTGCCCACCCAAAGAAATACGCCTCCCCTCATCGTCCGCCCAACAGTGGACCTCCGGCGTCGGCAGCTGTTGCGCGCCGGCGTCGGCCTGGCCATTCCGCCCTGGCTGCCGGGCTGCGGGGGCAGCTCGGCTCCCGGCGTCGGGATGCCAGCCGAGTCCGGCAGCCTGCCGCAGGACTGTGTGGCACCGGCCACGGCCGCCGTGCCGCGCGGCCTGCACGCCAGCTTCACCGGCGACCCGGTCAGTACCCGCACACTGACCTGGTTCACCGATGGTCTAGAGGATCCGGGAACCTTTGTCGAGTATGGCCCGCTATGGCCGGACATGAGCGCCCAACAGATCGCCTGCGCGCCCTTTCCCGCACGCGCCGGTGGCCAGGTGCAGCAGACCCACGGCGTGGACGCCTTGACCCACGCCGCCACCATGCTTGCGCTGCAGCCCGGGTTGCCGGTGCGCTACCGGGTCGGCGCGCCCGGCGCCTGGTCCGAGGTGCGCGTCCTGCCGGCCGCGCCGCAAGGGGCTTTCCGCTTCTGTCACTTCGGCGATCACGGCCGCAAGGACGCCAGCCTGTCGGTGCTGGACGGTGTTGCGGCCCTGCAGCCGGACTTCTTCATCGTGGCCGGTGATCTGTCCTATGCCAATGGCGATCATCCCGCATGGGACGACTGGTTCAAGCGTCTCGACCCCTATGCCTCGCGCATTCCGATGCTCACCGCACCCGGCAATCACGAGGAGGAGGACAACGGCGGCAAGGCCTACAAGAGCCGCATCAGCCAGCCCGGACTGGGCTTCCGCTATGGGTTCGATTACGGCAACGTCTACTTCCTGTTCAGTACCGGAGGCAGCCTGGTCGGCGGCAATCTGGCCCAGGACGCCGACCTCGTCGCCGAACTGGCCTGGGCGGAACGAGCGCTGGCCCGGGCCGCCGAGCGGCGTGCCCGCGGCGAGATCGACTTCATCGTGCTGGTCCAGCACTTCACGATCTGGACCGATCAGGAAGGACGCGAACCGGCCAACCTGTCGCTGGTGCTGCTCGAAGAGGGCAAGCTGCTGCGCTACGGCGTGGACCTCGCGCTGGTCGGACACGACCACATCTACCAGCGCTCGGTGCCCATGGGCCGTGGCAGGCCGCGCGAGGACGGCTACATCCAGGTGACCGGGGGCGCCGGCGGCAACAGCCTGCGCGGCTTTGCGCCCATCAGCGACTGGTCGGCGACCGACGCGATCCGCTACTGCTTCACCGAATACCTCGTGGATGGCCCCAGGCTGACCGCCATCACCTGGGCTGTGGACCGACCCGACAACAGCCTGGCCGGCGGCGAGCTGACCGAGATCGACCGCTTCGAGATCCAGGCACGCGACTCGGTGGCGCGCCGCGCTTTCGCGCGTCCGCCGGAGCCCGACATCAGCGCCGAGAACGCGGAAAAGCTGCTGAAGCACACGCGTCTACGCAATGCGCTGCATCACCGCGGCGAACCGTAGTGAGGGATCTCCCCCGGAAGCACGGACTCTTTCGAGAAGGCTGAAAATGATCGGACGGAGTGTCCATGTGTCAACGCTGATGCAAAAAAGTGCCCGATATATGCCTCTATCCCGGTCGTTTCACAAACCGCCCCAGACACCCCGGGGCGCCGCCTTCGCCCACCGCTCGGCGCTCGAGAGAGCCAAGTTCTGCGCCAGTTCAGACCAGCGACCTGCTGCTGGCGGCGACGACCGCGGGTTCGGGACGCCTCGAACTGTCGCCGGAGGCCGTTTTTCCGGGGTACGCGCAGGCGTCGCCCTACGGACGTCGCCGGAACCTGCCGGGTTTGCGTTGTGGGCCACTCCAAGCCAGGGTCGGAGGCAGCGGTCGCTGCCGAGGTCGTTCCTGATCGCCTTGATGAAGTTCTCGTTCTGACCTCGCGCGCAGTACAAATCCCGGTACGGCAGCGCCGGCGCGCGCTCGGCAAGCGAGGTCACCATGGCCGGCGGCGTGGCATGGCGGGCGACGAAGGCATCGACCAACGCCTGCGCGACACGGTAGATGTCCTTCGTTCGGGTCATCACGTAAGGCCGGCCGCGAATCACCCTGGTCGCTTCTGCGGGGCGGGTCCGCTCAGCGCTCACCACGGACAATGCGTGGTGACGCTTACCGAAGACGAGCGCAGGGTGACCGGCGTTGGCCGCAACATCCTTCAGGCGATGGCGCGTGGCGCGGGCGTCTACGACGTCACCCGCACCGGGCCAAGGTTCAGCCCGTCTCGCCAAACAGCTCCCGGCCAATCAGCATGCGCCGAATCTCTGAGGTGCCGGCGCCAATTTCGTACAGCTTGGCGTCGCGCCAGATGCGGCCGGTGGCGTAGTCGTTGATGTAGCCGTTGCCGCCCAGAGCCTGTATCGCCTGGCCGGCCATCCAGGTGGCTTTCTCGGCGGAGTAGAGGATGGCGCCAGCCGCATCCTTGCGGGTGGTCTCTCCGCGATCACAGGCTTTGGCTACGGCGTAGACGTAGGCGCGGCACACCGACAGGCCCACGTACATGTCGGCGAGCTTGCCCTGCATGAGCTGGAATTCGCCAATGGCCTGGCCGAACTGCTTGCGCTCGTGCATGTAGGGCGTGACCACGTCGAGACAGGCCTGCATCAGGCCCAGCGGGCCACCGGAGAGCACGACGCGCTCGTAGTCGAGGCCCGACATCAGCACGTTGACGCCGCGGCCCACGGTGCCCAGCACGTTTTCTTCGGGCACTTCGCAGTCCTGAAACACCAGTTCGCAGGTGTTTGAGCCGCGCATGCCCAGTTTGTCGAGCTTCTGCGCGGTGGAAAAACCGGGGAAGCCCTTCTCGATGATGAAGGCGGTGATGCCGCGCGGCCCGGCGTCGGGATCGGTCTTGGCGTAGACCACCAGGGTGTCGGCGTCGGGGCCGTTGGTGATCCACATCTTGTTGCCGTTGAGCACGTAGCGGTCGCCTTTTTTGTCGGCACGCAGTTTCATGCTGACCACGTCAGACCCGGCGCCGGGTTCGCTCATGGCCAGTGCGCCCACGTGTTCGCCACTGATCAGCTTCGGCAGGTATCGGGTCTTCTGGGCGGCGTTGCCGTTCTTGTCGAGCTGGTTGACGCAGAGGTTGGAATGCGCGCCGTAAGACAGGCCAAGGCTGCCCGAGGCACGCGACACTTCTTCCATGATCACCGTGTGCGCCAGATAGCCCATGTCGAGGCCGCCATATTCCGTGCCGGCCGTGACGCCCAGAACGCCCAACTCACCGAGCTTCTGCCACAGGCTGCGCGGGTGGGCATTGTCGCGATCAATCTGTTCGGCGACGGGGGCGATTTCGCGTTGGCAGAAGTCGCGCGTGGCATCGCGCAGGCTGTCGAGGTCGGCGCCCAGGTCAAGGTTCAGCAGTTTCATAAGCGTTCTTGAAGTCTCGTTCAGGCCGCGATACGGCCTTCGTCGCGGAGTTTGTTGAGGTGCATGCGAATGTTCATTGCCGCCAGCGGTTCCAGCCGCGGGTCCAGGCCGGCATAGAGTTGCGGCAGGATTTCGCCGACGCTCTGGCCCAGTTGGCTCAGTTGCAGAATGTCGGCCTCGCGCTGCTTGCGGTGAGCCAGCGTGGCGGCGATGCGGTAGGTGCCGCCCATGGCCATGCCGTGCGACGGCAGAATGACGGCCGGGTCGAGGTCGATCACCCGCTGCATGGAGGCGAAGTAGTCCGCCATGTTGCCGCCGTCTTCGGGAATCACCACCGTGCCGATGCCCTGGATCAGGTCGCCCACAAGGCACCATTGACGGCTCTCGGGCATCAGGGCCAGTTGGCCGGGATCGTGGCCCGGCACTTCGAGCACCTTCACCTCTTCGCCCTGCCAGCGGCAGATGACGTCGCCTTCGCGGTACTCGTGTATCTCGATGTCGGCAAAGGCGGCCGGGTGCCGGTCACGAATGCGTTTGCGAGTTTCAATGCTCATGCCCACGGTGGCGCCGAGGCGCATGGCCACGGTGTCGGCGCGCTCCCAATGGTCGGCGTGATGGTGGGTGATGAACACTTCATGCACGCCAATCTCGGCCGCGCGCGCCACCAGCATTTCAAGGTCTTCATCACTGGCCGGAGACGGGTCAACCAGAATCCGGTGACTCTGCATGTCGCCCAGCAGGAACGCGTTGGTGTGCTGCGCCGGCGGCAGCGTGTGCGAGCGCACCGGCAGAATCCGCACGCCCGCCAGTGGTTCGATCAGCCGCTGGCCGCCTTCGTTGCGGTCGACCCCATCCAGGCCGGGAATGGTCGTGGCCGCCAGGGACGCTGCCAGCGCGTGCAGTGTGGCGCGGGTGGGCGGGGCGACCAGCAGGCGGCCCTGCTCGTAGCGGCGGACCAGCTCAGTGGGCGGCGTCCAGAAGGCATCGGAGGCTTCGCGCACGTCAACGGTCAGCGACGGGCGACTGCGCAGTACCAGTTTGAAGAAATGGGTATTGAAACGGCGTTCGGCAATGGGTGGGGTGAGCGCGGTGCCCAGGTCCAGCAGTTCGAGAATGTCGCCGCTGTCGGCCAGTGCGTCGAGATCGATGCCCAACTCCTCGTCGCACTCCCGCGCCAGCGCCCGCAGCAGCCGCGGCGCGACCTCGGGCATGCGGCGTTCCAGGGCCGCGGGCGGGGTGCGCTCGTCTTCGGCATCGACCTTGCCCCCCGGAAAGGCGAAATAGCCGCCGAATGCCGGCATCTCGGGTTGGCGATGGGTCATCAGCAGGGCGCCGTCGTGAATCAGCGCCACCGTTACGGCATCTACGATCTTCATCCTTCGATCATATCGCAGCGGCGCATGGCGCCGTCTTGTTTGGGTACCATCGCCGCCCTTCTCTCGTCGCCGGATTGCCCCATGTGGTTCAAGCAGCTTTGCGTGTTTCAAATGGATGCCGACTGGACCCTGCCGCCCGCCGCGCTCGAGACCCTGTTGGCGCAGCGGCCGCTGGTCCCGTGCCCGGCGTCGGCCCCCGAGATCACCGGCTGGGTGCCGCCGGCCGATGACGGCGTGCTGGTGCAGTCACTGGGCAAACACCTGTTGATTGCGCTGGGCTGGGAGACCCGCCTGCTGCCCAGCGGCGTGGTCAACGATGCAGCGGCCGACAAGGCCGCAGCCTTCGAGCAGCAGCGCGGCTTCAAACCGGGCCGCAAGCTGATGAAAGAGATCAAGGAACAGGTCGCCGCCGAGCTGCTGCCACGCGCCTTCACCCGTCGTACGGCCTTGCGCGCCTGGATCGACCCCGAAGCCAAGCGCATCGTCGTTGACACCGGCACCGCCAGCAAGGCCGAAGTGCTCATCGAGCACCTGCGTGACGCGCTGGGCACCTTGCCGGTGGTGCCCTGGTCGGTCGACAACTCGCCGGCGGTGACCATGACCGGCTGGTTGACCGCCGGTCAGGCGCCGGGGTCGTTCTTCATCGACGACGCCTGCGAACTCAGCGGCTCGGACGACACCCGGTCGGTGGTGCGCTACCTGCGCCATGAGCTGCTGCCAGCGCAGCTGAAGCGCCACATTGATGAAGGCCTGCGCGCCACGCAACTGGCGCTGACCTGGGACGGACAACTGGCCTTCACCCTCACCGAGCCGTTGATCATCAAGAAGGTGAAGTTTCTGGAGGCCGACAACGAAGACGCCGACCGCGTCGACAACGCCCAGTTGGCCTTCGAGGCCGATTTTGCCTTGATGACCGGCACCCTGGGCAAGGTGCTCGACCAGCTGCATGAGGTGTTGGGTTCGCAATAGGCCCCGACCGGCAAATGGTGCGGGGCGAGCGGCCGGGGTCGCCGCGCTTTCGTGACACTCCGATGACAGCGTATTCTTCCAAGTCTGTTCATTCATTAATGACGCGTCCGCACCCGGTCAAGGGCAGCGGGCCGCGACACGGGAGCGCCGCACCATGACCAAGACCCTGCCACGCTGGATGCCTGCCGTGTTGATGACCGTGGGCGCCATGACCCTGGCCGCCTGCGGCGACGACATTGACGCCTTCAATGCCCCCGAGGGTGGCGACAACACGGCGCGCGTTTCCCCGTTGCCGCCCACCGCGCAGTGCGCCTCGCCGCTGCCGGCCGAGGTTCGCAACCAGACCGTGACCAGTCCGGTGGCCTCAGACCTCGATCCCACGGCCGAGAACATCACGCCGACCACCGACATTGCCATCAGCGTGCTGCTGCCCCCGCGTTGCGAGGGTGACCGGTTCGCGGTCGTGCTTCACAGCCACGGCTATGGCGGCAGCCGTCAGACGATGATCGCGCCCGATGGCCAGCCCGATCGCAGCCTGCCCAACTTTCCCTCGTTCGACGCCCTGACCCGGGCGCTGCCGCAGCGCGGCTATATCGTCGTCAGCGTGGACCAGCGGGGGCATGGCGCGTCGGTGCCGTCCAATGGCGGCGGCCTGGCCCGCATCATCGATCCCGCGGCCGAAACCCGCGATGCCATGACGGTGCTCGACTGGGTGTTCGACAACGCGGGCGCGCTCGGCGTCGCCACGCAGCCTGAAACCGGCATCTCGCGGGATTTCCGCGTCGGCACCCTGGGCTACAGCTATGGCGGCGGATTCCAGATGCCGCTGGCGGCGCTGGACCGGCGTATCGACGCCATCATCCCCAACGGCACCTGGCACAACCTGGCCTACAGCCTGTTGCCCGGCGACGTGGTGAAACAGGGCTTTGACGGGCTGCTGTGCCTGCTTGCCGCCACCGGTGGCGTGAGCAACACCCCCATCATCGCCACCTTGTGCAACCTGTTGGGTGTGCAAGGCTTGGGCGCCGCCGGTCTGCGCACCCGGCCAGACGTGTTCGAGGCGGCGTCGGAGCCCGGGCCGTTGTCGCCCCGCCCGCGCACGATCACCGAAGAAGAGACGCTGGACCTGCTGTTCACCCATGGCATGAACTATTTCCGCAACCGCCAGCGCGCCGGACAGCCCTGGGGTTTCGGCGAAACCGAGGCGGTACTGCGCCCGGTGCCGGCGCTGTTTCTGCAGGGCAACCGCGACGTTATCTTCAATCTCACCGAGGCGTACTGGAACTGGCAGTACTTCCGCGACGCCGGCGGCGACGCGCGCCTGCTCTCCAACGAGGGCGCGCACATGAACCCGCTGGCCAACCAACTCGAGGGCGATGCCGGCTGCGGCGCGGTGTCGGGGCTGGATGCCGCCCTCGGCTGGCTCGACGTGCACCTGCGCGGCGCCTCGCCGTTGGCACTGATGATGATTCCCCGCGTCTGTATCTCGGTGGCCGACACGGCCAATGCCAACAATGCGCCGGCGCGCGGCGTTGCACTCGAAAACTTCCCGGTAGGCCGGCAGCAGGGCACGGGCGCGGTGGTGGCCAGCCTGGCCAACTTCTCGGCCACGGTGACCTCGCTCTCGCCCCGCCCCGAGTTCGTGCCGGTGACCACCATCAGTCGCGACGGGCTGGTGTTGGCGGGCGCACCAAAAATCGCGCGCCTCGAAGTGACGCCCGGCCCCACCGTGAACATCACCCGCGCGCTGGTGGGGGTCGGCATTCGCCGCGACGGCGCGCTGATCCTCGTCGATGACCAGGTCACCGGTTTCATCGAGGGCATTCACACATCGAACCGCGAGGTGGGTAACGACGCCGTGCTGCTGCCCGCCGTGGGCGAGATGCTGCGGGCCGGTGATGAAGTGGGGCTGATCTTCTTTGAGCGCAATGTCCAGTTCGCGTCCATCGTCAGCACCCAGACCCTGGGCGGCATCACCGGGCTGGTTGGCTTTATCGGTGGTGTGGAATTGCCGCCGATCACCAGTGTTCTCAACCCTTTGCTGGGGGTGCTGACCGCGCCGAATCCCCATACCATCACCGGCGAAGGCGTGGAACTGCCGATCTTCGAGCCGGGGGTGTTCGCCGGCAGCCGCTGGCGCTAGTGCATCGCGTCCAACAAAGCGTTAGGAGATGCCGGATGCGATGGGGTGCAGATCAAGGCGCGAAGAGGAGCGATAGCGGGTCCTATCGCGACG
>Ga0207908_1000166_pt1 | contig 24412 bp, 22 predicted proteins | sample MalvirmetagMSP81_FD_184224 | JGI IMG/M metagenome (GOLD analysis project Ga0207908, IMG submission 184224) | Marine viral communities from the Deep Pacific Ocean - MSP-81 (SPAdes) | ecosystem: Environmental > Aquatic > Marine > Oceanic | place: Pacific Ocean | collected 2011-04-18
CAGCGAACCAGCACCGGAACCCCGGCCCGGCCCAACCGGAACGCCGTTGTTCTTGGCCCACTTGATGAAGTCCATAACGATCAGGAAGTAGCCCGGGAACCCCATCTGGATGATGATGTCCAGCTCGAAGTTCAGGCGCTTGTAGTAGGCTGCCCGCTTCTCATCGTACTCCGGATCGTCCTTGCTCAGGGTCTTGGCAAGCCGCTCCTCCAGACCTTCCTCGGAGACTTTGCGGAAGTAGTCGTCCATGGTCATCCCGTCGGGGATGGGATAGTTCGGCAGGAAGTACTCACCCATGCGCACTTTCACCGAGCACCGGCGAGCAATCTCCACGGTGTTCTCGATGGCTTCGGGAATGTCGGCAAACAGCTCGATCATTTCCTCGGGGCTGCGCAGGTACTGCTGGTCACTGAACCGACGATCCCGACGCGGATCATCCAGGGTCCGGCTCTCCCCAATGCAAACCCGGGCTTCGTGGGCTTCAAAATCGTCGGCGGTGAGGAAGTGCACATCGTTGGTGGCTACCACCGGCAGGCCCAGTTCCTGGGCCAGCTCAACACTCAGGTGCAGGCAGTCTTCGTCGCCGTCCCGGCCGGTTCGCTGCAACTCCAGGTAACAGGCACCCGGGTACAGGTTCATCCAATAGGCCGCCCGTTCCCGGGCCAGCTCCGGCTTCTCGGCCATCAGGGCCTTGCCGATGTCACCCATCTTGCCGCCGGACAACATGATCAGGCCATCGGGACGCTCTTCCAGCCATTTGCGCTGGATGATGGGCTTGCCAAAACGCTGACCTTCGGTGTAGCCGAGGGAAATGATCTCGGTCAGGTTCAGGTAACCGTCATTATTCCGGGCCAGCAATGTCAGCCGAAACGGGTTGTTCGGCTCATCGGGATTTTCCAGCCAAAGGTCGGCCCCCATGATGGGCTTGACCCCGGCGCCGGTTGCGGCCTTGTAGAAGCGAACCAGCGAGCACATGTTGGACTGGTCGGTAAGACCGACCGCGGGCATGCCCAGCTCGGCCACACGGCCGATCAGGGGTTTGACCCGGACCAGTCCGTCGACCATGGAGTATTCGGAGTGTACGCGGAGGTGTACAAAAGTCTGCGCCATAACGTCAGGCAATTCCTGCTGATAAATTCTGTGCGGGCCCGGCAGTTAACCGCCGATCAGGGCCCGGATGTCTGCTTCTGTCTGGGGCCCGAACCGGGCCTCCAGCAGATCCCCTTCGGGGTTAACAATAAAGGTGGCCGGCAGGGCCACGGGGGTCTGCCAGCCTAATTTCTGCCCGGGATCTTCCGCCAGCATGGTGAACTCGATTCCCATGCGCTCGCCCAGGCGCTCCAATTCTTCGCCACGCACGCCGTCAAAATTGACGCCGAGAACGGCAATGTCTGGAGCCTTGTCCAGTTCATTCAGTTCCGGGATTTCCTCCAGGCAGGGCTTGCACCACTCGGCCCAGTAATTGACCAGCACCCACTGGCCGCGAAGCATATCCCAGTTCATCTTTGGCCCGTCGGCCCGCTCCAGTTCGATCTTCTCACAACCGGCCAACGCCAAGACCAGGAAGAACAGCCCAACATGGGCCATCCGGCGGAAAAAGCTCCGGTTTGCAGGGTACTGCACGAGAAAACCTCCTGTTAGACTACGGGCCACTTAAACAACAGCATCCATTCAGACAGACGGACGATCAGGCCAGAACATGACAGAACCCACCCGGATTTTCCATAACCCGCGCTGCTCGAAATCGCGACAGACCCTTGAACTGCTTACCGACCGGGGCATTGAGCCGGAAATCGTACGCTACCTGGACACACCACCCACAGTGGCTGAACTGGCGGACATCCTGACGGCTCTTGATTGCGAACCCCGGGAGCTGATGCGCACCAAGGAAAAGGAATACCGGGAACTTGGGCTCGATAACCCCGAACTGAGCCGCGACCAGCTGATTGCAGCCATGGTGGCCACGCCCAAACTGATCGAGCGACCCATTGTACTCGCGAATGGCAAGGTCGCGGTAGGCCGACCACCGGAAAACGTACTGTCCATTCTGTAATTCCGGCCGCGAGCCTGATACCTCACCTTCATTTCTTAGCCCAGGACATTACCCATGGCTGAACAATCGCCTTACATCCTGATTCTGTATTACAGCCGGAACGGCCAAACCGCCGAACTGGCTACCCAGATCGGCCGGGGTGTGGCCCGGGTCAGTGGTATCGAAGCTCGAATCAGGACGGTTCCACCGGTATCACCAGCAACCGAGGCATCGCTGCCCCCTGTGCCAGATAGCGGCGCCCCCTATGGCAGCAAGGCCGATTTGGCCGAATGTGCCGGCCTGGCTCTCGGCAGCCCGACCCGCTTTGGCAACATGGCGGCACCGCTGAAACATTTCCTCGACACCACCGGTGATCTCTGGCTCAGTGGCACCCTGTCCGGCAAGCCTGCCGGCGCTTTCACGTCTACCGGAAGCCTCCATGGCGGCCAGGAAAGCACCTTGCTGACCATGATGATTCCGCTGCTGCACCATGGCATGGTGCTGTGCGGCCTTCCCTACACCGAGAAGGCGCTGGGTGAGACCGAGACCGGTGGCACGCCCTATGGCCCCAGTCACTGGGCCGGCACCGGGGAGCAACTACCGATCAGCGAGCACGAAAAATCACTGTGCCAGGCCCTGGGTGAAAGGCTTGCCCGGTTCGCGCTGAAACTGTCAGCCTGATACAGCCGGAGCCAATGCCCGTATTTCAATTGAACACCTATTTTGGAAAATACACTATGCTGCACAATCCAAAGGCCCAGAACACGGCGCGCCTGACCATACTGCTGTACGTGGCGGTTCTGGCAACGCTGCTGGCCACCACCTTCTACCCGGCTCCCGTGGAAGGCGTATCCATTCCGCTGATGCTGGCCGTGAAGCTGCTGCCTCTGCTCGCTTTTGCGGTTCCTGTGTTCCGTGGCCACAACCGAGGCTACATCTGGATGGCGTTCGTGGTCATTTTCTACTTCACTCAAGCTGTGGTTTCGGCCTGGCTGAGTGAGGGCGACGCTGGCCCGGTCATCCTTACTGTGCTGACCTTCTTGCTGTTTACGGTCGCCATGGTTCACCTGAAGGTCAACCGCCCGGTCGCAGGCTGACTGCCACCGCAATGCTCCTGACTGCGAGACTCTATGTCTGATACCAAGTCGCCAGAACACGCCAGCCGGCCGACGGCGCCGGCCCGAAGCATCCTGACCCTCAGGGATGTGTGCACGGCGCTGGTCACCAGCGGGGAAATCAGTCAGGACGACGCCGAGCGCGTGCTTACCGCTAATCTCGGTGCAGCCTCTGGCAAGGGCCAGGATGCCAAAAAGCACCCTCTGGAACTGGTGGCGATTGCCGCGCTTACCAGCCGGAAAACCGATCGGACCCTGGATCTCGACCGCCTGACCCAGTGGCTTGCAGACTGGGCCGGACAACCCTATTTCCATATTGATCCGCTGAAGATTGATGTCTCCGCCATCGCCAAGGTGATGTCGTACGCCTTCGCGCAGCGGCACGGCATCCTGGCAGTGGAGATCGGCCCGGATGAGGTGCTTATTGCCAGCTCGGAGCCGTTCAAATCGGACTGGGAAGGCAACCTGAAACAGGCCATGCGCAAAGACATTCGCAGGGTGGTTGCCAATCCGGAGGACATCCGCCGCTACACGGTCGAGTTCTATCAGCTGGCCAATTCCGTCAGTAAGGCCGGCGGTGGCCAATCGTCGGCCTCAGTTGGCAGCAACAACTTTGAGCAACTGCTGGACCTGGGTACCAGCGAAAACCCGGACGCCAACGACCAGCACGTGGTCAAGATCGTCGACTGGCTGCTCCAGTACGCCTTTGACCAGCGCGCCTCGGATATTCACATAGAGCCACGACGGACGGTTACCCAGGTGCGTTTCCGGATCGACGGGGTTCTGCACAACGTCTACGAATTCCCGGAACACGTGGGCGTTGCCGTTACCAGCCGCCTGAAAATTCTCGGGCGCCTGAATGTGGCCGAGAAACGGCGGCCGCAGGACGGCCGGATCAAAACCCGCAAACCCGACAACCGGGAAGTGGAACTGCGCCTGGCCACCATGCCCACGGCCTTTGGCGAAAAGATGGTAATGCGGATCTTTGACCCGGATGTGCTGCTGAAATCCTATGAGCAACTGGGCTTCGGCAAGGACGACCGCGAACGTTGGCAGACCATCACCTCCCAGGCCCACGGCATTGTATTGGTAACCGGCCCGACAGGCTCGGGCAAGACCACCACCCTGTACTCAACCTTGAAGCAGATCGCATCGCCGGAGCTGAATGTCTGCACCATCGAAGACCCGATCGAGATGGTGGAGCCGGCCTTCAACCAGATGCAGGTCCAGAACAACATCGATCTGACTTTCGCAGCGGGCGTGCGGGCACTCCTGCGACAGGACCCGGACATCATCATGATCGGTGAAATCCGCGATCTGGAAACCGCCGAGATGGCAGTTCAGGCCGCCCTTACCGGCCATCTTGTGCTCTCCACCCTGCATACCAATGACGCGCCCAGCGCTATCACTCGCCTGATGGAACTGGGCATTCCGCCCTACCTGATCCGGGCTACCGTTCTGGGGGTTATGGCGCAGCGGCTGGCCCGCACACTCTGCCCCCATTGCAAGAAACCGGGGCCGGCGGATGAACAGGCCTGGCAAACCCTCACCCGGCCCTGGAAGGCCCCAGTGCCAAAACAGTTCTATCAGCCGGTTGGCTGCCTGGAATGCCGGAACACCGGCTACATGGGACGCGCGGGTGTGTATGAGATCATGAGCCTGTCCGGCACTCTGACCCGGCAGATCACCGAGCACTGCGAACTGGAGCAGTTGAGGCTGGACGCCTACAAGGAAGGGATGAAGTCACTCAGACTGGGTGGCGCCCAGAAAGTCGCCGCCGGGCTGACCACCGTGGAAGAAATTCTGCGGGTGACACCGGAAAGCCAGCGCTGATCCACCGGCGTGTTCAGGCGCCAGGCCGCATACCACACTGTTCCAGCAAGGCCTGCCAGCTTTGGGTATGGTGCGCCATGGCAGCATCCAGCTCAAGCCACAGGCTGTCGTCCGCCACCTGAGACAGGTGCCTGCGATACCAGCTGGCGAACTCGGGCGGCATCACTGCCCTTTGTCGCTCCGCCATCATCGCCAGGGGTTCGATCAGCTCAACTCGGGCCCGGCGAAGATCACTCATGTAGGGCTGTATCTTTTCGATATAAACGCTGAAGAACATGCTCTGGACAATCTCCGACTGATTGTTCGGCTTTCCCTTCAGGCACAGCGGACGCTGCTCGATCCGCTGTTGCAGTAACGCGGTGGCGTCATTGAGTCGGGTTGTTACCAGTACCGCACTGTTGATCAGCTGGCCGGCCCGGTATTCCGCCTGCCAGCGCTGCTGGACCGCCCCGGCAAACTCCAGTGAACTCTCATCCAGCGCTCCCTTTCCCGATGATTTTGCTCCCGGTGATTTTGCCCCCAGCACATAAGCTTCTACGTTTCCCGTCAGCAGCGCGCCCACGACCTGATTCATCCGATCACTGTCACGGGCTAGATCGGCCACCGGATTGCCCTCGCTCTGAACCGGGTAATAACCCTTGGCCAGGGTAAACAGGGTCTCGATCTCCTCGACGCCCCAGGTGGCATTCCAGATCGCAATCGGCAGGGTTTCCCGCTTGCTAGCAATGGCTTCGTTCAGCACTTCCACCAGGTCTTCATCCTCGGTTTCCGGGATACAGTCCTGGGCGGCACGAATAAAGCGCAGCTCATAGCGCAGCCGGTTCAGCGGCTGCATAACCTTGCCCATCACCGAGTTCTTCTCACCCACTACGAACTGCAATTCACAGCCGTAGAGCGACAGGAAATCGAGCATGCCCAACTCAAGCTCGGGCATGGTCAGTACGCGATCACGGCGGCGGGGAATGTGGCTGGGGGAATCGATGGCAGAAAGCTCGGGCTCTGTTTCCAGAACCCGGGCAACCCGTTCGACGTATCCGTCCATCATCGGACGGGCTTCAGAGAAGGGATTACAGGCGCTCAGCACCACCATCAACAGGCCCGGAACGCACAGCCTGATCCATCCTGTACCGGGCATGAACATCTCCTGATGGGTTGCGCCAAGGGCGGATTACCGCTTTCGAAGCAGGGTATCCACCTCCGAAAAGGTGCGGGCGACAAAGCGACCAGTGTCCGGCAGATCTCCATCGCGAACCAGCCAGGCCGTCTGCATTCCAGCCGTTTCGGCCGCCTCCAGTTCCGCCTCAACGTCGGACAGAAACAACACCGTGAACGGCTCTACCCCCAGTTCACCAAGGATGGCCTGATACGAACCGGGTTCTTTCTTGCCGCCAACCCGGGTATCGAAATAGCCGGAGAAGTACGGGGTGAAGTCACCCGCCGTGGTATGGCCAAAAATCAGCTGTTGGGCTTTGACCGACCCGGAAGAATATACGAACAGACGCAGGCCGCGATCATGCCAACGTTGCAGGTAATCGGCAGCGTCATCGTAGATGTGGCCCTTGAGCACGCCTTGCTGATAGCCCTGCTCCCAGATCAGGCCCTGGAGGGTCTTCAGCGGCGTTTCCTTGCGATCCTCACGAATCCAGGCCTGAAGGGTATCGATCAGGCCATCAATGTCGCCACGATCAACGCCGGCGGTGGCTGCCACCGCATCCAGCTGCTCGGCTACCAGTAGATTGTCCGCGTGCTGAGCCCGAACAAAGTCAGCCAGGTGCTCGCTGGCGTAGGGGAACAGGACATCGTGAACGAAGGAAATCGAACTGGTGGTGCCTTCGATATCGGTCAAAACAACCCGAATCATTCGACCGCTCCCGCCAGGGCTTCGTAGCGGGGCAACCGACCGGCGATGTCTTCGCCAGTGAAGTCCGCGACCCAGCCTTCCGGATTGGTAAACAGGCGAACGCAGGTAAACGCAGGTTCCGGACCCATATCAAACCAGTGCCGGGTGCCATTGGGCACACTGATCAGATCGTTCTTCTGGCACAGTACCGCCAGCACCTGGTCACCAAAGTGCAGATAGAACAGTCCCTGCCCTCGCACAAAGAACCGTACCTCGTCTTCGCTGTGGGTATGCTCATCGAGGAATTTCTGGCGAAACGCCTCTTTCTGCGGATTGTCGGGGTTCAGGCTGATGACGTCCGCAGTCTGGAAGTCGTTCTCGGCTTTCAGGGTCGAGATTTCGTCCTGGTAAGCGGCCAGAATGTCCTCTGGGGAGGCATCGGCCGGCAGGTCCCGGGTCGGCCACTGTTCAAAACGCACACCGTGCTGGGCCAGCAGGTCGCGAATTTCCGAAGGGTTGTCGGTTACCGTATGGGCCGTCGCTGGCTGGCTTTGATCAAAAACACTCAAGGTAGTCATGGGCGAACCCTCATGGTTTCAAGCTCACATTCAAACAAAAATTCGAAGGCTTCGACATGGCGCAGGCAATCGGCCATGGTTTTGCCCCAGGTGTAGAGGCCGTGACCGCGAATCAAATACCCGGGCTGGTCCGGATGGGCGCTGAACCAGGCTTTAGTGTCGCGGGCCAGAGCGTCAATATCCTGGGTATTGTCGAACACCGGCACGGACAACACCGACTCATGGGTATCGACACCGCTGAACGCTTTTTGTAGCTCGTACCCTTCCAGCACCAGCGGCTCACCTGCTGCCAACAGACGGCTCAGCACTGTGGCCTTGACCGAATGGGTGTGCAGCACGGCGCCGACCTCCGGAAAGACCTCGTACAGAACTGTGTGCAGATGGGTTTCGGCGGACGACCGGCAAGCGCTCTGCACCGGCTGACCGGCGAGGTCCACCACCATGACGTCACCGGCACCCAATTGCCCCTTGTGACGACCGGATACGGTAATGGCGATGTGCTGGTCATCAACGCGCGCCGAATAGTTGCTGCTGGTGGCCGGCGACCAGCCACGCTGGTACAGGAATCGACCTGCGTCAACGATCTGGTCAGCCGCGATGGCATATTGGGTTACATCAAACACGGATTCTCCCTCAGGGTCTGACGCCCCTTTCGAGGCGTTCGCGTGAGGACATTATAGAGATGGAGAGGCAGCCCGCAAATGGTGGCGCGCGGCAATCAAATCGGCGACAACAGAGATGGCAATCTCTGCCGGAGTCTTACTGGGAATGCTAACACCAATGGGGGCGCGCAACCGGTTCAGCGACGCCTGGTCCAAACCGAGAGAGGCCAGTCGCAAACGCCGGGCTTCGGACGTTTTCCGGGAGCCCATGGCGCCAACATAAAACCCCGGTGCGGTCAGTGCCGCCAGCAGGCCCATGTCGTCAATGCGCGGATCGTGCGCCAGAGCGAGTATCCCGGACCAGGGATCAGCGAAGTGTTGGGCCACCAGATCGTCCGGCAACTTCCGGTTCAGCGGAATATGCGGGTAACCCCAGCCTTCGGCAAAGGCATCCCGGGGTTCACAGATTGTCACTTCGAAATCGGCCGCCATGGCAAACTCGGCGACATAGCGGGCAACTTCACCGGCGCCAATCAGCAACAGCCGACACTCCGGCTGCAGCACCTGCTCCAGGCATTCACCATCAAAGTATACCGACGAACCAGGCTGACCCGCGGCCGGCTCAAGCTCCGGGGCGGAATGCAAACCGACCCGCCGCACCACTGGCTCGCGACAGTCCAGTGCCGACGCCAAGGCAGCAATGTGCTCACTGGCTTCGGCACTGTGCAGTGGCTCCACTAATAATCGGATCCGGCCACCGCAGGGGAGCTGGAAGTAATCACGATCGTCGTCGGTGATGCCATAGTCAATGACCACCGGCTGAGTGGGGCCGTCGCGGGCGGTCCGGCGCAGCAAGTCCTCTTCCAGGCAGCCACCCGATACCGAGCCACTCCAGCGCCCTGACTCGCTGACCGCGAGCCAGGACCCTACCGGTCGTGGTGACGAACCCCAGGTTTCGACGATGGTACAAAGCCAGACTCGCTCGCGCTCACCTACACCCTCGCCCACACCGAGCCAGCGAGCAACATCATGAATGACCGAGGCATGGCCGGAGGTCAGTGAGCGCCTGTTCGACATATCAGGCATCCGCGGTTAAAGGTAGGGAGCGCTGACGCTGCCCTGTGAGCGCAAACAGCGCGTTGCCAAGAGCCGGGATCACCGGCGGCACACCAGGCTCGCCAACACCGGTCGGCGCCGCCTCGCTGTCGACAATATCCACCGTCACCTCCGGGCGCTCGTATTGACGAATCAGTCGGTAGTCGTGGAAATTGCTCTGCTGAACCTCGCCCTGCTCAAGAGTAATCTCGCCATACAGGGCAGCGGTCAAACCGAACAGGATGCCGCCCTCAATCTGGTCTTCGACGATTCTCGGATTCACCACCTGGCCGCAGTCAACCGCACAGGACACCCGGTAGACGCGAATCTCGCCGTGCTCGATGCCGGCTTCGACCACCTGGGCGACGTAGGTGCCAAAGCTTTGGAACAGGGCAATACCCCGAGCCCGTCCCTCGGCCAAGGGTTCGCCCCAGCCAGCCATTTTAGCGGCACGGTTGAGTACCTCCTGGTGACGAGGCTCGTTCGCCAGCAGTTTTCGGCGGAACTGGTAGGGATCCTCCCCCGCCTCGTGGGCAAGCTCGTCCATAAAGGTTTCAACCGCAAAGCCATTGTGGGAGAAGCCAACCGAACGCCACCAGGTCACCGGCACACCGGGATCGGTGTGGGTATGACGGATATCGATGCTGCCCACGCCGTAGGGGTATTCGATCGCACCCTCAATGGCGGACATGTCCTTGGGCGTGGCGATACCTTCGAACATCAACCCGGCAGAGCCCAGGCTGTTGTAGAGGAACTTGGGAGCCCAGGGGTACTGGGCGGGCGCGGCGTTGCGCACGTACCAGTCGAGAATCTGGGGGCCGACAATCTGATGGTGCCAACCGGTCAGTTCGCCATCCGCCAGCGAAGCTTTCATCCGGTGCAGCATGGCCGGCCGGAACAGGTCGTGACGGGTATCCTCTTCCCGGGACCAGATGACCTTGACCGGCTTGCCAATCTTGAAGGAAACGGCAGCCGCCTCCTCAATGAAATCCTGGGTCAGCCGACGCCCGAAGCCACCACCAAGAAACGTGGTGTGGATAGTGACATCGCCAGGGGACAGGTCGGTTACCCGGGCCACTGCAATCTGGCCCAGATCCGGAGCCTGGGTCGGCGCCCAGACTTCGGCACGGTCACCCTGATACCAGGCTGTTGCATTCATCGGTTCCAGGGTGGCGTGGGCCAGGTACGGCTGCGCGTATTCGGCGGAAAGGACCGTCGAGGCCGCTTCAGCGACGTCATCGAAATCGCCTTCACTGCGCTCGGACTCGCCCGGATCCTCGTCGGCGGCCTTGCGATAACCCTCAAACACGTCACTGGTGGACAATGACAAGGCATCGGAGAAGTCCCAGTTGACACTCAGTGCAGCCTGGGCTTTCCGCGCCCGCCAGTATTTATCGGCGACAACGGCGATGCCCCGCTCAATCTCGACCACATCGACAACGCCAGGCATAGCCCGGACTTCGTCGCCGTTAAAACTGCCAACCCGGCCGCCGTAACGGGGTGATCGAGTCACCACGGCGTATACCTGCCCCGGCAACTCCACATCGATACCATACTCGGCGGTGCCGGTGGACTTGGCCCGAGCATCCAATCGGTTGCCTTGCTTGCCAATCAGCTTCCATTCACTGCGCGGCTTGAGCGCAACATCGCCCCGTATCACTTCCTTGGACGCCAGCTCTACCAACTGCCCGTAGCGCAGGGAATCAATTCCATTCGGATGTACCACATGGCCGTCTCGAACCGTGCAGGCATCGGCTTCCACCTTCCAGATTCGAGCCGCAGCCATTTTCAGCATCTCCCGGGCGGAGGCCCCCGCGGTACGCAGCGGCTCCCAGCTGGTGGCAATGCTGGTACTGCCACCGGTGAGCTGCAGTTTGTAGAGGGGGTTACGGTATTCCGGCGCTGCCGGTGCAAACCGGGGCGTGATGGCGGCGGGCGCCACCTCCAGTTCCTCAGCAATCAGGGTGGTCAGTCCGGTGTAGGTGCCCTGCCCCATTTCTACCCGTGCCAGGGTAAAGTAGATTTCATCATCACGGGTCAGCTCAAGCCACGCATCGGGCTTCCACTCCCCGGTTTCGGGCTCGTAGCCGGTTTGCACTCCAGCGCAGCCCGGCAGGGACAACGACAACATCAAGCCGCCGGAAGCACCGGCTCCGGTTTTCAGGAAAGTACGTCGGTTCATGGTCATGCTACGCACCCTCCTGCTGATCCGGGCGCGAACCCGCGGCCACTGACTCCACCGCGGCAATGATGCGGGAGTAGGTTCCGCAGCGGCAGATGTTACCGGTCATGGCGGTGACAATATCATCACGGGAAGGCGATGGATTACTGGCCAGCAGATGGGCGGCACTCATGATCTGCCCGGACTGGCAATAGCCGCACTGGGGCACGCCCTGTTCGATCCAGGCTGCCTGTAGCGCATGCAGGCGATCCTGGTCGCCCAGGCCTTCTATCGTGGTGACCTGAGCCCCAGCAGCCAGCTCGACGGGGGTTGAGCAGGAACGCACTGGCTGACCATTGAGATGCACCGTGCAAGCGCCACACAGCCCCGCGCCGCATCCAAATTTGGTACCTTTCAGCCCCAGTTCATCCCGAACCACCCACAACAGGGGGGTATCTCCCTCCACGTCGAGCTTGCGCTCTACGCCATTGACCGTCAGGCTCACCGCCATGTCCCTACTCTCCCTTACACGCTCCCGGCTTATCCAGGCGCACAGTGTTATTGTTTGATTATCCCAGGTGCGTCCGAAACGAACCGTTTACTTAACGACGTCTTCGCCTTCCTTGTTGACCCAGATTTTGCGTTCACCGCCGTTCATCTGGCCGTTGGTGTCCCATACTTCGCGGTTCTCGGTAGCGCTTTTCAGCTCGCCGTTGTCATTCCAGATAACCCGATCCTGACAGCCGGCCAGTGCGGTCACAGCGAATATCATCAATACCAGTTTCTTCACCTTGCATACCTCTCAGGGGTCATTTAAGTAATCATCGATGGGTGCGAAGCGATTATCGCCGGCTATGAAGCTCACGGTTGTGCTGCTTGTCTCGATCGCCCTTGCGAACCATGACATAGACAGCGCCTGTGCCACCATGGTGTTTCTGGGCCGAATGAAAGGCCATGACATCGTCCAGCTCCGGCAGCCACTTGGCCAGGTAACTTTTCAGCTGGGCAATGCCGTCTGGATTCCGCTCGCCCTTGCCGTGCAGAATGATAACCGAGCGCAGACCATAGCGAACGCAGTCGCCAATAAAGCCGAACACTTCCCGCCGGGCCTGCTCAACGGTCATCCGGTGCAGATCCAGCCGTGCTTCAATCGGGTACTGACCCAAGCGGAGCTTGCGAAATACGCCATGTTGTATACCGGGGCGCTGCCAGGTCAGAACATCATGGGCCGTTAGCGGCTCCACCATATCGGACGTCAATGGATTACTGTCCTTGACAGCCTTGGCAACGGCTGCACGCTGGCGCTCCAAGTGGCCGGGAGTGAGATCCTTGGGCGCCTGGACTTCCGCGCGGTTGGGCTTCTTGATCCGCCGGACATCTTTCATTTCTTCAAGAAAGCTGAGGCGTTCTTCTTTAGTCGTCATGGCAGTGCTACTAATACCTAATGGATTCGGAAACTTTACCACCCGCTCTGCTTACCATAAAGAATCGTCGCGCGGCCTCAGTTTTTGCTTCAAACTCTTACCGCTCGGCGTACATTCAGTGAACTACACTGGAAGCGGAAACATTACTGAAGCAAAGGCTCCGTTCATGGCAGCAGCAAATTCGGACAACTCCCGACCACAGAACACCCGTGCCATCATGACGTTTCTTCGGGAGCACGCCCCCTTCTCCAGCATGGACGATACTCACCTCGCCCTTTTCGCCGAGCATGCGACCCTTCGCTTCTATGCCGATGGTGATGAAGTCATTTCACCGGATGACGGCATCATCAAACGATTTTACGTGGTCAAGCAGGGACGGATTCGCGGTGAGCGTCACAATGCCAAAGAAGACCGAACCGATACCACCTTCGAAATCAGCATGGGTGAGTGCTTTCCCCTTGCCGCACTGATCGGTGAGCGACCTACCCGAACCCTCCACCGAGCTGCGGGCGACACTTTCTGCCTAAGCATCGAACAGGACGCCTTCATCACCCTGTTTTCCGCCAGCGACCCATTCAGGGATTTTTGCCTGCGCGGTGTCAGCAGCCTGCTTGATCAGGTGAACCAGCGCATCCAGTCCAGCGCCATGGCGTCCATCGGATCCAGCAACTCCCTGGATACGCCCCTGGAACGTTACGCTCTCAGAAACCCCATCGTATGCTCGCCCGACCTGCCGGTCGACAAGGCTGTGGCGCGAATGCATGACAACAGCGTCGGCAGCATCATTGTCACCGACGATAGCAGGCACCCCACCGGCATCTTTACGCTCCGGGATCTGCGCACCCTGATCGCTGAGCACAAGGCTCCGCTGGATACACCTATCCGCCAGGTTATGACCCAGGATCCGATTTGCCTGCCAGCCCACGCAGACGCTTTCGAAGCGGCAATGCTGATGGCAGAGCACCATTTTGCTCACCTGTGCGTGGTGGACGACGAACACTGCCTGATCGGCGTGGTATCTGAACGCGACCTGTTCTCGCTGCAGCGGGTGGATTTGGTCAACCTGGCCCGCACCATCGGCACTGCCACTCATCTACGCACCCTGGTCAGCCTGCGGACCGACGTCTCCCGTCTGGTCGATACCATGCTGGCGCACGGTGCCGACTCGGGCCAGGTGGTGAAGATCATCACCACCCTGAACGACGTAACCGTGCGCCGGGTGCTGGAACTGAACATCAAGAAAAACGACCCGGGCATTCCGTTTACCTGGCTGACCTTTGGCAGCGAAGGCCGCCAGGAACAGACACTACTGACCGACCAGGACAATGGCATTCTGTTCGAGACACCGGAGGGGATGACAGAAGATCAGGTACGGGAAAAGCTGCTGCCGTTTGCGCAGACCGTCAACCAGGAACTGGCCGAATGCGGTTTCACCCTGTGCAAAGGCAACATCATGGCCAGCAACCCCAAGCTGTGCTTAAGCGACGACGAATGGGACGACTGGTTCATCCGGTTTATCGATGCCTCTACGCCCCAGAATCTGGTCTATTCGTCGATCTTCCTGGACATGCGGGCAGTGTATGGACCAACCAAACCGTTGGAGAAATTGTTGGACAAGGTGCTATCGCGCATCCGCAAGAACGCCCTGTTCCAGAAAATGCTGGCCGGCAACGCCTTCCAGCGGAAACCGCCCCTGACCATGTTCCGCAACTTTCGCTACGTGACCGACGGCAACAAGCAGGCTCTGGACCTGAAGCGACAGGGCCTGGCACCGTTCGTGGAATCGGTGCGGGTGTTTGCGCTGGCCAATGGGGTGGGCACCGCTAACACCCTGGAACGGATGGACGAACTTGCCAAGAAAGGCGTTTTCGACCCGAAAGACGCCAACGCCTGGAAAGAAGGCTACAGCCTTATTCAGGCTATTCGTATGCGCTCGCACCAGGAGCTGCTCAATCGCGGCGAGGAGCTGACCAACCTGATCGACCCGGATGACCTGAATCCGCTGGACCGTCGCATTTTGAGGGAATCGTTTCGCCAGGCCCAGCGCCTGCAGCAGAAGCTGGAACTGACCTATCAACTCTAACAGCAACAACAGCAACGCTGGGGGCCGAGCCTGAACCATGCTTGAACACATCAAACAATGGCTGGATCGGCATCGGGGAGGCCGGAGTGGCCATCTCGATCTGGAGAGCTTGCCCAACGCCAAAACTCCGGGCGATCAACTGTTGTCCGACTGTCGGCTGATTGTCCTGGACCTGGAAACCACCGGGCTCAATGCTACCAAAGACGAAGTCATTGCCATTGGCGCCGTTGCCATCAGCGTCGGCGCGATCCAGCTCAGTGATCAGTTTGACCTGATCCTGAGGCGGCCTGAGCTGGACATCACCGAAACGGTGCTGATCCACGGGATTGGCAACGAAGCCCTGACCCAGGGCCACGAAACCGAAGACGCCCTGCTCTACTTACTGGAATGGATGAACGGCGACCCGGTGCTGGCGTTTCACTCCGCCTTTGACCAGAAGTTTCTCGAGAAAACCCTCCGTAGCCAACTCGGCTACACCACCAGTCACACCTGGATGGACGTTGCTGACCTGTTGCCGGTGTTCTTCCCCAAAGCCAAACCGGGGGGCAAGGGTCTTGATCACTGGAGTGAATTGTTTGGCCTGGAGGCCAGTGCCCGCCACAATGCCGCCGCCGACGCCCTGGTGACCGCGGAACTGACCCTCATGGCTTTAAACCGGGCCCAAAAGGATGGCATAAAAACCCTCCGCCAACTGCACGACAAACTGCACTACCACCGACGCCTCCAGAACATGCATCGATTCTGAAACAGACTCGATCCAGCACGCTAAAAAACAGTCGAATCCTGGGCAAATGACTGAGAATTAGACCTTTTGCCAATATCCTTAAAGCACTTGACAGGTAAAGTCAGTTAGGACGACAAGTCGGAGCTTTACTATATGAACAACAATTGCTCTATCCGGAAAACCCCATATAAAAACCGCTCGTTCGCCACAACAAAAACACAGGAGTGAACCTATGTCAGGTCATAGCTACGACGCTGAAAACTATTGGAAGGCAAATCTGCGACTGATTGTCGGAAGCCTGGTCGTTTGGGCCATGGTTTCTTACGGCTTTGCCATTCTACTTCGCCCCATGCTCGCCGGTATTCCCATCGGCGGAACCGATCTGGGCTTCTGGTTCGCCCAGCAAGGCTCAATTCTTACGTTTATCGCCCTGATTTTTCACTACGCATGGCGCATGAACAAAATCGATGAAAAATTCGGCGTGCATGAGGAGTAAGAACCAATGAGCCAATTTGCTATTAACCTTATGTTTGTAGGGGGATCATTCCTCCTCTACATCGGTATTGCGATCTGGGCGAAAGCCGGCAGTACCAAAGACTTCTACGTTGCCGGCGGCGGCGTTCACCCGATCACCAACGGCATGGCGATCGGCGCTGACTGGATGTCCGCGGCATCGTTCATCTCCATGGCGGGCCTGATTGCCGCTGGTGGTTATGCCAACTCCACCTTCCTGATGGGCTGGACCGGCGGCTATGTGCTGCTTGCCATGCTACTGGCCCCCTACCTGCGGAAGTTCGGAAAATTCACCGTGCCCGAGTTCATCGGTGACCGTTTCTACAGCAAGAATGCGCGTCTGGTTGCGGTGCTCTGCCTGATTGTAGCGTCTGTAACCTACGTTATAGGTCAGATGGCGGGCGCTGGCGTGGCCTTCTCCCGGTTCCTTGAAGTGGACGCCACCTTGGGCCTGATCATAGCGGCAGTCGTGGTCTTCATTTACGCCGTCCTCGGCGGCATGAAGGGCATCACCTACACCCAGGTTGCCCAGTATTGCGTACTGATCATTGCCTACACCATTCCTGCGGTGTTCATCTCGGTCCAACTGACCGGCAACCCGATTCCCGGTCTCGGCCTGTTCTCCACGCACGTAGATTCCGGCTTGCCGATGCTTACCAAATTGAATCAGGTCATCACCGATCTCGGTTTCAATGAGTACACCGCTGACGTAGACAACAAGCTGAACATGGTGCTGTTTACCCTGTCACTGATGATCGGTACCGCAGGTCTGCCTCACGTCATCATTCGCTTCTTCACCGTGCCGAAAGTGGCGGATGCGCGCTGGTCAGCCGGCTGGGCCCTGGTGTTCATCGCCCTGTTGTACCTGACCGCGCCGGCCGTCGCTTCCATGGCGCGCCTGAACCTGATGACCACGATCTACCCGGATGGCACCGCAGCCGCCCCGATCGAGTACGACGATCGTCCGAATTGGGTTCGTGAGTGGGAAGTCACCGGTCTGATCCAGTTCACGGACAAGAACGAAGACGGGCGCATCCAGCTGTACAACGACAGCCCGGCGTTCGAATCCGAGGCGCAATCCCGCGGCTGGGAAGGTAACGAGCTGGTGGTCAACCGGGACATCCTGGTACTGGCCAATCCGGAGATTGCCAACCTGCCAGGCTGGGTCATTGGTCTGATCGCAGCCGGTGGTCTGGCGGCGGCCCTGTCTACCGCAGCCGGTCTGTTACTGGCGATATCGTCCGCGATCAGTCACGACCTGATCAAAGGCTCGATCAATCCCAACATCTCCGAAAAAGGCGAGCTGCTGGCAGCGCGAATTTCGATGGCTGTCGCAATCGTGGTCGCGACCTGGCTAGGCGCCAATCCCCCGGGCTTTGCGGCTCAGGTGGTGGCCCTGGCGTTCGGTATTGCCGCAGCGTCTCTGTTCCCGGCTCTGATGATGGGTATATTCTCCAAGCGCGTGAACAACACCGGCGCCATTGCCGGCATGTTGACCGGTCTGGGCTTCACCCTGGCATACATCTTCGTGTACAAGGGTTGGCTGTTCATTCCGGGCACCAACAACTTGGCAGACACGCCAGAGAATTGGGTACTGGGCATCTCCCCGCTGTCCATCGGCGCGGTTGGTGCAATCGTCAACTTTGCGGTAGCCTTCGTGGTATCCAACGCTACTGAAGAGCCACCCGTTGAGATTCAGGAGCTGGTTGAGAGCGTCCGTTACCCACGTGGTTCCGGCCAGGCTCAAGACCACTAAGCTACAAAGCGACCTGATTCAATAACTTGACAGGTTATACTGGACGGGCTTCCTCACCGAGGGAGCCCGTTCTTTTTTGAGGAAACAACTCTATGTTCTGGACCTTTGTCGCCACTGTTTTCTGTGGCCTGGGCGCAGCCGGTATCGCCCTCGGCATCCGTGCGGCCACCCGCAACAAAGCCCCCAAGTGGATCATTCCGGCGTTTGCCGGTCTGGGCATGTTGGGTTACCTGATTCATGGTGAGTACACTTGGTACGACCACAAGCAAGACATGCTCCCCGAGGAAGCCGTGGTCGTTGACACCGAAACCGATGGCATCCTGTGGCGCCCCTGGACCTTCGCCTTCCCCTATGTCACGGCTTTTTCCACTGTCGACACCAAGAGCATCAGCCAGGACACGACCAACCCGGACATCGTTCGCTTCACGCTGTATCGTTTTGAACAGAAGCTGACTGACGCTATCTCCCACCGGGTCCATATTCTCAATTGCCAATCCCGGGAACTGGTGCCGCTGGGTTCAGACGGCACACCGCGGGTCGATAACATGAAAATGCTCGACTCCACGGATAGACTTCTGACAACCGTCTGCACCAGCTGAAATGAGGTTCCCAGACCGCCTGCAACCGAGAGAACCGCGTATCCATGATTAATGCCTGGCTGCTGGTTTTAATTTCCATCACCTACATCTCGGTGCTGTTTGTCATCGCCTGGGCCGGTGACAAACACCCCGGACTGTACCGGCGCCGGCTCGCGCGTACTCACATTTACGCGCTGTCTCTCGCGGTTTATTTCACCTCCTGGACCTTCTACGGTGCGGTCGGCCGCGCCACCCAGGAGGGCCTGGGCTTTCTTCCCATCTATCTTGGCCCGTTGCTGGTGTTCATCTTTGGTGCCCCCTTGCTGCGCCGCATCATTTACATCAGCAAGCGCAACAACAGTACCTCAATTGCCGACTTCATCGCCTCGCGCTATGGCAAGTCCCAAGTACTTGCCGCCATGATCGCGACCTTTGCGCTCATTGGCAGCGTTCCCTATATCGCACTACAGCTTAAAGCCATTTCCATGGGCTTTAACGTGCTGTCGGAAACCGGCATCGATGTTCAGGCGGCCAGCTCAGCACCCTGGGCCGACTCGGCCTGGTACATCACGCTGGCATTGGCGGTGTTTACCGTGTTGTTCGGCACCCGTCACCTCGAATCCACCGAACACCATCGCGGCATGATTCAGGCGGTGGCGTTTGAGTCCCTGATCAAGCTGGTGGCTTTCGTGGCTGTGGGCCTGTTCGTCGGCTACGGACTCTACGGCGGCTTTGGTGATCTGCTCGGCCGGGTGCAGGAAGCCGACCTGGTTGGCACCCTGACCATGGACGGTGTTGAAGCCCCGGCATTTATCACCCAGACCCTGGTGGCGATGCTGGCTATCATCTGCCTGCCGCGACAGTTCCATGTCATGGTGGTCGAAAACACCGATCATCGGGATTTCGAAGTCGCACGCTGGGCTATGCCCATCTATCTGATTGTTGCCAGTGCCTTTGTGCTACCAATTGCTGCCGCCGGTCTGCTGACGCCCGGTGGCGTGACTGGCAACCCGGACATTCTCATCCTGCAGCTGCCAATCCAGGCTGGCGAGAAATGGCTAGCCATTCTCGCCTTCCTGGGTGGCGGCTCAGCGGCAGCGGCCATGGTGATTGTCTGTTCGGTGGCCATCGCCACTATGGTCAGCAACGAAATCATCATGCCGGCGCTGCTAAAGTTCTTCCGCCCCCGAATGAACCGCCGCACTGACCTCAGTTACCTGTTGCTGAGCATCCGTCGGGTTGCCATTTTCGTGGTGCTGCTGACCGCTTACGGCTTCTACCGGATGGCCAGCGAAGACTACAGCCTGACGGCGTTTGGCCTGTTGTCCTTTGCCGCCGCCGCCCAGTTTGGTCCCGCCCTGGTCGGCGGCATCATCTGGCGCCGGGGTAACTACATGGGCGCCGTCTGGGGGCTCGCACTTGGCTTCCTGATGTGGTGCTACACCCTGCTGTTACCGGCCTTGGCGACCACCGGGTGGATGACCGACACCCTGATCAATCAGGGGCTCTGGGGCATGGGCTGGACTCGCCCGACGGCGCTGTTCGGCTCAGACCTTGACCACATCAGCCACGGCATTATCTGGAGCCTTGGCATTAACACCGTAACCTATGTGGTGCTGTCGATGCTGACGCGCCAGCGGGTAAGGGAGAAAATCCAGATCGCGTCGTTCTTCCACGATCCGCAACCTCGGGCAGAGACGCCCCAGCACCAGAGCTGGCAAGGGGAAATCCTGACCTCGGATCTGCAGGCGCTGACCGACCGGTTCATGGGTGAGGAGCGGTCCGAGACCATATTGCGCAATTACGAGCGCCGCAACGCCATTCGCCTGCACCCCCAGCGTCCGGCGTCCAACCACCTTATGAAGTACATTGAGCGCCAACTGGCCTCGGTGATTGGCGCCTCTACGGCGCGGGTGGTTCTGGAGTCCACACTGACCGGTCGCGACATGCAGATCGAGGATGTTGTCAGCATTGTCGACGAAGCCTCCCAGGCCATGACCTTCAGCCGAGAATTGCTGCAGTCAGCCATCGAGAACATTCGCCTCGGGGTATCCGTCGTCAACCACCAGCAGCAGTTGGTGGTCTGGAACCAGCGCTATCTTGAGCTGTTCACCTACCCAAAAGGGTTCGTGCGGGTGGGTCGGCCGGTGGAAGACCTGATGCGCTACAACCTGACCAATGCCAACCTGTCGGCCCGACGCATAGACGAAATCATTGCCGACCGCTGTGGCAGTATGCGTCACGGCCAGCCCATGTCGTATGAGCGCCAGCGGCCTGACGGCACCGTGATACGAGTTGATGGCAGCCCCATCCCCGGCGGCGGCTATGTCACCACCTTTCAGGACATCACCGCCATGCGCCGGACCGAGCAGGCGCTAAAGGAAACCAACATCTACCTGGAGCAGCGGGTCAAAGAGCGCACCCAGGAACTGCAGGTCATTAACGAGCAGATGCTGAAAGCGAAATCCGTTGCGGAGCAGGCAAACCAGAGCAAGACCCGCTTCCTGGCATCGGCAAGCCACGACCTGCTTCAGCCCCTGAACGCTGCCCGATTGTTCACCTCGGCCCTGGCCGGTAAAGCTTCAGACGGCGAAGAGAAGGATCTGGTCGATCACATTGACAGCTCTCTCGGTGCCGCCGAGGAAATCATCAGCACCCTGCTGGACATTTCCAAACTGGATGCCGGTGCACTGGAGCCGGACATTGGCGTGTTCCCAGTCAATGATATCCTGCGCCACCTGGCCACGGATTTCTCAGCCATTGCCAAAGATCAGGGGCTGGAACTGCATGTGGTACCCAGCACCGCGTGGGTACGTTCTGACGCCAAACTGCTGCGCCGGGTGGTGCAGAACTTCCTCTCCAACGCTATTCGCTACACCCCCAAGGGCAAAATTCTGCTGGGTTGCCGACGGCTGAAAGGCTTTCTCCGGATCGATGTCTGGGACACTGGCCCGGGTATCCCGGAGGATCAGCTGGCACACATCTTTGAAGAATTCCGCCGCTTCCAGGCGGGTCGAGACAAGAAAGGTCTTGGCCTCGGGCTGGCCATCGTGGACCGAATCAGTGGCATGTTGGACCACCCGGTCACCGTGCATTCCATTCAGGGTCGCGGCAGCCTGTTTGGCATTACCGTCCCGATGACGGCACCGGAACAGGTGCCCGCAGCCGTCCAGCGACCATCGGCCGGATCACGTCGGGTTTCAAGCCTTGGCGGCTTGCACGTCCTTTGTATCGACAACGACCCGGCCATTCTTCAGGGCATGGTAGCGCTTTTGGGTAACTGGAAGTGCGATGTCACCGCTGCAGAAAGCCTGGACGACGCTACCGACCAGCTCAACGGACATGCTCCGGAGATCATCCTCGCCGACTACCAGCTCGACGATAACAAAAACGGGCTGGATGCGATGGATAGCCTGAGGGCGGCGCTGAGCAAGGATATTCCGGGGATCCTGATTACCGGCTACATGGCGCCCGAAGTGCGCGAAGATGCCATTGCCAGGGGCTATCATCTGCTCTATAAACCCGTGAAGCCCGCTGCATTGCGGGCGCTGGTCAACAAGTTACTGAAGCAGAAACGGTCATGAGCGAGTCGAGCTACCGAACGGACGCCTTCCATGAACTGACTTATCTGATCATCGACGACTTCGAGAACTTCCGTCTATCTCTCCGGCAGATGCTTCGAAGCTGCGGAGCCTATAAAATTGAACTGGTCGGCAACGCCGGGCAAGCGATTAAGTACTGCACCTACAATCATGTGGATGTGGTGCTGTGCGATTATAACCTCGGCGGGGGCAAGAACGGCCAGCATGTGCTTGAGGAACTGCGCCACAAGAACCTGCTGAAGCGATCATCGCTGTTTCTGATGGTCACCGCGGAAACCTCCAAGCAAATGGTGATGGGGGCACGGGAAAACCAGCCCGACGGCTATCTGACCAAGCCCATCAACCGTGCCATGCTGGAACAGCGCCTGATCACCCTGATTGAGCAGCGCAAGGCGCTGTTTCCGATTAACCGGGAGATCGATCGGGAAAATTATCCGGAAGCCATCTCCCTGTGCCTTCAGGCCCTACCCCGGAACCCCCGCCATAAGACTTGGCTATTGAAGACCCTGGGCGATCTCTACTACCGCCTGGGGGATCTAAGCCACGCCGCCAAAGTCTTTGACGACGTGCTGCAACAGCGTGAGCTGTCCTGGGCCAGGCTTGGGCACAGCCGGGTATTACTGGCAAATCGTAGCCACGATCAGGCCATCGCCAGCCTCAAGCAGCTGATCGAAAACCACCCCGATTACATGGAAGCCTACGACCTGCTCGCCGACGGACTGCGGCAGCAAGGCAAACTCTCTGAAGCACAGCGGGTACTCGAACAGGCCACAGTGCAATCGCCCAATGCTCTGCTCCGGCAAAAACAGTTGGCGGAGGTTGCCGAGGCCAACCACGACATAGAGACCGCGGCCGATTCCTGGCGCCGGACGGTATCCCTCGGCATCCACTCGATACACGACAGCGCCGACCACTATCTGGCCCTGGGCCAGAGCCTGTCAGACCTAAGCGAGGACGACGACAGCACTCAGAGCGCCGAGCACGCCACCGAGGCGATCGCCATTCTTGGCACCATGGAGAAGCGTTTTGCTGATCAACCGACAGTTGGACTTCGCAGCCGCATCGTTCAATGCCGAGTTTTGTTCGGACAGGGACAACATCGAGAGGCAGGGGCACTGCAGAGCAGCCTGAAGGCGGACTTCGATCGCAATCCCCCGGTCGATCCCGACACCAGCCTGGACTACGCCAAGACCCTGTTTCGAATTGGCAGTGACGCTGAAGCGAGGGATCTCCTTGCCCGCCTCGCCGAGCAGCACAGCGGTGAGTCAGACCTCCTGCAACGCATCGAAGCGTTACTGGACGAGCCTGTCGGGTTCCGTCAAAAGCTGAAGGCACGGAAACTCACCCGAAGTGGCATTGAAGCCTTCGAAGCCGGTGACCTTGCAGCAGCTGCAGCGGCGTTTACAGAAGCGCTTGAGGTAGTTCCAAATCACTCTTCGGTAAACCTGAATCTGGTGCAGGTCCTGCTGAAAATGTACGAAGTGGATCCAACGAATCACCAACTTCTTGAGCAGTGTCGGGCAAGACTTGAGCATCTGCAGGGATTGCCGGAACAGCATCGACAGTATCGGCGCTATATGGCACTGAGCCAAAAACTGGAGGGATTAAACCAATGACCAATCCCCAAGACCCGGCTAAGCCGGCCAATGAGAGCGACCAGAGCATCGACTTTTCCATGGTCCTGGCCTCAGCCGTCCATGACATGAAGAACTCCCTGGGAATGCTGCTGAACTCTCTGGACGAGCTAAGAGCCGAGCACAGCACAACTTTCAATGGTTCCCCACGATTTAACTCCCTGCAGTACGAGGCCGAGCGCATGCACAACGATTTGGTGCAGTTGCTGGGAATCTATCGACTGGGAGAGCAGAATCTTTCGGCGCACCTTGAGGAGCATTACCTGCCCGACTTCCTGGCCGAGCACATGGCGCGCCATGAGCCCCTACTCCAGGGCCTGGGTATAGAAGCGCTAATCGATGCCAGCGACATCACAGGTTTCTTCGATGCCGATCTGTTGACCGGAGTGCTCAACAACACCATCAACAACGCCCTGAGGTACACCAGTAGCAAGATCCGGCTGACGGCGGAGGCTAGGGACGGCTATTTGGTTGTGGGGGTAGAAGATGATGGTGCGGGATACCCGGTGAGCATGCAGCACACAGGCCCTCTAACGTTCAAATCCTTGGACTTTAATACTGGCAGTACCAGCCTGGGGCTATTCTTTGCTTCATCGGTTGCCCAGTTGCACCGGGAAGGTGATAGATCCGGGTCCATCAAACTGCGCAACGGTGGCGAGCTCGGTGGCGGCGTTTTTGAGATCTGGCTGCCCTAACCGCGTAAGACCCCCAACGCCTTTTGTGGCAAATGCCCCTTCGGTGCCTTTCGTTCAGGCAATAAAAAACCCCAGCCTCGAGGAAGCTGGGGTTTTTCGGTATTAAGAGTCTGACGATGACCTACTCTCACATGGGCAAATGCCACA
>Ga0207908_1000168_pt1 | contig 24382 bp, 27 predicted proteins | sample MalvirmetagMSP81_FD_184224 | JGI IMG/M metagenome (GOLD analysis project Ga0207908, IMG submission 184224) | Marine viral communities from the Deep Pacific Ocean - MSP-81 (SPAdes) | ecosystem: Environmental > Aquatic > Marine > Oceanic | place: Pacific Ocean | collected 2011-04-18
GGCAATGTCTCCGTAACCTACTGTCAACATTGGCTATTATCGCATCACACGCGTCGGCAAGGTGTGGCTGAGGGGCCAATAAATCAGTGGTTCCCTAAGGAAGAGCGATATGGATGGCGCGCCGTGGCACTTAGCCCTGGATGACTGCCTTCCGAAGATCCCCCAGTACTGCAAGCAAACACCGGACATCTCCCTCCCGCAATGGTCGTCAGTGACAGATTGAGGCCTATCGAGCTGAAAGCCTGGCCCGCTGCTCATCCCACAGCGCTGGCGGATCAACCGCTAGATCAAACAGCGTGACGTGGTTCGGCAATGCGTCGTCCAGGATAGCCGCCACGATGTCGGGTGCCAGTGTGGTCAGGTTGACCATCCGGCTCACATAGCTGTTGTCGATCCCTTCCCGCGTGGCGATCTCCTTCAATGACTTCGCCTCTCCTGATTCCAGCATGACCAGCCAGCGGTGGCCCCTGGCCAAGGCCAGTTGGATGGATGTCGGCGCCACGTCCCACGGTCTGACCGGCGCGGTCTGGCGCCTGATTGGGTGAAATGGGTGTCCTTTTGGGCCTGGGCGAGCCAGACGCCCCTGGAACTCACCCGTTTCGGATATTACGATTATTCATTTATTTCGGTTATGCTTCCTCCCATGATGCTGTTTGAAGCTCCCAGGAGGCTGCCATGACCACTCTCTCTCCCACCCATTCGTTGCCGACGGCCGAAGAAGTTGCCATCGCTCGCGAGAGCGGCCGGGCGCTGTCCGCCTTTCTGCAGACCCGCGCGGAAACCCAGCAGATCGAGATCTTCGACGACAAGGGCGCGTCTCATCCGGTCCGCGTCCCGGTGTCGGCGCTGCGGCTGCTCGTGGATGTCCTGACCGAAATTGGTGAGGGCAACGCGGTGAGCATCATCCCGATCCACGCCGAGCTGACGACCCAGGACGCAGCGGACGTGCTCAACGTCTCGCGACCGTTCCTCGTGCAGTTGCTGGAGCGCGGCGAGATCCCGTTCCACAAGATCGGCACGCACCGTCGTGTCCGCTACCAGGACGTGATCGCATACAAGGAGCGGATCGACGCTGAGCGCAGCAAGGCCCTCGATGCACTGGCCGAGCAAGCCCAGGCGCTCAAGATGGGGTACGAATGAATGAGTTCGAACTTCACCGTCATCTACGACGCGTGCGTGCTCTACCCGGCACCGCTGCGCGATCTGCTGATGCGCCTGGCGCTGACCGATCTGTACCGGGCGCGCTGGACGGACATGATCCACGACGAGTGGACGCGTAACGTTCTGAAGCAGCGGCCAGACCTGAAGGCGGAAGACCTGGAGCGGACCCGGTCGCTGATGAACGCCCACGTCCGCGACAGCCTGGTCACCGGCTTCGAGCATCTGATCCCGTCCGTCGAGTTGCCGGATGCCGATGACCGGCATGTGGTGGCCGCCGCCATTCACGGCGGCGCCAGCCTAATCGTGACCTTCAACCTAAAGGACTTCCCGTCGGAACGGCTCAAGCCCTACAACCTGACCGCCCAGCACCCGGACGACTTCATCTTTGATCTACTGGATCTACACGCCGCCCGAGTGTGCGAGGCGGCTGCCAATCATCGCCGATCGCTGAAGCACCCGCCCAAGACGGTTGACGAGTACCTGGACACGCTGCTCAAGCAGGGACTGACACAGACCGTCGGCCAGTTGCGGGAGTGGAAGGTAGCGATCTGACGGACGCCCTCGATTCCGGTTTCGGGAATTGAACTGGCCCCGGAAAGCTCAACGAGGTTGAGCGGCCTTTCCGGGCACCAATCAGGGCGAAAAACCTGCTTGATCGTCCACGGCCGATGGCCGTACCGGCAGGCTTTTCGATCTGGTTCGCACGGGGTCGCAGCAGCCCGCAGCGCTTCGATTCCGTACTTTCAATAGTCGTTTGATGCGGGGTGCCATCCCACCACCAATACTGGAGCCCCAACTGATATCAGTTGGGGCTTTTTTTTGCCTGTTTGCGCCGGTTCCCGCGTGTTGTTGGGGGTTCCTGCGGAAGCCTGCGGACTTCGCCTGCCGCCCGAATTGGCCGGGGGGATTACCCCTTGCGAGGTCTGCCGTTGATCTCATCGGCGATGGCATCGAGTTGTTCCTGGCTGTAGACCGAGAGATCGGTGCCCTTGGGCTGGTACTGACGCACCAAGCCGTTCATGTTCTCGTTTGACCCGCGCTGCCAGGGGCTGTGCGGGTCGCAGAAGTACACCGCGATGCCCGTCCGCTTGCTCAGCTCCTCGTGCAGGGCCATCTCACGACCCTGGTCATAGGTCATGCTCTGGCGCATCGGTGCGGCAATGCTCATCAGCTTTTCGGTGAAGGCTTGCATCATGTTGGCGGCGCTGGCGGGCTTGAAGTCGGGCAGCTTGACGAGCATCACCAGTCGGCTGGTGCGCTCGACCAGGGTGCCGACCGCGCTGGCGTTGGCCGCGCCTTTGATGAGGTCACCCTCCCAGTGCCCCGGAAACTGTCTGTCTTCAATCTCAGGCGGACGCAGATGGATGCTGAGCATGTCGGGGATCTGTCCGCGCCGATCCTGTCCTTTACTGCGGGGCACACGCTTGCTGTGCGCGTGCCGCAGGGTCGCGATCAGCTCGCACTTGAGTTCGCCCACGGGCTGGGCGTAGATGCAGTTGTAAATGGTCTCGCGTGACACGCGGTGCTCATGGCCTTTGGGATACACCGCTGCCAGTGTCAGGGCAATTTGCTCGGGTGACCACCGCAGGTGAAGGAAGTGGCTCACCACTGAAAACAACAAGCCTTCGCCATGGAGCTTGTGTCCAGGGCGGCTTTGCCTGCGCCTGCGCTGCACGCAGAGTCGTGCCGAGGCACTGGCGTAGCCTGCTGGCGATCCATTTCGAGACAGCTCCCGGCTGATGGTGCTGGGCGAACGCGACAAGACTCGGGACATCGCACGCGCACTGAACTTCTGTAGGACCAGACTGGCCAGCGTCACGCGCTCTTCAGGCTGGAGTTGCCGGTAACGCCTCGGTGAAATGTTCTGCATGCGCGAACCTTACTCGGTAGCAGGTGTTGCACTTCAGGTTTGAATCCGCCCATTCGGAACCGGCAGGCGGCGTTTGCGGCAGGACGTGCTCCAGCGAGAGATGATCGAATGGCCGGGGCCTCTTTTTGCCATTGGCTTGCCATCAGCTCTGGTCGCGGCGCAGGACGAAGAAGAACGCCTGCTCCATGCCCTTCATGTCCATCACGCCCAGCAAAGTCTTGTCGTCCACCTTGCGAAACACGTCAATGATGGCGAGCTGGTCGTAAACCATCGCGGACGTGCATTGCCCGCGAAACTCCACCGTGCGCAAACGGGCACGCGGCGCCCGGGTGGCCATCAGCGGTTGCAACACGCGAAACATTGCGGCCACGACATCGTTGTTCAGCCACGGACAGCGCAGCGCCAGATTCATCGGCATGAGGCCGGGATTCAAGGCGCGAATGCCGCCCCGCTTTTTGAACAGCAGCGGATGCACCCGCTCAGGGTCGACAAACGCCTTGCCAAACCAGCCGAAGCGTTCCAGCACACCATCCAGGGGATGACCGGTGTTCAGGCCCTCCCCACGCCAGCGGCCGAGCATGAAATTCAGATCAGCGGCAGCCAGTTCGTCATAGAACGCGAACACTGTTTCGGTGGGTGGCGTAGTGGCCTGCAGGGTTGCAAGATCCATCGGAAGCTCCAAGGTTGACCCTCGCGAGCCTACACGAGCGCACCGGCCAGCAACTTGGGCCAACCGCCGGCCAGGCTCACACGCAAGGTGCAGCATTGTTCTTGACAGCACCTAGGAACTGGGCGAGCGTCGGTGCTGTTCACTCAACCCCGGCCCTTATGATTCCTGCTCGATGCCTTGCCGCCGCCCTTTTGTTCTCAGCGTTCGCCCCTGTTGCGATGGCGATCAGGCCACCGCTCAACATGGCTGAACTCTCGGCCTGCGCTGAACGCGTCCAGCGCCTGCGCACGCAGTCGCCGCTACTGTTGCAGCGCCATGCCGACCACGATGCGCGCCGCGATGCGATCCTCGCGCGACGCCGCGCACTCGACAACCAGTCGATGACACGGCGCAAAGATGACCTGGAGGCAGGTCTCGAAATACGCCGACAGCGCAATGCCTTGAACGCCGATGCGCTGGCACTGAACCACGAAATCCAGGCGCTGCGCACGGCCATTGCCCGCAACAGCAAGGTGCGTGACGCCTACGACGCCGAATGCGCGCGGCGACCCTACTCGCGTAACGACTTCAACCGCCTCCCGCAACCCCAGCAGGACGCCATGCGCGCCGGCCTCTCCGACATACAAGTGCCCAAACTGCCGCAAAACATGAAGCCGCTGCCGGGCGTCGACGCCCCATGAGCGTGCTGGCCATGCATGGTCAGGTCGATAGCACTTGTCGCCACCCCGGCCAGCCAGACCCGCTGGCCTGCGAGCGGTCGCATTCCACGATGGGGTGATGGGCCACGTTGATACTGCACATCCATCGGGGGCGCCAAGGGCGCCCCTTTTTTGCTTTTGTGGCAACGTCTGCCCATGACGCTGGCCACATCCATTTGCGTTGTCGGTGCCGGCAGTGTCGGCTGCTACATCGGCGGCCGCCTCGCCGCCCGTGGCCACGGCGTCGTGTTCATCGGCCGTCAACCGATGGCCGATGCGCTTGCGCAGCACGGCCTGCATCTTTCAAACCTTCACGGCCAACATTGGCGGGTGGCCGCATCGGCGATCCGGTTCAGTACCGATCTGAGCGCTGCAGCCGACGCCGACCTGATCCTGGTCACCACAAAATCGGCAGCGACTGCCGACATCGCCCGCGGCCTTGCGGCAATCGCGAAGCCCGGCGCCGTGCTCCTCAGCCTGCAGAATGGCCTCCGAAATGCCCAGACCCTTGCGGCGGCCATGCCGCAGCACATCGTGCTGAGCGGCATGGTGCCGTACAACATTGCCCATGCTGGCAACGGCCGCTTTCATCAGGGCTCCAGCGGCGAGCTGGCGGTGTCTGCGCATGCCGCACTGGCGCCGTGGCGACCGCTGTTTACAGATGCGGGCATGCCCCTCAGGCCCCGCCCCGACATGCGCGCCGTGCTCTGGGCCAAGCTGCTGATGAACCTCAACAACCCCATCAATGCCCTGTCGGGCCTACCGCTGAAGGCCGAACTGCAACAGCGCAACTACCGGCGCTGCCTCGCCATGGCCCAGCGCGAAGCGCTGGCACTGCTGGCACTCGACGGCATACAGCCCGCCAGGTTGACACCGCTGCCGGCCACTTGGCTGCCCGGCGCACTGTCTGCACCCGATTGGCTCTTCCGGGCACTGGGCAACCGCATGCTGGCCATTGATCCCCTGGCCCGATCCTCGATGTGGGACGACCTCGAACGCGGGCGCCCCACCGAGGTGGACTGGATCAACGGCGAGGTCACGACGCTGGCGGAGCGCCACCATCGACCCGCCCCCGTCAACGCCAAGCTGATCGATCTGATCCGCGCCGCAGAAGCCGGAGGCAAACGCGACTGGTCTGGTGCCGAATTACTGACCGCCCTCAGTACCGCGTCAGCGGCCACCCCAGCGACGTCAAAGCCGTGATCAGAGGCGTGGCGACAAGGCGAGGTTGATCGCGGTCTGATCGCCACGGGGCGTCAAGGTCACGTCCACAACCCGATCTTCCTGCGTGAATCGAAGGCGACGCATGCCAATATCTGCCCCGGCGGGATCGCTCTCATCGACCCAGCCCTGCGCCTCCATCTGCCGCTGATAAAAATCGGTGATCGCCGCAATGTCGTCGGCCACTTCGCCCTGCAGCATCATCGTGTCCGACATGCCGGTGGCCGATGACAGCGTCATGTCGGGGTGCAGGACCACGTCGCCGGGAAAGTTCTCCGGCACCGTCACCGACGTCGCCGCGGCCACGCCCGGGTCGCCCGCCTCACCGGCCGCCGTCATTGCGCCCGGCGCATCGCGGACGGCGTCGTCCTGCTTGGCCTGCTCAGTGAGTGCGGCCACCTCCGCGGCAAACAGATCCTGCTCGGACTCACTCGGCCCGCAGGCTGTCAGCAAGAACGCGATGCTGCACGCGCCAAAAATCGAGGCCACTTTCATGATCTTGTCCTTCGGCAAATTTTGCGCCCGAGGGTACCCGGCCAAGTGCAACTGGGAGTGAATGGACTGAAGCCAAGAGCTCGTTCCACGCTTGGCGGTTGAACGGGGGCGAGACGTAGGTGTCAGGTCCCGGATGATTAACCACTCGACGCCGAAAGAGCTGCGGATGCGTTGTTGCCCATCTCTTCATGGCCTGGATGGGGGCCTCATGGTTGAGTGCTTTCTGCGGCAGGTGCTGGTTGTACAGCCAGACGTAGCGCGTGAGCGTGGCTTCCAGATCCGCGCCACTTTGGAAGTGGTGGCTTCGCAGCACCTCGCTGATGCGACCATGGAAGCGTTCGACCATGCCGTTGGTCTCAGGGCGACGGACGGGCGTCAGGCGGTGTTCGATGCCCATCGATCGTCGCCGGCGAGCGCGATCCGAAGGTGCTGGCACGTCACCGCCGCGTCAAGGCCAGTGAAGAGTATGTGGTGAAGCAGAGCGCCGACGGCACGAAGTGGACCTGGGCAAGCTGCCGCGTGCGGGCACCCAGCAGCGCGCCGGGTTTGATGCCCGCCAGGCGCTGGCCGGCTGGTCCGGGGTTGATCTGACGCCCATCGACGGTATCGGCGTCACCGTGGCCACGACGCTGCTTTCCGAGATCGGGCCCGACCTTTCCCGCTTTGCCAGCGTCAAACATTTCTGCTCGTGGCTGGGCCTGTGTCCTGGGACCAAGATCAGCGGCGGCAAAGTGTTGTCGTCCGGGACCAAGCGATCGGCCAACCGTGCGCGCCAGGCCCTGAAGATGGCAGCCATGACCTGTCGCACAGCGATTCCTCCTTGGGCGCCTTCTACCGCCGGCTGTGCATGCGCATGGACAAGCCCAGGGCCAACACGGCCACAGCGCACAAGCTCGCGCGGATGGTGTACTTCATGCTGACCCGCGGCGAGGCCTACGTCGATCAGGGCCAGCAGCGCCACGAAGAACAACAGCGCCAACGGTCCATCGCAGCCCTGAAACGCAGGGCCGCTGCGCTGGGCTTCCAAATCACACCCACTGAGAGGGCGGCATGACCGACAGCTCAGTCAATTCTGTTTCTTGAGAGCAACTGGATTCGTTACTGCGGCGGCGCCTTGGCGCGCGACAACAGGCCCAGATTGGCCACCACGAAGGGCGTCAGGTAATTGAGCGCCAGCTTGATGAGCAGCCCGACCGTGATCGGCCCGACCAGAAGCAGATCCCCCAAGTTGACCAACGACAGCCAGCTGCCCACCACCAGGGCAATCAGCCCGGTACGGCGCAGATGCGGCGGGTGCAGCACGGTTTGCAGTACAGACTTCATGGCCGACCTTCCCTGCCGGGTGAGCACCACACTGCCACGGTTTCGGACGCGACGGCGACTCCAACAATATCCGGCGCCAGAACCATGTCTGGTTCTGGCGCCAGGCACCCTTGGTCAGGCTGCCTTGGCCGACCACTTACGAGCGGCAAATGCTTCGTCCAGCGGGGTATGGAAGATGTGGTTGGTGTAGTTGCTGAAGGTCTTCACGGCAATCGCGAGGATCAGATAAAGAATGTGCTGCTCGGTGTAGCCGGCGTCGAGAAACGCCTGCGCCTGTGCTTGAGTCGGTTTGCCGCGGCTGTCGAACATCGCTTGCGTGAACGTGGCCAGCGCCTGCAACTTGGCGTCGGCGATCGGCCTGCCGTCGCGAATGGCATCGGTCACTTCGGTGGGCACCTTGCTCACGGCGTCGGCCACGAAGCTGTGGGCGCTGACGCAATATTCGCAGCCGTTGCCACGACTCACGACCAGAAACACCACTTCCTGCTCGACGGATGTGAAACCCGACTCGGAACGAAAGCGCGCGTACCCGGCGTTATAGCCGGCAAACACCGCCGGCGCGTTGGCCATGGCCTTGTACATGTTGGGGGCAAAGCCCATCGCCTTTTCGGCGGCGCGAAGACCATCGGCGGCGTCGCCTTGTGCGGTGTCGGCGGTGAGCAGCGGCAGTGTGGTTTTGAATTCAGCAGACATCAGAAACTTCCTTGGGACATGAACCGCACGGCGTGCGGCAAAAAAATCGCTTGGGCGTGCGCTGTCTCATGCGTGTTGTTGCACCCAGGCACGCATGGCATCGGCGGACTGCACACCCACCTTCTGGGCCACCGGCTGCCCGTGGCGAAACAGCACCAGCGTGGGGATGCTGCGCACGCCAAACTGCGCGGCCAGTTCGTTGGCCTCGTCGACATTGACCTTGCCGATGCGCAGCTGATCGGGCAGCTCGCTGGCCCGTCGTTCGAGCACCGGGGCAATGGCTTTGCAGGGGCCACACCACGGCGCCCAGAAATCGATAAGGGTCAGGCTGGGGTTCTGCTGCATGAAATCGGCGAACTGCCCAGGCAGCACATCGGTGATCGGCGGTTCACGCGTGGACATGGGGCGCTCCGTAGTGGACGAGGTCACTCCAACGGTGGAGTGCAGCCATCGTAGGCCCGACAACGAGCCGAATGGACATTTATCGTCCATAATTAACAGCTGATCATCTCATCGAAAGTGCCATGGACCGCCTGACCGCCCTGTTGCGCCATTTCGAACTGCGCAGCCGCTTGTATTTCTCGGGGCGCAAGTGCGGCGTGATGGACTTTGGCGACGATGACGGCCTGGGCCATGTCCACGTGCTGCGCGCCGGCACCCTGACCCTGGTGGGCCCCGATGGCAACGCTGTGGTGCTCGATGCACCCACGGTGCTGTTTTACCCCTACCCGACGACGCACCGATTACAGATTGACCCGCCGCTGGAGGCCGAGCTGGTCTGTGCGTCGCTGAGCTTTGGTCACGCCGAAGGCAATGCGGTGCTGCGCAGCCTGCCATCGCCCATGTTGGTCCCGCTCGATACGCTGCCTCAGCGGGGTCGCTTGCTGGATCTGCTGTTCGATGAAGCGTTCGGCGGCTACTGCGGTCATCAGGCCGCAGTGGACCGGCTGATGGAAGTGCTGGTCATTCAGTTGCTGCGCCATGCCATGCGTCATGGCCTGGCCGATTCAGGCACGCTGGCAGGCTTGGCCGATCCACGGCTGGCCAAGGCGCTTGTGGCGCTACATGGCGACCCCGCTGCCCAGTGGTCTCTGGAAAAGCTCGCCGCGCAGGCCGGCATGTCACGCGCCCGCTTTGCCGCCCACTTCGCGGAGGTCACCGGCCTGACCCCCGGCGACTACCTGGCGAAATGGCGAATCGGTGTCGCACAACGATTACTGCGCAAGGGCACACCGCTGGTGCAGGTGGCCGAGGCCGTTGGCTACAGCGGCACAAGTGCGCTGTCGCGAATGTTCACCCAACAAATGGGGCAATCGCCGAGACAGTGGCTGCGGACGCAGCAGACTCGCGTCGGCGACGATCCCCACGGTCAGTTGCAACACGCGCCACCCAGCTGAATCGGCGGGCATTTCACCGAGCCAAACGAGCAGAACACACAGCAATCACCCGGATTGGGGCGCAGCACAGTCTTGCACTGTCGACATTCGTGAAAGTACACGCACGCGTTGTCGGGCATGGTTTCAACCGTCGACACAGCGCATTCCGGACAGGTGAGCACCGATGAAAAATTGACCTGGGTCATTGCGGCGTCCCCTGTTGCACGGTGGCTGGAAATCCTGCCTCGCCGCTGGCCGAGGTCAGATCGGTCGCCGTGGCCTGATCGGGATCGAAGGTCACCATCGCCGTCTTCTCTGCAAAATCGACGCTGACCTGTGAAACCCCCGGGACGGCTTTCAAGGCCACCTTCACGGTGATCGGACAGACCGCACAGGTCATGCCCTGTACATCGAGCGTGATCGTTTGTGGCGACGCCGCGAGCAGCGCGGGCGGCAGCGCGAGCGAGGTCAACAAAATAGCCATAAGCGTGCGCATGGACGCTCCTTGTTCAATACAACAGGGGCGCAAACAGCGGCACCGCCAAAAGGCCCAGCAGAACGACGCTGGCACTCCAAAACACTAGTCGCTGTCGGCCGACCACTTTCGGGTCGGCACAGGGCTTGTCCGGCGTGCACGTACGCGGCGCGATGTACAGCTGGTGAAAGGCCAGGGCCAGAAACCCCAGCGTCAAGGCAACGAAGATCGGACGGTAGGGGGCCATCGCACCGAGGGTGCCGATCCAGCCGCCACCGATCCCCAGCGCCACGAGAACCAGCGGCCCGATGCAGCACACCGAGGCCCCAATAGCCGTGAGACCGGCTGCCAGCAGGGTTGTCCGACTGTTCACTGCCATGACCTCGCCTCCGCGTGTCCATGATCCGGCGTCAAGCGTAAAGTCCGTACCTAGGTACAGAGTCAAGAGGAAAACCATGGATGCGTCGCTGACCATCGGCAAACTGGCGGAATCCGCCGGCGTCAACATCGAAACGCTGCGTTACTACCAGCGACGGGGCTTGCTCGGTGCACCGCCCAAGCCTTACACCGGTTACCGCAGATACGATCAGCGCCACGTCACGCGCATACGTTTTATTAAGCGTGCGCAAACCCTCGGCTTCACCCTGTCGGAAGTGGCCGAGCTGATCACGCTGGATGGCGGCACCGGCACCGGCACCGGCGCCTGCGCCGAGACGCGCGACATCGCGTCACGCAAGCTGGCATTGATCGAGCGGCGCATCGCCGATCTGGTTGCCATGCAAGGCGCTTTGCGCCGCCTCGTACGTCAGTGCGATGCCGGGGGCCCCGACACGTTCTGCCCGATCATTGACGCGCTGGCGGCGACCTGACGCGTCGCGGTCGAACGCCGACCCGGGATCGCTGGGTTGGCCTTCACGATGGTCCGGGCTTTGCGGTCGTTGCCGGGCCCGGCCGCGCCTCATCGGCCCATGACGGCCCAGGGCCGCCTTACCGATGGCAGTGTCCATCCGTGAGACGCCGGGCAACAATTCCCGGCAGAATCGGCCCGGGATTGATTTTCGGGGACGCGCACCATGCTGGCCGCACGGGAACACTGGGGCAGCCGCTTCGGCTTCATCATGGCCACGGCCGGGTCGGCGATCGGACTGGGGAATATCTGGCGCTTTCCCTACATGGCGGGTGAGAACGGCGGTTCGGCGTTCATTCTCATTTACCTGGCCGTGGTGGTGACCTTCGGCATTTCGCTGGTCATGGCCGAGATGGTGCTGGGGCGGGCCACGCAGCGGAATCCGGTGGGCGCGTTCCGGGCGCTGGGCGGGCGCGGATGGGCGTTGGCGGGGGGCCTGGGGGTGCTGACCGGGTTCGTGATTCTGTCGTTCTACGTGGTGGTGGCGGGCTGGACCCTGGCCTACATGGTGTTCATGGCGGGCAACCAGTTGCCGACCGCCGACCCAGCGGTGCTCGGCGGCCATTTCAGCGGCTTCGTGGGCCGCACCTTCAGCCCGCTGTTCGCCGCGACGATCTTCATGGGTCTGACGGCGTGGATCGTCGCCGGCGGCGTGGGCAAGGGCATCGAGCGCGCCAGCAAGGTGTTGATGCCGCTGTTGTTCGTGCTGCTGCTGGTGCTGGTCGCACGTTCGGTGACGCTGCCGGGCGCCGACCCGGGGCTGGCCTTCTTGCTGACGCCTGACTTTTCGCGCGTGACCATCGACACCATCATCAGCGCCACCGCGCAGGCGTTCTTCTCGCTGTCGATCGGCATGGGGGTGATGATCACCTACGGCTCTTACCTGCCACGCAACGTCAACATTCCGCGTTCGACGCTGATCATCGTGCTACTCGATGTCGGCGTGGCCGTGCTGGCCGCGCTGATGGTGCTGCCAGCGGTTTTTGCCGTGGGGCTGGACCCCAGCGCCGGACCGGGCCTGACCTTCATCACCCTGCCGGCCGTGTTCGCGAGCATGCCGTTCGGCAACCTGTTTGGCACCTTGTTCTTTGCCCTGCTGGCCATCGCCGCGCTGACCTCGGCGGTGTCGATTCTCGAACCGATGATTGCCTGGGCGGTGGACGAGCACGGCATTGGCCGCGGCGCCGCGACTCTGGCGGCCTCGCTGGTCTGCCTGCTGCTGGCCATTCCCGCGTCGCTGTCGTTTGGCCCGCTGAGCGACGCCACGCTGGCCAGCAAAACCTTTTTCGACTGGATGGATTTTCTGGCCAACAATGTGATGCTGCCCCTGGGCGGCCTGCTGGTGGCCAGCTTCGTGGGCTGGCGCTGGGCCAAACCGGCCTGCACGCACCTGACGAACGACGGCACCCTGCGCCTGCCGTGGCTCACGGCATGGATCTGGCTTCTGCGGGTGGGCGCGCCGGTGGCCATCGTCGCGCTGGTCTGGCAGGCCGTCAGCACCTCTTGAAATCCGCTCAATAAACCGTAAAGGCCAAGACTCTTGGATGCTTTTTTCTCGCTGATCAATTCGCTCAACACCGTGATGCTGTCGGTGCCGGTGCTGTTGGCCCTGCTGCTGGTGGGCGTGGTGTTCACCTTCTGGAGCGGCTTTTCGCAATACCGCTCGCTGACCCACGGCGTGGCGCTGGTCACCGGGCGCGGCATCAAGACCGGGGATGGCGATGGCGTGCTCACCCACTTCCAGGCGCTGTCGGCCGCGCTTTCGGCCACGGTCGGGCTGGGCAACATCGGCGGCGTTGCCATTGCGGTGGCACTGGGCGGCCCCGGTGCGGTGTTCTGGATGTGGATGGTGGCGATTGTCGGCATGGCCATCAAAAGCGTCGAGGTGTGGCTGGCCATGCTGTACCGCGACACCTCCGACCCGGCCAATCCGCGCGGCGGCACCATGTATGTGGCGCGCGAGGGCCTGAAGCAGATTCCCGGCCTCGCGAAGATTGCCCCGCTGATCGGCGCGGCGTTCAGCATTCCGCTGATTCTGTTCGGCGTGACCGGCGGCAACATGTTCCAGGCATGGAACGTGGCCGAAATTTCACACAGCTATTTCGGCATTCCCACCTGGATCAGCGGCGTGGTCATGGCGGTGGTCGTGGGCCTGGTCATTCTGGGCGGCATCCGCCGCATCGGCCGCATCGCCGCGGCCCTGGTGCCGCTGATGTGCGGCGTGTACGTGATTGCCGCCCTGGTGGTGCTGGGCAGTGAATGGCAGCAGTTGCCGGGCCTGTTCAAGCTGATCGTCAGCAGCGCCTTCCAGCCCACCGAAGCGGGCGGCGCGTTCCTCGGCGCGACCATCGGCGTGGCGTTCATCTTTGGCATGAAACGCGCACTGTTTTCGTCAGAGGCGGGGCTGGGCTCCGCCCCGATTGCGCACGCGGCGGTGAAGACGCCCGAGCCCGCCACCGAAGGCATTGTTGCCGGCCTTGAGCCCTTCATCGACACCATTGTGGTGTGCACGCTGACGGCGCTGGTCATTCTGGTCAGCGGGGTGTGGAACCGCAGCGCCGAGGCCCCGTGGACCACGCCACCGGCCATGGTGGAACGCAGCGCCGGCCAGTGGCAGCCCGATCTCACGCATGCGCCGCCCGGCCTGGACCTGCGGGCCAGCGCGCAAGTCTTCGTGGTGGTGCGAGATGACGATGGCCAACGCAGCCGCATCTTCGCCTCGCTGGACGCCGACGGCGGCCTCGACTGGCGGCCACTGTCCGCCCAGCAGCCGCCGGTGCTGCTGGAGTCGGGTGTGTTTGCCGACTATCCGGCCGCCACCCTCACCGCCCGCGCCTTCGACCACGCCTTTGACGGCCTCGGCCGCTGGATGGTGGTCATTGCGGTTTGGCTGTTTGCGCTGTCCACGCTCATCACCTGGAGCTACTACAGCGAACAGGGTCTGGTGTACCTCATGGGCAGCGGCTGCGTGACCGCGTTTCGCCTGCTGTGGTGTGCCTTGATCGTGCTGGCCACGGTGGGCGTGATCCGCACCGATGTCGAGATCGACGCGCTGTCGACCGTGGCCATTGGCTTCATGCTGCTCATCAACCTGCCCATGCTGGCGCTGCTGGGGCACCACGCCATGCGCTGTTACAAGGACTACATTCGCCGTCTCGACGCAGGCGAACTGGACCGCCGTTAGGGGCCCTGCCCGGCAACCCGCAGCAGTGACGCGGGCGGGTCGGTTCCCGGCCAGCAGGGCGCACACGGGGCCTGCAAGCGGAGTCCGGCGTCGCGGATCAGGCACGCCCATCTCCAATGGCCCATCGACCGCCGCAATATGCCCGCGTAACGCCGGTTTACGCCACACTTTGCGGATGAACGAATCGCCCACCACCGCGCTCCCCGACCGCCTGATCCACGCCCACCAGCCGGGCCGCCGCATGGGCGTGCTGATGGTCAACCTGGGCACGCCCGAGCGTCCCACGCCGGGCGCGATTCGCCGCTATCTGCGGCAGTTTCTCAGCGACCGGCGCGTGGTGGAGGTGCCCCGGCCGATCTGGTGGCTGATCCTCAACCTCATCATCCTGCCGCTGCGGCCGATCAGGCTCGCCAAGACCTATGGTTCGGTCTGGCACCCGGAGGGTTCGCCGCTCATGGTCATCAGCCAGCAGCAGCACCGGGCCCTGCAGGCCGCGCTGGCCGACACCGCCGTGGTGGAACTGGCCATGACCTACGGCCAGCCATCGATTCCCGCTGCGCTGGCACGCCTCAAGGCCCAGGGCGCCGACCGGGTGCTGGTGCTGCCGCTGTATCCGCAGTATTCGGCCACCACCACGGCGGCGGTGACCGACGCCGTGTTCAGGGTGCTGATGCAAGACCGCGACCCGCCGGCACTGCGCATCATTCGCCAGTACCACGACGACCCCGCCTACATCGACGCGTTGGCGCAGTCGGTGGAACGCCACTGGGCCGAGCACGGCCGGGGCGATCACCTGCTCTGCTCGTTTCACGGCATCCCGCAGCGCAATGTGCTGCTGGGCGATCCCTACCATTGCCAGGCGCACAAGACGGCGCGGCTGCTGCGTGAACGGCTGGGGCTGGCGCCAGATGCGTTGAGCCTCAGCTTTCAGAGCCGGCTTGGCAGAATGCCGTGGCTGCAGCCCTACACCGAGGCGCACGTCACCGCGCTGGCGCACGCAGGGGTGAAACAGCTCGACGTGATCTGTCCGGGCTTCGCGGCCGATTGTCTGGAGACGCTGGAAGAGGTCGCCATCGGCTATCACGAGACCTTCACCCACGCCGGCGGCACGGCACTGCGCTACATCCCCGCCCTCAACGCCGAGGCCGGGCACATCGCCTGTCTGACCTCACTGGTGCGCACGCATCTGCAAGGCTGGGGCGAGAGCCGCAGCGAATCGCCCGCCGAGATCGATGCGCGCCTGGCCGAAGTCACCCGCGTGCTGCCCGGCGCGAATTTCAGCGGCCTTTGAACCCTCATTGCGCGATGCCGCGAATGTGCACCTCGATGACGCCTGAGGCTTCCTTGCCTTCGGCGCTACGCACGGCGTAGATCACCCGGTCGGGGGGAATTCCCAGCCCCACCACCAGGGCGCGGGCCACGCGCACACGCCGCGCCGTGCCGAGATCACCGGCCGTGCGACCCAGCCCGATCAACTGCACCTGGCCACGACCGGAGCGCAGCAAGGCTTCGCGATGCGGCGCCAGCATGGCCCGCAGGCCGCTGATCTGGGCGCCGGAGATTTCGTAGTCGCTGCCGGCGTCGAAGACCAGCCGCCAGATCAGTGACGGGTCTGCCATCGGCGGCGCAACGGTCGGCGCCGCACGGCCCACGCGGATGATGCGCGAAGGGTCGGCGGGTGGCGCGCTGCCCGCCCGTGGCGCCGCAGTGGGCCATGGCGCGGAACGCGGCCCCGAAGGCCGCGCGGGCTGCTGCGTGCGACCGGGCACGCTCACCGATGTTGATGCGTGGAGTGGGGTCGGGGTCGGGGTCGGGGTCGGGGTCGGGGTCGGGGTCGGGTTTGATTGTGGTGCCGGTGCGGCTGCGGGCGCCGGTCGCTCGCTTTCCCAGCGCGGGGCGGCGCCGGGCAAGGGCAGCATTCTGGGCGTCGGGTCCACGGGAGGCGGCGTTCGGCTGGGCGTCATGCCTCGGGGCGGCGGCGGGGTGACGGCCGGCAGCCTCTGCAGGGGGCGCGGCGCACCGCTGCGCGGCAGTTCGACCCGCACATCCACGGCACGTTGGTCACTGCCATCCACCGCGCAGCCGCCCCCGGTGGCGGGCGTGCCCAGCGGCGTGTCCTGACACTGGTCCAGGCCATCGGGAACACCATCAAAATCGCTGTCGATGGCGCAGCCCTGCGCGTCAACCTGCGCGCCCGGAGGCGTTCTGGGACAGGGATCGGCGCGATCGGGCACGCCATCCCCATCGCTGTCGGTCTCGAACGGACAACCGTAGGCATCGATCACCGCCTTGGCCGGCGTGCCGGAGCAGAGATCGGCAATGTCGGGGATGCCATCGCCGTCGGTATCGAGGCGCTGCGGCGTGGCGCGTGCACAGCCGAAAACATCCACCTGCGTGCCCGCGGGCGTGTCGGCGCACAGATCAAAGGCGTCGGGAATGCCGTCACGATCCCGATCAGGACCGGCAGCACTCAGCGCCGTGACCGCCGTCACGGCAAGCAAACCCACCGCACGCCCCACTCCCCGAAGACCTCGCATGCGCCCCTTTCAAACGATTCATTTATAGCCTGCTGGGCCCACTTTATGCGACGCCGCCCCACGCCGCAGCGCGCCCGCGCCCATGCCGCGTCTTGCTGCACAACCCCAGCGCAGGCCAAGCGCCGGTCAATGCCCGACCGGAATTCTCGCTTCGATGCTCAGCCCCCGGCCCGCGCGGCTTGCAAGCCGCAGGGTTCCGCCCAGCAGCGCCGCCCGTTCGCGCATGCCCATCATCCCGAAATGCCGTGCGGTTTCAGCCGGGTCGGCCGGTAAGCCGACGCCGTCATCGGCAATCACCAGATGCAGCGCCCCTGCCGCCTGGGTCAACGACACGGTGAGCCGCGTGGCCGAAGCATGGCGCAGCACGTTGGTGGTCGCTTCCTGCGCGATCCGGAACAGGGCGTTCTCGATTTCGGGCGTGCACCGGCCAAGGCCCTCGTCCGCGGTAAAGCTCAGCGACAGGCCGCCAAGGGTCGCCTGCCGTTGCGCGTAGCCGCGCAGCGCCGGCACCAGGCCCAGGTCGACCAGCATGGCCGGGCTCAGGTCCAGCGACAGGGTGCGCACCTGCTCGATCAGGCCGCCGAACTGTTCGGTCCAGCGCGTGCGCAGCGCCTGCGGCAACCGCAGCGCCGGATCGCGCAGCTCGATCAAGGCAGCGGTCAACTGTTGGCCGATCTCATCGTGCAGTTCTCGCGCCAGGTGGCGCCGCTCGTGTTCCTGCACCTGAACCAGCTGGGCGCCGAGTGCGCGCAAACGCTCGGCCATGGCCGCGAGTTCGGCCTCGCGCTGGCGCTGTTCGGTCACGTCCATCACCACCGCCAGCAGTCGTCGCTGTTGCGGTGCGGCCAGGCACAGGCCGCGCTCGCCGATCCAGCGGGTCTCGCCCTCGGCAACGATGACCCGATACGCCTGCTCATAGGGCAGGCCCTGGTCAATGGCCTGCTGCCATTGCGCGCTCACCGCGTTCCGGTCGGCGGGGTGTATGTGCAGAATCAAATGCTCGAAATCCTCCAGCAGCTCCTGTGCCGCGCACCCCAGCACCGCGCGCGCCTCGGCCGACACCCGCAGCCGCCGGGCATCGACATCCCGCTGCCAACTGCCCATGCCGGCCGCCTGCAGCACCAGACGCTGCTGCACCTGTGCCGCGGCAAGCTGCTGCTGCAGGCGAACCTGCTCGCGCGCGTCCCGCACGATCACCGTGTAAAACGAGTCGCCCCGCAGTTGCAGCAGGCTGATCGACGCCGTCACCGGAATGGTTGCGCCGTGTGCGTGCCTGAGCGTCATCGCCTGCCCGGTGCCCACGGTGAGCGACAGCGCCGGCGCCTCCTCAGTGCACAACCAGCGGCCCAGTGGCCGCCCTTCGATGTCGGTTGCCGGCGCGCCCAGCAGGCGCTCGGCCGCGTGGTTGCAGGACAACACCTGCAAGTCGGCATCGAGGGTGAGAATCGGGTCGGCCGCACAGCGCACCAGACCTTCCTGCCGCAGCAGCCGCTGGCTCTGCCCGGTGGCCTGATCCAGCGCGTCGGTAATGTCGGCCTGATGCGCGATGACGCAGATGCCCTCGACGGTCTCGGCCAGGCGCTGGGCGGTTTCCTTGATCCACCGCAGCCCGCCAGCGGCGCTCACCCAGCGATAGATCTGCTCGTAGCGATCACCTGCGGTGGTCAGGGCCTGGCGCGCGGCGATCAGGCCGGGGCGGTCGTCGGCGTGGACCTGCCAGTCGGGCTCGGCCCACCGCGCCGCAACCGGGTTGCGGTACACGACCGCCAGGCCGGCATCGAATCCGATGACCCCCAGCGGCGAGGTTTCGGCCAGCATCTGCAGCACGGCCGCGCCGGCGGGTCCTGTTGCACCTGGGTCAGCGATCAGTGGCAGGTTCATGACCGCAGCCTGCCGCATCAGCCGCCGCGATCAAACCCCAGGGCGATGGGACGCCCTGTTGAGACGACGGATGGCACATCGCCTGAAACGCCGGCAACTAGAACAACTCGACCCCGCCGGCCTGCATCGCCACCTGCGTCACCGGTTTGTGCGGCGCCACCACCACCCGCTCCCGCACGTTGCGCACGCGGGTCATCACCCGCTCAAGCTCGGGCACCACGTCGTGGCCACCGTTGAACTGCAGGGCTTCCAGCGCCCGGGTTTCGCGCTCAATCTCTTCCAGCCGCGACAGGTGCACCTCGGCAGCGCCCAGGGCCTGACTGGTGATGTCTTCAAACTGCAGGGCCCGCACCGCTTCGGCCACCGCATGGCTGATGCGCTGCGCCGAGCCCTGCGCCTGTTGCAGCGTGTTGCCCAGGGTCTCGTTGAGGGTTTCGACATGGCCGATCAGGCGCGCGGTGCCGCTGTGCGCTTCGTCGCTGAGCGAGCCGTCGCGCTGGCTCATGGCGCTGACCGTGGCGCGCACCGTCGACACCGCCTCGCGCGCCCCCAGGGCCAGGCCGCGAATCTGTTCATTGAAGGTGTTGGAGCGCTGCGACAGCGAGCGCACTTCGTCGGCCACCACCGCGAAGCCACGCCCGGCCTCACCGGCGCGTGCGGCTTCGATGGCGGCATTGAGCGCCAGCAGGTTGGTCTGGTCGGCGATGGTTTTCACGTCTTCGAGCAGCACGAACATGCCGTCCAGCTTCTTCGACATTTCGTCGATCTGCTGCACGGTCATGCCCGACTGGCTGGACACCTGACCCAGCGCCGTGGCCATGCGCTCCATCAACTGCCGCGCCTCGTCGGAAAACTCACGCACATTGCCGGCGCCGGTGCCCTTGCCGCGGTGGGCAACGACGCCGCTCATCAGCTCGGCCTGGCTGCGCGACTCCCGGTTCAGCCCCTCGAAGCTCTGCCCCAGCTTCTGCACCGCATCACCGACCAGACCCCGCGCACGGACAATCTCGGACTGGGTGCCCTTGATCTCGGCAGCGACGAACTCGCGCATCTCGTTGACCAGTTCGGCGCCGCTTTTCATCGCCCGGCTGGCCGCGCCGTAGTGCGTCATCTGGTATCGGAGCAGGTAGGCGAGCGACCAGGCCACCACCGTTGCGGCGGCACTGAGATACACCCACCCGGGTTGGTCACTGACCAGCAGCAGATACAGGTGAATGCCCGACAGGCTGATCGGCGCAGCCAGCAGAATCAGGTCGATGTGTGCAGTCTTGAGCGTCATTTAAGGGACTCCGGGGGCAGGCATGAAAAGGGCTTTTTCTTGTTATCGGCTGCGGTCGGTCTGACTTAAGCGACCGCGGTGCCGTCGGGCCGCATCCATCAACCGTTCAGCGACCTGACCGATGGGCAGCACGGCCTCTGCGGCGCCGAGCCGGAACGCGGCCCCCGGCATGCCCCAGACCACCGAGGTGGCTTCGTCCTGCACGCAGGTGAAGACGCCGCTCTGGCGCAGGCGCAACAGGCCCTGCGCGCCGTCGTCGCCCATGCCGGTCAACAGCGCCGCGGCCAGATTGCTGCCGGCGGCTTCAACGGCGGCGTTGAACATCACATCGACCGACGGCGCGAATCCGTTGACCCGATCGGCCTCGCCGATCCGGCAGACATAGCGCGCGCCGTCGCGTACCACGCGCAACTGGTGACCGCCCGGGGCAATCCACACCTGACCGGTGGCCAGTCGCGCGCCGTCGAAGGCCTCGCCCACGCGCACCGCGCAACTGCGGTCCAGCCGCTCGGCAAAGCTGCGCGAAAACACCGGCGGAATGTGCTGCACCACCACCGCACCCGGCGCATCCGGCGGCAACGAGGTCAGCACGTCGTGCAAGGCTTCGGTGCCGCCGGTGGAGGCGCCCAGCACGAAGAAAAAATCGGTGGACAGCGCCAGCGGCTGCACCCGGCGCGGCGGCGGCCGATCACGCGGCCCGATCCGCGCCTGGGCAGCGCTGACCACGGCATTGCACAGGGTCTGCGCGGCGTCACGCAGCCCATCGGCGATGCCCAGCGTCGGCTTGGCGACGATCTCGACGGCGCCCAGTTGCAGCGCCCTGATCGCCGCGTCGGCACCCTGCTGGGTCAGGGACGAGACCATGACCACCGGCATGGGGTGCAGCCGCATCAGATGGTCGAGAAAGGTCAGGCCGTCCATGCGCGGCATCTCGACATCCAGGGTAATCACATCGGGCTGCAGCTGCTTGATCAGCGCGCGGGCCTGATACGGATCGTTGGCGGTGCCCACCACCTGTATGCGCCGGTCGGCGCCCAGCAGTTCGGTGAGCAGCTTGCGGATCATCGCCGAGTCGTCGACCACCAGTACGCGCGTGACCATCAGAACAGCTCCACGGTGCCGCTGGACACCGGCGCGGCAACCAGCTGGGTGCGATAGCGGGTTTCTTCGGCCAGCAGCGGATCACGCGCGGCAATCGGCAGCGACTTCACGAACGCCTTGCCCGACTGGGTGTGAAAGGCGACCTTGCGCGGGTGAATGTCGAGCAGGTCGCGCCCGATCACCGGAATGCGCTCCAGCGCCAGAAAATCTTCGACAAAGCGCACGTTGCGCTTGCCGACATCCATCGCCGTCATGCCGCGCAGCACCGCGCCGCCGCCGAAGATCTTGGCCGTGAGCTTGGACCGCTGCGCGCCCAGCTGCAGCAGCGCGTTGATCAACAACTCCATGGCATGAATGCCGTAGCGCGCCGAGCCGTTGGACTCGGCACCGCCCTCCGGCAGCATGAAATGGTTCATGCCGCCAATGCCCCGCGTGGGGTCGTGCAGGCAGGCGCTGACGCACGACCCCAGCGTCGTCACCAGGGTCACGTCGCGGGCATCGGCGTGGTAGCCGCCCGGCAGAATCTTGATGACCGGTGTGCCGGCGCGGATGGACGGGTTGGGCGCGTTCATGCGCTGGCCGCCGCTGCCGGTGCGTACACGGTCTGCCCCAGCGAGCGGAACAGGTGCTGGGCATGAAAGAAGCTTTCGGAATGACCGGCGAACATCAGCCCGTCCGGGCGCATCACCGCCCGCAATTGGCCCAGCACCTGCAACTGCGTGGGCTTGTCGAAATAGATCATCACGTTGCGGCAGAACACCACGTCGATGTCGCGCCAGCGCGGCGGCTGGGCGTTGAGCAGGTTCCACGGCTGAAAGCGCACCCGCGCGGCCAGCTCGGGCCGTACTTTGGCTTCGCCGTCCTGGGCGCCGCGACCGCGCAGAAAAAAGCGCCGCTTCTGGTCCAGGCTCAGGGGCGAAAGCCGGGTCAGCGGATACTGGCCTGCCGCGGCAATGGCCAGGGCATCGGTGTCGATGTCGGTGGCCAGAATCTGCACCGGCGGTTGCAGCGTGTCGAAGGCCTCGCAGGCGGCCATGGCCAGCGACCACGGCTCTTCGCCGGTGCTGGCGGCCGCGCACCAGATGCGGATCGGTCGCGGTGCGGTGGCGCGCAGCAGGTGCTGCTTGAGCCGCTCGAAGTGATGCGCCTCGCGAAAGAACGCCGTCAGATTGGTGGTGAGCGCGTTGATGAACGGCTCGATCTCATCGCCACCCTCATCGCGGACGGTGGCCAGGTAGGCGTCGAAGCCATCGAGCTTGCGCGCCCGGATGCGGCGAATCAGCCGGCTGTACACCATGTCCTGCTTGGCGTCGGTGAGCGCGATGCCCGCCAACTGGTGGATGCGCTGCTGCACGAATCGAAAGTGCGCGGGCGTAAAGCGAAAGTCGCGTTGTTCAGCGGTCACGGCGGCGGGGGCCGACACGGTCATGTCACCTGCGCTTCACTGTGCAACGCGGCACGGCCGGGTGTGGGTCGCCGCACGCAGCGCGCCCCCCTGGAACCGACCCCGCGGCTCGAACGCCACCGGGGCGCCCGACAGACTCAGACCCCAATTGGCCATCCACACCAGCCAGCGGGCGGGGCAGAAGCGGCCGTGACGATAGGCACCGAGCAGATCCATGACGAACTCCAGTGACGTGACGCGGGAAAGAAGGGCCCGCCATGCCTTCAGGCGCATGGCGGGCATGACGACCGCAGGACTCAGAACTCGGCCCAGTCGTCCTGCGCAGCGGCCGCCTTGGCGCTGCCACCCGGCGCGCTCTTGATGGCCACCGCACGGCTGGGGGCCGGTCGGGCATTGCCAAGGGCCCGATGGCTGCCATCGCTGCCGCCGCGTGCGTTGGGCAGCGTGGTGACCTTGGATGAAGGCGGCGGGCTCATGTCGCCATCGCCGGCCAGACGAAAGCTGCCCACCTGCTCTGACAGCCCGGCGACCTGATCTTCGAGCGACCGTGCGGCGGCCGAGGCTTCTTCCACCAGCGCCGCGTTTTGCTGGGTGACCTCGTCCATCGAGGTGATGGTCTGGTTGACCTGTTCGATGCCCTGGCTCTGCTCAAGGCTGGCGGCGGTGATCTCGCCCATGATGTCGGTCACGCGCTTCACCGACTGCACGATCTCGTCCATGGTTTTGCCGGCCTGTTCGACCAGTTCCGAGCCACCGTGAATCTTGCTCACCGAGTCGGAGATCAGGGTCTTGATCTCCTTGGCCGCCGCCGCCGAGCGCTGCGCCAGCGAGCGCACCTCGGAGGCCACCACCGCGAAGCCGCGGCCCTGCTCGCCGGCGCGGGCGGCTTCCACCGCCGCATTCAGCGCCAGAATGTTGGTCTGGAAGGCGATGCCATCGATAACGCCGATGATGTCTGCGATCTTCTTCGAACTGTCGTTGATGTCGGCCATGGTGGTGACCACCTTCGACACCACCGCCCCGCCCTTGCCGGCCACGTCGGTGGCTCCGATGGCAAGCTGGTTGGCCTGCTTGGCGTTTTCGGCGTTCTGCTTGACGGTGCTGGTCAGCTCCTCCATCGAGCTGGCGGTTTCTTCCAGGCTGGCGGCCTGTTGTTCGGTGCGGCGCGACAGGTCGAGGTTGCCGGCGGCAATCTCGCGCGAGGCGGTATTGATGGTGTCGGTGGCCAGCTTGATCTGGGTGATGATGCCGGTGAGCTGCGCCACGGTTGCATTGGCATCGTCCTTGAGCTTGCCGAAGGTGCCCTTGAAGTCGCCCTGCACGCTCTGCGTGAGGTCACCCTGGGCCAGTGCGCCCAGCACGCGGGCCACTTCATTGAGGCCGACGCTGCTGGTTTCCATCAGCACGTTGATGTTCTCGGCCAGCAGCCTGAAGAAGCCCTCCTTGTTTTCGACCGCGATGCGCTGGGTGAAGTCACCATTGGCCGCCGCCTGCACGATGCTGCCCACCTCGACCTCCACCGCCACTTCGGCGGTGCGGTCCTTCCACTCCACCACCGCGCCCAGACGCTCGCCGGCGGCATTGATGATGGGCGCCGCAATCAGCGAGAAGGTGCGGCCACCCACCACGATCTGCGTGCGGTGGGTTTCGCGGAAGGTGGAGAGCATGCGCGCCTGATGCTCGGGATGCTTGTGAAAGACGTCGATCTTGGCGCCCTGCAGTTTGGCGGCGTCGAAGTGCGGCAGGGCTTTGCGGATGTCGGCCTCGGCGTGAACCATCATCTGCTGCACCGCGCCATTCATGTAGATGATGTTGCGATCGTTGTCGGCAATCATCACGTTGGTGGTGACGTTGTCCAGCGCCATCTTGATGCGCAGGTTCTCGTCGCTCAGACGCCGCTCGGTGGCCTGGCGCTCGGCCTCCACCCGCTGCAGTTCCAGCTCGGCCGTCATGTCTTTCCACTCGACCACGTAACCGAGGCGCATGCCCTGATCGTCGTTGATCGGATTGAGGATCAGGCTGAAGGTACGGCCACCCAGCACCAGCTTGGCGTTGTGGGTATCGGTCATCTTGGCCAGCAGCTCGCGCTGGTAGGCCGGCTTCTTG
>Ga0207908_1000170_pt1 | contig 23939 bp, 18 predicted proteins | sample MalvirmetagMSP81_FD_184224 | JGI IMG/M metagenome (GOLD analysis project Ga0207908, IMG submission 184224) | Marine viral communities from the Deep Pacific Ocean - MSP-81 (SPAdes) | ecosystem: Environmental > Aquatic > Marine > Oceanic | place: Pacific Ocean | collected 2011-04-18
AGCCAGAGGCTTTAGAGGTCGTGGGATAATATCTCGATACGCTTTTTCTCCAAAGGTAAGTTGACGAACTTGATAGACGTCAAATACGGAGGACGGCATAGGGTTACACTAGACGCAGGCTAACGAATCGCGCCCTAACTTCACTATCAGGAGGATCTATGGACGTTGCCCGTCGTACGCTGCTGGGCCAGATGGCGCGCCTCACCGCTGGGGCAGCGCTGGTTCCGTTAAGCAGCCTGGCCAATGCCGGTATCAATGATCAGCCACCTAGACGTGAAGGTGACCGCTCGAAGCGCTATGCCATGCTGATTGACCTGCGCCAGTGCATTGGCTGCCAGGCCTGTACTGTATCCTGCCACATCGAGAACGAAGCACCCCTGGGCAGTTTCCGTACCATTGTCTCCCAATATGAGGTGGAGAACGAGGACACCGGTGACATTGCGACTATGATGCTGCCCCGGCTGTGTAACCACTGTGAGGTGCCCCCCTGCGTACCGGTCTGCCCGGTACAGGCCACCTACCAGCGCGAGGATGGCATCGTCGTAGTGAACAATGAGGCGTGTGTGGGCTGTGCCTACTGCGTGCAGGCCTGCCCCTATGACGCACGGTTCATTAACAAGAAAACCCAGACCGCTGACAAGTGCACCTTCTGTGCTCACCGGCTGGACGTCGGGCTGCTGCCGGCCTGTGTGGAATCCTGCGTCGGTGGCGCACGGATTATCGGGGACATCCGGGATCCGGATAGCCAGATCAGCCGGATGATGGCCGAGCACCATGATGACCTGATGGTACTCAAGCCGGAACAGGGCACATCTCCCCATGTGTTCTACCTGGGTATGGACGAGCGTTTTGTCACCCGTCCGCTGGCGGATCCCGCAATCTGGGATGTCCTGGACAACGAGGGTAAGGAGATAGGGTATGAGTTTGCTGGCCACTGAAATACTCACACCGCGCTATGAGCTGGCCTGGTACCCCTGGGCGGTGCAGTACTTCTTCATGATTGCGATTTCTTATTCGGCGCTGATGCTATCTCTTCCGGGGCTGGTCTTCCGCCGGGAGCGGTTCATGCCCCTGGCCCGGCTGGCATTGCTGGTGGCGGTTACCTGCACTGTGGTGGGCCCGGTGGCGCTACTGGCCGATCTGCACCAGCCGGCCCGTTTCTGGCACTTTTACGCCAACCCGGCTCCCTGGTCCTGGATGTCCCTTGGCGCATTTCTGCTGCCACCTTATGTGGTGCTGACCATTCTCTACGGATACTTTGCCTGGCGCCCCGCGCTGATGGCCCGGGGGGGCGAGGGGCAGGGCTGGGACGCGAAGCTCGCCCGGTTGCTGTGCCTGGGCAGCTGGCAGACACCGCGCCCGGCGGTGGTTGTGTTCGGTGCTCTGGCGGCGCTCTTTGCATGCGGCATCATGCTCTATACCGGCGCCGAGATTGCCATCCTTGCCTCGAGGCCGCTGTGGAATACCAACTGGCTGCCGGTCATGTTTGTGCTCACTGGCCTGATTGCCGCCTCTGGCCTGGTTATGCTGCTCAATCGGCTGATGTCAGGCGCTAACCCTGACGTCTACCGTCAGGGCCTCAAAGTGATCCTGGTCGCCATCCTCGGCGCAGCCGTCGTGGCCGCTACCTGGTTTATCCAGGGTATCACCGGCTACAGCCCCTCAGTGCAGGCAGCTCTGGAGTCTGTGCGCTATAACCCGGACTGGACCGCCATTGCGGTCTGGGCGCTCAGTGCCGGTATGGCGCTGTTCCTGGTCACCGTTGTCATGCTGCGGGCGCCGAAGTGGCAACACTGGGCCTGGTTGCTGGGCCTCCTGGCCATCCATATGGGCTGGGCGTTCCGCTGGCTGGTGCTGATGGAAGTGCAGACCGTGGCCAAGAACACCGCCGGTTACTACCACCTGGCGGTGGAAGCCGGGTCCTATGGCCTGCTGGGTATCATCGGCACCTTCGGGCTGTGGCTGGCGGTGCTGCTGATTATCGACATCCTGGTGCCCTGGCGTGATGTGAACAACGCCAGACGTACCACCTACTGATTGAAGCCGGAGTTTTACCATGGACAAAAATCGCCGTAATTTCCTGAAGGGTGCCGCCGCAGCGGGTGGTGTCGCCACCTTTGCCGCCGGTTATTCCGGCCCCCTGGAAAAAATTGGCAAGGGCCTGGTCAACGGAACTGCCGGCAAGGACACGAATCACCGGATTCACGGTAACTCCCTGGCACCGGAATACACCATCGATCCGGTGACCGGAGAAGTCAGCCTGAACCCGGACCAGCGCATTGCCTTCACCGTCTGCTATGGCTGTACCACCAAGTGTGGGGTACGGGTTCGTATCGACAACAACACTGAGCAGGTGCTTCGAGTGGCGGGCAATCCATACCACCCCCTGTCTGCGGACGACCACCTGGACGAGCAGACGCCAGTACTGGATGCCCTGAAGCAACTGAGCAACTTCAAGGACCAGGGCCAGCTCAACCGTTCCACGGCCTGTGCTCGGGGTAACGCGGCTATGGCCCAGCTCACCAGCGAGAAGCGGGTAACGGACGTGCTCAAGCGGGTAGGTCCCCGGGGCAGCAACCAGTGGCAGAGTATCTCCTTCGAGCAGATGTTGGACGAGGTGGTTGAAGGTGGCGACCTGTTTGGTGAGGGTGCCGTAGAGGGACTGAAGGACCTCTACGACCATGAAACCCCGCTTGACCCGGAAAACCCGGAGTTCGGTCCGAAAGCGAATCAGTTGCTGGTCATGGAGGCCACTGACTACGGCCGTTCCTCAGTGCTGAAACGGTTTGCCATGAATGCCTTTGGCACCCGCAATTACGGACACCATGGTTCCTATTGTGGCCTGGCATTCCGCATGGGATCCGGGGCTATGTACGACAACTTGGCCAAGAATACCCACACCAAGCCGGACTACAACAACGCCCGGTTTGCGCTGTTTATCGGCACCGCGCCGAGCCAGGCCGGCAACCCGTTCAAGCGGCAGGGTCGCCTGCTGGCAGAGGCCCGCGCCACCGGCAAGCTGGAGTATGTCGTCGTTGATCCTGCGCTGAACGCGACCGCGTCCCACTCCGCCGGCGACCGCAGCCGCTGGATTTCCATCACACCGGGCACGGATACGGCGATGGCCATGGGCCTGATCCGCTGGATGCTGGAGAATGAGGGCTTTGCGGCAGATTACCTGTCGATTCCCGGCCAGAAGGGCAGCCAGGCCGCGGGCGAAACCGTCCACACCAATGCCACTCACCTGGTAATCGAAAACGAGGACCACCCCAATGTCGGTCGCTTCCTTCGGCTGTCCGATCTGGGCCGTGCCGAGGCAGGCGCCGACGAGGATGTGCCCGTGGTGATGTCCGGTGACGGCAACCTGGAAAGCTCCGAGGCCCTCGACCGCGCCAAGCTCTTCGTGGAAACCGAGGTCGAGACCGCAGCGGGCACCACACGGGTGAAAAGCGCCCTGTTCAAACTGCGTGAACAGGCCCAACGCCACACCATTGAGGAATACGCAGAGAACTGTGGTATTCCCGCGGACACGATCCGCAAGCTGGCAGAAAAGTTCGCCTCCCATGGCCGGGAGTCCGTGGCGGATACCCATGGCGGCATGATGTCCGGCACCGGTTTCTATGCTTCATTTGGCATCAACATGCTCAACCTGCTGGCGGGCAGCGTGAACCAGAAGGGGGGTATGGCCCTGGGTGGCGGGTCCTTCAACGGTACTGGCGCGGGCCCACGGTACGACCTGGCCAACTTCCCGGGCAAGCGTGGACCCAAGGGCGTGTTCCTGTCCCGGTCACGGTTCCCCTATGAGAAGACCGCCGAGTACAAGCGGCGTGTGGCCAACGGTGAGTCTCCGTACCCGGCGCCGGCACCCTGGCGGACCCTGGCACCTCCACTGTTGACCGAGCACCTGATGTCCGGCCTTGAGGGCTATCCCTACCAGGCCAAGGCGCTGATCAGCTGCATGGCCAACCCCCTGTATGGCCAGGCGGGTCTCAGTGCGCTGATCGAGGACAAGCTGAAAGATCCGAAGCGGATCGGCCTGTTCGTCGCAGTTGACGGATTTATTAACGAAACCAACCGCTTCGCCGACTACATCGTGCCGGATTCGGTCATGTATGAAGTCTGGGGCTTTACCGGTGCCTGGAGTGGAACCCTCACCAAAATGACCACCGCCTGCTGGCCGGTGGTTGAGCCCCGTCAAGTGAAAACCGCCGACGGTGACCCGGTGAGCCTGGAAACCTTCTTTATCGGTGTGGCCAAGCGATTGGGACTGCCCGGATTCGGTGAAGGGGCAATTTCCGACAAGGAAGGCAACACCTACCCGCTGAACCGGCCCGAGGACTATTATCTCCGCGCCGCCGCCAACATCGCGCTCAGTGGTGAGCCCCTGCCCGCCGCCAGCGATGAGGACATTCGGGCGGGCGGCGTCGAACCCCTGATGGAGCGACTCCACGCGCACCTGAAGCCGGAAGAGGTGGGGCCGGTGGCACACCTGTACTCCCGGGGCGGTCGCTTCGAGAAGCACAGTGCCGCCTACCAGGGCGACAAGCTGACCCACGGCTGGAAGAAGCCCCTATGCGTGTATAACGAGCAGGTGGGGACGACCCGCGACAGTTACACGGGTGAGAGGCTGTCCGGTACACCCTGCTTCCAGGAGGCGAGGTTCTGGAACGGTACGCCGATGCGGGAGCACTTCCCGGAGAACGAGTGGCCGTTGCTGGCCTTCTCCTTCAAGTCAAACCTGATGAACCCGTATGCCATCGGCCTCGAGCGTCTGCGGATGATCAAGCCCTACAACCCGGTATTGCTCCACAGTGCAGACGCTGAACGGTTCGGGGTAGGCCATGGTGACACCATCACCATCGAAAGCCCCGGGGGTTCGGTTACCGGTGTGGCGCTGGTCAGCCAAGGGGTCCAGCGGGGCGCCATCGGTATCGAACACGGCTACGGTCACCGGGAGTTGGGTGCCTCGGACCATGTCATCGACGGTGAGCTCCACGCCGGTCACAAATTCCTTTCTGCCGGGGTAAACCTGAACGACCTAGGCTTTGCTGATCCGACCCGCGATGGCGCAGCGACCTGGCTTGAGAACGTCTCAGGCGCATCGATCCGGCAGGGTCTGCCGGTCAGGGTGGAAAAGGCAAGCTGAGGTATTGCGGCGTTTTCCCTGGCCGAATGGATCAGGCCGGAGCGAGCTGCCCGCTCAGTCAAAACGGGAACAAGGTCCACGCAACCTTTCACAATCAGGAAATCCGCCATATTCCATTACTGGAGAAGCAAAATGCAGAAAACGAAATTATCCCTGTATATTGTCCTGGCTGGCATGATCTCAGCTCCGGTAGCGGCGCAGAAAGTGGAAGCTCAAGGTCTGGATCTGCGGGTATATGGTGACATCAACATGGCGGTGATGCACGCAGACACTGGTAACGGCTCCGAGCAGTACATCGTTGATAATGATTACGCCTCAAGCCGGATTGGTGGTGTGATCACTACCAACCTCGAAGAGATTGATCTCAAGGCTGGTGCGCATGTTGAGTATGAATATCAGCACAACCCTTCAAACCTGGTGACACCCGAAAATCGGACAATTAAGGGGGATTTCGACGAGCGGCTCCTCAACCTCTTTGCAGAAGGTGGGTTTGGCAAGGTTTCTATAGGCCAGGGTCAGGGTGCCGCAGATGGTTCTACCGAGATGGATCTGTCGGGTACGAAGGTTGCCTCCACTCTTTCACTCTCCATCGTGCAGAGGGCCAGGACTTTAACCCGACTTATGTAGATAGTGCGAATGTTGATGTAAAAGTCTCCGGCTCTGATGTCGAAGTCTACGGCGCTGCCTACGTTTACAAGCCTATCAAGCGACTGGATGTGTTCGCCGCTTTCAATAACTTCTCTCTGGAGAGTGAGGTGGGCAGCTATGAAGATGTCGATATAGCGATGGTTGGTAGCCGCCTCCGGTTTTGATATTGAGAACGGTGAATATACACATAAGGCACTGATGCAATACCAGCCCCCTTCAGTTTTCAATTGAAACGATCTGTCGGAATTCTCTTGGTTGGCTCCAGGGTTCTGGTTGGAGAGCCAACTTCGACATCCTCTCCCAAACCGGCTGGGTGGAATGGATCGGCGATGTGGAGCGGCGTATAGCCAGGCTGACCCCTCGGGAGGTTCAGGTGATGGACCGTGTTGCAGAAGGATGCGCCAACAAGGTTATCGCCGCCGATCTGTGCGTATCTCTGCGCACCGTCGAAGTTCACCACCACAATCTGATGAAGAAGCTTGAACTCAGCACCGTAAGTTAATTGATGAAGCTGCTTTCATGAAACAGTCCGACAGGACTTTTCCCATATTTCGAGGGCTCCGGATGACAGTCATCTTTGAGAAGAATAGTACAGTGGCTCAAACGCTTGTCTCTGGCTTTACCGGCAATTTTCTCGGTAAGGCTCCGTCTTGGTACAAGCAGGTCATCCTGCTTTTTCTGATTGCCAACCCGATCGTCATGTCCGTTCTCGGGCCTGTTGCTACGGGCTGGTTACTGATTGCTGAGTTCATCTTCACCCTGGCTATGGCCCTCAAGTGCTACCCTCTGCTGCCCGGTGGTCTACTGGCGGTGGAGGCGTTGCTGATCGGCCTGACCACGCCAGATGCGGTGTATCTGGAAGTGCTTACCAATTTCCCGGTCATCCTGCTGCTGATGTTCATGGTCGCCGGCATCTACTTCATGAAAGAACTGCTGCTGGTGACCTTCACCCAGATTCTGGTGGGTGTGCGCTCCAAGTCGGCGCTGTCATTGTTGTTCTGCAGCGCCGCCGCCGTGCTGTCGGCGTTTCTTGATGCCCTGACCGTGACGGCGGTGATCATCAGTGTCGCCGTGGGTTTCTATTCGGTTTACCACAAGGTGGCCTCCGGTAAGGGTTACCACCACAAGGACCACAACGCCAACAGTGACGACGAGGTGGTCGAACTGCACCGGGAAGATCTGGAAAACTTCCGGGCCTTCCTGCGCAGCCTGCTGATGCACGGTGCCATTGGCACTGCCCTGGGGGGGGTTGCCACCATGGTGGGTGAGCCCCAGAACCTGCTGATCGCCAAAGTCGTGGACTGGGACTTTGCCGGCTTCTTCCTGCACATGGCACCGGTCAGTCTGCCGGTGTTGGCGGCGGGCCTGTTTACCTGCTGGGCCCTAGAGAAGCTGCGTTGGTTCGGCTACGGCGGGCGCCTGCCCAAGCCGGTCCGCCAGGTACTGGAGGAGTTTGCCGAGAACGAGCGCACCAAGCGCACCAAGGCGGATCAGGCCGCACTCTGGGTGCAGGCCATTGCCGCCGCCATTCTGGTGACTGGCCTGGCGTTTCACCTGGCCGAAGTGGGCCTGATCGGCCTGCTGGTCATTATCCTGATCACCTCGTTCACGGGCATTACCGATGAGCACCAGATTGGCAAGGCGTTCCAGGAATCCCTGCCGTTCACCTCGCTACTGGTAGTGTTTTTCGCCGTGGTGGCGGTGATTCATGAGCAGCATCTGTTCAAGCCGATCATCGACTACGTGCTGTCCCTGCCCGAAGGCCAGCAGCCGGGCATGTTCTTCATCGCCAACGGCGTGCTCTCAATGATCAGCGACAACGTATTTGTCGCCACTGTTTACATCAGTGAAGTGAAACAGGCGCTGGATGCCGGCAGCATCACCTACGAGCATTTCCAGGCCCTGGCCGTGGCGATCAACACCGGCACCAACCTGCCGAGTGTCGCCACGCCCAATGGCCAGGCCGCGTTCCTGTTCCTGCTGACGTCGGCCATCGCGCCCCTAGTTCGTTTGTCGTATGGGCGCATGGTCATCATGGCATTCCCCTACACCCTGGTGATGGGTGGCGTCGGCCTGTACATGGTAACCCACGCCTTGTGATGGGCTCTGCCTCCGATTACTGAGTAGCCAGCAACCGGATCGTGCTGAATGCTGGCTGAAACGCAATGATAGGAGCAGCACTGTGATGGCATGGCTCGAAGCACTGAGTGGCACCGCAAGGACGGGACTGCTGATCGAGGAGGCCATGAGCGGCTGATCGAGCTGGACGGCTGACGCGAGTCTTTCAGCATTCGCCTGGAAGCAACGATAAACTGTTGCTGCTCGCAAAAAAAGCTGCGATTACTAAGCTGAACGATTGAGCCTGTGAATGATTGGAATGCTCATAGCGGGGTTAGTTTAGTGCTGAGTTCATCTGAACGATGTATGCCAGTTTAGGCTGCCGAATCTAAGTTACCAACTTTATTAGTATGGAAATTGGTCGGTTTTCTGCAAACCTCTACAAAAGTTACCAACTTTATTATGATCCTACATGCAGTAAGGACGAAGCTAGGGTTGAGGGAAAGATTATTGACCCTGGCCGTCCCCGGCGAATGGTCGTTCAGGTTAAAGCCTCCACCGTCCGCGTTATTGGAAATGCGTTACGCCCAAGGGTTATAAAGCAGGAACAGAACCGCAAACATTCTGCATCATGGGAGATAACTATGTCTTACACAATCAATCGTCTAATTGAGAATGTGGAATTTGAAGAGGTGGACCTGAGAGTGCGAAAAGCGTTGGGTGACCACGGCTTTGGCGTACTGACGGAAATCGACGTTAAAGCAACCATGAAGACAAAGCTGGACAAGGATATGTTCCCATACCGGATTCTCGGAGCCTGTAATCCGGGCATGGCCTGGGAAGCTATCGGGCTGGAACCTCGCGTGGGCGCCATGCTGCCTTGCAATGTCATTCTTCGTGAGGTGTCTGGGGGCATTGAGGTAAGTGCGGTGGATCCAGTGGCTTCCATGGCCGCCATTGATAATGATGAGCTCAAACGGGTTGCTGGCAATGTTAGGGATATGCTTTCTAAGGTAGTGAAGGAAATCTGATTATTAAGCCTTCCGGATTTCCCGCCGGGAGGTGTTCTACTTTTAGCAAAACTCTCCTAACATCAGAAAGGTCGATAGCATCCGTGATACCGGGCGGCCATCCGACTGGTGATGACCATTACGCCTGAAACTAGACCCGTCAGTCGTCGCTTATTTGGACACGACCGTCAGAGATTTAATTGGCAAATTACTAACCGCTAAGGTACCAGGTTTATAGCGGTGCCTATGTGTCTGATATTGACCCGCATCAACTAGATGCATACTCAGAGATGGTTTTCAGTTCTGTTTCAGCTTGGCATGATCCATTCAGTTTATAGTCTTTCTTTCTCGCAAACGTGCAATCACCGCTTTTCTGCCGATAAAGAGTCATTCCGTTGTTTGAGGGTAAAGAAGGCGAGTATGGACGACTGGAACCGTTAGTGCTGATGGAGCTGCAATGGTTTTTCTGAATGATTCCGACCGCCAGCGAGCTGCGATTGTGCTTGCTCTGATGATCTGGGGTGTCAGTTTTTTCCTGCACTTTTTCTGGGAAATGATGCAGGTGCCTTTCTTCACTGGCATGACCGGGGCTCGTCATTGGGATGTGGTCTGGCTCTGCACCCGCGCCACCGTCGGGGATGCCAACATAACCATTGGGGCGTATACGACTGCCGCATGGATATCCAGAGACTGGTTTTGGGCCGGTAGCAGCTGGAGCCGGAGCAATCTGCTGGTTTACATTGCGGTCGGACTGCTGGTAACGATCCTTTTCGAGTACTGGGCGACAGGGGAGGGTGACCGATGGAATTACAGTGAGCTGATGCCCGTCATCTCATGGACGGGCACCGGGGTACTACCTCTCGCTCAATGGACTTTCTTGCCAATATTAACAATGTTGGTAGGCAAATGGATGTTTCTTGGATGGCTCGCTCTGAGATCCAAATGAAAGAGTGAAGGTGGTTTTGAATTAAAGAAATTCATACATTGCTCTGTTATGCCTGATTGCTCTGGTCGCCGGGCTGCCTCGGATCATCGGGGCTGAGCAATATGGGCGGGCGATGAATGGTACTGTTTGCCCTCCCCGAAGCCACTGGAAATATTGGATTTACGAGCGCTGCAGTTGTCGCTGGAGCAGGGTATTTTCCTGGTCGCGGGTCAGGGTCTCCATTGGGGACCGTGGATTCATGTTTTCTGGGCGCAATTCTTGATAACATTCAGTTATTACCTAATAACCAGATGACTTCCCGGAGGTGATTGATGGGGCGAGTGGCTGCCGCAGGACTGATAGTAACTCTGGGGCTGTTGGCCCTAGCAGCCCATGGGCAGCAGGTGAGCAATGCTGGCGCCGTGACGACGGTGGTTGTCGAACGTGGCGAATTTCACGAAATCGTCCTTCTGGATGGCGTGATCGAAGCCGTTCAGCAAAGCACCGTCTCCGCCCAGACCAGCGGTACTGTCCAGAGCCTACCCTACGATGTCGATGACTCAGTTGCCGCCGGTGAGTTGATTGTTCAACTGGAGGACAGTGAACAGCGCTCCCGATTACGCCAGGCCGAGGCCGGGCTTGAAGAGGCTGAAGCGGCGCTGACAGATGCACGTCAACGATTTGAGCGAATTGAATCTGTTCATGAGCGAGGGCTGGTTTCCCGACAGGAATTCGACCAGGCCCGCAACAATCTCGCCGCTGCCCGCGCCCGGGTGGAGCGTGCCACTGCTGCAGTTTCCGAGGCACAGGAGCAGCTGTCATACACCCGGGTGCTAGCGCCCTATGGTGGCATCCTCACTGAGCGCCATGTGGAGATAGGGGAGTCGGTAAGTCCCGGCCAGCCTCTTCTTAGCGGACTATCTCTGGAGCAGCTTCGGGTTGTGGTTGACCTGCCACAAAGGTATGCCGAACTGGCGCGTTCAGAGCGCCAGGCAAAGGTCACCCTTGCCGATGGCCGGGTACTTGAAACCGGCGAGATGACGTTCTATCCCTACGCCAACCCGCAAACCCACACCTTCCGATTGCGAATGCGCCTGAGTGACCCCAACGGCACCTTGTTTCCCGGAATGCTCGTAAAAGTAAGTGTGCCGGTTGCACGTCGGGAGGCTCTTTGGATACCCACCAGCGGTTTGATTCAGCGCAGCGAAATGAGGGCCGTATTTGTACTGGACGAGCAGGACCGGCCCCGCCTGCGTCAGGTACGTACCGGGACCAGGGACAATGGCCGACTCGAGATCCTCGCCGGTCTCAGTGAAGGCGAACGGGTGGTTACCAATCCTTCGGAGCTGGTTGGCAGTGATCGCCTGAATCTGGTGAATAAATCGGGCGAGGAACCAAACCCGTGAGTAGGGAATTGCCGCCTGTAGGGCCATCCGGGGCCATTGCCCGGGTTTTTCAGAACAATCACCTCACGCCCTTGCTTGCCATTCTAGCCATCATTCTTGGCGTGCTGGCCGTGGTGGTGACTCCAAAAGAGGAAGAGCCCCAGATTGATGTCACCATGGCCGACATCATGGTGGCGTTTCCGGGTGCCAGCACTCGAGAGGTGGAAAGTGCCATCGCCACACCTGCTGAACAGGTGATGAGCGAAATCCAGGGTGTGGAGCACGTCTACTCGGTATCTCGTCAGGGCCAGGCCGTGATTACGGTGCAGTTCGAAGTAGGCGTGCCCCGTCAGGACGCATTGGTCCGGCTGTACAACCAAGTGTATTCGAATCAGGACTGGTTGCCTGCCAACCTTGGCGCGACCCAGCCAGTGATCAAGCCTAAGGGTATTGATGATGTTCCGGTGATGACGTTGACGCTCTACGATCCGGTAAATGGACAGACGGGCGAGGAACTGACTCGTCTCGCGCATATGCTGGAAGTGGCACTGAAGCGGGTTCCCGGCACCCGGGACGTTTATACCACGGGCGGTATTCCTGACCGGGTGGATATCCATTTTGATCCTGCATTACTGGCGGGTTTCAACCTGACCATCGACGATATAAAAAAGTCGCTGGCAGCCGCAAACTCCAGCAGTCAGGAGACCCGAATCACCCGCGACAATGTGTCAATTCCGGTCCAGGCGGGAACGCTTCTGGAATCGGTCGATGACGTCCGACGCCTGGTGGTCGGCATGCACAATGGCTCCGCAGTGTATCTGGAAGATGTGGCCGAGGTCCGTCGGGGTAGTACTGTGGCCGATCACAGTGTGATGACCGGCTTTGGTCCGGCACATACGGAAGGTATGGCTGGCCAGCCCGGTGACATCTACCCGGCCGTCACTCTGGCTATCGCCAAAAAGCCGGGTGAAAACGCCATCAATATCACCACCGCCATTCAAGAGCGTCTGGAACAGTTGCGAAATCGGGCGTTACCTGAGTCTGTTGAAGTTCTGGTCACTCGGGATTACGGCGTAACGGCTTCCCAGAAAGCTCGCAAACTGATTACCGATTTGATTTCCGCCACGCTTTGCGTGGTTCTCCTGGTGCTGGCGGCTATGGGCTGGCGCCAGGCACTGATCGTGGGTATTGCGGTATTAATCACGCTACTGCTGACCCTGGTATTTTCCTGGGCCTGGGGCTTTACCCTGAACCGGGTCTCCCTGTTCGCACTGATTTTTTCCATCGGCATATTGGTGGATGACGGCATCGTGATTACCGAAAACATCAATCGCCGGATCCAGAACTCCAGGCACGCGGTGAGGGACATTATCCCGGTCGCCGTGGACGAGGTGGGCACGCCTACCATTATGGCCAGCCTCACCATCATGGCCGCATTGATTCCGATGGCGTTTGTCAGTGGTCTGATGGGTCCCTATATGAGTCCTATTCCGATCAACGCTTCTGCAGGCATGGTACTGTCCCAGATCGTCGCCTTTGTCGTAGCGCCTTGGCTGGCGTTCCGATTGCTGAGACAGAAAAAAGGGGAAAAGGCGGTTGAAGCCGATGACGCTTCCAACTCTGCTGACGGTGTCAGCTCCCTGTCCCTGCGAATTTTCCGGATGGTGTTGGGGCCGTTTCTCGGGGATCATCCCTGGCGTCGTCGTCTGCTTGCTCTCGGGGTGGTTGGCCTGACTGTCGCGGCAACCTCGTTGCCGGTGTTTCAGGCCGTGATTCTGAAAATGCTGCCTTTCGACAACAAATCCGAGTTGCAGGTGGTGGTGGATATGCCGGAAACCACCCCGATGGAACAGACCCAGCGGGTGTTGATGGAAATGGCTGGCTACCTGGAAACGGTGGACGAAGTGGCCAACTGGCAGACCTACGCCGGCACCTCCTCGCCAATCAACTTCAACGGACTGGTGCGGCAATACTACCTGCGAGGTGATCCCTACCATGGTGATATTCAGGTTAACCTCACTCACGAAGAAAACAGGGATCGGCAGTCCCACGATATCGCCCAGTCCTTGCGGGCTCCCCTTACGGCAATTGCTGAAAAGTACGATGCCAGTGTGAAAATTGTGGAAGTACCCCCGGGCCCGCCGGTGCTGTCTCCCGTGGTGGCTGAGATATACGCCGTGGATGAAACCCGCCGTGCGGAAATGGCCCGGCAGATCGCGGACGGCATGACCGCAGTGGATGGACTGGTGGACATCGATACCACCCTGGAGGCGCCGACACGGGAGTGGGAAGTGGTGGTGGACCGGGATCGGGCGGCGCGACTTGGTGTGTCCCAGGCCCAGGTCGTCAGCGCCCTGCAGACGGCCCTTGGCGGAACCAGTGTGAGCTTCCTGCACGATGATCATGCCAAATACCCGGTTCCTCTTCGGGTAATTCTGGGTGAAGGCGACAAGGCCCAGCCATCGGTGCTGTTATCGCTTAATGTGCGAAGTCGTAGCGGTAACCTGGTTCCGTTGGCGAGCATTGCCGAAGTTCGGGAAGCGAACTGGATGGGGGCGATCTACCACAAGGATCTGTTGCCGGTGACCTACGTGACGGCGGATATGGCTGGTGACATCGATTCACCGCTGTACGGTATGTTTACTATGGTGGAACGCCTGAACCAGCAGGAAGGTGCGCCGGACCAGTATTTCATTGATCAGCCAGTCTTGCCGGAAAAAGGCACCCTGAAATGGGACGGCGAATGGCAGATTACCTACGAAACCTTCCGGGACATGGGGGCCGCCTACAGCGTCGGTGTGTTCATGATTTTCGTACTGCTGGTGGCCCAGTTCCGTTCCTACATCCTGCCTCTGGTGATCATGGCGCCAATCCCTCTGACACTGATTGGAATAATGCCGGGCCATGCTTTGCTGGGGCGGGAATTCACGGCCACCAGCATGATCGGCATGATTGCCCTGGCTGGCATTATCGTGCGCAATTCGATTTTGCTGGTGGTGTTTATCCGGCAACTGATTGAGGAAAATGTGGACCTCGATGAAGCCGTTGTTCTGGCAGGCGCGGTGCGCATCAAGCCGATCGCTTTAACGGCTATCTCGGCGATGGTGGGCGCTTACTTCATCCTAAACGATCCGATCTTTAACGGGCTGGCGATATCGCTGATCTTTGGGCTGGCTATGTCGACATTGCTGACCGTACTGGTGGTGCCTCTGCTGTACTACACCCTCGCTCGCTGCAAGTGGGTGTGAGCCCGAGATTGTTGGACCTGTATTCCCATAAAGCCTTCAGAGCAATCGCTCCTCGCTCCGTTACATGCTGTGTGTGGTCTCCAGGCTTTTCCTTGAAGTTTTTACAAATGATAACTATTATCATTTCGAAACCGCCAAGGAGAACGGAATGGAATTTCTATGCCCCACTCATCGTCAGCAGTTTGCAAACCTATCGCTGGAAGAACGGAAGGATCTCTGGCTCTTTTGGATGGAAAATGCCCACGCCTGCATTGAGCGGGGCGATTGGCGGGACGTGATCTCCCTGTCGGGAAGCGCTATGGATCTCGCCTGCCTTGATGGCGCGACTGATGAGAGCTGCATGCACGTTGAATTGACGCTCGCTGCTATTCTGGTGTCTCAGGCTCTGTCTATCTGTGGTGATATCACCGGCAAGGAGCAGGTGCTTTCCAGGGCACTGAAAGTGCTGCGTACCGATGATTCCCTGGCAATCTCACCGGAATGCTGTGGTATGGATGAGTGTGTGTTGGTGTTGTCGGATCGCACTCGCCATGCCGAGTTTTTCTCGGATCACCTGAATTGGTCCGCACCGCACTTCCCGTTCCGGCAGCCGGTAGTAAGCAGGGTGCGAGTGCTGCACTGAAGGAGGCGGTAGTAAGTTTGGCTAACCAAATCATTCGCCTCCCAGTAAGGTAATGGTTTTGTAAAACCCAGATTTTTGCTATTTTGCAAACCGGATCGAGACAAATCGCCGATCTGACATGCTAGCGGGAGAGACCGCGCCGCACTCCCGTGTGGCCGGCGCCGAAGGAGCAACTGCCCCGGAAACTCTCAGGCAAACGGACCGCTAGCATGAATACTTTCCGAAGAGCTGCCGACGACTGCGTCCGTCGGCACACCGAAGGAGCAAGCCGCTGATTCCAAGGAATTGGCGCGTGAATCTCTCAGGTACCGTGACGGAAGGGGTGCTTTCTACCATGCTGTACACAGACACACTGTGTTTACAGGCTGTGGGGAAAGGGAACCCTGGACGCCTCTTGGAGAGTTCTATGAAGCGAATTGCAGTTATCGGCGGTGGTATCACCGGCATTACCACGGCTTACACCCTGGCCAAGCGCGGCCTGGATGTCACCGTCTACGAAAAGCACCGCTATGCGGCGATGGAAACCTCCTTCGCCAACGGTGGTCAGTTGTCGGCTTCCAATGCCGAGGTCTGGAACAACTGGCAGACCATCATCAAGGGCATGAAGTGGATGATGCACAGCGATGCCCCGTTGCTGGTCAATCCCAAGCCGTCCTGGCACAAATTAAGCTGGTTTGCCGAGTTCATCGCGGCAATTCCCCAGTACGAAAAGAACACCACGGAAACCGCCCGCCTGGCCATTGCCGCCCGTGAACACCTGTTCCAGTGGGCGCAGGACGAAGGCATCGACTTTGACCTGAAGAAGCAGGGTATCCTGCACATTTACCGGGATAAGGCTGGATTTGACCACGCCTCTAACGTTTCCAAGCTGCTGGCAGCGGGCGGCCTCGAGCGTCGGCCGGTGACTCCCGAGGAAATGAAGTCCATCGAGCCAACGCTTGCGGGCACTTACTACGGTGGTTTTTACACCGAGAGCGATTCCACCGGAGATATCCACAAGTTCACCAACGGCCTGGCCGATGCGATCCAGCGCCGTGGTGTTAAGACCAACTACGGCCACACCGTAACCGAACTGAGCGCGGATGCCTCCAGCGCCTGGGTTACCTCCTTCGACGGCAAAGAACAGACCCGTGAAACCTACGACGGCGTGGTGATCTGCGCCGGTGTTGGCAGCCGCGCCCTGGCGGCCAAGCTGGGTGACCGGGTTAATATCTATCCGGTTAAAGGCTATTCCATCACCGTGGAGTTGGACGACGAAGCTTCACAGCAAGCCGCGCCGACCGTCAGCCTGCTGGACGATGCCACCAAGCTGGTGACCAGTCGTCTGGGTGATGACCGTTTCCGGGTGGCTGGTACTGCCGAGTTCAACGGCTACAACCGTAACATCCGCGACGACCGCATCAAGCCGCTGACACGCTGGGTTGAGGAATGCTTTCCCGGAGTCAGCACCCGTCGCGTGGTGCCTTGGGCTGGTCTGCGTCCCATGTTGCCGAACATGATGCCGCGAGTCGGCCCTGGCCGCCTGCCCACCGTGTTCTACAACACCGGTCACGGCCACCTGGGCTGGACGCTTTCGGCCATCACCGCCGAGCTGCTGGCGGATGCGGTTGATACGGCGCCCTCAGGCGCGAGCGTGAGCACGGCCCGCTAAGTTCACTCAGTCCCTCACTGCGCCAGTGACTCGACAAGGAAGTCGAGCAGCATCCGGACCTTGGGCGACAGGTGGCGGTTATGGGGATAAACCGCCCAGATACCGTCATCGTCCTCGCGGTAGTTTGTCAGTAGCGGCAGCAACTGGCCCGTATCCAGTGCCGTTTGAACGTAATAATCCGGTAACTGGACGATACCAATCCCCTTCAATGCTGCATCCAGCAACGCCCTGCCACTGTCGCACCGGATGTTCCCACTGATTCGGACATTGCGAGGTTGGCCCTGTTCCTGGAAGCGCCAGTAATCCAGGTTGCCCTGCAGACAGTTGTGCTGCGCCAGTTCCGTGAGCTCTTGGGGCGTGCCGTGTGCTGAGAGGTACTGGGGCGATGCGCACACATACAGGGTGCGGGATGACAGGCGCCGGGCCATCATGCTGGAGTCCTCCAGCTTGCCGAGCCGCACAGCCAGATCATAACTCTCACCCACCAGATCCAGTTTCTGGTTGGTCAGATTCATCTCGACGTCCAGTTCCGGATACCGCACCACAAACTCGTTCACCAGGGGCGCGATCCTCTTCTCACCGTAAGTAATGGGTGCCGTCAGCCTTAGCTTGCCCCTTGGGGACAACTGCAGGTTGGTGATGGAGCGCTCGGCGTCGTCCAGGGCATCCAGAACCTGTCGGCAATGTTGGTAGTAAATCCGGCCTGCTTCCGTGACCGATACCCGCCGGGTTGTCCGGTAGAAGAGCCGGGTGGCCAGCCGGGTTTCCAGTGCACTGACCTGTCGGCTCACCTGAGCGGTCGAGACCTCGAGTCTCCGGGCTGCCTGGGTAAAGCTTTCGGTTTCGGCGACGGCAACAAACTCGTTTACGCCTTCCCAGCGATACATGTCCGTTCTCTCCAAGTATGCCAAGTGTGCCAGTTCTGATGATTGTTACAGCACAGTAAAAGTCATTTGATGAACTGGGTCATTATCAATTGATTGTGGATAAATACAATGATTGCACAAATCAGATGGCGCTAATCGCCGTCCACAAGCTACCAGCGGAGCGCGTTATGGCTGAAATCATCAAATCAAAAGCAGCAATTGCCTGGGGACCGGGCCAACCTCTGTCCGTGGAAGAGGTGAATGTCATGCCCCCAAAGGCCGGAGAAGTCAGGGTGCGTGTTGTCGCCACCGGCGTTTGCCATACCGATGCGTTTACTCTTTCTGGCGAGGACCCGGAGGGCAACTTTCCGGCCATTCTCGGCCATGAAGGCGGCGGCATTGTTGAGTCGATTGGTGAGGGTGTCACCAGTGTGCAGGTGGGCGATCACGTTATTCCGCTTTATACCCCGGAATGTGGCGAGTGTAAGTTCTGCCTGTCGGGCAAGACTAATCTATGCCAGAAAATCCGCGACACCCAGGGCAAGGGGCTGATGCCCGATGGCACCTCGCGCTTTTATAAGGATGGCGAGCCCATCTTCCATTACATGGGCTGCTCGACCTTTTCCGAGTACACCGTGTTGCCGGAAATTGCCCTGGCCAAGGTCAGCAAGGACGCGCCGCTGGAGGAAGTCTGTCTGTTGGGCTGCGGCGTGACCACTGGCATGGGCGCGGTGATGAACACCGCCAAGGTGGAAGAGGGCGCCACCGTCGCCATTTTTGGTCTGGGTGGCATTGGTCTGTCTGCCATCATTGGTGCCGTCATGGCGAAAGCCAGCCGCATCATTGCTATCGACATCAACGAGAGCAAGTTCGACCTTGCCCGCCAGTTGGGCGCAACCGACTGCGTCAACCCAAAGGATCATGACAAGCCGATCCAGGAAGTCATTGTCGAGCTGACCGACGGCGGCGTGGACTATTCCTTCGAATGCATCGGCAATGTGGATGTCATGCGATCTGCCCTGGAATGCTGTCATAAAGGCTGGGGCGAGTCGGTGGTCATCGGTGTGGCCGGGGCTGGTCAGGAAATCTCAACCCGTCCGTTCCAGCTGGTTACCGGTCGGGTCTGGAAAGGCTCAGCGTTTGGCGGCGTAAAAGGCCGCTCTGAGCTACCGGGTATGGTGGAGCGTTACCTGCAGGGCGAATTCAAGCTGAACGATTTCATTACCCACACCATGGGGCTGGATGCCATCAACGACGCCTTTGAGCTCATGCACGAGGGCAAAAGCATCCGGACTGTCATCCACTTCGACCAGTAAATGAAGTGGCCGCCTGTCCTGATGGTCAGGCGGCCTATTCGTTCTCTGAGGTCAGCGAGACCTGAACAAGTTCGTGCTGCAGTTTCTTGAGAAGGTGCAGCAGGCTGACCCCATCATCAAAACTCAGACCCTGCAGCGCCTGCTGGTAAAACTCGGTGATGGTGTCCTGCAGTTGGTTCCAGAACTGCCGTCCGGTGCCAGTCAGTTTCACCAGCCGGGCCCGGCGATCCTGTGGATCCGTTATCCGGACCACATGGCCATCCCGCTCCATCCGCTTCAGAACCCCATCAAGATTCTGCCGGCTCACGTACAGGTATTCTTTCAGCTGGTTGAACGAGGTGCCATCCTCAAAACCTTCCCGTGACAACGCACCCAGCACTGCCCACTGCACCGCACTGATTCCCATCTCATTCTGAACCTGCCGCTGCAGGATGTTGCCAGTCTGGAACAGGCGAAAAAACAGCCGGTTCGGAATGCCGCCGGATTCGTTGACGATCATCTGAGCTCCTGTGTGTCCCCGGGGCTGGGATGCCTTACGTGGGTAGGTATTCGCGGGCAATAATATTTTTCATGATCTGCGCGGTGCCGTCACCTATTTGCAGACCCAGCACGTCCCGCAGACGCTGGGCAAAGGGCAGATCCTCGCCCCAACCGGTATGACCATGGGCCAGCAGACACTGTTTCACCACGTCGAACGCCAGCTTTGGCCCCCACCACTTGTTCATGGCGGCCTCGGCGTTGTGGGGCAGATGGCTGTCCTTCAACCAGAGCGCATGGTAGCACTGCAGGCGCGCGGCATGAACGTAAGTCTGGTATTCGGCCAGTGGGTGGGTCAGGCCCTGGAATGCCGACAGGTTCTGGCCGAAGGCGGTGCGTTCGGTCAGCCACTGCCAGGTTTCGTCCAAAGATTGCTGGGCTACCGCCAGGCACTGCAGGCCGATCAGTGCACGGCTGTAGTCAAAGCCCTGCATCACCTGTTTGAAGCCCTTTCCCTCATCACCCATCCTGTGGCTGGCAGGTACCTCCACGTTGTCGAAAAAGATGGAGCCGCGGCCTATGGCGCGTTGGCCGTTGTCCTCGAATCGCGTGGTGGTGATGCCCGGTGTGTCCATGGGCACCAGAAATGCGCTGATCCCGGAGGCTTTTTGTTCCACGGTGCCGGTGCGGGCAAACACTACGGCCACATCGGCTTGATCCGCCATGGAGATGGAGGTTTTTTCGCCGTTGAGCACATAGACGTCGCCCTTCTTCTCCGCTTTCAGGCGCAGGTTGGCGGCGTCGGAACCGCCGTGGGGTTCTGTCAGGGCAATGCAGGCAACGTTTTGGCCAGAAGTGATGCCGTGCAGCCACTTCTTCGCCAGGTCGGGTTGGGCGTGACTGGCGATAATCTGGCCATTCAGGGAAGTCAGTAGCGGAATGTAGCCGACGTTGAAATCCCCTTTGGCGATTTCTTCTATGATCAGGCCACTGGTGACACAGTCCATGCCGCTGCCGCCAAAGTGCTCCGGCAGCTCGCCACCCAGTAGACCCATCTCGCCGAGCTGGCGGATGACATCCTTTTCGATCACCCCTTCCTTGTCCCGCTTGCGGTAGCCCGGAGCCAGCACCTCGGCGCTGAAGCGGGCCACAACCTCGCGGATTGCGTTCTGTTCTTCGTTAAATCCGAAATTCATGGTGTTCTCCGGGCTGTGTCAGTGACCCGGCCGCTTATAGCCACCGGGTCGGTCTGCTTATTTGTAGAATTTCCGGAAGTCCGGCTTGCGCTTTTCCTTGAAAGCGTTGACGCCTTCCCTGGACTCGTCGGTGTTGTAATACAGGCTCAGGGCCTGCATGCCGAGCGCGCCAATGCCGGCAATGTTGTCGCTGTCCGCGTTAAAGGAGCGTTTGGCAATCGAGAGTGCGGTCGGGCTCTTTTCCAGGATCTCGTCGCACCATTTGCGCACCTCTTCGTCCAGCTGATCTGCGGGTACCACCGCGTTCACCAGCCCCCACTCCAGGGCTTGCTCCGCCGAATACTTGCGGCACAGGTACCAGATTTCACGAGCCCGCTTCTCACCGACCACCCGGGCCAGATAGGCGGTGCCGAAGCCCGGGTCGACGGAGCCGACTTTCGGGCCAACCTGGCCGAAGATGGCGGTTTCCGAGGCAATGCTCAGATCGCAGATCACATGGAGGACATGGCCACCGCCGATGGCGAAGCCGTTAACCCGGGCGATGACTGGCTTGGGTACCTCCCGGATCAGGCGCTGCAATTCCTCCACGGGCAGACCGATCAGGCCACGGCCGTCGTACTGGCCTTCGTGGGCGCCCTGGTCGCCGCCGGTACAAAAGGCCTTTTCGCCTGCGCCGGTAAAGACAATCACCCCGATGTCCTTGTTCCAGCCGGCCCGGTTGAACGCATCGATCAATTCCATGCAGGTCTGGCCGCGGAAGGCGTTGTAGCGTTCCGGCCGGTTGATGGTGATGGTGGCAACGCCGTCGGTTTCGTCGTACAGGATGTCTTCGTAAGTCATGATGGAGTCTCCGTGTTTTGGGAAGGCTGGGTTTTAGCCAGCCATGGTCAGGCCGCCGGACACGCTGATGACCTGGCCGGTAATGAAGTTGGCGTCATCGCTGGCGAGCAGGGCGATCACCCCGGGGTAATCCTCGGGCTGGGCCAGACGCTTCATGGGCACGGCGTTGCGGAAGGCTTCCAGCAGTTTCTCGGGGTTGGGGGCACTGTCGGCCACGCCTTTGAGCAGAGCAGTGTCGGTGGGGCCCGGACAAACCACATTCAGGCACACATTCTTGGTGGCCAATTCCCGGGCAACGGTCTTACTGAAGCCCACCAGGCCAGCCTTGCACGCGGCATAGACGGATTCCCCGGATGAGCCGACTCGGGCAGCATCGGAAGCGACGTTGATGACCTTGCCGCCGCCGGCGGTCACCATTTTCGGCAATACCACGTGGTGCATGTTGAGGGCGCCGGTGAGGTTCACCGCAATCAGTTGTTCCCAGAGTTTTGGCTCGGTTTTCAGGAACGGCATAAAGCGGTCAAAACCGGCGTTGTTCACCAGCACGGTCGGTACGCCCAGATCGTTTTCGATGGCGGCTACGGTGTCAGTAATTGCGGCGTAATCGGTGATGTCGGCGGCGTAGGCGCGGGCCTTGCCACCCGTCTCGGTGATCAGGTCTACCGTGGCCTGGGCCGCGTTCTCATCACGGTCGAGCACGGCCACCAGGCTGCCTTCCTGGGCAAAGCGCTGGCATACGGCGCGGCCGATGCCACCACCGCCACCGGTGACGATGACTGTTTTTCCGTTCAGGCCTCTCATGATGGTTTTCTCCTGTTGTTTTCGATGAACGAATCAGCTGCGTTTGGCTGGGTCCAGGCGTACTTTCTTCGCCTGCTCACGCAATTTGAATTTCTGAATCTTTCCGGAGGCGGTGCGGGGCATGGCCTCAATCACCTCGAGATACTCCGGTAGGTAGCTTTTGGAGAGTTTTTCTTCGATGAGGTAATTCTTGACGTCGTCCAGAGAAAGATCGGTGGCCGTCTCGTCAATGGTGACGTAGGCGCAGACCCGCTCGCCCAATCGCTCATCCGGGCAGCCCACCAGGGCAACATCGACGATCCCCGGGTATTTGTAGAGCAGGTTCTCCACCTCAACGACGGGAATGTTTTCACCGCCACGGATCACCACGTCCTTGGTGCGACCGGTGATGCGGATGTAGCCATCTTTGTCCATGCGGGCCAGGTCGCCGGTGCTGAACCAACCCTCCTGATCCACACCGTAGAGTTCCGGGCGCTTGAGGTAGCCAACAAACAGGCTCGCGCCGCGAACCAGAAGGTTGCCCTCTTCACCGACCGGCACTGCGTTGCCCTTGAAGTCGGTGACTTTGATTTCCATCCAGGGCAGCACTTTGCCGTCAGACTGGCTGGCGCGTTCGGCCGGGTCTTCCGGGCAGGTCATGGTCACTGCGCCGTTTTCAGTCATGCCCCAGGCAGAGAGGATTTTGGCTTGCAGGGTGTTGCTGGCCTGTTCGACCACGGCGGTTGGAATGGGGGCGCCGGCTGAGACAAAAATACGCAATGAGTCGAGCTCGCCCTCATGCTTGGGCGCGGTTTTCACCAGGTCTGCGAGGAAGGGCGTGGATGCCATGGTGAAGGCCGGCTTTTCAGCGGCAATCACCTTGCAGACATAGTCGGCATCCCAGATATCCTGAAGGATGGCTGTGGTGCCCAGGTAAACCGGCATCATCACGCCATAAAGAAAGCCGGTCTGGTGGGCCAGGGGTGAGGCCATCAGGATCTTGTCGTCGGATGTCAGGTGCAGCCGTTCGGCATAGGGACGCACGTTGGAGAACAGGGTGTTGGAGGTGTGCATAACGCCCTTGGGTTCGCCGGTGGTGCCGGAGGTATAGAGAATCTGGACCACCTCATCGGCGCCGGGTTTACGCACGGCAAACAGCGCCGCAGTGTCCGTTTTTTCTTCCCATGGCGTGTCCAGCAGACGCTGTTCAAAGCTGCGGTCACCCTCGCCGCCAATCACCAGCAGGGTTTCCAGTTTTGGCAGGTCGGAGCGGATGCCATCAACCATGGCTTCGTAATCAAAGTTGCGGAAGATCTTGGGAATGACCAACAGTCTCGCTTCGCCGTGGCCGAGCATGAAACGCAGTTCCCGCTCCCGGAAGATTGGCATCAGTGGGTTGAGAATGGCGCCGATGCGCATGCAGGCCAGGTGCAGCGCGGTGGTCTGCCACCAGTTCGGGAGCTGGCATGCCACGACATCGCCCTTATCGATGCCCATTGCGACCAGGCCCGCGGCCATCCGGGCGACGGCATCGTTGAGTTCCTGGTAGGTAAGCGCGGTGCGGGTATCACCGGTGACCTGGTAGCCGACGATGGCTTTGCGGTCCGGGGTGCGGGCCACTGCTTCGTCCAGGTAATCGGTAATGAGCTTGTCGTTCCATGCGCCATTTTGAATCATGGCGGAGCGACGTTCCGATTGTGGGGTGATGCCAGTTTCCATGTGATTCACCTTTAGCGTCGGGATTTGTTGTTGTTGGCAATTCCGGCAGCGC